>Ga0209624_10002011_pt1 | contig 15345 bp, 14 predicted proteins | sample JacPinW_OM2H0_O1_FD_188565 | JGI IMG/M metagenome (GOLD analysis project Ga0209624, IMG submission 188565) | Forest soil microbial communities from Algoma, Ontario, Canada - Jack Pine, Ontario site 1_JW_OM2H0_O1 (SPAdes) (version 2) | ecosystem: Environmental > Terrestrial > Soil > Boreal...
GCCAACGAGCATCTCGGCGAGGTGCAGGATTGATCCCTGGTGGCGGAGCTGCACAATGTGACCGGAGCGAAATTTCGCCATGCCGTGGCGGTCCTCTCGCAGATGCGGCCCAAACCAGTTTCGGATTCCAAACATCCCACCCAAGCACCCGATCATCCTTCGCAAACGCCCCCACCACTCCCTTCACATAAGCCTCCAGCTCCGGCTCGACGGCGCGATTCATCAGCCGTTCCTTCCCCGGGCTCTGCACCCATCCCGAGTTATGAATCCCCGGAATCGGAGGATGCTGCGGCCCCAGGTGCGGATTGGTCTCCCAGCACGAATCGAACAACACCAGCAGCGGTCGTATGTGATGCTTCGCCGCAATCCCCAAAAAGGTATCCAGCCGCTGCACGAACCCCTTCGAATCCTGCTGCCAAAGCTGGTCCTGCAGGAACACCCGCATCGTATTCATACCGATGCTCTCCCCCATCCCCAGCTCTTTATCGATCAGCGCCGGGTTGAACGTCGCCGCCTGAAACATCTCCAGCTCATTGATCGCGTCCGAAGGGATAAAATTCGCCCCCACCAGCCAAGGCTGCTTCGCATACCAGTCGTTGGCCTGTTGAGCAGTCCAACGGCCATGCCCATCCTCCATCGTCTGGGCCGACAGCATCAGCGATGCCACAGTCAACTGCACAACCAGCAGCAAATACAGAGAGCGTCTCAAGATCATCCGATTACCTTCAAAAGTGGGTTAGAAGCGCTTTGAATTCGAGGCCAGTATCAAGCCACACCCCAGCGCAAGTCCAGAGCCCCTGCAGTAAGCGAAGCTAAGTCGCCCAGCCGACCCTCCCGCCGCCACTGGAATTCACTTGACATCACACCCGCCGAGGTCCAGCCTGATTCCACCAAATATCGCGAAGGGAATCCCAGATGAGCAAAGCTCTCTTCACTCTCGCCCTTGTTGCCTCTGCCTTGACTCTCCCCCTGACCGCCCACGCCGACCCCATCGACGACTTCGTCCTCACCGGCGACGGCCACACCATCACCTACTCCCTCCCGGCCACCTCAAGCTATCCCGCGTTCTCGCTCTTCAACTTCTTTTCAGAGGGCGCTCCCGCAACCATCGATGGGGCCTCGGGCTATGTCGTAGGGGGGCAGTACGCTGCGATTTTTCCTTATATCGACGTGATCTTCGATGTCCCCTCCTCCGTCTTCGGAGTCTCGCAGCTTTATCTGGATGGCCCCAGGTTCTGGAGCCTCGCTTCCGAACCCGCATCAAATCCGCCACCGTATTTCCAGTTTGATATAGTCCCGACCTTTATCCCGGGTACCTACAGCCTTCAGGGTGAGGTCGGCGCCTACTTCGACCCTATCGAGCCTCCTGTTGACTACACCCTTACCATCACCCAGGAGACCTCAACCGCCCCCACACCCGAGCCCTCCACCCTGGCTCTGCTCACCACCGGCAGCCTGGGCCTCATCGCCTTCGCCGCGAGACGCAAAGAATCCCATCACTTGTTCAATTAAGCCGCAGATCAAAATATCCCGAAACCTGGTCTAAGATTGTGGTCTAAAGGTGACCGCATGACGTTAGTGGTTGGTCTACATTGCAAAAACTCCATAATCCTCGGAGCCGAACAAGAGGAGAACGCAGGATTAGCGGCAAAGAGAACTATCTGCAAACTCAAGCGATACGAAAGCGACAACTGGGCATTAGGCTTCACTGGCGCTGGAGATGGAGCCATAATCGACAATGCTGAGCGTCGTTTAGCGGAATGGCTCGAGAATCAAGAGAAATTCACCGAAAGCCAACTTTCTGAAGCAGTAGAGGACATATTGGCAACGGTATATACAAAGTTCATTGACCCCGATCCTAGATCAGAGGGTATATCTCTGGTCATTGGAGGATCATGCGAAGACGGATTATTCCTCATTCAAACGCACAAGCGGGCTTGTCAGTTTGAGGATTATTATGCCTGTTCCGGATATGGCTCAGATGTTGCCATCTATCTTCTTGAGCGTCTTTATCGAGAGGATGATAAGTGGATAGACGCGCTCAAAATTGCCGCGTTCGCTATTTATGAGGTAAAGGGTTCAGCGCAATACTGCAGTGGCGATAGCGATTTTTTGGTATTCCAGCTTCCCCCCAACCCCCGTTGGCGAGACTTGGGAGATGAATTTGGAACGGAAATAGAGAATGATGTTCAGGGTCTAATAAGCGGGATTCGCTCGAAAATTTTCGAACGAAGATGGCGACCCGAATGGGTCAGGGGATATTGCGACCAATTCCGGACAACAGCGTATGAGGCAAATTTTGACGAAAATCCCAAGGAGCTTAAAAAGCGTTTAGCGGAAATGAAGAGGTTGGATGACCAAGACGAATAGCTAGGCGGTCAGTTCTTCGAAGGTCAGAGGGTCAGCGGTAACCATATGGCGCAACGTATCGACAAACAGATCGGAACGACCACGGCGATTGAACCGGAACGTCATTTCCTCAAGGTAGGCCGGAAGATGCTTTGCAGAGACTTTGTGCAACGAACCAACAATGCCGCGCTTGAGAAAGCTGAAAGTGGATTCGATGCCGTTCGTCGTCATGTCGCCGTCTACGTAGACCTTGGCGCGGTGGTTAATCGTCAATTAAATCTCTCCCGCCTGTCCTACGAGTTATCTCCAACTCGGTACAATTAAATTAGAGATCAAAACACAGGGCTGCCTGCGGCGAAAGCTGGGGCGGCCCTCCGCATTTAACCCGTCCACATCGGACCATCTCGCTGCATTTTGCACTCGTCGCCAATTCCCCTCGTCTAGTATCCCGCTAACCCGCACAAAACAAGTATTTTAGGCGTAACCCCAATGGATGCAATATTTTAGCGACATACCCTGTCGCTAAACCATTGCATCCATTACACTTGCGCCCAGAAATACCCCCAAGGGGGAGGGGAGGGGTCCTCGATATCGTGCCCGATCCGATGTTGCCCGCGGCGAAGGCAGCAGCACCAAATAACTCGTCACAACCGGCCACAAAGGAACCATGAAAGACCAGGTAGCAACCAGCATGTTTGAGCCGTCAAGCTCGAAGTCTCGTCCCTCGTTGCACAAGATGCACAGTGACGATGACTGCGGGAATCAGAAACACCAGCGAACCCACGACCCACATAATGACCGCACCGAGCATCTGGTCGGACAGCGGCGAAATATGGAACGGGTTCGGCTCCCGCAGGTAGTAGCCATAGACTGGCTGCCCGCAGAAGGCGAGAAACGCCGACAGCGCTGTGTTTACGATGTCTGCCATGATCAGGTACGGCAGCGCATACCAGCCCATCGTGTGCATGCTCGTCGGCCACGGCCGAACCAGTGGCCACCAGAAAAGGATGGACGATCCAAGGAAGCAGATGTGTTCGAACTCGTGCCAGTGCTCATGTTCGAGCGCAAAATCATAAGCCGCCGGCACATGCCAGCCCAGAAAGATAAGGTTCATCGCCAGCCACGCCACCAGCGGCGTAGTAAGAAAGTGACCAATACGCCGCAGCACCTTCAGCCGAAGCAACGGCCCCACCACACGCACGGTGAATCCACGGGGAAGCCCGCGCAGCAGCGGAACCACCGGATACCCAAGCAGCAGAAGAGGAGGCACGAACGACATCAGCAGCAGATGCTCCACCATATGCGCGCTGAGCAGCGCATCGGCAAACCCATCGAGCGGCGAGCCAATAGAGATCCAGATAGTCGCGAGACCAAGAAGGAACGCAGCCAGTCGCCATGCGGGAAACAGCGCCGGCCTTGTCCTGCGAATGGCGAACCAGCCACAGACATAGACGATCGCGGTGAGGATCAACGTCGCAGTAAGGAAGATTGGCGGCGACCACTCCGCAAAGATGGCCCGGTACTCAGGAGGCATTGGAATAGAGTAAACGCGAGCGCTAATGCCCGCCCGTGGGCGCCGTCTGCGACTCGCTCGACAACGCCATCTTCCGCGACGCATCGATGGCCGGAGACAGATCATTGCCCCGCAGCGTCTTCAGAAAATGCACAAGCGCGTTGGTCTCCGAGGGACTCAGTGCATTGCCGTAAGCCGGCATATTCCCGCCGCCCTGCAGCACCTGGCGAATCATCTGGTCCTCGGTCATGCGCGACGCAATCGCGTCCAGCGCAGGCCCCCGCAGCCCACCGGCTCCCCCAATGGAGTGGCAGTTGCGGCACTGCTTATTTTGCAGAACAATCGCTCCCGCTCGTTCCAGTGGGGTACGGTCATGCAAGTAAGCCGTGGGAATTGGATCACTGGTCCACGCATTCATGATGGGACTCCACGGCGTATACATGCCCAGGCGCGTGAACGCTCCAAGCGAGACTGCGATGACGGCGATCATCAGCACTGCCACGGGACGGCGCGACCAATGCTTTTCGCCCTCGCCCGAAAGCAGCGGAAGCAGAAGCAGCGCGCCGATGCCGAGCACTGGAGCGATGAACATCACAGGCGTTTCAATGCTCGGCGGCAGGTAGGCCAGCACCGCGTAGATCCACAGGAAGGCGAAGTCAGGCTTCGGCACCGTCTGAATGATTGTCGGATCGGGCTGCCCCGTGGGGCCAAAGGGGCCGAACCAGAGCGCGCACGCGATCACTGCAAGCATAACGGCAGCCGCGAAGATTGCGTCCTTCCACGCGGCGTCGGGCACGAAGGGAATACCGGTCTTCTCGGTAAGCTCATGGTACTCGCGGACGTAGGTGCTTTTCCTGACGAGGCGCCCAGGCATCGGCCAATCGTTAATCCCCAGCCGCAACACCATCCACACATGCAGACCAACCAAGGAAAGCAAAATGCCGGGAATGACGAAGACATGCAGGGCGAAGAAGCGTGAAAGCGTCGGTCCGGCGATGATTGGGCCGCCCAGCATCAAGTCAACCAGAGCGCCGCCGATCAAAGGAACGCGGCTCAGGATGGAGGCCCCAATGCCAAGTCCCCAGTAAGCATCCTGGTCGAAGCGCAACACTTGTCCGGTAAACGCCATGCCAAGCGTCATCAGCAGAAGAAACACGCCGATGATCCACGTAAGCTCGCGCGGAAATTTGTACGCGCCGAAGATAAAGACCTGCGCCATGTGGATCAGCACAATGGCGACCATAAAGTCCGAGCCCCAACCGTGCATCGCGCGCAGAAACCAGCCGAGCGTGACGTTGTGATCCAGAAACTGCAGGCTGTTCCAGGCATTGGTCCCCGTAGGCGCATAGACCAGCGCAAGCAGAACGCCCGTCATCACCTGCAGAATCAGAATGACCGTTGCCGCACTCCCGAAGACGTACCACCAGCTGGAGGTGTTGGAGGGAACCTCGTGTTCGGCCGCTTCAATCACAGGCGCGCCCAGTCCGAGCCGCCGTTCGAACCAGTCGTATACCGCAATGCCGCGTTGCTTTAGGTCTGGCATGAGCTGCACCTCGGCTTCGGTTGTTCGACCCCTGCAAGCCTTGCCGCCGAACCGCTCACCTCAAGCTGTATCAGCGGCGCTTCCACCCTCGCCTGGTTCGCCAGCGTCGGCATCCTCCCGGCGCTGATCATCAGGCTGCCTCCATCGATCTTGTGGTCATACTCGAAGAGACCGCGTTCCGGCGGCCCCGACGCGCGCGCTCCATTGGCGTAGTAAGCGCCACCATGGCACGGGCAAAGAAACAGCTCCGACTGCGCGAACCACCGTACCGGGCAACCCAGGTGCGCGCAGTTGATGGCAAACACCTGGAACGTGCTTCCGGACACGCGACGGACCCAGCACGGAATATCCCCCGTCTGGCCGTCCCATGGGGTCGTTACGGGATTGCGGTAGTTCACCAGCCGGGTCTCGCCCTCTGGAAAATCACTGAGTGGTCCAAGATTAATCCACGAGTCGTCCTTCGAACCTTTCTTCACCGCAGGGCCCAGGAGATAGCCCACGATTGGCACCGCCAGAACAGCCCCAACCGCTCCATTCAAAAGCAACGACAGCTTGAAGAGGAAAACTCGACGCGAGTGGCCAACGCTCTTCTGGTTCGCTGCCGCCTCTGTCGTCGGAGTCGCTTGATCGCTCGATGGGATTTGCTCACTCGGTATCATTGCGCCTTGCTCCTGTGGTCCTGTTCATTCTCTGCAACCGGTGCGTATGGGTTAGGGATGCGTTATATAGGGCTGGCCCGGATCGGCGGCGCGTTTCGATGCAAGCCACGCGACGATGTCGGTAGTCTGCTGGTCCGTCAGGGGCTCCGCGGCATCGGAGCGCCAATCCGGCATACCCTCGTCGGGCCTGCCGGCGATCGCAATACTGCGAAGGTCCTGGTCGCTGATCAGCGCAAGATAGGAAGTTTCGACAATCGAGCCGAGCCTGCCCGAACCCTTCTTTGCAGCGCTTGTATTTCCCTCGCCCATCGTGCCGTGGCATCGAGCGCAGAAGGTAGTGAACGCCTGTTGCCCGCGCCCGGCATCTCCGGGCAGCGTAGCCAGATAGGGCGGAGGATTTTGTCCAGCCAGAATATCTGACGTCCCCCATTGTTGAACAACGCCATGTGCCAGCGCGTTCACTTGGGCGTCGGTCAACATGCCGCCAGCGCTCTTGGCGAATGGAGGCATCAGCTTACCGGGAACGCCCTTCGCAATCACCTGCTGCAGCGTCTCCTCCCCGGCCACCGCAAGGTAAACCGGGTTAGCCAGCGAGATCGCTGCTCCGTTCCTCCCGTTTTCGCCGTGGCAGGCAGCGCAGTTCTGCTTATAGAGAGTAGGGAAGGCGAGAACTGCGTCGGGACGCACCACCTCAGGCCCCGGTCCCGGTCGCCCGGGAATACGGTCGCAGCCGACGAAGGCCATGCACGCGCCCGACAGCACGAGAGCGCCGAACACTCCGATGATTCGCGAGGCAGTTGTCATGGAGCGTCGTCTTCCTCGTGGGGTTGGTCTTCCCGGAGACCGGCACGCACGGAGAACGGCAGCGCTCGAAACTGCGGCGTCCGCACCTTCACCTGCAGATTGACCACAAAGCCGCAAACCAGGCCAAAGGCAATCTGAGAGATGACGAACCACAGCCAGTTGATGCGCGCGTTCAGAACGGGACTAATGACCCCCAGCGCCGAGTACAGAATGCCTGTCCATAGAAACGGTGCGATGAAGCCGGCAGTAAGAATCGGCTTCCACGGAAACATCGGCAGCATGGCCCCGTAGAGCAACCCGATCAGCACAGAGGTAAGGCCGTGAATCGCGGTAGCAGCCAGCAGCCCCTGCAGATGAAACTGCGCCAGGAATGCGTTGCTCTCGCCCGCCCAACTGATAAACCCGCCCGCCGCCAGCAGATTCACGGCGTACCACACGCTATGAAAGCTGATCAGGCCGAAGAGGGCCGCAGGAACGACCATCGCCACTCCACCGACAATGCCTCCCTTGATCCCCGCCGTAATGCTGAACGTTTCAATCGGAAGCAGCTTCCGATGGTCCTCTCCCAGCGGCGCTGCCCTCCGCGCAGTGCGTGTACTCGAGATCTTAATCTCCTCGGTTTGAACCGCGACCGCGACGTGATGTTCGTGCGGCAGCACCTCGAAGAACCACCCAACAGCGGACCGCAACGCCAGCACCAGGCCGAGTAGGCTGATCACCCAGTGCGTCACCATCCCCGTAATCATCAGCGAAAGGCCAAGCGCGAGCACCATCGGCCACGCCGTCGGCGCAGGAAGAATCACGCTATCCATGTCGTGAGCGTGCTCCGGATTGGGCGTACGTTGATTCGTCAATTCGCTGTCCTGCATCGCGCTCCTCCCTTCCACAATCTGCCGGCCCAGAACCTATCTGCCCAGAACATAGACCACCGTAAATACCACCACCCACACGGCATCGACGAAGTGCCAGTAGACCGAAAGCACCTCCAGCTTCTCTGAGTGCTCCTCTTTCACCCTCCCCCGCAGAGAGAGCACAAGCGCAATCGACAGCATGATCAAGCCCACGACCACGTGAGTCGCGTGCAAACCCACCAGCGAGTAGTAGGTCGTCCCGAAGAGATTGGTTTGTAGAGTCAAGCCCTCATAGCGGATGAGGCGATACCACTCTTGACCTGTAGTGACGAGAAAGATCGTCCCCAGCAGCACAGTGCCCGCCAGCCAGAGCGAACAGTTACGCAGATTATCTTTGCGCAGCGCGCTGACCGCGAAGTGAACGGTAATGCTGCTCGAAAGCAGACAGATCGTGCCGAAGATCGGCAGCTCCAGCACCTGCGCCGGTGTCGGACCGGTAAGGCTCTTGTTGATGTAAAAGATATACGCGACGACGAAGATGATAAAGATCGCGGACTCGGCCAGGATCAGGCACGCCATTCCCACGGTGCCGCGATACGGCAGCGTCCACTCCATCCCTGCCGGGCCGTCAATCGGAACCGTACTTGCAGTCTTCATCATTCGTAGTCCGCGTCTGGATCTTCAGGATGTTTTAGATCCCACAGTGGCCGGCGGCTGTTCACCGTAGGCTCAACGGCAAAGTTATACGAAGGCGGCGGAGAGCTTGTCGCCCACTCCAGCGTCCACGCATCCCACGGGTCGTGGCCGGCTTCTTTCCCGTGGAAGTACGACGAAACCAGGTTATAGACAAAGCAGAGGATACCGGCTGCTTGGAAGATGGCGCCGATGCCGACGATGATGTTCCAACCTTCCCATCCGCGGCTGGCCTCATACGTGTAGATACGGCGCGGCATGCCGAGCATTCCCGGAACGTGCATGAAGTCGAAGGTGAGATGAAAGCCGATGATAAAGAGCCAGAAGTGCCACTTGCCCAGCGTCTCACTCATCATCCGGCCAGTCACCTTCGGGTACCAGTAGTAGAAGGCGCCAAAGAGCGCAGTGACGATGGCACCTACCAGGACGTAGTGGAAGTGAGCCACCACAAAGTAGGTTGCGCTAAGCTGCCAGTTGAAGGGAGCAGCCGAAAGCATGATGCCGGTCAACCCAGCAATCAGGAACTGGAACAGGAAGCCGACGCAGAACATCATCGGGACGGCATAGATCACCTTGCCACCCCAGATGGTTGCTAGCCAGTTGAAGATTTTGATCCCCGTCGGTACTGAGATCACCATCGTCGAGAAGACGAAGAATGTATTGCCAGCCGGCCCCATACCAATCGTGAACATATGGTGCGCCCACACGCTCAGGCTGATAAAGCCGATGGCGACCGAAGCCGCCACCATCGCCGGATACCCGAACATGGCCTTGCGCGAAAAGACCGGAACGATCTCGTTCACGAAGGCGAACGCCGGCAGCACAAGAATATAAACCTCGGGGTGGCCGAAGATCCAGAAGAAGTGCATCCACAACACAGCCGAGCCGCCCGCCTGCGTATCGAAGAAGTGCGCCCCCAGGTAGCGGTCTAGCGTCAGCATGATCTGCGCTGCTGTCAGCGGGCTCACTGCAACGAAGACCAGGCCGGACATCACCAGGTAGAGCCAGACGAGCAGCGGCATGCGGCTCATCTTCATGCCCTTGCATCGCATACAGAGGATGGTGGTGACGATGTTCAAAGCCGTTCCGATCGACCCGACGCCACTTAGGAAAATTGACAGAGTCCAGTAGTCCGTACTGTGGCCAGGCGAGAATACTCTCGCCGTCAGCGGTGCATAGGCAAACCACCCGACGTCCGGCGCCGACCCCGCTGCGTACAATCCACTTGCGCCAAAATAGCTGAAGTACAACAGTAAGCCGGCAAACGCGGAGATCCAGAAGCTGAACGCATTCAGCCGCGGAAACGCCATGTCGCGCGCGCCAATCATCAGCGGAACAAGGTAGTTTCCAACGCCGAAGAGGATCGGCATCCCCATGAAGAACACCATCGTCGTGCCGTGCATGGTAAACAGTTGGTTGAAAACCTGAGGCGAGACAAAATGGTTGTTGGGAATCGCGAGTTGAATGCGGATGAGCGACGCTTCGATGCCCCCGATCACGAGGAAGATCAGGGCATACGTGATATACATCAGCCCAATTTTTTTATGATCGACCGTCGTTACCCACTCATAAATCACATTCAACGGTGGGCGCCCCTGCTGCTGCGCCGGCGTCACATCGATTGCTTCCATTACAGGAGTCGTCGTCATTGTGCGTCTTTCCGGTAAAGGGTTAATGAAGCTGTGTGAGATAGGCAGTAATCACGTCAAGGTCGTGATCGTTCAAATGCATCGCCGGCATCAGCGAACCCGGCTTCATCGTATTGGGATTGTCAACCCACTTCCGCAGGTTCTCCGGCGTATTTTCAATCGGCCCGGAGGCAATCGTATCGCGGCTCGCCAGATGCGTCAGATCGGGACCGAACCGTCCCGTCGCCGCGGTCCCGGATACTGCATGGCAGTTGATGCACGCGTTATGCATGAAGACCGTCTGGCCCTCTGTCGCCGCGGGATTGCCGGGAAAGGCCTGCTGCGCGGGCTTCTTCTGCTGGCTTATCCACGCCGCAAAGTCTTCCGGAGATTGCGCATACACGCGCAGCAACATCTTTGCATGCTGGGTCCCGCAGTACTGCGCGCACTGGCCAAGATACAGACCAGCCTGCGCCGGGTCGATCCACATTGTGTTAACGCGATTCGGAATCACATCCGTCTTGCCCGCCAGCCGCGGCACCCAGAAACTATGGTCCGTATCCGCCGATGACATCGAAAGATAGGTTGGCGTTGGCTTCGCCGGATCACTGATGGGAATATGCAGCTCATTCGCCGTCACCACCCCCAACTTTGGATAGCGGTACTCCCACCAGAACTGGTGGCCAATCACGGTCACGTCCATCGCGCTGTCCGGCTTCGGGATTGCCTGAGTCCCAAGGATCACCCGGGTCGTCGACAGAAACAGCATCACCACGATCAGGATCGGAATCACCGTCCACGAAAGTTCAATCTGATCGCTGCCGTAGATCTGCGCCGGCTCCCGATCTGCATCCTCAGGCCGCTGCCGATAGCGAATCATCGCATACAGCATCAAACCCGCGACAATAAGAAAAATCGTCAGCGTGACTGAGAGCACCAGCATCGATAAGCCGAAGGCTGATTTTGCTGGTGTCGCAGCCGGATCGAAGATGCTGGTTTGAGACTGGGCGAACGCCGTGCCGCTAAAAAGACACAAGCTGCACACCGCGCACCCGAAGGACAAAGCGGAACTAACCCTGCCCCTGTTGTCACCCGTCGTTCGGCTTGTGGCGAAGATAGACAAAGCTGGCTACCTCGAATGATGCCGTGATTGTGACGACGCCTGAACTGTCACGCGTCTGGAAGAAACAGACTAAACCAAACAAGTGATTAACGCTTGAACGTAGTCAAACATTTCTGATGTGATGACGCAGGCGACAAATATGACGCGACATCGCTCGAAGATATTTGGAAGATCGTCAAACGACGCGTCTCCCCACCCCATGAAAAAGCAAAAGGCGGCTGCATTTCTCCGCCTTTCAGGTTCGACCGAGCGAAACGCAACACATTACCGTTGCGCGGTAAATCTCATACGGTGACCTCGTGGAGAGCTGCGCCTTACCCATGCCGGCCAGCCTCACATCCTCGCGGATCAAGAATCCAATCCACGGACCCGGAGGTCTGAAACGGCGTTTTGGCGACCTCAAACTAAGTCTCATGTCCCAAAAATGACCACACCTGCTAACATCATGTATGTGTGGCGAAATATCGCCCCCAATCAGGAGCATCAAAATGGCAAGCGGAACAGTGAAATGGTTTAACGACGCAAAAGGCTTTGGCTTCATCACCCCGGAAGACGGTGGCGAGGACCTCTTCGCGCATTACTCGGCAATCAACTCCAGCGGCTTCAAATCCCTCCAGGAAGGCCAGCGCGTAACGTTTGACATCACCACTGGCCCCAAGGGCAAGCAGGCTGCAAACATCCAGCCCGCCTAACCCCTCAACCGCTAGGCTACGCAGAAGTTCAAGGCGCAGTCTCGCCAAACCCGATCCATCAAGATCAGCCACAAAAGGGGCTGCAAGCGACGTGAGAGCGTTCGTTTGCAGCCTTTCGCATCTTTCCCGCGATTTTTGTTCTCGGTAGAGCGGCCTGGCCGCAACGCATACAACGAGCCCCCTTTCAGTAACTGTTAAGGTTCCCTCACTTAGCTCGCCCGAGACCTCATGGAGCGCCGATAATCCACTTCCAGGACCGCGGCGAGCGATCCACACCGGCCGCAAGAACCGCCGCCGTTTCAAGGTTCCACCCTGTTTTAAAACAGATCGCCAGAACACCGCCCTGTAGTGCATACTTCATGTGCGTTAAACTCCCGAGAAAATATCCGACGGAATAAATGGCGAGAACGATCCATCAGATTGTCTGCAGGCGGTGCCACTCCACGCATACGATACGGCTCGCCCGCAGGAACTTCTTCCAGCGGGAGATACTCTTGCGCCTCGGCCTGCATCCCTGGAAGTGTGTCGACTGTGCGAACCACTTCCTCTCCACCTACCGTGGCCCAAGAAAAAAAGATCGTGGCGCCTCAGCCACGGCCAGCCAGGTCCCTGGAGATTAGGATCGCCCTTCTCTAAAGTCTCTCTCCGACGCCCGAACTCCAAGATACGAATTCGGCACTCTCACCACAACTTGTGCGCCAAAAGCACGTTCTACCATCAGCACCATATAGGAGATCGCACGATGAAGAAAGTCTTCCTCACCGCCGCCTGCGGCCTCTTTTTCACTGCAGGTATCGCAAACTCCCAGGTCGTCGTCCGCGTCGGCCCACCGCCGCCGCACGCTGTCGAACGCATTCCGCCTCCTCCGCCGGCACACCCCTACTGGGCCTGGCACGCCGGCTATTACCGCTGGCACGGCGGCCACTATGTGTGGGCCCCCGGATATTACGTTCAGCCACCCCGCCCCCACGCAGTTTGGGTCGGGGGCCATTGGGTCCCGCGAAACGGCGGTTACGTCTGGGTCGAAGGCAACTGGCGCTAGAGTGAATTCGCACACATCCCTTGGTGGGCCACCCTATCGGCTCACCAAGGTATCATCGTCCAATGACCGCTGAAGCCCGCGCCAAAAATATCAAAGTCCTTATCTTCGACGTAGACGGCGTCCTCACCGACGGCCAGATCTTCGTCATCCCCGGCCCCGACGGACACGGAATCGAGGCGAAAGGCTTCGCCGCCCACGATGGTCTGGGCATCAGTCTGGGACGCCTCGGCGGTCTCCGCATCGGCATCATCACCAAACGCCAATCCCAGACCGTAGCCATCCGCGCCAACGACCTCAAGCTCGAGTTCATCTACCAGGGCCAATCCCACAAGATGAGCGCCATCCGCGATATCCTCGCCAAGACCGGCTACACCATCGACCAGCTCGCTTACGTCGGCGACGACATCATCGACCTTCCCGTCATGCGTCAGTGCGGACTCTCCATCGCCACTGCCAACGCCCGCAAAGAGGTCAAATCCGCTGCCCACTTCGTCACCCCGAACCCCGGCGGCTTCGGAGCCGCCCGCGACGCCATCGACTTCATCCTTACCGCCCAGGGCACCCTCGAAAAAGTCATCGAGCAATACCTCGACGAATCTAACGCCGCCGCGGCCGCCTCCGACGTAGGCCAAGGCAACATGTAGAGAATGTTCCCTCCCGACCAACGGGAGGTCCCCCACGCATCGCTTCACCGAAACAAGGTATACCCGCCGCGAAGTGGCCGCGCGGCGCGCAGCCGGCCCGTCCGGCAGGACACGTGGTGAGCCGATAAGGATCAAGCGAACAAACAACGAACAAAAATCGCGCTACAATCACCAAATGCCGCTCGAAATCCCCGAATCCCTCGCTTGGGCGCACCCCGTCACGGCCGAGTGGTTCCTCACCAAATTCGGTAGCCCCACTGAGCCGCAAACACACGGCTGGCCCAGCATCCTCTCGGGCGAAGCCACCCTCATCTCCGCCCCCACCGGCTCGGGAAAGACTCTAGCAGCATTTTTAGTCTGCATCGACCAGCTCCTCCGCGCCTCCCTCTCCGGCCAACTCGCGCCGTGCACTCAAGTCGTCTACGTCAGTCCCCTCAAAGCCCTCTCCAACGACGTCCAGAAGAACCTCGACGCCCCCCTCGCCGAGATCCAGCAACTAGCCATGCAGCGCGGCTATCTCTGCCCCGAGATCCGCACCGGAGTCCGCACTGGCGACACACTCCCCAAAGAGCGTGCGGCAATGCTTCGCAACCCGCCTCACATCCTCGTCACCACACCTGAATCCCTCTACATCCTCCTCACCGCCGGCAAATCGCGCGAGCATCTCCGCCGCGTCCGCACCGTCATCGTCGATGAAATCCACGCCGTAGCTGACGACAAGCGCGGCGCCCATCTCGCTCTATCCCTCGAACGCCTCGATGCCCTCGTTACAGGCGAAAATCGCCTCAGCCCCGGCCAATTCCTCACCGGTCTCACTACGCCACCGCAAAGAATCGGCCTCTCCGCCACGCAAAATCCCATCGAACTTGTCGCCGACTTCCTCACCGGCGTCCACGAATCCCGCAACCCCGCCACCATCATCCAGGTAGGCCAGCGCCGCGAACTCGACATCGCCATCGAAGTCCCCAGCGACGAACTCGGCTCCGTCACCAACACCGGCATGTGGTCCGAGATCTTCGACAAGCTCGCCGCCCACGCACAAAATCACCGCTCCACGCTCGTCTTCGTCAACACCCGCCGCCTCGTCGAAAAAATAGCCTTCGAACTCGCCGGCCGCCTCGGCCCAGAGCACGTCGCCGCGCACCACGGCTCCCTCTCTCGCGTCCTTCGCCTGGACGCCGAACAGCGCCTCAAAAACGGCGAAATAAAAATCCTCATCGCGACAGCCTCCCTCGAACTCGGCATAGACATAGGCGACATCGACCTCGTCTGCCAGATCAGCACCACCCGTGCTGTTGCCGTAGCTATGCAACGCGTCGGCCGCGCCGGCCACTGGCGCGGAGCCATCCCCAAAGGCCGTTTCTTCGCCACCACCCGCGACGACCTCATGGAGCAAGCAGCCCTCGTCAGAAAAATGCGCGCCGGCGAACTCGATCAGTTACAAATCCCCCCGCAACCCGCCGACATCCTCATGCAGCAGATCGTCGCCGCCTGCGGAGCCGAGCCTTGGGAAGAGGACGCCCTCTACAACACCCTCCGCCGCGCCTACCCCTATCGCAACCTTACGCGAAAGGCCTTCGACGACCTTCTCGCCCTGCTCACCGAAGGCATCGAATCCACCCGCGGCCGCTACGGAGCCTACCTCCTCCGCGACGGAGTCCAGCACCACCTCCACCCACGCCGCGGCGCCCGCATGATCGCCATCTCCAACGGCGGCGCCATCCCCGACACCTCCCTCTACAGCGTCATCCTCCAACCCGAAGGCGTCCAGATCGCCACCCTCGACGAGCACTTCGCCGTCGAC
>Ga0209624_10002012_pt1 | contig 15345 bp, 13 predicted proteins | sample JacPinW_OM2H0_O1_FD_188565 | JGI IMG/M metagenome (GOLD analysis project Ga0209624, IMG submission 188565) | Forest soil microbial communities from Algoma, Ontario, Canada - Jack Pine, Ontario site 1_JW_OM2H0_O1 (SPAdes) (version 2) | ecosystem: Environmental > Terrestrial > Soil > Boreal...
TTCGACCTTCCTGCAGCGCGGTTACGACCAGGTCGTGCACGACGTGGCGATCCAGAAACTGCCGGTGCGTTTCGCCATGGATCGCGCCGGCCTCGTCGGCGCCGACGGTCCGACCCATGCGGGCTCATTCGATGTGGCCTTCCTGGGTTGCTTGCCCAACTTCGTGCTGATGGCCCCGTCCGACGAGGCCGAGCTGGTGCACATGGTGGCGACTGCGGTCGCCATCGACGACCGCCCGTCGGCGCTGCGCTATCCGCGCGGCGAAGGCCGCGGCATTGCCATTCCGGATGAAGGCAAGCCGCTCGAGATCGGCAAAGGCCGTATCGTGCGCGAAGGCAGCAAGATCGCGATCTTCTCCTACGGCACGCGGCTTACCGAAAGCCTCAAGGCGGCCGACGAACTGAGCGCCCACGGCCTCTCAACGACGGTCGCCGACGCCCGCTTCGCCAAGCCGCTCGATATCGATCTGTTGCTGCGGCTGGCGCGCGAACACGAAGTGCTGTTGACCATCGAAGAAGGTTCGGTCGGCGGCTTCGGCTCCTTCGTGCTGCAGGCGCTTGCCGACCAGGGCGTGCTCGATCGCGGCATCAAGGTGCGGCAGATGGTGCTGCCCGATACCTACATCGATCACGACTCGCCGAACGCGATGTATGCCAAGGCCGGACTCGACGCCAAAGGCATTGTCGCCAAGGCGTTCGAGGCGCTCGGCCAGAACTCGCGCGGCGACGTGGTGAAGCTGGTCAGGTAACCGGTCGCTGCCTATTTTTGCGAACGTGTCGTCATGGCCGGGCTCGTCCCGGCCATCCACGTCTTTGGGCCATTCCAAGTAAGACGTGGATGCCCGCGCAAGGCCGCGCATGACGCTGAATACTGTGCCGACCCATGAACACGCGCGAACGCGCCGATCGCCTGCTGGTCGCGCGCGGTTTTTACGAAAGCCGGGCGCGCGCCCAAGCCGCGATCGCCGCCGGCCTGGTCAGCGCTGACGGTTCGGTCGTTCGCAAGGCGTCGGACGCGATCGCTACCACGGCAGTGATCGACGCAAAGGCTGCGCACCCTTACGTCTCGCGCGGCGGGGTTAAGCTTGCGGCAGCGCTTGATCACTTCAGGGTCGACGTGGCCGGCCGCGTTTGCCTCGATGTCGGCGCTTCGACCGGCGGCTTTTCCGAGGTGCTGGTCAAACGCGGCGCGCGGCGCGTTTACGCGATCGATGTCGGCACCGGCCAGCTTCATTCGCGCCTTGTAGCGTGCGCCGAGATCGTGTCCATCGAGCAAACCGATATCCGCACGCTCGATCCGGCGCGCCTCACCGAACCACCGGATCTTGTCGTGATCGATGTAAGCTTCATCTCGCTGAAATTGGTGCTGCCCGCGATCGGCAGGCTAGTGTGCGCGCGTGCAACCTTGGTCGCGCTGATCAAGCCGCAATTCGAAGCCGCGCGCGCCACCATCAAGAAGGGTATTGTGCGTGATCCGGCGGTGCACGCCGTCGTGTGCGCGGACATCGCGGCGGTCCTGAGCGCCGCCGGCTGGCGCGTGGCCGGCATCATCCCGTCGCCTATTCGCGGTGGCGACGGCAATCATGAATTTCTCATCGAGGCCGAGCGTGGTTGAGCGGCTCACGATTGTCGGCATCGGCCATCGCGGCGACGGCTTGGCGGAGGGAGCGGCCGGCGCGATCTTTGTGCCGGGGACCTTGCCGGGCGAAACGGTCGAAGTCGAGGATGTCGCGGGTCATCCCGACCGGCGCCAGCTTCTGCGCATCGAAACCGCGAGCCCAACCCGCATCAAGCCGCTCTGTCCACATTTCGGCGTGTGCGGCGGCTGTGCCGTGCAGCATTGGGAGGAGTCGCATTATCGAGCGTGGAAACGCGGCCTGGTCGTGGAAGCGTTGCGGCAAGCGGGCCTCGATACGCCGGTCGCCGACCTCCTCGACGCGCATGGCGATGGTCGCAGGCGCGCCGTATTCCACGCCCGCAGCGGCGCCAAAGCGGTGCTCGAAGTCGGCTTTGCGGCGGCGCGCACGCACCGTATCGTCGCCATTGATCGCTGTCCGGTGCTGGCGCCGGATTTAAGCCGCGCTGTTGCGGTCGCGTGGGCCTTGGCGGAGGCGCTAGGGCCGACCAAAAAGCCGCTCGACATTGCGGTGACCGCAACCGATGCCGGTCTTGACGTTGATGTGCGCGGCTCGGGACCACTCGCGCCCGCGCTCATGACAGAACTGGCGCGTCTCGCCACCAAGCACGGGCTCGCGCGTCTGACACGGCATGGCGAATTGGTCGCGCAGTCGCGGCCGCCGACCTTGCGGGTTGGCAAAGCGATCGTGTCTTTGCCGCCAGCTACTTTCTTGCAGGCGACCGCCGCAGGGGAGGCTGCCTTGGCGCGGCTCGCGCTTACCGCTTGCGCCGACGCCGCCAAGGTTGCGGATCTGTTTTGCGGCATCGGGCCGTTCGCGCTGCGGCTTGCCGAACGCGCTCGCGTCTTCGCCGCCGATGCCGACGAAGCGGCGCTCGGCGCACTCAAACGTGCCGCCGCCACGCCCGGCCTCAAGCCGATCGACATTGAACGGCGCGATTTATTTCGTCGGCCGCTGCTCGCCGACGAGCTTAAACGCTTCGACGCGGTGATATTCGATCCGCCGAGGCAAGGCGCCGAGGCGCAATCGCGTGAGCTCGCGGCGAGCCGTGTGCCGCTGATCGTGGCGGTGTCCTGCAATCCGGCGACATTTGCACGCGATGTGGCAACTTTGCTGGGGGCGGGCTATCGGCTGACTGAAGTAACACCGGTCGATCAATTCCGCTATGCGGCCCACGTTGAGATCGTCGCCCGCCTCGAGCGTTAGTGAGAGTGTGCTTTTCCGGGACATGCTCCAGAGAGCGCTTCCGTGTTATCCGCAACGCAACCGCCGCCATCGTCCGGGGCTGACACCAACCAAGCGTGCAAACGCCCGGGTGAAGTGGCTCTGGTGAGCAAATCCGCAAACCGCGGCCACCTCGGAAAGGGGCAACCTGGATTGGCGCAGCAACTGCTTTGCCTTTTCTATCCTTCGTTGCAACAGCCATTGATGCGGCGCCACGCCCGTTGAGCGACGAAAGGCCCGAGAGAAGTGATGACCGGAAAGCCCGCACGCAGCGGCCAATTGCATCACTGTGACCTCGCCGTCGAGATTGGCATCGATGATCTCCTTGACGCGGCGCTCCTGCCAAACAGCCAGGGCGCCGCGCGAAGGTCCGTTTCCAAGTTTCAGGCCGCCGAACGCCTCGACGATATGTGCAACAACGGCAGCCGTCACGTGATCGACAAAGAGCTTGTTGACCTGATCGGCGCGATCAAAAGCGGGAAGCAGCGCGTCGCCCAAGGCTGCCACGATTTTGTCGGTTACGCCAATTCCTGGCGTAAAGTTGAGATCGCCAATCTGGCCGCCGTCGGCATCATCGGCGCAGGCGTCCAAACAACGACGAGGAATATAGAAGTTTAGGGAATTGATTGGAGCGTACACCTTGAACGCGGGCCTGCGTCGCAGATCGTGCAAAGCCGCCTCGCCCGGATTCATCGCCTCGGTGCGCACGGATTGTCCGTCCAACCAAAGCTCGCGGGGAATGCGCGCGCCGAGGTGCAGCACGAGCATGTAGGCGTTTTCCGCCGGGATCGGCAATGTTGGACCGTGGCTCGGCGCGTCAAGTCTGCAGCGGGTCACCGCAACCGGCGTATGATGAAGGGTGCGGGAAACCAATGCCGGCGTGTCACCAATCCGGAAATGGCCGCCCAGTCGGTTCCCGTAAGCTCCCGTCTCTTCCAATGTGAAACTTTCTGCTCGCGCCTGGCCGGTTCCCGGCGCCCAAGTCGTGGTGCCACGGCCCGATTAGGCAAGACGCGCGTCGTTTGTGCAATACGGCATTTGCGGATTGAGATAGGGGTGGCCTCGGGCCGTGGGTTATGCGGGCGCTGTTCTGCTACGGATTATGAACGGCCGATGATGCCACTACCGTTCGAAAAGGCGGTTGCGAGGAAATTCAGGCTAGAAAAGGCTCCGACCCTTTTCGCCCATCGTGACCGGCCTTCCCCGATGGCGTTCACAAGGTTGCGTGCTCTCGGCACTTTCCGGGGCGCAACGCTGGTCACGCCACCGGAAGAGGCCTTTACATTCCAGATAGCCGTGGGAGCCATGCCGGCCGGCGACATCTGGATCGACGGCCGACACAGCAAGCTTCCCGCCGCCGCGCCCGGAGACACTTTCGTCTTTGACCTGGCGTCCTATCCAACCGCCAATTTGATGCCGCCGTTTGATTTCCTGCGCTTTTATCTTCCCGTCCCGACCATGGAACAACTGGCGTATGAGCGAGGATTGCGCCGCATCGGCGCTTTACGCGCAAGCTCAGCCGGTGCTCAGGACCCCGTTCTTAAAGGGCTCGCACAGTCCTTGCTGCCGGTGGTGGAAAACGCGGCCGCATACAGTACGCTTTTCCTCGATGCGCTGGCGCTCGCATTCTATGCCCATGTCGTCTGTGCCTACGGCAACGCACGCGGGGGCGGCACTTCGGCGCCATCGGGACTGACACCCTGGCAGCTTCGGCGGGTTGACGCTTACATCGACTCTCACCTCGGCGGCGACCCTTCGCTGGCCGAGCTGGCGAAAGAATGTGGTTTGTCATCCGGATATTTCGCCCGCGCATTCGGTGCATCCACCGGCATGTCTCCTCATCGTTGGCTGATGAAGCGACGCGTCGAGCGCGCGAAAGTATTGCTGCTGATCGGGAAACTCGGGTTGGCCGATATCGCTGCCGTCTGCGGCTTCTTTGATCAAAGTCATCTCAACCGGGTGTTTGCGCGATTTGAGGGATGCACGCCCGGCAAGTGGCGGCGACAACGCCAATCCTAACGTGCCGATACTTCGCGGCGAGGCGATCTACTGCACGAAATGTTTGGCGATGATCCGCGCAAGCCAAGCACGGACGAGTTGAGTTTCCACCTTCGGCAGCGGCTTCCCGTTAGCGTATTTTTTGTCCAATCCGCGGCGCTAACGTCCAATAATTTCTCACTCGCAAAATTACCTTGTCACAGGTGTGTGGCGCGGAGGCCGGCCAATTACCGTGTTCCGCTGCGCCGGTACCGAAGAGCGCCGAGAAATTCTGGAAGCCGCTCCCATGTCGAAATTGTTCTCATCGGGTAAGCTCGGGCCGTATGCGCTGTCGCATCGCGTCGTCTTTGCACCAATGACGCGGCTCCGATCGGACACGCTTGACACGCCGCTGCCGATGATGGCGGATTTCTATGGACAGCGCGCTTCGCCCGGCGGCTTTTTGATTGCAGAGTCCGCCGCAATTTCGATCGCCAGCCGCTCGTACTTCGGCGCGCCCGGCATTTATCTTCCCGAGCACGTCGTCGGTTGGAGAGCAGTCACCGAGGCGGTACACGCGAAAGGCGGCTGCATCTTCTTGCAGATCTTCCATGGCGGCCGCCAAAGTCATCGCGACATCGCCGGCGGCTCGATGCCGGTCGCGCCGTCGGTCGTACCTTTCAACGGCATGGCGAAAACGGCTGACGGCTTTGTCGATGCATCGCCGCACCGGGCGCTTCTGATCGAGGAGATACCGGGCATATTGGCTGACTTCCGCCGCGCCGCTCGACTAGCGCAAGACGCCGGTTTCGACGGTGTCGAGCTGCATGGAGCCAACGGATATTTGGCAGATCAATTCTTGCAGGATGGTTCCAACAAGCGAACCGACGCCTATGGTGGGCCGGTCGAGAATCGCGCCCGCTTTCTATTCGAGGCGCTCGCCGAACTGATTGCGGTTTTCGGTGCCGATCGGGTCGGCCTGCGTCTATCACCCGAGGGGCAATGGGGCGACGTTCATGACAGCGACCCCAACGCGACATTCGCTTGGCTGGCCGAGGGTCTGAATAGCTATGGGCTCGCTTATCTTCACATCATCGATCCGCGCATCAAAGGCGATACCACATTGCAAGAAGGCCGGGAGCCGGTAGCGGCGGCCTTCATCCGCAAGCACTACCTCGGCACTCTCATCGCCGCGGGCGGTTTCGACGGCCCGCAGGCGCAGGAGATTGTCGACGCCGGCAATGCGGATTTCGTGGCCTTCGCCCGGTGGTTCTCGTCGAACCCGGATCTTCCCGAGCGTTTGCGTAACGGCTGGCCGCTCGCTCCCTACAAGCGAGAGGCATTCTGGGGTGGCGACGAGCACGGTTACACCGATTTCGCGCCCTTCCAGGATATCAAAGCGCCCATGGCCCAAGTCGGCGAACTGTTCGCGTTATGCAGTGCCGCCTGCACGCAATGTGGCCTGCGCGGACCTGACCACTCGATGCCCTGTTCTCAATCGGCAAGGAGCGACGCGTGTCACGCATCGTAGAGTTTACGTCCTACGGCCCTCCCGAAGTCCTGCAATTCAAGGAGGTGCCCGATCCGAAGCCCGGCGCGAGCGAGATCGCTCTGCGCGTCAAGGCAATCGGTCTCAACCGCGCGGAAAGCATGTGGCGGCACGGGCAGTATATCGAGCCCGTGAACCTGCCCGCCCGGCTTGGCTATGAGGCGGCGGGAACTGTCGAAGCCGTGGGCGAAAGCGTAACGGAGTTCAAAATCGGGGAGGCTGTCGACGTCATCCCCAATTTCTCGATGAACGAGTATGCGACCTACGGCGATTTGATCGTTGTGCCGGCCGCCTCCGTGGTGAAACAGCCAGTCTCACTGTCCTTCACGGAGGCCGCATCGATCTGGATGATGTTCATCACGGCCTATAGCGCGCTCGTAGAGGGCGCTAAGGCGACCAAGGGCGACTATGTCATCATCTCTTCCGCTTCTAGCAGCGTCGGCTTGGCGGCCATACAGATTGCCAACTATGCCGGAGCTACGTCGATTGCGTTGACACGCACGTCGGCGAAAAGGAAGCAACTGACGGAGGCCGGGGCTAAACACATCATTGCTACGCAAGAAGTCGACTTAGTGCAGGAGGTGATGCGGATCACCAACGGTGCCGGCGCGCGGATCGCCTTCGATGCGGTCGGTGGTCCGAATTTCCCGAAAATGATTTCGGCCCTGGCGCCGCTAGGCATTCTCTATATTTATGGCGCGCTTGCCGAAACCGTCACGCCGCTGCCGGTGTTGGACATGATCGCCAAGATGCCGACTATCAAGGGGCACAATATCTGGCTCACAAGCGGCAATCCCGAGAAGCTGAAAGTCGCGGTCGCTTATGTTCGCAAAGGCTTCGACGAAGGCAAACTAAAGCCGATCATCGACCGCACATTTCCGTTTGATCAGATCGTCGAAGCGCACCGCTATCTCGAGACTAATGGTCAGTTCGGCAAGATCGTCGCAGTCCTCTGACCGATGAAAGTCTGAGCCTCGAGATTTTGGCCTAGCTTGCAAGGAGCCCACAGTGACCAGCTATACGCATCAGACTGCGCCCACCCAATTTGTCGACGCCAACGGCATTCGTTTTGCCTACCGAAGGTTCGGCAAAACGGGCGGCGTGCCGCTGGTCTTCAATCAGCACTATACCGGCACGATGGACCACTGGGATCCGGCGGTGACCGATGGTTTCGCCAAAGATCGCGAAGTCATCTTGTTCAACAACGCCGGCATATCGACCTCTTCGGGAGAGGTACCAACCGCGTTCGAACAGGTGGGGGCGAACGCGATCGCCTTTATCCAGGCGCTGGGCTTGGCCAGCGTCGACGTGCTTGGGTTTTCGATCGGCGGATTCGTCGGCCAGGAAATTGCGCTGCAAGCGCCCGATATCGTTCGCCGTCTCATTTTGGTCGGCACGGGCCCGCGCGGCGGCGAAGGTATGCAAGGCGGAACCCCGGAGAGTAACCGTATTTTTGGCGCCAGCTACGAGGACCCGGATCATCTGTGGCTCGGGGTATTTTTTACGCCTTCGCCGGCGAGCCAGGCGGCCGGCCGTGAATTCCTCAAGCGCTTCCGGCTCCGGTCGAAGGACCGCGATCCGGAAGTGAATGACAAGGTGCCGCTGGCGCAACGAGAGGCCATCGCAAAATGGAGTGAGCGACGCGAACATTCCTACGACTATCTAAAAGCGATCAAACAGCCGACATTGGTCGTGAATGGCAGCACCGACCCCATCGTCTACACCGTCAATTCGTTTATTCTCCAACAAAACCTGCCGAACGCGAAGCTCATTATCTATCCCGATTCAGCGCACGGCGGACATCATCAATATCCGAAGATGTTTGTTCGCGACGTGTCGAGCTTTCTTTCGGGCAGCGATCCCTGGGCTTAAGCCAAAGTTGTCTTATTGAGAAATGTATCCGTTGTGGCCGCAAAGTGAGCCAGCGCGGACAGGCTATCGGTTGACCGATCCAGTCGATATCGGCGTCCGCGATTTTATTGGGTACCCGTTCACTCGGAAGCTCTTGCGCGCCATCACGTGTTCCGCGGTTTCGTATTGAGCCCGCGATCGTTGCGTAGTAATTCATCGGTCTCGCGCAGCCCGGCCGGTGAGCCGATCTCGTAAAAACGGGTGGTCATTTCGTAGCCAGCCAGCAGGTCCTTGCGCGCCAGCGCGGAATAGATAGCGGCCAGATCGATGGGCTCGCCGGCAGGCTCGGCAGCCAACACTTCAGCCTTCACCATGCTCAGTCCCCAATCGATGTGCTGCATCTGCGGCAGCCGCATCTCCTTGTCGTAGGCGCGGATGTGGCCGTTCTCGAACCAAACGTTGCTGCGGTCCCAACGGTCGAAATTGCGGTAGACGGTCATGAGCGCCGGCTTGCCGCTCGCACGAAACGCATCGACCACCGGCGCGAAAGCGGCGTCGAGCCAGCTATCGCCGTACATCACCAGAAATTCCGTTCCGAGCTGGCCGAGGGCGCGGCGTAATGCGCCGCCGGTGCCAAGCAGCACCGGACCGTCGTAGCAGTAGTCCACCGCAAGGCCGAATTGGCTGCCGTTTCCGACAAAATCTTCGACCTGCTGGCCGAGATAGCCGACGCAGAGAACGACGTGCGTAATCGACTCGCGGCGCGCCAGCCGTAGCTGATGGGCGATGAAAGGCTCTCCCGCCACCTCGGCCATGACCTTGGCCACGCTTTCACTGAGCGGCCGCAGCCGCTTCGCCAGGCCGCCCGCCAACAACGCCAATGGCGGCATCTGTGTCATTGAACGAGCGTCTTGGTGCCTTCGAAATCGAAGCGAATCCGAACTTCTTCGAGACCCGCCCCGTGCATGGCGTGCCGCAGGCGTTTCTTGTCTTCGGTATAGAACAAGAGAAAGCCGCCGCCGCCGGCGCCGATCAGCTTGCCGCCGACCGCGCCGTTGCGCATGGCAAGATCGTACCATCCGTCAATTTCCGGCGTCGAGATGGTGCCGGAGCGCTTGCGCTTGTTTAGCCAATGTTCATGCATGAGCGTGCCAAAGCGATGCAGATCGCCGGCCTTTAGCGCATCGAGCGAGCGAGCGCCGAGTTCCTTCACATAATGCAGGTTGTCCATCATGGAGACGTCCATGGCCTTGGACCTGTCGTCCTGATCCCGCAAGATCGCGGACGCGGAGCGCGCCGCTCCGGTAAAGAACATCGCCAGGCCTTCTTCCAGATTGGTGATCGTCTCCGAATCGATCGGCGCCGGCCGAACCTCTACCGTGTCGTCTTTGTTGAAGCGGAAGCAGGTGACGCCGCCATAAGCGGCAATAAATGGATCCTGCTTGCCCACCGGCTCGTTGAGCCGCTCGATCTCGATGTGGCATGCCTGCTCGGCGAGCTCTTGTACGCTGATGATATTGCGGCGGTGCGCATGGAGCGCGTGCAGCAAGGCCGTCGTGAAGCTGCCGGACGATCCCAACCCGGTGCCGGCCGGAATATCGGCCAAGCTGGTGATCTCGATCTTGTCGGTGATGCCGGTCAGCGTGAGCGCTTCGCGCACGATCGGATGGCGCACATCCTCACGGCGTTCGACCTTTTCCAGTTGCGAGTACTTCACAATGAAGCCGCTCTGGAACATCTGGTGGATGGTTATGTAGACATAGCGGTCAATCGCGGCGGCGACGAGAAATCCCTCGTGATGCCGGTAGTAGGACGGCAGATCGGTGCCGCCGCCACCGAGCGTGATCCGCAACGGACTGCGCACGATGATCATGGCTGATTGTCCATCTCGGATCGCACCTGCGCAGCCGTCACGGCGCTTCTTTGGTGCGGAAAGCCGCGATGGTGATGCGGCCGACATGCCCAAGATTGATCGCCTCGATGGGCGGCCCACGGTCGTAATGCAAGCCGATTTCTTGCGCGCGCGCCATAAAAGCGGCCTCCTGGCGCGCATCGACAAAGCCGAAACGGCAGCCGCCGCCCCGCAGATAGTCGGCCACGCCGGCTCCATCGGTGGATACCGTCTCGGCGCCGGCGAGGAAGATGACGCTCGGTTCCTCGTAGCCGGCGATGGCGGCCACGGGATGCGCGCAGCCGGCCTTGTGCAAAACATTGGCCATTGCCACGCTGGGAAACAACTGGCCAAGGGGCGGGATCACCAGTCCGTAGATTCCGGCCGACAACAGCAAGGAGGCTGCGGCTGCGAAGACGATCGAGCGTTCCGCGCCGTCGTGCGCGTATGATCGCCAGGCCAGATAGCCGCAAATGATCGCTGCAGCGAGAACCGGCCAAGCGGCAGGGAGCGGTCCATATCCGAGCGCGATCGCGCCGGCAATGACGGCGACGCTGGCGATAAGCGGAATGAGGAACCACCATACCAGGCCGAGCACAAGCCAGCCGCGGCGCGACAGCATGTTTCTCTCGACGACGACAGCCAGGAGAATGGCGATGGCCGGATAAAGCGGCAGCACGTAGTGCGGCAGCTTTGTTACCGCGAGTTCGAACACGATCCATGTGGGCACCAGCCAAGCCAACAGAAAGCTAATGGCCGGCTCGCGGCGCCAGGCAGAGCGCACGACTTCGGGTACGGCTAAGCTCGCCAGGATCGAACCCGGGAAAAAAGTTACAAAGAACAGGACGAGATAAAGTCCCGGCGGGGCGCCGTGACTTTGTTGCGCGTTCAAGATTTTGCCCAGCGTGTCGTGCCCCACGGACGCGAGCACGAAGTCCCCGCCGGTGCGCATCGAGATGGCGATAAGCCACGGCACGACGAGAAGCGCGGCCCAGGCGATCCCGGAGACCGGGCGCATCGCCAGCCACCAGCGCGCCGAGCGGTCGACAATCGCGAGGGTCAACACGGTAAGCCCGGCGATCATCAAAATCGGCAATCCCTTGATCAGCACCCCGACCGCCAACGCCGTCCAGAATGTCGCGACGACCGACAATCTGGGCTGCTGCGTCTCAGCGTTCCGCGCCGCCAGATAGACCCGCGCCAGCGCGCCCATGGCGACGACCACGCTGAGGAGCAACATGGCGTCGGTCTTGGCCAGCCGCGCTTCCACGCCGAGCAGGGTCGAGGCCGCCATGATCAAGGCGGCGACCGCGGCGCCGCGCCGGTCGACAAAGGCGAGCGCACACCAGAAGGTGCCGAGCACCGCGCCGATCGCGCCGAACAGCGATGGCAGCCGGTAGACCCATATCTTGTCGCGCGCGCCATGCAGGCCCAGCGCTGCGGCGGTCTTCACCGTGGCTGCTTGCAGCCAATAGATCCCGACCGGCTTGTCGTTAGCCTCTTCGTTGATGAAACGGATGTCGACATAGTCGCCCGTTTCGATCATTTGTTTGCTGGCTTGCGCGTAGCGCGGCTCGTCGCGATCGATCGGCGGTATCTGAAAAAAGCCGGGCAGGAACGCCAAGAAGGAAATAAGCGCGAGCACCACCGCCGTACGCCGCCGCGTGGCCAGGGCAAAGTCGAAAAACGCCGACAGCCCCCGCGTCGGCCACACGTTCGCCCGCACCGGCATACAATTGATCTTACTCATAGCCCCACGACCGATAATGAGAGCGGCCGACTACCCGACGTCAACCCGCTCTCCTGCACGCACCCCACGTGTATCACGCAACGCGACGTTGACGGTGCGCTGAACGATGTACATTGGCCGGCGGCGCACTTCATCATAGATGCGACCGATATACTCGCCAAGCACCCCGACCGCCGTCAGTTGTACCCCGCCGATGAACAACACCAGCACGGTGATCGTCGGTATGCCCATCGGGTATTGGTTGCCGTGAAAGATCTTCAGAGCGATGACCACCAGGATGGCGAGAGCGCTCAGCATCGCGATGGCAAATCCCGTCCACATCATCACGCGCAGCGGAAAATTTGAGAATCCGAAGATGCCGTTGGCCTGCAAGGTGAACGAACCGATGTAGCGATTGTATTTGCTCGTTCCGCCGGCCCGCGCATCGCGCTTGTAGAGCACTTCCGTCTGCGGGAAACCGACAAACGGCACCAGCCCTTTCAGGAAGCCGTGGGTCTCGCTCAGCCCGCGCAATTCCTCGATCACGCGCCGGCTGATGACGCGGAAGTCGCCGGTGTCGGGCGGAATCCGCACCTCGGCAATACGATTGATCAGGCGGTAGCCGTAACGGGCGACGAGCAGCTTGACCCAAGTTTCGCCCTCGCGGCTGCTGCGGCGAGCGGCGACAACGTCGAAGCCTTCTTGCGCCTTGTGCCACAATTGCTCGATCACTTCCGGTGGATCTTGCAGATCGACGTCGATGATCGCGCACCAGCGTCCGCGACAGTTCAAGATGCCCGCCATCGTGGCGCCCGGCTGGCCGAAGCGGCGGCTGAAGACCATGAGGCCGATATTCGGGTTGCGCGCGATCTCGTCGCGGATCACGCGCTCGGTTTCATCGCGCGAGGGATCGAGCGCGAATATGATCTCGTAAGTGCCGATGCGCTCGAGCACGGGCACGGTACGCGCGAGAAACGGGCGAATATTGGACTGCTCGTTATAGACCGGCACCACCACCGAAATAACGGGCGGATCCGCGGGATGATCGCCCTCGGGGATCAAGGCGACGAAGGGAGCATCTTTGCGGTCAGCGAGTTCGGCAGGGGTTTCGCCCATAGGGGTATCGGCCATGTGCATTCTCGCCGGCATCACCGTCGCTTGACATGCGCGACGCCGGAATTCCTCGGATTTTGCCCGGCCATGACCAGATTGAAACAGAACGATACAGTTTCGTTTCGCGCGGCAAGCTAGGCGGCTGGTCAGGGCGAGTCAACTTAATTGAACAACGGCAGCCCGTTACTTGTCCCCACCGTCTATCACATCGCCGGTCCCGCTGGCGAAAATCTTGCCCCGGCGACAGAATGCATAGATGGCATGATACGAGCTGCGCGACGGGTGAAGAAGGCGGTGGTCGAAAAACGCAGCAAAGCGCGCCACGCGGGTCGAACGGGGCGGCCGCCGCGCGAACGCTCCGGAGAGGTAGACGCCCGTATCCTGGATGCCGCGCGCCGCGTATTTCTTAAGCGCGGGCTTGCTGGCGCCAGCATGGATGAAATCGCAAGCCTGGCCGGCGCCGGCAAGCCGACCATTTATGCCCGCTTTGCCGGCAAGAAGGCGCTGTTTGCGGCAGTCGTGAGCTGCAACGTCGACGCCAGCGTCGCCAGGCTCGACGACCATACCCCGGTGGGTGCCAATAGCGAGGATCGTCTCGTCAGCCTGGCGACGCGGCGTTTGCACTGGGCCTTGGAGGGCGAAACCGTCGATCTCATGCGACTGGGCATAGCGGAGGCGCGCCGCTTTCCAGAATTGGCGAGCAATGTCAAGCAGATGGCGCGCCAGCGCGGCGAGGAGACGGTGGCCCGGCTGCTGTGCGAGGCGATCCAATTCGAGGGAGCCGCGAGGTTGCCTGCCTTCACGCCGGAGCGGCTGCCGACGACGACGCGTTTCTTTATCGATCTGGCTTTCTTGCCCTTGATGATGCGGGCGTTGTTTGGCGAGAAACGGGAGTTGCTGCGCGCCCAGATCGGCGCGCATGTTGTGTGCAGCGTGGCGTTCTTTCTCGCCGCCTGCCGCGACGACAGCGTCGACTGAAGCTTGCCGCACGTCTTGTCCGCCCCCCGTGCGCACCGGAAAGCGGGTCGTGCAGGTTCAGTCGATGCGTGCGGAGAAACGCCGCTCCGCAGACGAAATGGTGTTGAAGAGCAACATCGTTACCGTCATCGGCCCGACGCCGCCGGGCACCGGAGTGATGTACGACGCCTTTTGTGAAACGCCCTGAAAGTCGACGTCGCCGACGAGCTTGCCGTTGGGCAACCGATTGATGCCGACGTCGATTACCACGGCGCCAGTCTTCACCATTTGCGGCACGATCAAGTTGGGCTTCCCGGCGGCGACCACCAGAATATCGGCCAGGATCGTGAACTGTGCGAGGTCGCGCGTCTTGGCGTGGCAAATGCAAACCGTGGCGTCTTTTTGCATCAGCATCAGCGCCAGCGGCTTGCCGACGATATTGCTGGCGCCGACGACGACGACGTTCTGACCCTCGATGGCTATCTGTTCGTGCTCCAACAGTTGCACGACGCCGTAAGGCGTGCACGGCGGGAACACCGTATCGCCGACGACGAGGCCGCCGACATTGTAGAGATGGAAGCCGTCCACATCCTTGTCCACGGAGATGGCGCGGAGAATTTCGAAAATCGAAAACTGTGGCGGTAGCGGCAGCTGAACCAAAATGCCGTGGACGTCGTCGCGCTGGTTCAGATCCGCGATCAGCTCCAGCACCGCGGAAGGCGCCGCCGTCGCATCAAAGTCGAAGCGGAAAGACTTGATGCCGACTTCCTGGCAGGCGCGGATTTTGTTGCGGACGTAGACCGCCGATGCCGGGTCCTCGCCGACGACGATCACTGCGAGGCCCGGGGTCACGCCGTTCGCTTTGAGCGCGTCGATACGCTCCCGACATTCGGCGCGGATCTTCGCCGCAACTGCGACGCCGTCAATAATGTGTGCGGTTCGCGCGAGCATCGCTGATCAAATCCCGCAGGCTTCAGGTTTACGGACACGAACGAGCGGACAAGCGGCGACCCCACCGCCCGCGGATGTTCCGGGCCCGGGAATATCCAAGACCGGGAACCACCAAGACCAGGAATAGGGAAGGCGTCGGTCGGACGCAAATGCTCTCTATGCGATCACGGTAAATCTGCAATGACCCTCAGCATAGGGCGGCAGGGCTGAATTCGCCCGTTCGGTGGGGCGCCGCCCATTCAGCCCGGGCAATCAGATGTGTCAGCGACCGGGTCAAAGCTGGCGCAATCGAGCCTGCTTCATCGCGGCACGTCTGGGCGAGGCGATCACTGAGCTTCGGAAGAGCTAGCGCGATCGAGGACGCAGCTCGCGGGGCGTTCTGCCGAAGTGGGCTTTGAATTGCCGGCTGAACTGGGCCTGACCGCCGAACCCCCAACGATAGGCGATCTCCGCGATGGTTTCCCGGT
>Ga0209624_10002013_pt1 | contig 15333 bp, 9 predicted proteins | sample JacPinW_OM2H0_O1_FD_188565 | JGI IMG/M metagenome (GOLD analysis project Ga0209624, IMG submission 188565) | Forest soil microbial communities from Algoma, Ontario, Canada - Jack Pine, Ontario site 1_JW_OM2H0_O1 (SPAdes) (version 2) | ecosystem: Environmental > Terrestrial > Soil > Boreal...
GCGGCAATTAACGGAATCGGCCGAAAAATCCACATCAGAGCAATCGACTTCCGCCACACCCAAGACTTGGGCTGCGGCTGCCGGCTACGAACAGACGCCTGCAAAACCTGCTGATGCCAAGCAAGTTCCGGCAAGCAATCCGATAAATACTCGGCGCTAAGTTCGCCGCAAACGGATAGTCATAGAGGGCCTCGGATTAGTCCGAGGCCCTTTTTTGTTGGCGCGCAAGTCAAAACCGCCGGCAGGATGCCGGCGCTACGATCGCATTCGTGGCTGTTGCATTTGACTTGGTACGGCTGGTCAAGAGGCGACCGGTGAATACAACAGAAAATAAATAGGGGCCGAAGCACTCTCGCGCTCCGGCCCTTGATTCACAAATCCGCAACCGTTACTTAGTCCAGCGCCGCGCAAACGGACTTTACTTCCGTGTAGTTCTCAAGCACTTCGTGCCCCATTTCACGGCCCCATCCGGATTGCTTGTAACCGCCGAACGGAAGCGCCGGGTCGAAAATGTTGTAGCAGTTGATCCAGACGGTGCCCGCGCGAAGCTTGGCCGCGATCGAGTGCGCCTTCTTGATATCACTCGTCCACACGCCCGCCGCCAATCCGTAAATCGTGTCGTTCGCACGCGCCACGATTTCGCTTGGATCGCTGAATGGGATAGCCGTAACGACAGGCCCGAAAATCTCTTCCTGCACGACTTTCATCTTGTCGGTGGTATTCACCAGCACGGTCGGCTTCACGAAGTAACCCTTGTTCCCGTGTCGCGCTCCTCCCGTCACCGCCTTCGCCCCTTCGCTGATCCCCGATTCCATATAGCCGCACACTTTATTCATTTGCTCTTCGGAAACCAGAGGACCCATGTCGCTATCCGGTTCGAATCCAGCTTTCACCTGGATTTTTTCCGCGATTCGCGAGACGCCATCCACTACCTTGTCAAAGCTTTTCTTTTCCACAAAAAGCCGCGAACCCGCACAGCAGCACTGTCCGTGATTGAAGAAAATCGCGCTAGCCGCGCCCGGAATCGTGGAATCAAGATCCGCATCGTCGAGCACGATGTTGGGCGATTTCCCGCCAAGTTCGAGCGACACTTTCTTCAAATTGCCCGCGGCAGCCTGAAGAATCAGTTTGCCCACCTCAGTGGAACCGGTGAACGCGATCTTATCCACATCCGGATGCGCCGAGAGCGCCGCTCCCGCCGTCTCGCCGTAACCCGGGACAATATTCACAACGCCATCCGGGAATCCAGCTTCTTGAATTAGTTCTGCAAGTCGCAGCGCCGATAGTGGAGTCTGCTCGGCTGGCTTCAATACCACCGTGCATCCCGCCGCAAGCGCCGGCCCTAGCTTCCATGCCGCCATCAGCAGCGGAAAATTCCACGGAATGATCTGGCCAACCACTCCAATCGGTTCGCGCAACGTGTACGCAAGAAATTTCGACGGCTCCTGGCGAATGAGCGGAATCGTGTTGCCTTCGATTTTCGTCGCCCAGCCCGCGTAATAACGCATGTGCTCGACTGTCAGCGGCACGTCCGCGACGCGCGATATCTTCAGCGGCTTGCCGTTGTCGAGCGATTCGAGCTGCGCGAATTCTTCCTGATATTTCTCAATCAGGTCCGCCAGCTTCCAAATCAGTTTGCCGCGCTGGGCGGGAGGCATTTTCGACCATGCGCCAGTGTCGAAGGCCGCGCGCGCAGCTTTCACTGCACGATCGATGTCTTCTCGGTTCCCTTCGGCGACATTCGCGAGCACCTCACCCGTCGCCGGGTTATAAGTTGGAAAGGTTTTGCCGGAAGCGGCGTCAACAAACTTTCCGTTGATGAACAACTTTCGCTTGGTGCCTACAAACGAAGATACATTCGGGTCCATCGTTGGTGTCGAAACTGCAGTTGCCATATTTAATGCTCCTTTTCGTACTGATTCGTATGGTTCTCTTGCTGAGATGTCCGGCAGACTTCACCGAATTCTGAGACAGCTTCAAATTCAAATCGGGTACGGCGTGGGCGTTCGTCGCAACGTCATCCAACGCAACTCGCTGAATTCATCGAGCGCAGCTTTGCCACCGAATCTTCCCCAGCCGCTGTCTTTCACGCCGCCAAAGGGCATCTGCGGCTCGTCGTGTACCGTTGCGCCGTTGATGTGGCAAATACCGGTTTCGAGCCGTTCGGCAAGCCGCATGGCCTTATTAATGTCGCGGCTGAAAATCGCGCTCGATAGTCCGTACTCCGTATCATTGGCGATGCGCAGCGCATCCTCTGCGTCTTTCGCTACCACCACCGATACCACCGGCCCGAACGATTCTTCGTGGTAGATGCGCATGGTCGGTAATACGTTATGCACCACAGTGGGGCTATAACACGAACCCTGCGAGCGCCCACCGCTCAAAATCTTCGCGCCCTTTGCCGACGCATCGTCCACAAGCCCTTGCACCCGCTCAACTGCGCCACCATGAATCATACTGCCGATTTGTGTTTCCGGCTGCATCGGATCGCCCACCTTCAGCGTCCTGGCTTTCGCCGCCAGCTTCTGCGCGAATTCCTCGGCGATAGCCTGCTCCACCACAATCCGCTCCGTTGACATGCAAATCTGACCCTGATTCATGAACGCGCCGAAACTCGCGGCGGCCACGGCTGCATCAATATCCGCGTCTTCGAGAACAATCATCGGCGCCTTGCCTCCGAGTTCCAGCAGCGCCCGCTTCAAATATCGCCCTGCCTTTTCGGCAATAATCCTCCCGACTTTAGTCGAGCCGGTAAAGCTGATACGCCGCACTTTCGGATGGGCGATCAATTCGTCCACCACCTCGGCAGCATCCGCCGGTGCGTTGGTGATCACGTTGATCACGCCCTTCGGGAATCCCGCCTCTTCGAGCGTTCTCGCGATTGCCAAATGCGTGCCAGGAGATTCCTCCGATGCCTTCAGCACCACCGTGTTGCCATACGCCAGTGGCAATGCGATCGCCCGCACTCCCAGAATCATCGGCGCATTCCACGGCGCAATTCCCACCACCACGCCGACTGGCTGGCGAGTCGCCATCGCCACCGTATCCGGCAAGTCCGAAGGAATAATTTCGCCGATCAATCCGTACGCCTGAGCCGCAGCCTCGCGCAGCATTCCCGAAGCAAAAATACAATTGAACATTCCCCAGCCAAATGTCCCGCCGGTCTCTTCCGCCAGCACCTTCGCAATTTCCAACTGCCGCGCGTGCAGCACGTCTGCCGCGTTAAGCAGCAAACCTCGCCGCACTCCCGGCGCCGTCGCGCTCCAGACCGGAAACGCGACCGCGGCGGCATCAATCGCACGCCGAGCATCCTCACGCTTCCCCGCCGCAACGCGCGATATGATTTCGCCCGTGTAGGGATTTTTCTTCTCGAATGTGCCGCCGCCCGTAGCGCCCACCCAATCGCCCGCAATAAACATTTGTTCGTTGCGCACACTATCGCCATTCGGTCCCGACTCCGGCCGGAGCACCGTTCTGTTCACGTCAATGCGTTCAAGCGACTCCATATAAACACCTCTTCTACGGCCCGGCTGCCCTGAGCCCCTAAGGGTTTACATACCACGTTGGCGTCTCGGGAATCCACTGTGCCAGTGACAATTTTAGGCCCGGCGCAGTCCCTTTAGCTCGCGCGACGACAAATCCCGAAAAGAAACACTCAGCGAAAATCCAAACCGAAATTCGGGAATCGCAACTATCGGTTGACACCTCGCCCGCGCTTTGGCAGTCTCACTTCACTGATTGGGGTGCTGTACTGTTGAGGTGAGGAAATAGTGTCAAACTTTTCCATCGCGTGCAGTCGTGTATTCTCTTCCGCTCAATCTACAGGGCTAATCGATTCCGGAAAAATGGCTGCCGGCCTTTAAGTTTGCCGCTGCTCGTTTCACTGTAAAACGCACCTGCGGCCGCTGTATCTGCAACCCATTTTCCGGAGCGCGCGTTTCATGATCGTTTCAATCGTTTGGAGAGGGGCCATGAACATAAAACACAGAATCTCGCTCGTGCTATCCATCTTGTTCTTCGCCGCGCTCGCTACGCCAACTCGAACCGCAGCGCAGACCTCTCAAGGCCAGATCAGCGGTGAGGTCACCGATTCGAGCGGCGCTGTCGTGGTCAAAGCCACGGTGACCATCGAAAACGAAGGCACGCACGCCAAGCGCGCACTTGAAACTAACGCAGCTGGCCAATATGCAGCTTTGGATCTCGATCCCGGCTTTTACTCCGTACAGGTGGAAGCCGCTGGCTTTCAGAGCGTCGTGCAGCACAGAGTCGAGCTCGAAGTCGCGCGCGCAATCAGAGTCGATTTCCAGCTCAAGCCGGGAAATCTCGCCCAGGCAATTGAAGTGAAGGGCGAAGCGCAGCTCACCGATACGACGGACACCACTCTCAATGGCGAGCTTCCGAGCGATGCCGTCACGCAACTGCCGGTTCTCGGGCGCGATTTTCAGAATCTATTGGCGCTGCATCCCGGTGTGCAGCGAACTCCCGGCGGCGGATTTCACTCGGTGACGTCGAACGGCATGCGCCCGGATGACAACAATTTCTATATTGACGGCGCTAATGACAACGACGTGTACTACGGAGAGACCGTTGTGAACGACGCTGGAATTTCAGGGACGCCCGCGAGCCACCTGCCCCTCGACGCGATTCAGGAATTCAACACGCAGGAAGATCCCGAGGCCGATTATGGCGTGAAGCCCGGCGTGGTGATGAATATCGGAATGAAATCCGGCACGAACGATATCCACGGTTCTTTGTATTACTTCCACCGCAATAGCGCGTTTGACGCGCGAAATTTCTTCGCGCCGGCTCCTGATCCCGTTCCGGCACTTCTCCTTCACGATTTCGGCGCGTCCCTCGGCGGGCCGATACGCAAGGACAAATGGTTCTACTTCGTGAATTATGAAGGCGTCCGTGACAAGGTGGGAAATCCGGGCAACGTGGACAGCCCGGTCACCGTAACACTCGCAAGCCGGGCGGGGTTGTTGCCTTCCGGTTATGTTCCCGCTGATTTCAGCGAAGTGGACGCCATCGCAGGCTGTCAGGCCACGAGCAGTTGCAGCCCTCTGAGCGTGAATCTTTCGAAATTCTTTTATTCAAATCCCGGCTTCACCGCGAGCGCTTCCGATCCCGCCTTGATCGATTATGATTTCAACAACACCAATCGCGAAGACAATGTGGTCGCGAAAACCGATTACATCCTAAATTCCCACAATACGCTTTCCGCGAGCTTCATCTACGCCAACACAACCGAAGTCGAAGAGGATGCTCTGCCCATTGCGCCTGAGTGGCTTTCTACCACTAGCCCGACCACGCAGGTTTTCGGCGTGAATTGGTCCTGGACTCCGAGTGCCGCATGGATCAACCAAGCGCGCTTTAGCTACAACCGCTTTAACGAAGCGATTTTCCCGGTAGACCACAATGTAAATCCGCTGACTGGCTACGGCATCCCCACCGGAGTTACTGACCCGCGTCTCTTCGGTATGCCCCGGATTAACCCGAGCGACGATCTCTTCAATTACATGGGCGGCAATTCTTCCTGGCCGCTCTTTACCTCTCCAAGCCAAACGGAAAATATTTCCGACTCGCTCGCTTACTCGAGCGGAAAGCACGTGTTGAAGTTTGGCGGCGAGTTCCGCGATGGAAGTGTGAACTACTACCGCGCAGGCTACGGCCGCGGCCGCGTTGATTTCGATAGTCTTGAAGATTTTATGTCCGGCAACACTGCCGGAATCGATCAATGGCGTTTCCTCTATGGGGACCCGAGTCGCGATATCAGTCTGACATCGTTCGGAATGTTTATTCAGGACAACTATCGAATCCGCCCGCGTGTATCGCTCAATCTCGGGCTTCGGTACGACGTCACTTATCCAATCAAAGATTCGCGCAACTTGTTGGCCAATTATGTGCCTTCGCAAGGCGTCGTTCAGGTAGGCGACGGAATCAGCGCGCCCTATCAAACGAACTATAACAACGTGTCGCCGCGGATCGGCGTCGCGTGGGACGTTTTCGGCAACGCAAAAACAGTGGTTCGAGCGGCCGGCGGCTTGATTTTCGAGCAGCCCTCGATCCGGACGTTCGCTTTCAATGGTGGTGGCCTAAATCTAAATCCGACAACGGCTGCGCTCGGTGTTACACCCGGAAACGGTTCGATCAATTCGTTTCTCGTTGAATCCACCGATTCAAGCCTAATAACCTGGAACCAAACTGGCCCGATATTTCCGCCTTCGTCGGGAGCGCAATGCAGCTCGGCCTTGCCCTGCAGCATTTTTGGAGTGAATCAACATTTGCAAACTCCGTTTATCGTGGACTGGAATTTGAACGTGCAGCAAGCTCTCACGCCAACGACCCTCCTCCAGGTCGGATACGTCGCGAACCACGGAGCGCGGCTTTATAGCGTTCAAGATATCAACCAGCCGAATCCATCGCTCAGCGCGCCATGCATCCTCGCGACGAGCGGCGAAACTGGAGTGAACGCTATTTTCGACGGAGACTACTCCGATTGCGAACAGGCCGCGCGTCCGCTGACAACCGCGTGTCCTTCGCCTGTCGGATTGGGCACGGGCGGCGGGCCATGTTATCCCTATATGGGGATCCTGACGTACCTCGCTAACCTCTCCAATTCGGATTACAACAGCCTGCAAGTGACGCTCACGAAGAAATATTCCCACGGACTTTATCTCCTCGCCGGATACACGTACGCGCACGCGATTGACACGGCTACGAATAATGTCGCAGCCAGTGCCGGAGTGCCGCAGAACAGCGCCAATTATTCCGGCGACCGCGGCAACGCGGACTTCGATATCCGCCACCGTTTCACTCTTTCCGCCACTTATGCATTCCCTTCAGTCAAAACAAAGTGGCAGTTGCTCGAAGGATGGCAGTTCAACACGATTTTGACGCTCGAAGGCGGCGAGCCGTTCACACTCGGGGATTTCGTGGATGACGAAAGCGCCACCGGCGAATTTGATGACCGCTGGAATATTTCCGGGCCCGCAAGCGCGATCACCTGGTCCGCGTCAACGCCGCTCAACTACATCGATCCATCCACATTTACTTTGGATTCGAACAGCAACGTCGTTGGCGGGAATCAGCAGTGCATCAATGCCGCGGGGCCGAACAATCAAGCGGCTCTCAATATGTTGGGAGCGTACGGCTGTTACGTTGTAAAAAACACCGTGCTCACGCCGGCCGCCCTCGGTACCTTTGGAGACTCAAGCCGCAACATGTTCCGCGGACCCTCGTTCAAGAACTGGGACGTTTCGTTATCCAAAATGTGGAATTTGACTGAGAAGTTCCACCTGCAGATGCGCGCCGAGTTCTTCAACGTTCTCAATCATCCCAACTTCGACGTCTTCACGATGAATAACGATTTATCCGATCCCACGACAGCCGGAACTGTTGCGTTCACGCCGGATGTCGGCGAATCGAATCCGGTAATGGGATCCGGTGGTTCGCGCCACATTCAACTTGGATTAAAGCTGACGTGGTGAGCGTTTTTTTGATCTCTCGTAGGGTGTCTTAGACCCGGCCGGTCTTTTTTCGGCAGACGCGCGCTGGCCGCCACTTCAGTAAGGCGAACCGCCCGCTTGCGAAGAAATAATTGTGCCCGAGTGCACGGACAAACTATAGGAATCTCCGTCGCCCTCCCACTTCTGCAAATCGAATTTCGCATTCGCGCGAAGTCGTCGCACGGCAACGCCGTCAAACGCAAGCGGCTCGCCCTTTTTGCAAACACTCGGTTTAACCGCAGCGCTTAAAAAATACACCGCGCCCTTCCCCACCACGCGCGCCTCTCCATCAGGGTTCAACAGAACTGCCGTGCGCTCATCCACTCCAATTCCCCGTACGGTCCCGGCGTCGCCCGAATCAAGAATTCGCGCCATAAATGTGAGTAGCCTGCCCAGACGATCGCGCGCTGAAAAATGTGTATCGGTAATAGTCCTCGCGAGCGCCGGAATTTTCAAAAAGTCGCGCACTATGGTCACGCGAAAGAAAAATGGATCTGCCAGCGTCTCCCGCGAACTCAGGTCAGGCCCATCCGCCGGGTCCTTTTGCGCCGTGTACGCAAACTCCCCCTGAATGGCCAAACCCGCGCTCGTTCCGCCAAAAGGTACGCCGCGCGCGATGGCATCATTCAGTCCTTTTTGCACCGGCGTATCACTCCAATACTTGATGTAGTTCGCCTGGTCGCCGCCCGAAACAAAGATCGCCGACGCCTCCCGGATCTTCTGTGCCACGAATGGCGATTCTGCGGCCTGGCGATTCGGAATCACCAGCGTCGCAACCGCGCTCACTTTGCACAACTGATTCATGTAAGGGTTATAGGCGTCGTCGCCCGTCGCTCTCAGAATCAAAAATTCTCCGCCACCCGATCCATCGCACAACCACGCAAACGCATCGTCCAAATCTTTTCCGCCGCCCATGAGCGCAAACCCGGCCCTAACGTGCGCGGGATGCGGCACCGACGGATTGGCCACTCGGAAATACTGATAGGGCGTCTGTTCGCGAAGACCGCCTACGGCAATCATTGCCGCTGCGCAAAAAAATGCCACCGTCGCACCTCGCACCAGCGCACGCAGTCCAATCATCCCATCCTGAATCTCTCGAAACATTTTCCCCCCGACAGAAGTCAACAAAGAGACCAAACGAGAACGCGTGTCATCCAAACGAAGTCTACAAAAAGTTTATCATCCCGAACAAAGTGATGGATCTGCGGTTCACATCGAGCATAGCTAATTTCCGATTGGAACATGCGCGCCGTTACGCTTGAGCATCACCCTAAATCCCGCTCGTAAAACCCGGCACATACATCCCGAATCGAAGGATAGGGAGTCGAATCAGGAGTCCAGCCGCACGGCCTTTGTCATACCCAATCATGATGAGATCAAGATGCGGCCGGATATCGCAGCATTCCATCCTAGTAGCACTCGCGCTCGCCACAGCTTTGCTCGCCCCCTGCGCCATAGCCCAGCAAAAGCAGGCGGCCCCGCCCGCGCAAACTCAAACGCCGCCCACGAACACGAATCAACAGCCGCCCGCCGACAACAAAAACGGCGACAACAAAAACAGCAATTCCCCGAATCTCCAAAACGGAACATCGGACGACCGTCTGTTCTGGACTCTACCTAATTATCTGACCATCGAAAGCGAAGGCAAGGTTCCGCCTCTCACGCCCGGTCAGGAATTCCGAGTCGTCACCCGGGAGTCTCTCGATATCAGCGTAATCCCCTACGTCGCGTTCGTCGCCGCCTTGAGCCAAGCCGACAAAAATGACAAAAGCTACGGCCAGGGCTGGGGCGCGTATGGAAAGCGCGTGGCATCAGCTTTCGGTGACAGTACGATTGAGAATTACATGACCGGAGCGATCTTCCCTTCCCTCCTTCGAGAAGATCCTCGCTACTACCAAATGGGCAAAGGTGGCTTTTGGCATCGTGCCGAATATTCGGCAAGTCGCATTGTCGTCACGCGAACAAACGACGGGCAAAACACGTTTAACTATTCCGAGATCGTGGGCGCCGCAGCAGCAGCCGGAGTGGGCAACATCTATCACGCCAACTCAGATCGAACCGTCTCGAATACTCTCAGCGTTTGGGGACAACAGCTCGCCTGGGACACATTCACAATCGAGATGAAGGAATTCTGGCCCGACATCCGCCGCTCCATAAGCAAACACAAAAACAAAGAGCAACAACCATAATCCGCGTAGCATGTTCGCAATCCAGAATCGCCATCTGCCCCTCCTGAAGAAATCCGCATTTTCGCGCCTACCCCCGGTAACGCATCTCCCCCCTACTTCATCGAACATCGAAGGAGGACTAACATGCACACACGATCCAAATGGCTACCCTCACTTCTAATGGCCAGCATTCTTGCCCTACCAGCAGTCATCATAGGTTGTGCCGAGCACACCACTCGCGTATACGACCCCTATTACAGCGATTATCACGTCTGGGACAGAAATGAAGTTGTGTACTACCAGCGCTGGGAAGGCGAAACTCACAGGGATCACAAGGACTTCAACAGGCGAAACGCCGACGAGCAAAAAGAATATTGGAACTGGCGCCACAGCCAACACTAAAGCGATAACTCACGCGCGGCCACAAAACTCAGAGCCCGGAGGCTCCCACCTCCGGGACTCAGTGTGACGCGGTTGCGGCGGCTCCAGGCGGCAAATGTTCTTCGAGGTACCGCGCAAGCAAAGAAAATAAATGGTAGTGGGTTCCTTCGCCTTCGGAGAGCGAATGTGTTCGTCCCGGATATTCCATCATGTCGAATGGCTTGCCAAGCTCAACCAAACGGTTGATGAGCAACTCCGTCCCCTGATAGTGGACATTATCGTCGCCCGGACTGTGCACAATTAGCAAATTACCCTGAAGCCCTTCGGCAAAATTGATTGGTGATGCTGATTGGTAGCCGCTCGCATTTTCCTTCGGCAAGCCCATGTACCGCTCCTGGTAAATCGTGTCGTAGAGCCGCTGGTCCGGCACTGGAGCAACACTCATTCCCACTTTGTACAAATCGGGCGAACGGAACATCAGATTCAGCGTGCTCGTGCCGCCGCCGCTCCAACCCCAAACCGCGACGCGCGATGCATCAAGGAATGGATACTTGCTCTCAAGCTCTTTAAGCGCGGCCGCCTGCTCTTTTGACGAAAGCACTCCCACCGACCCGTAAATTATTTTTCTCCACTCTCGCCCGCGCGGCGCCGGAGTCCCCCGCGTATCCACGCTCACCACCACGTAGCCTTCCTTCGCAATATAGCAATGAAAGAGCTCCTGCTCCCCTCCCCAGTGATCGGCAACGGTTTGCGCGGCAGGCTCGCCATAGACAAAGACAAGCACCGGATACTTTTTCGTGGCGTCGAAATTTTCCGGCTTGATCATCCAGCCATCGAGTACAAGGCCCCCGCCCAAATCGACCTTCAAGAATTCGATGGGCTGCGGGAACGTTTCTTTCAGCTTGGCTTGAAGCGCGGCGTTGTCTTCAAGCGTCCGCTCCACGTGCTGATCGGGAAAGCGAACCAACTCGATGAGCGGCGGAGTATTGATGGTCGAATAAAAATGCAGCGCCCAATGAAAATCGGGTGAAACGTTGTAGGCGTGCCAACCCGGCTGGCTCGCCGGCGTCATTCTCTCGGCTGTGCCTGTGCCATCGAGCCTGCTGCGATAGAGGTAGCGCTGCGTGGCGTTATCAGGCGAAGCGATGTAATAGAGCCATTCTTCATTCGCATTTTTCGAATCTTTGCTTGATTCCTTGCTCGATTCAACGCGCACCACCGACTCCACATCGAAAGCCCCAGGCGTCGCGAGATCAATCTGCTTCCCGTCTCGCGAAATCGTGTAAATGTGCCGCCAGCCATCGCGCTCGCTCTCCCACAGAAAATCTTTCCCGTCGTGCAGCCACTCGATACCGTCCACGACGTCAATCCATGCTGCGTCATGCTCGGTGGTAACAATTGTTGCGGCGCCGGAATTGGCATTCGCAAGCATCACGTCGTCGGCATCCTGCTTGCGATTCAAGTGCTGTATTACGAGCGAATCGGAATTCCCCGCCCACTCCATGCGCGCAATGTAACTGCTATCGGGATCGCCGGTCACCTGCATCCATTTCGTATCGCCGCCGGTTGCGCGCACTACTCCAATGCGCGCCAGTGAATTTGGCGTACCCGGCTGCGGATACGGGATTTCTTTTACCAGCGGATACACTCCGAATTGCGGATAAGGGATATGCGTAACAACGTCGTATGGCGCTCCCACGTTGTATTCCAGCGCAAAATTCCGCACCGTGCTTGTATTGAATTGCCAGTAAGCGATTCTCTTTCCGTCAGGACTCCAGCGGTATGCATCGTGGATGTCCAGTTCCTCCTCGTATACCCAGTCAGATGTGCCGTTGATGATCTTCTCCGAGCCATCGCGGGTGATCGGCGTGATCGTGCCGCTGGCAACGTCCTCCACGTAAATATTGTTCTCGCGCACGTACGCGACTTTGTTTCCATCGGGAGAAAATTTCGCGAACATTAGTGTGGACGCTGGCGCGTCGCCGCCGAGCTTTCGAAGATTTTTTGTGGAGAGATCGAAAATCCAGTAATCGCCGCGCGTGTTTCGCCGCCACACTCGCTGCGTGTTTGTAAAAACAAGAAGCCGCTTGAGATCTGGAGACCAATCGTAGTCGTCAATCGCCAGCGCTTCTTTCGCGCCGCTCGGCGTGAGGTCGGATGCCGAGACAAGCACTTCGCGCCGCGCCGTGGCTGTGTCGTAGCGAACAAGATCGCGTGCGCCCTTCGCATTCGGCGAGGCCTCAACCGTTGTGTACGCTTCTCCGCCGTTCAGCCACCGTGCCGGCCCAAAGAATTTCGCGTTGAACTCATGTTTTAGAAATGCGCGGCGCAGAAAATCCGTCTTGTCAGCTGCTGACTCCTGCGATTTTGCTGCAGCGGAAATAAACAGCACACCGCCAAAAATCAGCGCCCACGCAGTAGGGCCAAAATTTCGCCGTCGCTTCGTCGGAGTCCTAAAAAAGGGGTAAATTCGCTGGCTCAATGCGCCGCGGATTGTATAACGGACGCCGAGATTTGTAACTCCGGCTCTGGCAAGAAACTGTATCAAAATGATACAAGTTCGCGACTCACCTGGTACCCTGCTCCGCCGCCACGCTGCCTAACTGCGTCTGCCGTCGGAATATCAGCATTATTTTCAACAGCTTACAAACACTCTTTACTGTTTGACTACATTGAACGTAAGCCTAGGATGATTCCGTACTAGTAGTGTTAGACTCGCTTGCGATTTGGCCAGTTGTCCTAGACCGACTGGCGGGGATTTGTCGTCCTTCAAAATATCCAAAACCGCATCTGGGGAGTTTAACCGCCACTAGCTCTCTTGCACCGGCTTCTGCAATACAGGTTCACCTAAAAACGGAGGAAAAGATGAAGAAAGTGTTAGGAGGCATCGGGGTTCTTACCCTTGTGGCCTTGTCAGTTTTCGCGGCTTCAAGTTACGCAAGCAATACGCCGCCGAAGAGAGTCACGGTGGCGCCACGATACGATGTCAACAAGGAAGTCACGCTGGAAGGCACCATCCGGAGTGTGGTGAGTAAACCCACTGTCGGAATGGCGCTAGGCACTCACCTGATACTTTCAACATCCAAAGGGCCGGTGGATGCTCATATCGGCGATTTTGTTTTCAAGGGATCACATCCCTTGGCAGTCACCGCAGGTCAGTCGGTGAAAGTAACCGGTGCAATGACCACCATCAAGAACAAGCAGCTCTTCCTTGTCCGGTCGATTGACGTGGGCGGTCACGTGACCCCAGTGCGGACTGAACGCGGCTTCCTGATCGTTCCCGGCGTCAAGGGCCGCATGGCCCAGGCCGCGGAAAAGGGAGGTCAGCGATGAATCGCAAATCTCTCCTGATTGCAGTTGCGTGCTCGGTAGCGACTTTCCTGTCCGCGTGCGGCGGTGGCGGTGGGCACAAGACTCCACCCCCAGCCACGCTGACGATCGCAATCACTACCGCGCCTCCCTCATCTTTGGAAATTAATGGGACCGCATCAATAGCGGCCACGGTGAGCAACGACAGCACCAATGCAGGCGTGGACTGGACTTGCACCCCGACTGGTTCTTGCGGCACTTTCAGCCCGGCACACACAGCTAGTGGAGCCTCGACCACCTACACCGCGCCTGCTACCGCCGGAGCGGTCACGATCACGGCTGATGCGACGGCTATGTCTTCAGTTACAGCGACCGCATCGGTAACGGTAAACCCGGTTGCCAGCGCATCAAGCTTGACTGGAACCTACACCTTTTATGCCAATGGCTGGGATGCAGGTGGCGCTCCGACTAGCGTAGCCGGCAGCGTCATTCTCGACGGCGCGGGCAACATTACCGGCGGCGAGCAAGACTATTTCGATCTCACTTCCGGATCGGTGATCACCGGAGACCCAATCACCGCAACGACTGGCTCAGTAACGATTGGCGATGACGGACGTGGGAGCATCACGATCACTCCTACAACCGCACCTGCTGAAACCTTGAGCTTTACCGTTGTCAACAATAACCATGCGCTGATCATCGAATTCGACGCTAGCGCCACCTCGTCGGGTTCGCTCGATCTGCAGACCGCTCCGACTTCTGTGCCGACTGGCGGTAATGCCTTCGTGTCTTATGATGTCACCAGCGCTTTCGTATTTGGCGGTGTTCTGACTTCAGATGGCACGGCAACTTTTACTACCGGCGAAGGCGACGATGATCTTACTGGAAATCCGATATATGATTTCACGGTCACCGGCACTTTCACGGCGCCTGATGCTGCCGGACGCGGCACCTTAACGCTCGTCGATCCGAACTACGCCACACTTGCATTCGATTACTTTGTCGTAGGTCCGGAAGTTTTCCGGCTCTTCGAGACGGATTCCAACTTCTTCTTGACCGGTTCGATGTACGGACAAGGCACTACCGCCGGAACCTTCTCCGCGGCCTCACTCACTGGGAGCTACGTCTTCGGTCAAGAGGGCGAAGAGGATGTCGGCCTCGGCTTCTATGCGGCAGCTGGCCAATTCACCACCGACGCAACCTCTACTTTCACGGCGGGAGTCGCCGACATCAACGAGGGTGACGGCACGCCCGTTCTTGCTGGCGCGCTGACCGGGGACACCTACACAGTGAACACCGACGGGTATGGCTCGGTGCAACTGTTGGGTACCACGACTGACACACTCGCCAATTATGGCGTCTACCTAGTTGACCCAACGCTTAACGTGGTGGATCCAAACAATACGTCTGGTGGTGGCGGTGCGGTTATGCTCGACCTGGATGTGGACAATCTAGGCCTGGGCTTCGTTGTGCCTCAAGCTGCCAGCCCAACTTTCGTCGGTAACTACGCGATTATTAAAGACGGTACCTACGCGACAGTTGCCGGCACCGATCTCGCTTTCGATCTCGTCGGCCATGTTGTTTCCGATGGGGTATCGATGGTGACGGGAACTGTGGACGAGAACGATATCTATAACACGGGCTTGAATCCGAGCGTAACTTTCAGCGCAACCTACACGCCGGATACCACGAACCCGGGACGGTCGACGTCTTCAGTGGTCATCAACGGCGGGACGGCAGACAACATCACGAGCTATACAGCGAGCAGTGCGCTCGTCGTGGATGTCAATATGGACTCGTCAGCCGTTGCCGTGGGCATAGTTGGCCTCGGGACGCTGCAACAACAACAGTAGCCCCTAACCTTCGGGCGGCTGCGCGGCCATGCAATTGGCCGCGTGGCCGCCCGATTTTTTTTTCACGCACGAATTCTCCGTACGCGTCTTCATTTTGATTGTTCAATTCCTCCC
>Ga0209624_10002014_pt1 | contig 15332 bp, 13 predicted proteins | sample JacPinW_OM2H0_O1_FD_188565 | JGI IMG/M metagenome (GOLD analysis project Ga0209624, IMG submission 188565) | Forest soil microbial communities from Algoma, Ontario, Canada - Jack Pine, Ontario site 1_JW_OM2H0_O1 (SPAdes) (version 2) | ecosystem: Environmental > Terrestrial > Soil > Boreal...
AAATGCCGTCCTTGCGTCGATATCGATTTTCGAACCAGACCGTGTTCCTGCCGGCGCGCAGGCTTCGAATTTCGTTGATCGTGGCTGCGCGGTCTTCGGGATGAACCAGGTCCATGCGAGGAATCCTCAAGAGCTCTTCGATCGAATATCCAAGTGTCTTTTCCCACGCCGGATTCAAGCGTTTGAAATAGCCGTCGAAGCCGAGAATGCAGAGCATGTCGACCGACAACGTGAAATAACGATCAAGCTCTTCTCGAGACGAAGTGCTCTCTTGAACCAAAAGCTTCAGCTCGTGGTTCAGGTCGAGATTCGCCGTGGCTAATCGCGACTGAGCTCGCAACAAAACGAACACTGCGCCCAAGGCACAAGCGAGACCGATCGAGGTCAATACAAACGTTCCTGCGAACGCGAAAGGATTCGAAGAGAGAGCGTGTTGAAAATTAGCAGCGCCGTCGGAGAACGAGGGCCGCCAGAGATTAGCGACGTAAACGGCGACGATCGCTACAACCAGCAGCGAAAGTGACAACGCCGTGCCGCTCGGTCGTACTTCGAGGGAACCTGTGCCGACCTCGTCACTCACTGACCACCTCCACAGGAACCGCCACAAGGCTCTGCAATTCATCAATCAGCGCGGAATCCCACCAACCGCGTTTCGCTTCGCTCCGCATCGTTTCCAGCGCCTCCTCAACCGGCAGCGCCGGCCGATACGGTCGATCGGTAGTGAGCGCGTCGTAGATATCGACGGCCTGCAAAATTCTGGCGGTAATCGGGATCTCGTCGCCCTTCAGTCCGTCGGGATAGCCGGTGCCGTCGAGCTTCTCGTGATGATGTCTGATAATAGGAAGGACCGCGCGAAACGACCGCAACGGCGCGCAGATGCGCTCGCCGACCGCCGGATGCTGCTTCATGATGTACCACTCGTCGGGAGTCAGTCGCTCAGGCTTGAGCAGGATGCGCTCCGGCACTGCGACTTTCCCGATGTCGTGAACGATGCCGCCCTTTCGCAGGGCGACGCACGACTCTTCGGAAAGGCCAACTTTTTTTCCCAGTGCGACGGAATAATTCGACAACCTTTCGCAGTGGCCGTGCGTGTAGGGATCCTTGGCTTCAATGCTCGTCGCAAGGGAAGTCAAAACGATCTCCGCGTTTTCCAATTCGTCGATGTAAGACTTCAATCGCAGCAGCGATTTGACCCGTGCTTTAACTTCCTGCGGATTGACCGGTTTATTCAAAAAGTCGTCGGCGCCCGAAACGATTCCCTGGATGCGATCGCTCGCTGCGCACAGACCAGTCACCAGAATCACCGGTATGAATCGCGTAGGAGGATTGGATTTGATGGCGGAGCAAACTTCGAACCCACTTTTGTCCGGCATCCTCACGTCGAGCAGCGCAAGATCCGCGTCGCCATTCGTGACCTTGACCAAAGCTTCCGCTCCGGTTCGAACGCAGATCGTTCGATAGCCAACTTCTTCCAAAATTTCGCTGAGCAAGGCTCCGTTCGCTTCATTGTCGTCGGCGACGAGAATCGTCGCTGCAACCAGATTTCTATCGGGCATAACTCACCTCAAAACAGAAGGAAGGCCGCGACAAATCGTTGCGGCGATCCCGAGGTTGCGTCGCAGTCGTCTACGTATGACGCGATCGCGACGCAACGCTCCGAGCGCGTCCGGCTACCTGCGTCCATGAGAAATGCGGTCCTTGTGTTGCTCCGGCGCGCGGTGCTTCAGCATGAAACTGATCTTAGTGACCTTGGCGGCCGGCTTCTGGCTCGAGTAGGCAACCGAACAATTCATGGTCATCGCGAACAGGATCGTCACAACAATCATCAACTTCGGCATGTCATCTCCTTGAGTCGGACTGTTATTGGGGCAGCAAAAACTTGGACTTGCAGTGTTTCGTTAGGTCGGGCAGATCACGGATTCCAGGTGCCGGCGGACGGCGTTGAGGAGCGGGCCGAGATCGTCTTTCATGTACACGCCGGAGATGGGGAGATCGCCGAGAAACCGGCGAACTGTCGCACCGTGTGCCGTGACGAGAAAGATCGGAACGTTCGGCAGCGCTTCGTGAACAGCCCTGGCCGCATCCAGGCCATTCATGATCGGCATCGAGTAGTCGAGGATGACGACATCCGGCCGCAACTGCTCCGCGAGCCGCAAAGCCTCTCGCCCGTTCTCTGCTTCGAGGCAAGTACCCAAGCCCCTCGCCTCGAAATACTTCTTCAGAGACGTTCGTAGCGGGCCGAAATCATCTGCGATGAGAAGTTTTGGCATTTCGACTCTCCGTCTCTGCAAGATAAGGAGTCGAAGTAACCGGGTTTGCTACATTGGCGCGATTTTGAATGCCAAATCGGGCATCACCTGGTGGGTTTTCTGGGGTTGTCGACGACGTGGACTGTCCGGCTGGAGTTACGACTGGTGTGCTTTTTTGTAGGAAGGCCCGGCGGCAGCGGTACCGCCGGGCCCTGTGTGCCCGACTATTTAAGGAGTAGTAGTTACTGTTAATGGCAAAGAGTTGGGCAGATCAGCTTTGATACGTAAAGTCCGAATTATTTTGAGCAATCCCCAAAAATCTCGTCCCGAGCCGGCGCCGATCTATCGGGTAAGATCGCGAGACAGCGATCGGCTGGCACAATTGTTTCAACTTCCGATGCTGCGGGAAACGCTTACCCGTCCGGACGCGAAATATGTGGTCGGAATACCAACCAAAAAACGTTGCGCCTTACTGAGAGGGCGATACCCAACGTATTCTTTGATCCGCCTAAGTTCGCAAAGAATAGGCAGTTACGCACCTGTCGAGGGGCAGGCGCAGCAAACGCAAGCAATTCGACGGGAATGTTATTGTCAGTGAGGCGGCGCTGAAACAAAAGTTGTTGACTGAACCGTTAAATTAGTTGCATGGTGTCATACACTGACGGAGTCGATGGATTAGTATCCATTAGTTTGTAGAAAGAATTCCAAGTGAGTTCGGACCGCTTGGTCGACTCTCGTCATCGAACCTGGCGTCATCAGAGCTGGAAGGCAGCCGCTAAAACCTGGACGGGGCCATGACCAAGGAGCTTTCGATTCGGGAAACGCAAATCCTGAGATTGATTGCGGAAGGCAAAGAGAATCGGGAGATTGCCCAGGCCCTCGGGATTAGCGTGCGCACTGTCGAAGCGCACCGTGCCCGCATCATGCTCAAGCTCGATCTGGAATCTGTTACCGGCCTCGTGCGCTACGCCGTTCGGCACGGAATCATCGAAGCCTGATACTTACCTGACCTGTCGCGCAATGCGCCAGATCGATTCATCCAACGGGATGAATACGTCCTTCTCGGAATTAACTTCCAGCGACACCTGCAAGTTCTTGTCTGCGGATTCGTGCTCCAGATAGAACTCGCCAAATTGGTTCGTCGAAGTCCGCGCAAGTTCATTTTTGCCGCTGATCAGTGAAATTGGGACACGCGTCATTCCCACTTTGGAACCCTGATCCCGAAAAACCTGACCGGTAACCGCAAATCGTTCGCTTTCGTCGTTGGCCTCGAAGCGCACATCGATCATTACTTCGCCGGCTCGATACAAAAGTTGGCGGGAACCCAAGCCTGCGGCCGAACGAACGCCGGCCAACTGCGGCGAGAGAAAACTGTCGAAGACCAGCTCGGCGATCTCTCGAATACGAAGCGCCTTTTCGCGTTTGGGCGCCTGAACCAAAGCTTTGGCCATGTTTACAACGTGCTCCGGCGGCTCGAACTGCGCCTCGGTTTTGGCGAAGGCGGCGAGCTTGCTCCAGCTGGCCTTTTCCTTCGCGCAGCTCTCGCAGCCGCTCTTCAGATGGTTCGTCATCGCCGCCGCATCCTGTGGGGACACCAGGTTGCGAACGTAGTCGATCCAGTTTTGCGACGAATAGTGCGCCATGTTGTGGTCGCTCAACGGCTTAGAGAGTGATGCCATCGAGCCCTCCTGTCTACGCTACATAAGAGTGGGCCCGGACTCAATTGATACGGGGGATGATGTAGCCCTTTTGGTCAGCCCCCCACCCAGAGCGGGGGACCCCAGCTCAGGCTATCCCTTCTTCTTCGAACCTCTTCCGCAGCCGATCGATGCATCGCTGCCTCATCATACCGATCGACCCCACGGCAATTCCGAGATCCGACGCAATGTCCCGATAGGAGCGTGAAGGCTCCTCGAAAAATAGCATCTGAATCAGCTGATTACAGCGGGGAGATAGCTCGCCGAGGACCTCGCGGATCACTTGTTCCTCTTCGGTCCGCGCGATCTGTTCGACCGTATCGGCCTGAACCTCCGGCTCGGGCGTGTTCTGATCTTCAGCATCGCTCGAGACGAACCGGTTCCGCTTAATCTTGTAATGGAAGCAATTGTGAGAGGTAACCTGAATGATCCATTTCGGCAATGCCTGTGGATCACGCACGTTTTTCAAGTCCGAGAGAAGTTTGACGCAGACGTCCTGAAAGATATCCGCTGCTTCATCCCTGGTTAAACCGTACTTGATTGGCACCGAGAAAATCAGGTTTTTGTACTTGTTAACCAGCTCGGCCCAGGCGTTCGGATCGCCGTCCAGGCACTCGCGAACCAATCGCGCATTCTCGTTGGTCGGTGGTGCCGGTCGGGTCGTTATCGAAGGGCTTTCGATGAGACTTTTCATACAAAGGGTCTACTCCATACTTGGTCTCCGGTCCCGCAGGACCGTTGTCGATTCGAATCGTTCGCCGACAGACCTACCCTCTAACCTTCTAAAACGCGCCGACCTGTCTCTTGCTTGTCTGAATGATGGCGTTGGTGTTCGTGTCCGTCGATAGAACCATTGGGTACTAGAACACAAACAATAAAGAGCATTAACGCTGTAGAGAAAATACGTAAGTATTACTACCTAAGTTAGATTTCCGTTTAGGGATTCGTGCTTCCGCCTACACTTCCACGTGACATAACCATTCCCCTCCCCTCAGATAGAAGTATCAAGGCCCGAAGGCATGAGTGATGTCGCGTCAGACTCTTCGCCCTAGTGTGAGCACATTCAGCGGGACCGGACTTGAACAAGTCATGGTGGACGTTTTCGAACTTCAGGAAGTAGACGCGCGGCAAAGCTCGGCTCCCCAAGCTGCGACGCCAGCCTATGTCGCGCTGACTCTCTATTTTCTTGCAGGCATCGCTTTTCAATTTGTCTTCGGCAATCAGGACTACAACGCCGGAACGATTCAGTGGTTCCCCCTGACCGGCCTCGCCATCGTCGCCGTTTATTCAAACGGATGGTTAGCGATGCCGACACTGTTTTGCGCCAGCGTCATTGGCAGTGCCTTGGCCGGCTCGCTCTTCGTCTCGCCCCAAACGGTATTGTCCGAAGCTGGCATCACTGTCGTTTGCTGCGGCGTCGGTTCGTTCGTGCTTCGCCGAATGGGTCGCGCAGACTCGTTGACCATCAAAGTCCGTGACCTCGGCAGAATGCTCGGCGTGATCGCGGTTACGTCAATTCTGATCGGCGCGTTCGTTTACCTGATTCGCTATAGCCACCAATCCCTAGAGACAATCGATACCTGGCTATTCTGCGGCCAGATTGTGATTGGCCACGTCTTGGGCGCAGTCAGCATTGCGCCTTTTCTGTGGATTCACGTCGTTCCTGCTCTGACTCCCCGAGAAGATCCCGCAGGTCTCGGATCAATCGAATGGTCACTCACCGCGCGCGCCACGCAACCTTCTCGCATCACTTTGGCCGAGCGTTACTTGCAACTCACCGCTGCGGCTGTCCTGCCCTGGTTTCTACTCACGTTTGGATTCGCTCGCTCCCACAATACTTTCTTTCTTGTTCTCATCCTCACTTTGTGGATTGCAACTCGCCAGGGAATCCGTGGTGTCGCTGCCGCAGTGATGTTCTCCAACATCGCGACGCTTTGGTCACTTCGAAGTATGGTTTCTCCCGGTGCGACCAATTTGCAATCGCAAATCATGATGCTCGGGGCTGCCTTGGTCGGGCTGTCTGTCGGCTGCCTGGTGTCAGAGATTGCGGTCGCAAGCAGCCAACTCGAGCACCAAACCGTGATCTTGAATGCATTGCAGAATCACAGCCCGCTCGCGACGGTAGTTCACGATGCGAACGGCAAAATTCTCCTCACAAATACAGCATTCGGCGAATTGTTCGGCTACAGTCCCTCCGAGACGCTAGGCCGGCACGTCGACGAAATACTCTCCGCTCCCGAGGGCGAAGAAGCGTCGCAATTCACACAACAAGTATTGGTGGAACCCATCTCCAAACAGACGGTACGACTCCGGCGCAATAAAACGGGTGTCACCGTCGAAATGATGGGGATTCCATTTTTGGTCAAAAGCAAGCTCGTCGGCGGAATCGGCTTGTATCGCGACATTACGAGACAGAAGAAGCTGGAAGAGGAACTCCTGCTGGCCCAGAAGCTTCAAGCCGTCGGCCACCTTGCGGGCGCAGTGGCACATGACTTCAACAATTCTCTCGGCGTCGTGCAAGGCTACAGCGAGTTCATTCTCGAACGGCTGTCGAAAGACGATCCACTGCGTCACAGCGTGGAAGAAATCGCGAAAGCCTGTGACCGCGCAACCGATCTGACGAAGCAGTTGCTTACTTTCGGGCGAAAGCAGGTGATCCAGCCGCGCGCAACCGATCTGGTTTCACTGGTCAACGATCTGTCATCGATGCTCAGCCGCTTGATCGGTGAGCACATCAGACTGGCCGTCTACGCCGCATCGCACGTCAGCGCCGTTACGGTCGACCCGGGACAACTGGAGCAAGTCATCATCAATCTTGCTGTCAACGCACGCGACGCGATGCCTCAGGGAGGCAAACTCTCGATCAGCATCGCGAACCGCTACGTTGAGGCGTATGACGATGGGAAGGCGACCATTCCGGCGGGTCGATATGTTTCTCTGGCGATCGCCGACACGGGTACCGGCATCACTCCTGAAATCCTCGCGCACATTTTCGATCCGTTTTTCACCACGAAGGACAAATCGAAAGGTACGGGCTTGGGCTTGGCGACAGCTTACGGAATCATTCAGCAGGCCAACGGATTTATCACTGTGGACACGCGCGAAGGATTGGGCTCGACGTTCACGATTCTTCTTCCAGCGACCGACCTTCAGGTGGAACACCGCCAGAAGGCTCCGGAACACACAGGGATGCCGAGAGGTTCAGAGACAATTCTCGTCGTCGAAGACGAGCCAGTCCTTCGCAAAATGATCGTCGATTTTCTGGAGTCGAGCGGCTACAAAGTTCTCAGTGCGGAATCGGCCAGCGAGGCCGTCGGCCACGTCCAACTGTTTCCCGGCACAATCGATCTCGTTTTGAGCGACATCGTCATGCCCGACATGAATGGTGCCGACTTGGCTCGTTTCCTTTGCGCCCTCAGGCCTGAGCTCCGCGTCCTCTACATGTCTGGCTATTCGGACGGCGCGCTCGGAGACAAATTCGTCCTTCCAAAGGACGTCGCCTTTTTGCAAAAGCCTTTTTCCAGGATGAAGTTGGCCCACAAGCTAAGAGAAATACTCGATTCAAATCTGGTTGCGACGGCCGATCGAGGCGCCGCTGACAAATCAGAGAGTTGAAATGTGCTGCCCGTAATTTGCATGTAAGCGAATTTGCCGGAGGGGTGGAATGCCACGAATTCTTGTCGTGGAAGACGACGAAAGCATGCGCGGTCTGATTCGACAGCGCTTGAGTGATTCTTTTGAGGTAACCGACACCGGCGACGCCACCGAGGCTCTCGGTCTCGCGCTGGCCTCGAAGCCCGACTGCATTCTTGTCGACCTCATGATGCCGCGCTTTTCGGGTCTCGAGCTTTGTCAGACCTTCGCGTCGGTCAGCAACACGCAGACGATCCCGATTTTCGTCATCACGGGACAATCCGCCGACGAACACCGCGAATTCTGCCTCAACCTCGGCGCGAGAGACTTCTTTCAGAAGCCGCTCGACTTCGACAAGCTCAAGTCTTCGATCGAAAAGGCGATCAACAGCCCTCATACGGAACGCCGCCGCGATCATAGAATTCGGCTCAAAGTAATTCTCAAGCTGGTCGGCACAAGCTCCAGCGGCAAGCGTTTCGACCTGCTCACTTCGACGGAAGACGTCAGCGCAAACGGCTTCCTGTGCAAGTGCAGCATCGATCTCGAGCCCGGAGCGATCGTCGAAGTCTTTCTGCTGAGCCGCAGCTCCGAAGTTCTCGTCGGGCGCGCCTCGATGAGGCACATCCAGTGGCCCGGCACCGCCTGGCAAAATTGCGGGTTCGGCTTCATCGAGAAAAATGCCAGTTGGGTGCTTTAAGGGCACACGCGCCTTGCGAAGAGGCGAAGTCTCCCGGAGACTGAAATGACCGGGATGTCATCGCTGCTCAACGTCGCCGACCTTCGGGTCGACTTCACTCTCCCCGCCAACGTGCGAATCCGCGCGCTCCGTGGCGTTCATCTGCAAATCGAGCCCGGTATCTGCTACGGAGTTCTCGGCGAATCCGGCAGCGGCAAATCGACGCTCGCAAAAGCTCTGGTTCAGCTCTTGCCCAAAAATGCGAAAGTCACTTCCGGCTCAATCGAATTCGGCGGCCGCGACATTTCGAAACTCACTGATTCGGAACTCCAGCGCTATCACGGAAAAGACGTCGCCTTCGTCCCGCAGGAGCCGGGCCTTGCTCTCAATCCCGTGATGAAGATCGGCGAGCAAGTCGCCGAAGTCTTGCGCGCACACAACACGTGGCCGCGGCAGCGTTACCGCAGCGAAGCCGAATCACTCCTCGCAAGCGTCCAACTCTCCTCCACCGACCGTCGCATCTACAACGCCTATCCTCACCAACTCAGCGGCGGACAGCAGCAGCGCGTAGTCATCGCGCAAGCGTTGAGCTGCGATCCGCAACTGATCATCGCGGACGAACCGACCGCCTCTCTGGACGCCGAAACCGAGGCCGAAATCCTGCAACTGCTCGCCGATCTAAAGTCGAAATGCCGCATGTCGCTCATCTTGATCAGCCACGACCCGCGCATCCTCTACTCGCTGGCTGATCGCGTAGCGGTTCTCTACGCCGGCCGCATCGTGGAAGACGCTCCCGCCAAAGTATTTTTCGAGAATCCCCAACACCCCTATTCCCGGTCGCTTCTTGCATGTGCGGCTACGCCGTCGTGGGATTCGCAGCGGGATTCCCAGTGTGCCGATCCGGTTCGGCTTCCGACGATTCCCGGTGACTCGCCCGATCCGGAAAGTACCAGCCCCGGCTGTGAATTTGCCCCGCGCTGCGATCGCCGCATGACCAAATGCGACTTGCAACCACCCTCGCCGATCAGCGTCCGCGAAAATCGGCGGATCGAGTGCCATCTCTATGCAGACTAGACTGCAGCCCGTCTCCACAGCGAATCCGGCGATTCTCTCTGTCCGCAATCTCTCGCTTCACTATTTTCAAAGAACCGCGTTCGACAGCCGCGTTCCCGTCACGGCGCTGACGGATGTCTCGTTGGATTTAGTGCGCGGCAGAACTCTGGCGTTGGTTGGACCTTCTGGCTGCGGAAAATCGAGCCTGGCTCGCTGCCTCGTACTGCTCGAAAAGCCCAGCTTCGGCCAAATTTTGTACGGCGGCCGAAACTTGCTCGAACTCAAATCGAAGGAACTCAAAGAAGTCCGCCGCGACATTCACCTGATTTTTCAGGATTCCGCGTCAGCCCTGAATCCCGGCATGACGATCGAGGAAATCCTGGTCGAGCCGCTCGACATTCACGAGCCGAAACTGAGCCAAAAAGATCGGTTCATGCGCCTTGTCTCCGCCTGCGAACAAGCCGCGCTCAGTTCCAAATGGCTGACTCGCCGCCCCGACGAGCTCAGTGGCGGACAGCGTCAACGGGTCGCCATCGCGCGTTCGCTGATCGCCCGCCCCAAAATCCTCATTCTCGACGAGGCCTTAAGCGCGCTCGACCTTTCGACGCAGTCGCAAATCGCGAACCTTCTGCTCGAACTCCAGCGCGAGCACTCTCTGACCTACCTCTTCATCACCCACGACATGCGCCTGGCGCGCATGTTGGCCCATGACGTAGTCGCTATGAAAGCAGGTCGCATTTTGGACTCGCCCCCACCCTCAGTGCTATTAACTCCCGACATACACGCAAAAACCGCGCCAGTTGGCGCTGTTTCAATCGCAAAGGATACTGAAAATATACGATTGCAAGCGATACCGTCTGTAAACGAGTAGTGGATGAAACAGCTTGCGTGGCGGTTGGGACAGAGAGTACTTCTGCTCGTAGGGGTGTCTCTGTGCACGTTCGTTCTGCTCTCGGCTGCCCCCGGTAATTTCTTCGACGACCTCAAGCTCAATCCTCAAATTTCGCCCGCGACCGTTTCGGCGCTGCAAGCGCAGTACGGAGCGAATCGTCCGTTGCCCGAGCGCTATGCGCGCTGGGTTGAATCCATCTTTCGTGGTGAGTGGGGATACTCCCTTTCGTATCACTGCCCGGTCGGCGGATTAGTTTGGCAGCGAGCCCGAAACACGCTGCTGCTGACCACGTTTGCCGTTCTGCTGGCTTGGATGTTGGCGCTTCCCTGGGGCATCGCCGAAGCGCTGTACAAGGGCGGTTGGATCGATCGAACGGGTGAAGTAATCCTGGCCTTGCTGTTTGCCATTCCCGATGTTCTATTCGCCTTGCTGCTTCTCTTGCTGGCGGCCCGTACCGGCTGGTTCCCAACGGGCGGGATGAGTTCGTCCGATGCGGTACAGCTTTCATTTGCTTCCAGAAGCTGGGATCTTAGCCGGCATCTTTTTCTTCCAGTTCTCGCGCTTGCTCTGACAACGTTGCCTGTTCTCGCTCGCCACGTTCGTTCGGCGATGGCCGGCGTTTTGGATGCGCCATTTCTGATCGCCGCAAAAGGCCACGGCATCCCAAAATTTCGCCTCCTTTACCGCCACGCACTCCCCGTCGCGCTCAATTCGCTGATTTCTCTCTTCGGATTTTCGGTCGGCTCGCTTCTCAGCATCTCGTTGCTCGTCGAAGTGATTCTCAGTTGGCCCGGCCTCGGCCCTCTCGTCGTCGAAGCGGTCCTTGCGCGCGACATTTACGTCGTCGTCGCTGCAACGATGTTTTCCGCAGTCTGCCTGATCGCCGGGAATCTGCTGGCCGATTTCCTGCTCTATTGCACCGATCCTCGCATCCGGACGGCGCAATCGTGAGCGCGCGCGCAAAACGAAACGCATTGTTGAGTCTCTTTATCGCGCTGCACCTTGTCGTGATCTTCCCCGGCTTTTTCTCAACCCAAGGTTACGGCGAGCAAGATCGCGATGTTCCGTTCTCTCCGCCAACCCGCCTTCACTTCGTGCGTCCCGATGGACATTTCTCGTTCCGCCCGTTTGTGTACGGTTGGAACCAGGCTGCATTGGACACGGGTACTTACGAAGTGGACCGCTCGCAAATTTACCCAATCCACTTTCTGACCGCAGGCTCGCCCTACGCGATCGTGAAAGGCATCACGGCGAGGACGCACCTGCTCGGCGTGGAAAAACCGGGACGTCTCTTTCTCTTCGGCACCGACGATTTTGGTCGCGATGAGTTCTCGCGAATGCTGTACGGCGGCCGCATCTCGATCCTCGCCGGCTGGATCGGTGCAGCCATCGCCCTCTTCACCGGCGCGCTTGTCGGGCTCATTGCCGGCTATTCCGGCCGTCGGGTCGATTCCGTGACTATGCGCCTCGTCGAATTATTCATGGCGCTCCCATGGCTGTATTTGCTCTTCGCCGTTCGCGCCATTTTGCCGCTGCGAATCGAAACAACCGACACTTTCATTCTGCTAATCGCTGTGGTCGGCATCATCGGCTGGGCACGTCCCGCGCGTCTCGTGCGTTCCATGGTTCTCAGCGCGAAAGAAAGAAATTTTGTCCTCGCCGCGCGTGCCATGGGCGCGTCGAACTTTCACATCCTGCGAAAACACATTCTTCCGCAAGTCTTGGCATTGCTGCTGACGATGGCCGCCTATCTTATCCCGCAGTTCATCCTCGCTGAAGTGACGCTTTCCTTCCTCGGCCTTGGCATCGGCGAACCCGTCCCGAGTTGGGGCACACTTTTGGCTGAACTCCAAAAATACAACGTCCTCGTGAATTACTGGTGGATGTACGCGCCCGCCATCGCGCTCGTCGCTCTTTTTCTGATCTACCACTGGGCGTCTTCCATGATTCAGCAGAAGGTCGGGGTTCCCCTCACATGAGCGCCAGCCATAAGGCGCTGTGCCGTTATCGACGCTTAACATTTGTCGCGGCGTTGTTATTCATCACGTCGTTCGCCGTCGCACCGTCGAGCGCCCAGGACAAGCAATCGTCGCCCGAGATCGGCCATCCCGGAGGCCGAATCACCGTCACCCTTCGGACAGATCCAAAAACCCTGAATCCCATCCTCGCCGTGGACACCACCTCGCGCGAAGTCATCGGCACCATGCAGGCCGACCTCATTCACATCAACCGCCAAACTCAGCGCACCGAACCCGCGCTCGCTTCTTCCTGGAAAGTCTCGTCCGACGGCCGCAAATATACGCTCCAGCTTCGCCGCGATGTTAAGTTTTCCGATGGCGTACCGTTCACCGCTGATGATGTCGTCTTCACCTTCCAGCTTTATCTCGACGAAGCGCTCAGTTCGCCGCAGCGCGACCTCCTCATCATCGACGACAAGCCGATCGCCGTCCGAAAAATCGACAACTATACCGTCGAATTTGATCTCACCAAGCCCTACGGTCCCGGCGAGCGAATCTTCGACAGTCTCGCAATTCTTCCCAGACATCTGTTGGAAGCCGCATACCGCGATCACAAGCTCGGCGAAGTCTGGGGCGTCAACGCCAAGCCCGAAGAAATTGCCGGCCTCGGCCCCTTCCGGCTGAAAAGCTACATCGCCGGGCAGCAGTTGCTGCTTGAACGCAATCCGAACTACTGGCGCAAAGACTCAAGCGGAACGACCCTGCCCTATTTAAACGAACTGCTCTTCACGGTTGTTGCCAACGAAGACGCACAAGTCATCAAGTTCAAAAGCGGCGAAACGCAAATCCTCGAGCGCGTTGGCGCCGACAATTTCAACTTGCTCCAGAAAGAAAATTTGTCGAAGAGCCAATGCCTCTACGACGTCGGCCCGGGACTCGAGTTCGTTTTTCTGCTTCTGAACATGAACTCACTCGATGCGACCAAGCACGCCGACATCGCGGCAAAGCAACCTTGGTTTCGCGACCTGAAATTCCGCGAAGCCGTTTCTCTCGCGATGGATCGCAAAGGAATGGTGCGCCTTGTCTACGGCGGCCGCGCGACTCCGATCTGGGGCAACGTCAGCCCCGGCAACAAGCTCTGGCTCAGCGCAAACATCCAACACCCCGATCGTTCAATCGACCAGGCCAAGGCGCTGCTCAAGTCGGATGGTTTTTCGTGGGACGCGAATGGCATGCTGCTCGATCAGCAAAAACATCCTGTGACCTTCACTGTCATCGTCAGCTCCTCCAACGCCCAGCGCACCAAAATCGCCACCATTTCCCAGGACGACCTGAAGCAACTCGGCATCGACGTCAAAGTCGTCCCACTCGAATTTCGTGCTCTCGTCGATCGCGTTATGAATACGCATGACTACGACGCCGTCCTCATGAACCTCGTCAATGGAGACGTCGATCCAACTCCGGAGATGGGCCTCTGGCGCTCCGCGGGTGAAATGCACCTGTGGAATATAGGCGAAAAATCTCCCGCAACTCCGTGGGAAGCCGAGCTCGACAAACTTATGGAATCGCAAATGACGACGACTAACTACACGACGCGCAAGCAGCTCTACGACCGCGTACAGGAAATCGTCGCCGAGAATCTGCCGCTGGTCTTCCTTCTCAGCCCTGACATTCTCGTCGGCGTTCAGTCCACTGTCGGCAATTTCCGGCCAGGAATTCTCGATCCCTACGCTCTTTGGAATGTCGACGAACAATTTCTCCGGCCCACAGGAGCGGCCTGCCGCTAAAGGCAATACGAAACCACGGTGACTTCCACGGCCACAAACCCGCTCCTCACTCCGGACGATCTCGCAAGGATCTCTTCTCTCACTACTGCGGAAGACCGCCGCAAATTCCTCGCCGACCACAAATCCTTCGTACAGGCCGACGTCGTCGCCGAGCTAAATGCCGCGACGCTTCAGGAATTCCGCGTCAACACCGCGACCGCACTCGCCCTGGCCGACACCGCAATTTTGCTCGCCAACATCCTTTGCCGGCTCGAACTTCTCGCGCAAAGCAAGCGCATCAAGGCGCACGTCCTCTCCGAGCGCGGCGAATATCAAGCCGCCGTCGCCCTCTACAACGAAGCCGAAAAACTCTTCGAGCAAGCGAAGGATCAGGAAGGCGTCGGCCGCACCGTCACCGCCGCTATTCATCCGCACATCATGATCGGAGATTACGATCGCGCCTTCGCGCTCGCCACCAAAGCGCAGGACATCTTCTCCGAAGTGGGCGACAAGCGCCGCCTCGCGCGTCTCGAAAACAACATCGGAAATATCTTCCACCGCCAGGACCGCTTCCAGGAAGCGTTGACCCACTACGAATACGCCTACGAACAGTTGCTCCCATACGGTGACGCCGAAGAACTAACGATCTCGCTGAACAACATGTCGATGTGCCTGATTAGCCTCAATGATTTCGCGAAGGCTCTCGCCACCTACGAACGCGCGAAATTTTTGTTGCTCGACCACGACATCCCGCTGATCCATCTCACGACCGACTACAACATCGCCTACCTCTACTACTTGCGCGGTGACTACCGTCGCGCCATCGAAGGGCTGAAGAGCGCGCGCATCGCCGGTGAAAAAATCGGCGACAAATATCTTGTCGCGCTCTGTTACCTCGATCTCTCCGATATCTACGTCGAGCTTAATCTCAGTTCCGAAGTTCACGACATCGCTCGCCAGGGCTTCCAACTCTTCCATGAAATCGGAATCGGCTACGAAGCGGCAAAAACTCTCGTGAACCAGGCAATCGCGTTCGGGCAGGAAGGCAAGACCGCAAAATCGCTCGAAACCTTCGGTGAAGCGAAGCGCCTCTTCATCAAGGAAAAAAACGAAGTTTGGCAGTGGCTGATCGATCTTTACCAGGCGATCGTCCTGTTTTCGGCCGGCCGCTACTACGAAGCGCGCCACTTCGCCACGGGCGCGTCGAAATACTTCGACAACTCACTCTTGCGCAACAAAGCTGCGATCTGCCATTTCCTGCTGGCACAAACGGCGATTCACACCGGCGATCTCGCCACCGCCCGCAGCGAGTGCTTGGCCGGCCTTGAAATCGTGAAAAAACTCGACAGCCCCATCCTTCAATACCAAGGCCGATTTCTGCTGGGCTGCATCGATCAAGCCGCGGGCC
>Ga0209624_10002016_pt1 | contig 15317 bp, 9 predicted proteins | sample JacPinW_OM2H0_O1_FD_188565 | JGI IMG/M metagenome (GOLD analysis project Ga0209624, IMG submission 188565) | Forest soil microbial communities from Algoma, Ontario, Canada - Jack Pine, Ontario site 1_JW_OM2H0_O1 (SPAdes) (version 2) | ecosystem: Environmental > Terrestrial > Soil > Boreal...
GGCGCAACGTCTATTTCTTTGCCACCCATTACCTTAATGATAACCGTCCGCCCGTAAGGGAAGACCTGATACGACTGCGCAGTTTTCAAATCGAGCACGATCCGCGTGATTGGCGGTTTGCCCTGAAACAAAGCGAACCGCACATCTTTCACTTCTCCGCGATCTACGGATTGATTACGTAATTGGCTACCGGGCACGGCATTGGGAAAGTCGACCACGAGACGATCGGGGCCGGTCAATACTCGCGTCTGCGGAACAATGCGGTCGCTGGCTTCTACTTCAATCTCGACCGCATCTTTGCCGCTGAGGACTTTGACACTACGCACCGAGGTCTGTGCCGGCAGCGACGGCGTGGTAAGCAGCCCGCAAAGTCCGGCCAAAAGCAGCCGAATCACGATCGTTCGCGGTAGTCTGCGCATGAATTCCTGTGCCCGGGAAGGTTGGAATAGGTCTAGGCCGATTGTAGCAGGGCAGGTCGCGGAAGGGGATTACGTTGGTATTAGAACCACGCGCCGCGCAATGAGAAAAGCCCTCGAATGAGCATAATAATGAGCATAATGCGGAAACGCGATTCGAGGAGCCTAAGTTCGGACGAGCTTTTGGCGGGTTTTCCAGTACATGGCGGCCAGGCCGGAGGCGACTAGTATCCAAGTGCTGGGCTCCGGGACGGCGCCTCCGCTGCCCGCACCGCCACTGGCGCAGACATATTCCTTTCCCTTTACCGGTTGCGGGTTGCCCGTCTTATTCTTGCCAACCCCGCAAACGCCTGGCAGCGGCGGCGGCGTGATCGGAATCCACGTTCCATTGCCGAACGGATCATACAAACTCAAAGGTAAGGCTGGTCCGATTGAGGGACGATTGAGCAACGCGGACTCGAAGGGGACCGAAGGATTGGAAAGAGCGGTGCCGTCGGGCAGAGCCGGCTGGTCAAATCGCACTGCTGGCGGTTCTGATGAAGAAGTCGCTTGTTGCGGAACTTCTTCCACTCGATTGCCGCAACGAGAGCGCGCGGTGATCTTGCCATCGGTGAGCAAGGTCTCGCCCTTCTTGAGCGAGACTCTGTGCCGCGTCCAGTAGACCTGGTTGCCGATGCGATAAGAAACATAAGCCGTGCGCGCCAAAACCAGGCGCACGATGCGGGCATGGTCGTAATCGAACCCCGCGTAGTGAGATGCGACGACTGGATCATGCTCTGCCACCCACTTCAACTCGCTTGCATCGCTCACTCCTCCGGGCACCACCGAGTAAGGGTAGACCGGACGATTCCCGATTTGGCGCACGGATTCCTGCTGGGTAAGCAAAACGATGTTGCGGCCGGCTTCGACCTGCCGGCCATCGAACGCAGCCCTGGACGCTCGGAACAGCGATGGACTCAAATTCCAAAGGGCGACAGAGGCAAACCCGAGGGCGAAGGCCACGAGAATAACAACCACTAGGCCACGGCGAAGCAGGCGATTTCGGCGATGACGACGGGTCGGACGCCGTCGGATAGCGGTCTCAATGACTTCTGCTTCGGGCTTCTTCACTAAACTTCTACCTGCCTTTGACACGGCGCGTCCCGAGGGGGTCTGGACTGAAACACTTCCCTGCACCACAGTTGCAGTCGAAGTGCCGTTGCCGAGTGTCTAATCCTTCATGAAACGAAGGAGATATGTGTTTTTGGTTGCCCACATGCTAGCAGACCGGACAGACATTTTGCACAATATTATGCTTCGGCGTACCACGCAAGGAAGCGTGGCGACTGTGACCGAGCGGGCTGCGAACCGGCGGTGTTAACCATGCTGCGTTTGCCTTGATTCGAGCCCAGCGAGGAAACCGTCGTAACGCCACGGAAGAGCCATTCCCAGGAAATTGAACCATTGGTAATATGTCCATAGTTACTGACGGCGTGCGAAGATTAGTTGTTTGTCCGGCGTCACTGCTTCACCCTCTAAACGCATCTCACTCTGTGGCCGCACAGCTCCCATGCTGTGCGGCTTTTTTGTTTGGGGATAAGCGAGCCGCAGATCGACACCGGCAACCTCGCAGGCCATAAAAGCTGCATTCCGGGCGGTTTGATTTGTCTTTCCTCCCAACCTTCACATGTGCTGCGGCAACTAAGTCTATGAGGCAAGGCCGCGCTGTTCGCGTTTCGCAACTGCAGGCAAGCTGGTTTGAAGGGGTTCAGAGAGTCCCGGCCGAGTGCCGGGATTTCGTTCATAGCAGGGCATGCAGAGATCGCCTGGTTCGAGATCACCTGCTTCGAGGAACGGTGGCGATTGGAGGGTCAATGACTCGAAAACCGGATGCGCAAGAACCGTTACTGAACACCGTGGCGCGCAAGCTGGGACAAGCCGCCGGCACGCTGGCGAACATGACTCATTTGCTGACGAAGGAGCAAGCGACGAGAGCATCACGCGCGCCCGCAAATCCCGGATCCGACGAGCCGGAATCGAGCAAGTCGTCGGTCAAAAAAGAGAAGACCCCGGTGAAGGTTGATCGGAAGCAAAGTCGCGGCCAGTCGCAGAAGCGCACGCGCTCTGCCCGTGCGCGGACGGCTTCTCGCGGGAATGCTGCTAGCGGAACGAAACCAGCATCGAACAAGAAAGGCCCGCAGGCGCGCTAACGTGCTGCAACAAAGTTGCCAACATTCCACAGGCATTTCGGATTCCAACGATTCATGTCCTCTCCCACCCTCACGAGTGCCGCTGCTTCGCCCACGGGTCATGGTAGGACGACGCACAAATCATCCCTCAATTCTCCTCGTGGTAAGACAATCGCTCTCGTCATTGCCGTAGTGGTGGTCCCTATTGCGGCGTGGCTTGCGACGATCTTCTGGAACCGGATTTGGCCGTTCACCGAGAAGGCGGTGGTGCAAGATCTGGCCGAAGCCAGCAACAGCACGGTTACCATCCGTAAGTCTCATCGCACTTATTTTCCTTTTCCGGGATGCATTCTCGAAGGCATCGAGTTCCATCATGGTCCGAACCAGTGGACTCTGATCACCATCGACCGGTTAACCATTGAAGGCAGCTACTCGGGGATTCTCACGAAACATGTTCCGCGCATCAAGGTCGAAGGTGGCCACGTATTCATCCCGCCCTTTGGCAGCAATATCACCTTTGAGACTCAACACTCCGAGCTTGTCGTCGAGGAGATTGTTGCGAACGGAACGGTAGTGGAGTTTGCCTCAAAAAATCCAAAGGGGGAGTCCTTGCGCTTCGACGTGCACGACGCCGTTCTGCGCGATGTGCAGTGGAGCCGGCCGGTTATCTATCAGTTGAAGCTTCGAAACCCTGAACCTCCAGGTGAAATCGTAACTCACGGCAAATTTGGAGCCTGGACCAAGGGCACTCCCGGCGAAACTCCGATTTCCGGTGAATACACATTTGAGCAGGCGGACCTTGGCGTCTATGGGGGCATCGCGGGAACGCTGTCGTCCACCGGAAAGTACAGTGGAGCGCTCGAGCACATCGACATCGCAGGGACCACCAACGTCCCCGACTTCGCGGTAAAGTCGGGTGGGCACAAAGTCCAGCTCGTGACCAAATTCGACGCTTTCGTTGATGCGATCCACGGCGACACATTCCTGAAACGCGTGGATGCCCATTTCGGGCGAACCAACCTCGTCGTGGAAGGCAGTGTCGCGGGCATCAAAGGAAGCAAAGGGAAGACTGCACTCCTCCATCTGGCCTCCCCGCAGGGACGAATCGAAGACATCCTGGGTCTGTTTGTCAAGGCTCCTCACTCCCCGATGTCGGGAACGGTCGCGCTCAGAGCCAAGGTGGAGATTCCGCCCGGAAAGCAACCGTTTCTCAACAGAGTAAAGATGGAGGGCACCTTCGGTGTCGACGATGGCAGCTTCTCGAATCCGCAAACCCAGAAAGACGTGAACGAACTGAGTGCTGGCGCCCGAGGGGAAAAAGCGGAAGATGCGGAAACGGTGCTCACCGACCTGAAAGGGCAAGTCGGGCTCGAAAGCGGAATCGCGAAATTTTCCGACCTTTCATTCGGCATACCCGGTGCCAGGGCGCGCGCAAATGGCATCTACAACCTTCTAAACGAGAGGATCGATTTGCATGGCAGAATCCGGGTTGACAGCAAGATTTCGAAGACAGAAACCGGTATGAAATCGTTTCTTCTCAAGGCCCTGGATCCCCTTTTCAAGAAAAAGAAAAAAGGCGAAGTTGTCCCCGTCCATGTTACGGGCACGTATGAACATCCCCAGTTTGGACTTGATGTCACAGAAGAAAAGGAACATGCACGCAAATAGAGACGCTACGCATTTTTCCCCATCCCCTTTCTCCGAGTGCTCCCAGACTACCCCGAAACCGTTAGGAAAATGGATGAGGGTGCAACAATCGGCATAAGCCTACGCGATGCGGGGTATAGACGCCGGTGGTCCCCGATTGTACGGTTTAGGTATGTCGTTCGTGGACGCCAGGCCGGAGACCTCGCCCGTCCGAATCCTTCTGGTAGACGACAGCCGACTTATGCGCCGCTGCCTGCGAACTCTGTTGGAACAACAAAGCTCGTGGCGGGTGTGCAGTGAGGCGACCAACGGTCGAGAAGCGATCGAAAGAGCCCAGCAAACTGCCCCGGATATCATTGTGCTCGATTTCCAGATGCCTGAAATGAATGGTTTGGATGCCGCGAAAGAAATCAGAAGAGTGTCGCCAGACATTCCGATTCTGATGGTAACTCTGCACATGTCCCCCCAACTCGAAGACCAAGCCAAGAAGGTAGGAATACGCGGGGCATGCGACAAAGGTGACATCAACTGCGTGGTGGAAGGGGTTGATGCACTGCTGCACCAAGGTACTTACTATCCGAATTGAGTCCCGGTCTCGTCAACTTTCATTATTATTCTAGTTCCGCGCGGTTACCCTCTCAGCTAGCGGCAAATTCTTTTCTTTTGGCGAGGTAGAGCGTTATTCCCATTGCGATAGAGAATCTTTCCAATCTTGAGACTCTCTCTACCCGGGAGCGAGCCACTCGTGTGTATGGACTGCTCCGCGCGATCCTGAATGTGCCAGCGGAGTTACGGACCGAAACCTTAGCGCAGGTGACGCTGGCGATCGAAGGCCACTCATGCCGCGATTCCATTCGTTCTACACTTCGCGACTTCTGGTCGCATCATTCCTATGTTCGGGTCATCTCCGAAGCAGGATTGCCCGATGAGGCTTTTCTGATTCGAGAGCTATTTGCGAGAGCACTCCGACATCTGCTGCCGGTCGACGAAGTGGAAGGGGACCTCTATGTCTTGCTGGATTCTTTGAACTTGCAGGAATCCGACGCGCGCTGGATCGCTTCCTTGCCCGACTCACTGGTCGCTCCCTGGGCAGAAACGTTTCGCCCGTCTAAGTTTTCGGTGCTGGCATCGTGCAAGATTCTTGCTCTGCGCGCCACTAATGTTGCACTGTCGCGGGATTTGATCGCGTTTGCCGACGATGAGGACATCACCAAATCCCCCTTCTTTCATTTGCCCGCCCTGGTGGAGCACATAATCCGCCACTCCGAAGACTTTCAGCTCTGGGAGGAACAAAGAACGGCGTGCGAAGCTCAATTGCAGACCGTGAACCAGTTGCTCGCCGATCGAGGGTCTTCCGTGAATCTCATCTTTCGCATACGTCTGCTGCGATCTCTTCTTGGCCGAATGCAACAGGTGATCAGTCTGGAGCGCCCCGATTCCGACGCGCGCAAACTCGCGGTAACCGTGGTCCATGGTTTCGCTTCTCAGCGACGCATCGGAAGTGTGATGAGCGCCAGCGCGCGCCGCCTGGCGCGCAGCGTCGTGGAAAGGACGGGACGCGCCGGCAAGCACTATATCGCTCAAAATACCGAGCAATGGGGCGTGATGGGAATGGGGGCGGTTCTCGCCGGCGTCATCACATCCTTCACGGCGCTGTTCAAATATTCGTTGGCCGCGATGATTCATGCCCCTTTGCTTCTGGCGGTGGCGCATTCGCTGAACTACGTTGTCAGTTTCTTGCTGATGCAGGCTGGGGGATTCCTGCTGGCGTCTAAGATGCCCGCCGTCACCGCAGCCACTCTGGTGGATGCCATGGAAGATCCCGCGAAAGACCACATGGCCAGTCTGCAGGCGATTTCCAAGACGCAATTCATCGTAACCCTCAGCAATCTGATTGGTACTGTCCCAACGTCGATCGCCATCGACAGGATTTTCAATGCAGTTCGCGGACATCCCTTCCTTTCGCAGCCGCTGGCGGAACACGGTATGCGCATGCTCTTTCCATTGACGTCGATGACCATCCCTTTCGCCATCATCACCGGAATCTTCCTCTGGCTCTCTTCCCTGGCCACTGGCTGGACCGCGAATTACCTCGCCCTCCACCGGATGGGCTCGGCCATTTCCAACAGCCTGCGCATACGGGCAAAGTTAGGACCGGAGCGGGCGGCCAAGTTCGCGAACTGGGTCAACCACCATGCCCCCGGCTCTGTCGGATATATCGTCCTGGGATTTCTGCTGGGGACCGTTCCCATCGTTTTCGAGCTCTTCGGAATGCCTCTCGAAGTCCGTCACGTCACACTGGCAGCCGCAAGTCTGGGTTATGCGCTGGACGGTTCCTGGATTTACGGTAAATTGCACTGGCAGGAGACCCTGTTAGCGCTTTCAGGGATTGCGCTGGTGGGCATATTGAATATTGTCACTTCCTTCGTGTTGAGCTTTCTTCTGGCCGTCCGCGCCCGCAATATCGGAGAGGCGGAATCGCGCCGTTTTCTGCGCGAGGTAGGACGCGAGTTCCTGGCTCACCCCTTTTCCTTTCTGCTTCCGGGCGAAGCAGGGCGTTCCGAGTAAAAGGCTATTTCGTAACTGGTTTTGGGGAAGAGCGCGCGCCTTCAGCCCTTGCGGAAGAACCCTACCTACGCCCTTGCTTTCGAAGGGCCCGGCTTGGAACCGCGGGGTAAGTCGTGCACCATGAATGACGAATGACGAATGAGGATTCGAGCCGCTGCTCGAGGGTGCGCAGATCCCTCGAATCCGATAGGTCGGAAGCGACCCCGGAGCAACGGATAAAGGGTTCGCGCGCAATTGAGACCGTCACGCGCAGGCTTATCAGACCTGCAGCTGGCGAAGGTACGGAACGCTGGACTTCATTTTTTCCAGGTCCATTTCCACGAAGTAATTCTGGATGCCGCCTATTTTTGCGGCGGCAAAGATCTTCTTCCAGTCCAGACTGTCCTGTCCGACCGGCATGATCTTCTTGGCTTCGGCGGACCAGCCTTGCACGTGCATCGAAATAAAGCGACCAGGATACTTCGTGAAATACGCGGCGGCATCGTAGCCTTTGCTGATGGTAGAAACCTGAAATTGGAACTTGACCAGCTTCGGATCGAGCAGGCCGAACAATACGTCGTAGGTCCGTTTGCCCTCCACCATCGAGAGCTCAAAGTCTTCGTTGTGAAGTCCTTGCTGAATGCCGGCTTGGGCGGCTCGCTCTCCCATTTTGTTGTATTCATCGGCGGCCCGCTTCACCTCATCCAGGGTCGGGTTTTTTGGTCCGTCGAGGCTGGGCACGAGCATTTGTGTCAGGCCGACATCCTTCGCCCAACCGATAGCGCGCTCCTGATTCTGCCGTAGTTCCTCGATACCGAAGTGAGAACTCACGCAACTGATGCCCGCATCGCCCAAAATTCTCCGCAGCTCAGTTCCTTTGTATTGAGCCAGTCCGGCGAAGCCCGAGTCGGCATAACCTACCGGAGAGCACAGTTCAACTCGCTGGAATCCTGCGTCGGCCAGCACTTTCATCGTGCCGGGAAAGTCCTTGGCAATCATTTCTCGAACCGGCCAGGTCTGACATCCAAGGGGCAGTCCCAGTGGGTTAGCCCGAAGTTCCAGCACACCTGCGGAAAGAAAGCTCGCCGCGGCGGTGTACGTTGCCGCATTCTTGACAAACTCTCTTCTCGAAATTGCAGACATTGAGGCCTCCTCACCGGCGAAATGAACAAAAACGATTTGTAAACAACTGCCCTACAGTTCCCACCCGCTGCGGCGTTCGGGGCGGACAAATTTTTGCGCGACCTCGGAGTTCAAACTTAAGTTGGAGCGATCCCAATTTAGTTTTTGTCCCATGCGCGCCGCGACATTTCCCAGGAGCAAGGACTCGGTGACCATACCCTCGAATTCGAAATTCCCTCCGGGCTTCACTTTGCTTCCCTTGCAGGCATCGAGCCATTCCCGCTCGTTACCGGGCGATCTTGGCAGAGTCTTTGGCGGTTGTTGGTAGCTGTCCATCTTGCTTTGGGGGATCAGCTTCGGATTGCCGCCGTTGAAGGTACAGAGAATTTTCCCGCGATCTCCGACGAAGAGAAGTCCCTCGTCCTCTTCTTCGCGATCATTTTTAAAGGGACGATTTTCCTCCAACTCATCCGGGCGCCGGGGCTTTAGACCCCCGTCGTACCAAGTGAATTTCACGGGCGGCATGTCGCCACGAGCCGGAAAATTGTAGCGGACGATGGACGCCATGGGATACGTTTCTTCGTAGCGGTCGCTGGAACTGGCTTCTACACTCAAGGGCGCCTCCAGTTTCAAGACGCGAAAGATGGTGTCGAAGCTGTAGGAACCCATATCGCCCAGAGCGCCGCATCCGAAATCCGTCCATCCACGCCATACGAAGGGCAAGTAAACGTGGTTGTAGGGCCGCTGGGGCGCGGGACCAAGCCAAAGATCCCAATCCAAACCTTCGGGCACCGATTCCGTCTCTTTCGGGCGTTCCATGCCCTGGGCCCAAAACGGGCGGCTCGACCAGTTCATGACCTCCCGCACCGGCCCAATCGCGCCGTTCCAAATCCATTCGCACAGCAAGCGCGTGGATTCGGATGCCTGATTGGCAACCGCGATCTGAGTTGCCACGCCCGTCTCCCGAGCCATTTCGGCAATGCGCCGCGCCTCGTAGATCGTGTGGGTCAAAGGCTTCTGACAGAAAACATGTTTGCCCTTCTTCATGGCTGCGGCCGATACGGCAGCATGCAGGTTGTCGGTTGTACATACAACCACGGCGTCGAGATCTTTCTGTTTCTCGAGCAGCTCGTGGAAATTAACGTGGGCCGCACAGCCACGATACTGTCCGGAACGCTGCTGGCTGCCATAATACCCGTCTACAATTTTCTGACAAGGTTCGCGGCCGGCTACGCCGCTGGTGACGCCGAGAGAATGAGTCAACTGAATCGGTTGGTCAGGGCTCAGCCAATCCCACCCGCTACTGACCCCGAGTAATTTGCGGACGGAATTGCAGAACTCGTGGGTCTCCCATTGCGGGTGATTCGCGCCGCTCTTATTGACGTCGCAGACAGCCACCCCTTGTACATCCGGCTCCGCTAAAAAATGAAGCATGACGCGCAAGCCTTGCGCGCCGACACCGATGAAAGCAATGTTGATCTTGTCGCTGGGGGGAACATAGCCAGCGCCGCCCAACACCCGGCGCGGAACGATCGAAAAACCAATTGCCGCCGCGGCGGTTTGCCCCAAAAACCTGCGTCGTGAAATTGAGCCCCCTGACGGCTTTCGAGATCCCAGCGGATTCTTCACTGTCCCTCCCTGAGCGCAAGCTCGGCCGGCCCGTAGTTTGCGGTGACTGACTACGGTACTGATCAACCTGGAAACTGTCAATCAAGCGCAGCTTAACCCGGCTTAACGTGTGTGAAGAGCTTCAGAAGCTGCCGCGAACGAGCAATCATCGGTCTGCTTGGTAGTAGAATAGCTCCCCAATCTCGCGTGTAGCAGATTGCGCGGTGCCGAGGCGGCATCTCGAATCTGGAGGCAATCGTGGCACTTACGATCAATCGTCTTTCCAAGACTTACCCGAACGGAGTAAAGGCGCTGAAGAACCTTTCACTCTCGATTGGCAACAGCATGTTCGGCCTGGTAGGGCCTAACGGTGCGGGAAAGAGTTCGCTGATGCGTACGATCGCCACGCTTCAGGATCCCGACTCGGGCACCATCCATCTTGACGGCATTGATGTGCTCCGCCAGAAAGATGAGGTCCGCCGTATCCTCGGCTACCTGCCCCAGGAGTTCGGTGTCTATCCTAAGATTTCTGCACTGGACATGCTCCATCATCTCGCTGTGATGAAAGGCATGACCAAATCGACCGAGCGCAAGGCGATGGTCGACATCCTGCTCCAGCAGACCAATCTGTGGGATGTGCGAAAAAAGGCGCTCTCGACCTTTTCCGGGGGCATGAAGCAGCGTTTCGGAATCGCACAGGCACTGCTGGGTAATCCCCGGCTCATCATTGTCGACGAGCCTACCGCCGGTTTGGATCCGGCCGAGCGCAATCGCTTTCTCAATCTTCTCTCTTCTCTGGGCAGTGACCGCACTGTCATTCTTTCGACTCATATCGTGGATGACGTGCGCCAGCTCTGCCCCCGCATGGCGATCATCGCCGCGGGTGAGCTTTTGCTGGAAGGCGCTCCCAGCGACACGCTGGCCGCCTTAAACGGCAAGATCTGGTCCAAAGTGGTGGCCACGGACGACGAGGTGCGAGCCATCGAAACCCAACTTCACGTCATCTCCACGCACCTGGTTGGCGGACAGCACGAGATTCGCGTCTACGCAGAAGCCTCTCCGGGCGATGGTTTCCGTTCGATCGACTCCGGACTGGAAGACGTCTACTTCCTCAACCTGTCGCAGCAGTCCAAGAGTCAGCTGCCGAATTAGCTTCTCGAATCTGGAGGATCTGACATGGCGCAGTTTTGGGAATTCTTCACCTTCGAGCTCAAGTTCCGCTTCAAAAGCCTCTCCACCTACGTTTACTTCGCCATCTGGATCACGTTTTCCTTTCTCGACGTTGCCTCCGAGAGCTTCGGCCCGATCGGCAACAGCAATGGCAAGATTCTTCTCAATGGACCCTTCTCCAACACTTACAACAATGTTGGCGCGGCGCTGTTTGGCATCATCATCATTGCTGCGATCTTCGGGACTTCGATCCTGCGCGACTTTCAGCGTGACACCTATCAGATCCTGTTTACCCAACCGATTTCTAAATTCGCCTATCTGGGGGGTCGATGGGCTGGCTCCTTCGTTACGACCGTCTTCGCCTTCTCGGGGATGATGTTGGGCACCTACCTGGGTACCTTCGCGCCGTGGGCAGACCATACCCGCATCGGTCCGAATCATCTATGGACATACCTTCAGCCGTTCTTGTCCATCCTGGTGGTTCAGATCTTCTTCATCGGCTCTGCCTTTTTTGCCGTCGCTGCTCTTACGCGCAAGATTTTCATCGTCTACCTCCAGGGTGTTGCTCTGTTCATGATTTACGTCATTGGCATCACTGTATTTTTCGCGACCCGTTCGCTCGAGCATTTTTGGTCCGGCATATTCGATCCCATTGGCATCGTTCTGATTGACAACGTTACCCGCTACTGGACGGTCATCGAAAAGAACACCCAGTTTGTCAGCTGGTCGCCAGCTCTCATCGGCGGCGTTTTCCTCTACAACCGACTTCTCTGGCTGGGCGTTGGGCTGCTGGCGCTGGGCACGGTCTGGGCGCTCTTTCCCATGTCTGTGGAGGCACTGACGGCTCGTTCACAAGGCCGCCGCGCCGCCAAAGCGAAGCAACAGGAGCTCACCGAGGCCCAGCCCGTGCGTTCGCTGGTGGCGGCTCGGCTTCCCCGTGCCCATCAAGCCTTCACTCCCGCCACAACTTTTGCGCAATACATCTCACTCTCCCGCTTGCGGCTGCGCAACATTCTTCGCGACATTCCGTTCTGGGCTCTGGTCGCCCTGATCGTCGCCTTCGGGATTAACAACGGATATTTCGCCGGCCACCTCGCCGAGCGCAACGTGTGGCCAGTCACCTATCTCATGGTCCAGGCTGTCGAAGGCAGCGCCCTGCTTTTCCTCTTCATTGTCGCGGGACTCTATGCGGCAGAGCTGCTCTGGCGCGAGCGCGACACCCATTTCGACGGTATCCACGACGCTTTGCCCATGCGCGAGTCCACGGACTGGTTTTCGCGCCTCACCGCCGTCGTCGTCATCGAACTGATCCTGCTCGCTTTTGCCATGCTCATTGGGATTGTCATGCAGACCATCGCCGGTTACTACCATTACGAGTTCCTGCAGTACCTCAAAGAACTCTATGTGGTGACTTTCCCGCAGGTTCTCTCGTTTATCCTGCTCGCCCTCTTCGTCCAGACTCTGGTCTCCAACAAGTTCGTGGGCTACGCCATCTTGTTGGGCGTCTTCGTTCTCATGCCCATTCTCTACAACTTTGGCTGGGAGAATACGCTCTACCTCATCGGCCAGACTCCTGCCTACACCTATTCCGACATGAACGGCTACGGTCATTTCGTCCCCGCGTTGTTCTGGTCGATTACCTACTGGCTGGCGATTTGCGCGGTGCTGGGAATCGTCTCTATCGCCTTCGCGCGTCGCGGAGCGGAAGACTCTCCGCGCGCCCGCGTCCGCCTGGCACTCCGGCGCGCCCCGCGGCTGGCACCGGTGGCGCTACTTTTTGCTCTCATCGCCGCGGGCTCGGGCTCCTGGTACTTCTACAATGCTCACGTCCTCAACGAATATCTGGACTCGAAGGCGCGGCGCGACATTCAAGCCGACTACGAACGCCGCTTTAAGCAATACGAAAATCTCCCGCAGCCCAAAGTCACCGCCGTAGATGCGGCGATCAACATCTATCCCGGACGCCGCTCCTTCGACGGAACTGTCAGCATGACGTTGCAGAACAAGACCAGCCAGCCGATTGCACAGCTACACGTCACCGATCTGCGGCAGTCGGTCACCCATCTGCGCTTCGACCGTCCGTTCCATCTGGTCAGCTCGGCGGCACGCGACATCTACTCCATTTACGGTCTCGACCCGCCCTTAGCGCCGGGCGAGACCATCATCCTGACTTGCAGTGTGGGGCACCAGACGCGCGGCTTCCGCGATGGCAACGAGCTGCCGGAATTCGCTTATAACGGCACGTTTTTCGACTCCGACTACTTCCCCTACGTAGGCTATAACGTGAACGTCGAGGTTGATGATCCGCGCCGCCGACGCGAAGAGCATCTGCCGCCTCTCGAAGAAATGGTTCACCGCGGCGATCCTATTCACTCGGTGAACAACGTTTTCTTCCGCGGCGAGTCTGACTGGATTACCTATCACACCGTGGTGAGCACTTCCTCCGATCAGATTGCAGTTGCCCCCGGATATCTGCAGCGCGAATGGCAGGCCAACGGCCGCCGTTTCTTCGAATACAGCATGGGATCGACCCACATCCTCGACTTCTTCGCCTACATCTCCGCTCATTACCAGGTACGGAAAGAAACCTATCACGGTTCCAACGGCGATGTTGCGCTCGAGGTCTACTACGATCCCGCGCACACCTACGACATAGACGATATGCTCGCCAGCTCCCGCGCCGGACTCGACTACTATCAGCGCATCTACAGCCCTTACCAGTTCACGCAGTACCGCATCTACGAGTTTCCGCGCTATCGCAGTTTCGCCCAGTCCTTCCCCAACACGGTTCCCTACTCGGAAGGCATTGGTTTCATCGGTCGAGTAATGAAACCAACCGACATCGACTTTACCTACTTTGTGACCGCGCATGAGCTTGGCCACCAATGGTGGGGACACCAGCTGATCGGCGCCGACGTCGAAGGATCGAACATGATGTCGGAAAGCCTGGCGGAGTACTCCGCTCTGCAGGTGATGGCGCACAAGTACGGCCGCGATCTGATGCATCGCTACCTGCGCCACGAACTTGATGCCTATTTGCGGGGACGCGCCGGTGAGATTCGCCACGAGCCGCCACTCGCTCTGGTGCAGCGTGAACCATACGTCTGGTACCAGAAGGGCGGACAGATTCTATACACGCTTGCCGACTACATCGGCGAAGACAAGCTCAATCTCGCGCTCCACAATTTTCTCTTGCAGTACCGTTATGCCAACGCCAACAACCAGCTCGATGCCGGCCCTCCTAGAAACGATAGTGCTCGCCCCTTGGCTACGGTCGACGCTGCTTACCCCGACACCCGTCTGCTGGTGGAGGCGATCCGTGCACAAACCCCGCCCGAACTTCAATACCTGGTGGACGATGGCTTCAATCGCATCGTTCTCTACGACAACCGAGCCCTCACGGCCACTTCCCAGAAGACCGCCGACGGCAAGTACAAGGTCACGCTCGAGGTGCAGTCGCGCAAACTGCAGGCCGACGGCAATGGAGCGGAAACTCCCGTGCCCCTGGCCGATTACATTGAGGTTGGGGTCTTCAGTGGAAAGAAAGATGAAGAGAAACCTCTCTATCTCAAGAAGGAGAAATTCACCGAGGAACACCGAACCTTCGAGATTGTTGTCGATCAGCCGCCCACGCTTGCCGGCATCGATCCCTACAATAAGCTCATTGACCGCAATGCTGACGACAATATGATCGCGGTTACAAAGCAATGAACGATCGTTGCCCTGGTTCGAACAACGATCGGAACCTGCGGAGATGACCTTTTGCGAAATCGCTCGATGACTGTGGGTAAACTTTTTCTGCGCGCAGAAAAGTGAAAGGAGAAACTGAACTGTCAACCTCCCGGCGTGGCTTCCTCAAGAAAAGTGCAATTGCAGGGGCTGGCCTTGCCCTGGAAACGTTCCCCGGGTTGGCAGCTTCCATCCAGAGTCCTGACCGCAGATATGACGGCCAAGCAGCGCCGACTGGGGCTTCGCAAACCACCGGTTCGACGGACGGCACCACAGAGGAATTCACGCGCGGACTTGGCCTTTATCCTGGCGATCCCCGGGAGAACTTCAGTCCCGAACTAGTAATCGAGAAGTTGACTTACCGTAATCTTGCTTTGCTCCGCCCCGCATACCATTCCAGCAGTTACGACTACAACCTGACCGCCCAATTGGTCACCGACGGCATAAAAGACACTCAGCCGCCCGAATGGATCGCAACTTCTACCAGCTCTCGGGGTGCGCTGCCAAAGACCGAGCGTGAACTTGTGCTGGATCACTCCCGCACGAATTCCGTGGAACTATTCGGTCCGCGCGCTACCGTGCAGATTCAACTCGGAGGCGGCACGCGCGTTCCCGAAGTTGATCGTATTGCGGTAGTCGTAGTTCCGCCCAATGGTGCAACTGCTGAAAATCTGAGTTTCACCGTGTCGGTGTCCGAGGATGGCCGCAACTGGGAAAAGGTCGGCAGTCTGTCCGCCCCGCTGCCGGTATCGGTTGAAGGCTATCCCCGGGATTTTGCTCGGCCGGGCCAGTTGTTCATTCCGTCAATCGCACTGAGCCGGGCTTGCCGCAATCGTTTTTATCAGGTGGAGTTGGCAGTTTCCAATGCCCCGCCCCAAGCCTTCTCTATGCAGTGGAGAGTTGGCGAGAT
>Ga0209624_10002017_pt1 | contig 15309 bp, 22 predicted proteins | sample JacPinW_OM2H0_O1_FD_188565 | JGI IMG/M metagenome (GOLD analysis project Ga0209624, IMG submission 188565) | Forest soil microbial communities from Algoma, Ontario, Canada - Jack Pine, Ontario site 1_JW_OM2H0_O1 (SPAdes) (version 2) | ecosystem: Environmental > Terrestrial > Soil > Boreal...
TCAGACTGGCAACGCCGACACCGAGCCCGGCGCCCCGCTCTCCCGACCACCCATCCGAACGCCCGCCCAGCGGACGCGAACAGACACGCCCACTTGACAAACGACACGACATATCAGTCAACCGCAACCCAGGCCACGCGCTATACGTGACCGTTATGGCCTTGGCTCTCGTTGAGTTTCAGGAGGACGCCCTCGGCAGCTTTTATAAATGTCTGGGCTTCGCTGCTCATGGGCTGGGGAAGGCGCGCACTGACCGTCGCATCCTCGATAACGAACTCGGGATCCTCCTCCTCGCTCACGCGTTTGAGCAACTCGGGATCTCCCCGAACAAACTCGTAGTCCTTTGGAGGCATGTGCTTATCATCCTCCAGTCGTGAAGGTGCTGTCAAGATTTCATCCGATTTGTAGACGCTTATATGAGTACACCACGCGTGTCGGACAGACTATCTATCCGGCTACCTTGCTCTTGCTGCGTCGCAGGCTACGATAACGTGCCTGACGACCACTCGCACCGCGCCACGTGCTCACGAGAATCCAGGTAGCCATCGTGAGTAGGCCGATGATCGTGGCGAGAACTGTCTCGCCCGAAAAGCTCGTACTCCCCGTGATCAGCACGCTTGCCGCTATTAGGCCAAAGATGGCGGGGGCAGTCGCAACGATGCGAAGAGGCCACAATAGGTAGGTCGTCGCTGGATGCTCGTTAGAACGTGCTATCCAAAGCGACAAGATTGTCGGTATCACTAGCAAGACGGTGGCAGTGCTGGCTGCTCCGTGTCTGTTGATGTGATGTATCTGAATCCGAATGTAGATTACCGCGAGAAGAGTCAAAGCCGCAGTAAGAGCTGCGCCACGGACAACAGTTGAGCTACGTGGTCCTACACGCAAAACAACAGCTAGTCGGTCACTGGCGTGAACGTCATTGCAATGGATGTGTGAGCGCTGATAGCTGCCGGACTTTTCGACTGGTTCCTCAATATTAGTACGGCGTGCGTCCTTCTGTGCGTATGTAAATGTAACTCTCGAGCTTATCCGCAAGCCCTCTGGGGCTTCGGCCTCCATATGGAATGACTCCGCATCGCCAGCCGAGGAGGCAAGGACAAGAACTCGTCGGCTCAAGTTCCCTTTAAATAGCTCCCTAATGGTTCGTCGCCTATGCACTTGGTCGTTCCCTGTTTCGCTGATCATCTCGTCATAAGCAAAGTGGACAACCCGTCTGTCGCCACCGGCGATTGTCAGCAACACCGCTGCAATGTAGTTCTCGTCAAAGGCTTCGGCTAGCGGTAGGAAAATGGGATGGCGCTTAAGAAGTAGGCGAGACTCCGGTTCCGGCTCATCAGGCGAGAAGAGGCATTCGAACGCCGCACTAGATGGTCTTTGGCCGCCCTGGTCATCGTCTGCCCGTCGATCCCATGTCAGCTGTCGGATAGCCGCGGCGATACTGCTATGAATGTTGTCCGATTCGAGCGCGAGTTCGGCCGTTGCGAGCAACGCAAGCTCGGCTAGCGGCCCGACTTGCGTTCCAGATAGGAGAGGTATGGCGTTGCTGCCCTCGTCGCTCAGATTGAAGTGCGCGAGTGTGGCCTTGCGGAGAAGCGCTATTGGTACGGCGATTTTCGATGGCTCGGACTTGCTCACCTTGAGGTATGCCGCAGTCCAGCGGGGCAGCGTGAAGTCAATGCTGTTGCTTCGGCGAATTACATCCTGATCCGCGAACGTGACTAGCTCGACGCGCCTATGCACCCATTCCTGGCGTCTCACAAAGAGCAGCGCGGTTGTCAGGCCGATTCGTCGGCGCGCGTCCTCGTCGAGTTCGAGTGTCGAATCAAAAAGTGGCAGGTACGGCGCTTGCATGAGGCGCAAGGCTATACGAAGCCGCCCAGATCATGGCAGCCGGCGTCGCCCATGTAGCGGAACGGACGGGAGAAACAGAATCACGAAATGGCTCCCAGCTACGATCCTTGGACGTCGCATAAGTGCCACTGTTGGTAGCAAGCGCCGCGCCCCATCCAAGCAGCGCGGCACTTGTGATCCCTCTGGCAGCCCTGGCGTCAGCCTGTGCCGACTTCTAGCTGTGATGCACGGCGAGCCGTGCGGGTTGGAAAGACAAACTCCCCCAACCGATGCGCCAGACCGGTCTGGACGAGCCGACGAACGGCATCCTCGGCGCTGGTGGCGTCGCCCAGCTCACGGGCGATCTCATCCACACTCCAAGGCCAGACTTCGCCAAGCAACATACAGTCGAGTACTGCGCTCTCGATGTGCTCCTCAGAGCGGCCATCCGTGGGAGACGCCTCTCGTTTACGCTGATCCTGCATGGGAGCTATACCTCCTGTGTCAGCCCCCGGGGCAGTTCGTAGCTGTCGCCGGGGGCACTTGATTTGCTCTAGTGCAGATCAGCCTACTAGCTAATCGGCGTAATGTCGAGGTGCTACGTCGAGCCTGCTTCCGTCTCGGCTCTGGCGGCCAGCTCCGACAGGCTGACGCCCAGGCCATCGGCGAGGCGGGCGACGTTGTTCCAGCTCGGATTGCGCCGTCCCCGCTCCACCTGACTGATCCAGCTCTGCATGAAGCCGGTAGCTTCGGCAAGCTGCATCTGACTCATGTCGTTCTCGGTGCGTATGGCTTGAATGGCTCGCCCCAAGGCGGCGGCGTCTGGCGCGGACATGGCTAGCCTGCGGATTCGTCCTCGAGCGGCGTAAGTCCTTGCTGGCTAAGTAGTGCCAGCGGATCGAGGGAGAGCCTGTCTGCGATGCGCTCCAAGCTCTTGAGTGTCAGGTTGCGCTCGCCACGCTCTATGCCGCCCATGTAGGTGCGATGGACGCCCAGCTCGTCGGCGAATGCCTCCTGACTGATGCCTTTGGCTTCTCGGTAGGCCCGCAGATTGCGGCCAACTGTACGTTGTAGATCGCCTTCCACATCGGGGAACGCTCCCGAGATGCTACTTGACAGTCTACAGACTTATGAGTAGCTTAGCCTGCTGACAATAGGCAGCGCCATGATGACGCTGCCTTCCCTACGCATGATCTGGGAGGCCAAAAGGCATGGCGATGACGCACCTAGCAGCAGACAGTGGATGGCGGGCAAGCTCTGGTCGGGGCAGGCTTCCCGTGTTGCTGGCGGTGCTTGCGGGTATATACCTGCTCGTCCACAGTGCGATCTACGCGGCACCAGCGGCGGCGGCCACCAGCTACACCTGGAGCGGTGGCGGCGAAGCAGCCTTTACGGCCGACAACTGGTCGGACGGGGCCAACTGGCTCGGTGGGGTGGCTCCTACGTCGTCCTCGAGTATCGGGACGCTGGCCTTCCCGGAACTGACAAGCGGCGGCTGTACCGTGAGCCCACCAACCGACGTGTGCTACCTAGGCGACAACGACCTGAGCAATCTGACCGTCAACAGCATCGCCATAGAGGACGATGTGCCGTATGGCATCTACGGCGATGCAATAACACTCAATAGTGGAGGGATCACCGCAACGGCAGCTGCGGGAGCAGCGGGCGGGGGACTCAATCTGCCAATTACACTGGGGGCATCACAGACGTGGGCGATCGAAGGTGGCTGGCTGTCCGTCGGTGCGGTCACCGGCACTACCGATGCGCTCAATATCGATCTGAGCAGTGCTGGCACGCTGTCCTTCTTGGACGGCGAAAATGAGGTTGGCGCGCTAGCCATTGTCGGTAGCAACCCGAGCAACATCGGCCCGAGGGCGGAATACAACGGTCGTGTCATTGTCGGCGTAGCGGCATCGACAGCCGGCCTGAATAGTGCCGACGCTCAGCCGGTCAGCTTGAGCGACGCCGGACTGCTCGCTACCTACGGAAGCGTTGTGGGGCCGCTTACCTCAACGGGCGGCTCTGTCGCGGTCAGTGAAGGAGCGACTTTGACGGTCAACGGTCGGCTGACGCTGAACGCTACAAGCGTTCTTGAGGTGATACTCAATCAGTCCAGCACGACACCAGGCGCTGAATTCGCTCAGCTCAAAGCCAGTGGCACGATCGATCTCGCCAATGCGAGTCTGTCGCTCTCTGGGGGTGGCAATGGCATCTGCTCAGTGCTGAAACCCGGCGATATGTACACACTGGTCACCACTGCCGGGAGCCTCGAAGGCAGCTTTGCAGGCATCCCTAACGGGAGCGCTATCCCGCTGAGCTGCACGCCCGGCGAACCGGCTACGGTCAAGATCGACTATACGGCCCACGCCGTGACGGCAACAGTCATCAGCGCTGGTTCGTCCACTAGCCCGCCGAGTGGTGGTGAAACAGGCGGGGGCAATCAGGGCAACAGTGGACAAACACCAGTGATCTCATGCTGTGACTACGCCATCCAGCTCAAACCGAACAGCAACCGTGCCCACGCCAGCATCAGCAGCGCGCAGATCAAGCAACTGCTGGCAAGTCAGCTCACACCATCAGGCAAGGCTGCCACGATCGGCTCCCTGCTCAAGAACAGCGGCTTGGTGATGCCGTTCAGGGCGCTGGAGGCAGGGACACTGAGCGTGAAGTGGTCTTATGTGCCAAAGGGAGCCAAGGCAGCCAAGGCGAAGCCGGTGCTGGTGGTGTCAGGTCGGATGACATTCACGGGAGCAGGAACGGGCAGGCTCAGGCTCAAGCTCACGGCTGCCGGCAAGCACCTGTTTGAGCACGCCAAGCGGCTCAAGCTAACGGCCCAGGGAACGTTCACGCCTGTGGGTCAGGTAGCGCCAATCACGGCAGCGGCCGGGTTGCTGCTGAAACGATGAGGCGAGCCGTGGGCGATAGCACAAAAGTGGTGTGTGAGGTGATGACAGGTGGGGCGAGCTGCGTCGGATAGTCCTACCTTGTGAGTCTGTCGCGGAGATGACGTGGTAGTCGCAGTAACCGCTGCTCGGGTTCGGCGGCGGCCCCTTCTTGAGTATCGGCCACAGTAGCCACGCGGGGGATAAGAATGGCCCCGATCCCATGCAGCGCCTGGCGGGCCAGATCGACGCTTTCTTGCCCCTCAAACTCAAAGACGGCACGACGCCATGCCCACCAAGCGTCAAGGATCTCTCGTCCTACGATCCGTCGCTGACGCCCAGCCTCGTAAATGATGGGTTCCCCGGCGTCAACTTTGATCCAGTGGGCGAAGTCACGAGGAAAGATTGGATTGACACGATGCAGCCGACTGCCCTTGTCCTCTAACCAATGGCGTTCGCCTTCCGTAAATGGTACGGCAGCGCGCAGAATGGCGATGTTGCTCTGCAACCTGTTAAGGTGACCGCATGGGGGGCCTGCTCCGACCTCGGATCGAGCTAGATCGAGAGAACTCAAACATGCCACCATTCTCGCAAAAGTGGTGTAGTCGCTCTCAAGCCAACGGCGCTGAGTGCCGCCGCGCCATACCGGATCATCCGCTAGATGATCGACGGATCGCAGGGCTGCCTGTCCGGCCTCAGTAGCATAGTGTCCATATGGACTCCCTTGCATCGTCTGGGCGGGGACTTCACCTGTAGCCACATCGAAAACCTCGTTTACTATTATTCAGTAAACCACAAAAGCTGTGAAAAAGCAAGGACTAGTTACAACATACGGACTCGGAAATGGATAAAGCGTACGTACTGTGAGAGGCATTCATTGCAAGCTGCGGACGGTGCACCTACATCACTCAGCCAGATGTGCTTTGTCGAACTAGTTTTGCTGTTTTCCAGTGTTTCGTGCTGCATAATGCCGTCGGGCAGCATACGGTGGAATGAGGAGTTGAGAGACGAAAGCACTGTCGAGCCGGGTATGTATGACGGCAGGTAGGTAATACCTTCTCCCTGTGGCAGCATCTGAACGTAGAGAGACATGCCAGTGCCGCGATCGAGTTGTTTGCTGTTCGGCCAATCATAGGCTGCGTCTTTCACGTTGAACACTTGCTTGGTGGAAAAGAGTTCTCCTGCAGTTACAGTTTCATAGGTGTAAAACCAGCCAACTGACACGCCAAGGAGGGGGATCGGGGTTGGTTCTTCATTGTAGAGTCGTATCCAGACTTCCAAGACGTCGCCTCGATGGGCTACCAGCGGGTGAGTGGTCTTCGGATAGGTGCAGGGTTGCTTAGTGGACAGATCGCATACCCAGAGCAAGACTTGTGCTTCCGCCGGTTCTGATTTTGCCACATGAGAGCTGGGGACAAAATGAAGTACCTGTCCGGTCTGGGCATCGACTACCGAGCCGGGGGGTGGTATAGCAAGCGTGTGGGACGAGCCGGGCCACAGTCTCCACACGGCGATGCCCAAAGCAACGAATCCGGCCAGCGCAGCTAATATGAACTGCCAGCGCCGGGCGCCGTGGGGCATCCGGCCTCTTGTCACGATAGTTGGCGCTGGTGGCAACGGGCCTACCTCGCCGCCTGGGCTGGTCTGCTCCCGCAGGTCTTCTCGGTATCTGCCTTTGAGCACATCCCGAACTCTGCGATCGAGGACGGCTTCATCTGACGTGCCGGGCTCAAGCCGTCGCAATAGCTTCTCGATGTCTTCCTCCTGCTCTTGGCGGTCGGGCGCGAAGAAAGCATCGGTAAGCTTCCGTTCCACCGGTATGTGTTCAGCGACTTTGCCACGCACCAGCGTCAGTGCGGTTTGCTGATCCTCGGGCGTGGCCGATCGAGCGAACCTCCGAAAGTCGTCTATGTCGCTGCTGAGCAAGTAGCACTCATTCTCGATCCAGCGCAAGGTCGTGCCATCGGACTTGAGGATCGTCATGTCGATCCCGAGTGTCTGCCGGACGGCGGTAAAGACCTGGGCAAGGTTGTCCAAGACCCGCTTGACCTCCTTCTGGTCTTCGTGATGCAGGTGCTCCCCCTCCCAGAAGATGCTCACGAGTTCCTGCAGGTCGTAGGTCTTCTTGAGGGCCAGCATGACGAGCAGGTGGCAAGCCCGCTTGTTGGTGGGCGGCCAGATCAGCTCACCGTCCCGAATGATCTCTAGCTCGCCCAGCACATTGAGCCGGATGGGCGTCGTCTTGTTGGGAAGCTCCGTCATCGCCCTAAGAGCTTAGTTTTCAGGGTCTACAGCCGGATTCAGGTGAGATTCAGGCGGATTAGGGGACACGATTCAGGCATTTGGCCGAAAGACGGGCTGAGGATGTACTCATGGCTAAAACCAAGAAGCTCAGTCATTCGGCTCGTGAGCCACGATGAGCCCTCATCCCTGCGCAGATCACATGGCATCGTGTGACCACTGCTACCTCTGCGATGTAGTCGGGGTCTGTTGCGCTTCTGTCCCGGTAGCCGAACGAGCACAGCTCGAAGCCGAGCACCGCAAGCCGTATACCGGGCTTGCGATGGCGATCACCCGCGAGGCCGGGTCGATCCGCTCTGTAGGCGAGTTGGTGTGCGCTGACGCCGCGCGGCAAGGTCGCGCTCTGCCTGCCGATCGCTCGCAGCCCGCGCTGCCAGCGGCTCCCCCGTCCGTAGGTATCCCCAACCCCTCCCGAAAGGAGGCTATCCGTGTCCCTATTCCCCGCACCACTCGATGATGATTCAGGCGGCTTTTCCGCTCGTCAACTCGTGAGGGCGAGCCGCGATCAGGCCAGCAGCAGCTTGGAGGTCTTTCGCTATCGCCTGGATGCTCGTGCCGCAGTACAGATGGATCAGATCGACAGTGAAGCCATCGGTGACGTGTCGCGCTTTGCCTTTGACGAAGAGTGCGAGATGTTCGACCGCGGCTTGGCCCGTGCCGGGCAGTCCGCCGCGATGGCGGCATTGCTGGCCCGTCACGTCGAACGGATCGCCACTATCAACGATCGTCGGATTACTCAGCGCTTTGGCAGGTGAGGCTGATGCTCTTGGCGCTCGTATTCATTCTGATGGTCGGTGTGCTCGGTGGTGCAGTCGGTGGTCTGGTTAGTTGGTGGCTCATGGAACGCACCTGCGACACAGGGGAACCGTTGCACCGGCCGGTGGCTGGCTTCGATCCAGACTTGGACGGACAGATCGGGAAGGCCGCATCACAATGGGCGTCGGTTCACGGGCAGCCTGCCGCCGCGCCGTTGTTGGCCCGCAAACTCCGGTTGGCCTATGACCTCAACGAGCGGCGACGGAGGCACAGGAGGTGGTCACGGTGAGCGTGCTTGTTTGGCTAGTTGTTGGGCTTGTGGTTGGGTTGGTTGTGTGCGGTCGGCGAAGGCGGCAGTCTGAACCTGATCCGCTGGACTACCAGGCGATGGTCGAGCTGCATCGCATCCGGCGACGCTTTGACGTGGCTCTGCTCAGGAGCGAGATACGGGCTGACGCGGCCGATGCTCGGCGGGTGCTGAGAGACGCGCTGCGCAAGCTCGATGGTGAAAACTAATGCACGAAAAGCAAAAACTAGCCGAGAAGGCCGTCATCGGCCTGGTGGCTGCTGCCATCAGCATCAACATCCTGGCAACTGAGCTACCGCATGTCATACCGTATCTCGTCGTGCTGGCAGTGATCTGGATCGTTGTGAGAATCGTTCTGTATCACACAAAAGATTGGTGAATGTCAGGGGTCAAACCTCTTGTGGTTACGGTCGTCGTGTCGGTGTTGTGGTTTACACCACCAGTATTGACTTATTCATAGAAATATCGTGTACTAGTCAGATTCCCGGTATTGCCATAAGCAGTACACGGTGCGGTTGAGGTAGCGGTTTATCCGTTAAGTAGAGACGAGCCCCTTTTTCGGGGGTGTACTGCTCTGCGTGCCAAAAATCCGGGCCGGCAGGGACAGAAAGGAGGTTCGTAATGAGTAGAACCTATAGAGGCGAGGAACGCCGTATCCGAGTACGTGGGGTGCGTCGGCCAACTGACTTGCGCAGACTAGCAAGGGCCTTGATCGAGCTTGAGTACCAGCAGGCACAGATCGAAGCAGAAGCCGAAGCAGAGCACCAGAAGCAAACGAAGCCCAAGCGAGCCAAGCGGCGGGACAAGGGTGACACGGCTGGTGGTAAGCGAGGCGAGGCGTGAAGTCACCAGTGCTTACCTGGCATCGCTTGAGTTGGCCGCGTGAGGTTGAACCTGACCAACTGACGCAAGCGCTCCGGCTGCTGGCAACGGCGGGCGGCAGGCCGGTGGTTATCGAGGCGGTAGGCTCGGCAGGCCGGGTGGAGCATCTACTGGCGCTGCCCGTGAATCGAGCCGAGAGCATGGTTGATCAGCTCAGGGCGGCTATTCCGAGTTTGAGCGTTGAGGTATTGGCGACGCGTCCGGCGTTGAGTGTCACGCGGGCCATGCAGCTACGCACCACGACGCAGCGCCGATCGCTATTCACGGATGACCTCGCCAGTGTCAGCCGGGCGATACTCACTGCCTTGGCGCAGGCACGGCGCGGCGAGCAATTGAGCCTGCAATGGGTACTAGGTAGGTCACTAGCGCCGGTGGCCGTGCCGAACCATCTGGACAGCCTGGGTCAGGAGTCATGGCTGGGGGCGCTCCTAGTGGCACCGTTCGCTCCGCCGCGAGCGGTAGATGCTGAGGTATGTACTGCCCTGCGCATCAAGCAAGCCGAGCCGGGCTGGCAGGCTGTCGGGCGGGTTGGTGTTAAGGCAGCGTCCACCGGCCGCGAGCGGCAATTGCTCCGTCAGGTAGTCGGCGCACTGCAAAGCGCCGAAGCGCCCGGTGTCCGCTTCCGCGTGCGCTCGACTCCGCCAAAGCGAATGAGGGCGGCGTCAGTCGGGTTGTGGTTGCCGCTGCGGTTGAACGTCAACGAGCTCGCGGCCGTTTCTGCCTTGCCGCTCGGCTTGACCGGCGAGTTGCCAGTGGACATGACGCCTAGTCGCGTGGTGGCTCCCTCGGCAGTCATCCCGCGTGCTGGGCGGGCGATCGGACAAGCCACGTTTCCCGGCCGGGAGCGGGCACTGGCGCTGACTCCCGGTGATTCCTTGCGGCATCTGCACGCACTCGGCCCGACTGGATCGGGCAAGTCCACACTGCTGCTCAACCTCATTACGCAAGACATCACGGCCGGTAGAGCCGTGGTGGTCATCGAGCCAAAGACCGACCTGATCGCCGACGTACTCGAGCGCATCCCGCGTGAACGGGTCAGTGACGTGGTGCTGCTTGATCCGACCGATACGGAGCGGCCGGTGGGGCTGAATCCGTTGGCGCTCAATGGTCGTTCACCAGAGTTGGTAGCCGATCAGGTGCTAGGGCTTATGCACTCGCTGTATGCCGCCCATTGGGGGCCAAGGACGCATGACATTCTCGGTGCTTCCCTACTGACACTTGCCAGAACGCCGGGCATGACGCTGGCGGCGCTGCCACTGCTGCTGACGGACGCCAGCTTTCGGCGGCGGGTGGTGCCGGACGTGGCTGATCCGATCGGTTTGGCGCCGTTCTGGCGCGGCTTCGAGGCATGGAGTGAGGCCGAACGGACGGCGGCTATCGCGCCGGTTATGAACAAGCTCCGCCCGCTACTTTTGCGCCCTGAACTGCGGGCCATCATCGGGCAGAGTCAGCACAGCTTTGACCTGCGCCGGGTCTTTACGGAGCGTAAGATTTTGTTGGTCTCCCTGAGCAAGGGCCTGCTCGGGCCGGAAACTTCGGCGCTGCTCGGCAGCCTAGTCGTCTCCCAGCTCTGGCAGGCGGTACTCGCTCGGGCGGCCATAGCGCCGGAGCGGCGCCATCCCGTCTTTGTCTATATAGACGAGTTTCAGGACTACTTGCATCTGCCTACGCTCGATCTGGCCGATGCGCTGGCTCAAGCGCGCGGTTTGGGCGTCGGCTTCACGCTGGCCCACCAGTATTTGCATCAGCTCGACCCGGCCATGCGCTCGGCGGTACTGGCTAACGCGCAGTCGCGGGTCGCCTTCCGCTTGCCGGGCGAGGACGCGCGGATCATGGCCGCAGATAGCACGCTCAAGCCGGAGGACTTTCAGAGCCTCGGCGCCTTTGAGTGCTACGCGCAACTGGTGGCGAACGCGGCGGTGCAGCCGTGGTCTAGCGCTCGCACAGTGCTGCCCGGCCCGCCGATCAGCCAGCCGGGGGCAGTGCGAGCAGCCTCGCGCAATGCCTACGGCGTCGATCGGACTGCCATCGAGGCCGATCTTCACGCGCTGCTGTTTGGGCACCAATCGGGCGGTGACGACCTGGCACCAAGGCGGCGCGGGTCTGGGGGCACGCTATGAGTGCCCGTCGCATCGCCTGTCGTGTCGCGTCGGCGGGTTGGCCCTGTAACTCCTTTGCGCACGCCGTAAGCGCGCAAGCTTTGGCAACGAAAGTCTTTCACTCTTCGTGTCAGTCTTTCTCCTGCGCGGGCGGCGGCCGGGCGGCTTGCGGGCAGGCAGTCGGTCGGGCGTCAACAGGGGTGAGGCTGGCATTGGGGCGCGGGGGTGGCTGTCGCATCGAGTCGGGGGAGTCGCTGGCCCTTACTCCTTTCGGCTGGGTCGTTTTGGTGACGAAAGGGCTACATGGGGGTAAGGCGTGAGGGGGTCAGTTACCAACCGTCCCTACGTCTCGGCGCGGGGGGTGGCGCGAGTGCGGGAGCGGTTGAGTCAGCGCGACCTGGCGATCATCGGACAGGTAGCCGAGCTGCGACTGATGAGCGCGCGGCAAATTCAGGCCATCCACTTTCCTGATGCCGAGCACGAGAACGGCGCGGCGGCAATGCGTGCTCGCCAGCGGGTGCTCAAACGTCTTTGCCGCGAGCGGTTGCTGGTTGCCTTGGAGCGCCGGATCGGGGCATCCGGGCCGGATCGGCCGGACTGGTGTTGGCGCTGGGGCCAGTCGGGCAGCGAGTGCTGGAGGCGCATGGGCCACGGCGGCGCTCGCATGAACCAACCTGGCGCTTTGTCGATCACACACTGGCCACGACGCAGATCATCGTAGACCTGGGCGTGTCTGCTCGCCACGGGAGGCTCGATGTGTTGCAGACGCAAGCCGAGCCGAGGTGTTGGCGACAGTTCTCCGGGCTGGCTGGACGCCAGTGGTTGCGGCCGGATGCCTTTGTGGTGCTCGGCGTTGGTGAGTATGAGCTGCGCTGGTTCATTGAGGTAGACCGGGCCAGTGAGAGCCTGCCCGTGGTGCTGCGCAAGTGCCGACTCTACGGCGAGTATTACCAGTCTGGGGTCGAGCAGGCCGCACATGGCGGGGTGTTCCCGCGTGTCTGCTGGGTCGTGCCGGACGAAAAGCGAGCCGAGCAGCTACGGGGCGCTATAGCGCGGGACAAGCAACTACCAGAAGGCTTGTTTGTGGTAACGGCTAGTGAACAGGCTTTGGTGACAATATCGGCGAGGGAAGACACAGCACAAGAAGTAACAATATGAAGCGAAAATTACCCTATTTATCTTTAATGAATGTGGTACACTTAACAACAATATGCAGGCGGTATCAGTTCGATCGAGTAGGGGGCAAGCATCTATGGCAGTGAGCGCGCACGATGGTGATCCGGGCGGAGATGCGGCTGTCATGTATCTGCGGGTGTCAAGCAAGGAGCAGGCCGAGAAGGGCGGCGAAGCTGAGGGCTTCTCTATTCCGGCGCAGCGCGAGGGCTGCAAGCGCAAGGCGCAGAGCCTAGAGGCGGCGGTGATTGAAGAGTTCGTGGAGCGTGGCGAGTCCGCCAAGACCGCCGATCGACCGGAGCTGCAACGGATGCTTGAGTTCGTGAAGGACAACCGCGTCAAGTACGTCATCGTCCACAAGGTCGATCGCCTGGCCCGCAACCGCGCCGATGACGTGGCGATCAATATGGCGATTCGGCAGGCCGGTGCCGAGCTGGTGTCCGTCTCCGAGAACATCGACCAGACGCCTTCGGGCCTGTTGTTGCACGGCATCATGTCGTCAATTGCGGAGTTCTACAGCCGCAACCTGGCGGCTGAGGTCATCAAGGGCAGCACTCAGAAGGCCAAGGCGGGCGGCACGCCTGGCAAGGCGCCGGTCGGCTATCTGAACGTGCGACGTATGGTTGAAGGTCGCGAGGCCCGCACGGTCGAGGTCGATCCGCTGCGCGGCCCGCTGATGACCTGGGCGTTTGAGGCATACGCAACCGGCGACTGGACGATCCGGCGTCTGCTGGCCGAGCTGACTGACCGGGGACTAACGACGGTGCCCGGCCCGCGCTCACCGGCCCGGCCGCTCCGTGTCTCGCATCTCCACACGCTGCTCCGGCATCCCTACTACGTAGGGATTGTCCGCTACCAAGGCGTGCTCTATCCCGGCAAGCATGAGGCGCTGACGGATCACACGACTTGGCAGCGAGTACAGGAGATGCTGACCGCCAAGCACCTTGCGGGCGAAAAGCACCGGGAGCATCCCCACTATCTCAAGGGGAGCATCTTCTGCGGGCAGTGCGGCAGTCGCTTGCTTGTCTGCCATGCCAAAGGCCGGGGCGGCACCTACCCGTATTTCATTTGCAGCGGTCGGCAGGAGAAGCGGACGAACTGCGAGCAGCGCGCCGTCCGCATTGAGCGGGCCGAGGCAGCCGTTGCCGACTACTACGCGACCGTACAACTGCCAGAGAATGAGCTGGTCGCGGTGCGGGCCTTCTTGGAAGAAGAACTATCCAAGCTGCGGCTCGATACCGAGCGCGAACGCACGGCCCAAGAGCGTCGCCTGAATGTCTTGGGAGGGGAGCGCAAGAAGCTGTTGGAGGCCCACTACGCCAATGCAATACCGCTCGACCTGCTCAAGAGCGAGCAAGACCGCCTGACGCGTGAGATCGACGCGGCGGAGAGCCGACTGGCCGAGATCGAGGGCGACTTTCGGAAGGCCGAGAGCAACCTACAGCGGGCAGTAACGCGGGCCGGTGACTGTGCGGCGGCTTACCGCGAAGCCAGCGGTCTATTCCGGCGGCAGTTCAATCTGGCGTTCTTTACCCGGCTGGAAGTAGACGATGAGTGCAACGTGCGGGGTGAGCTGGCCGAGCCATTTGACGCTCTGCTGGGCGACGATCTGCGCCGGGCCGCTGCCGTCAAGGCCAATCAGGAGCTACAAGACGCAGTTGAGGAAGCGATCCGCAGACGGGCCGCTGCTGGCGTTCTCATCCAAAACGACCAGCGCCCACGGGAACCGGCAGGGTTCCTCGCGGGCGCTGCAACCCCACGTCTTTCGAGGCGTGGAGGTTTTAGTCCGGCATGTTTGGTGCGCCCGAGTGGACTCGAACCACCACCCCGCTTACACAGGACAAGGCCCTCAACCTTATTCGGCCGCGCCATATACGTCCGCCAGCGTCCAGATCGTCCGTTCTGTGCGGGTTTGCGGACACATCGGATGCATCGGACAGAATGACTTGTGTCAGAGATGTGTCACGGGCGACAGTTCTCATCTTGATGCTCTCGCATCTGGGTGCTAATGTGTATTGACGATGTCCAAGGTTCGCACGACGCTCACAATCGACGAGTCGGTCATGAAGGCCGTGAAGATGCGGGCGGCTCGCACGGGCCGCGGCGACAGCCAGGTAATCGAGGAGTCACTGCGACGCGACCTGGGGCTCGACCTGCTCGAGCGCCTTTGGGAGCGCAACGACCTCTCCGAGCGCGACGCTACCGCGCTCGCGGTCGAGGCACAGCACGAGACGCGACGCCGTCGCCGCTGAGGGTGCGGGCGGTCCTCGACCCCAACGTGGTCATCTCCGGAGCGATCTCGCCACGGGGCGCCCCGGCCGAGGTCCTGCGGTCGCTTGCCAGGGGCGAGTTCGAGCTCGTCGCTTCCCAGGGGCTGCTGGACGAGCTGCAGCGGGCGCTCGCCTATCCGAAGCTGCGGCCCTATATCAGCGAGTCAGATGCAGCTGACCTGGTGCGGTGGGTAGCCGACAGTGCCAGTGTTGTCGTCGATCCCGATGCCGACCCGCCGGTGCACTCGCGTGACCCGAACGATGACTATCTGATCGCTCTAGCATCAGCGCATCGCGCGGCTCTGGTGTCTGGCGACAAAGATCTTCTCGCCCTCGAGGAAGAGATTCCCGTGTTCTCGCCGCGCGCCTTCCTCGATCTGCTCGCGGGCGCCTGACACACGCGACGGCCCGTCCGGGTGAGGCGGCGAGTTATGGGAGAGCCCACCGGCCGAATGCGGAGCCGGGTAGGACGACCAAACCTGGACAGCCTCCTTGAGGATCTCATGGAACCCGTCGCTCGGCAAGCCCGGCGAAGGGCAGCTAGCGCGATCAAGGAGGCTTCATAGGGTTCGCATCCCGTCGTTCAGGGAGATCGGGACGACCCGCGAACCCCATCCCCAACCCGGACAACCTGCTTGAGCTTCTCATGGAGCCAACTGGCCAGCAAGCGCGGCGACGGGCAGCACATGCGATTCAGGAGGCCGCGTAATACGGCTGCGCATCGCCCATGCGGGCGCTGCCGACGACAGGAAGCAAACACCGGTTCGATTCCCATCGCGCCCGGGCAAGCTAGAGGCGCGGGTTCGCAT
>Ga0209624_10002019_pt1 | contig 15303 bp, 11 predicted proteins | sample JacPinW_OM2H0_O1_FD_188565 | JGI IMG/M metagenome (GOLD analysis project Ga0209624, IMG submission 188565) | Forest soil microbial communities from Algoma, Ontario, Canada - Jack Pine, Ontario site 1_JW_OM2H0_O1 (SPAdes) (version 2) | ecosystem: Environmental > Terrestrial > Soil > Boreal...
CTTAATACCAAGGTGAACGGCCCGCCGATGGCCTGAGTTCCCTGGTTCAAAACAGTTACATATTGCGTGTAATTCGATGTCCCCGGAACCAACGTGAACGGCCCGCCGGTGATGGTGACTTCGGGTCCCACATTCTGCTGACAGAGGAGGCCGTAAACAGGCAGTACGTTGGATTGAGTATTCACGTACACCTTCCCATTAGCCACTACGGGAGTTGTCATTTTGACGAATGTGCCCATCGCGTCCCTGGCTGGTATCTGGTCGGAGTTGTAAAGCTCGGTCGTAATATCATTGGCGTCGAAGGCATGGATAGCTCCTGGGACGGCGGAAGAATATGGGTTCTGTAGCGCGGTTGTAGCCCAGACGATTCCTGTGTCGCTTTCCGCCGCATTGGAGCTCACGGTTATTCCTCCAGCTCTGGATGGCAGGAAAGTTCCTACGGTAGCGTGCTGAGTTAAGAATCGCAGTGTAATGAGATCGAATGGGTAGGCTCTGAGATAATCCCCCACGTCCCAAACATATAAGTACGGATTTGTCGGGTGCGGCCAAAATGCCGTCGGCAAATGTTGAGCGCAATCTGTCAGGCCACAACCATCGGAGGCCTGAAACGCCTGCAAAGCTGTGGTTCCTCCGCCCGTACCCAATCCTCCCAGGTTGGTTTGATCCAGTAAATAGATCACTCCGGTCTTGCCACCGGCAAAAGCCAGAGTGGTTTCCGGTATTAGTGTGACGCCATTCGCGCTCAGGTCCAGATTCTGGGGGTACAGGTAGGCCCAGTGTTCAGGCGTAAACCAACTGATGGGCGAAAGCGTTCCCGAGCTGAATTTCACCACGGAAACAGCAAACGACGTCAGGGGATTGTAAGCATTGCTATCCAGCGCTACAAAAACGTTGCCTGACGAATCCGCTGCGATACCACGTCCGGCCTGCCAGAACCCACCGCCCTGTCCTGTCGGGGTGGTTTCAAAGCTATCGATCAGAACACTGAGATCGTCGGCCTGGAAGGTTTGAATGAATCCTTCCTGAGAAAGATAATCCAGAGGGTTCTCCAAAACATTGGCGGTCCCGACATACAACACATTGTTATAAAGCAGTAGTCCGGCTCTTTGTAGCCAGGTGGAGGCATCCGTTGCCGTGAGCCCCGAAGGAAAGGTGTACGTGATCATGCGGGGAGAATTGTATTTCATGGCGCCCGTTGCCAAATCCAGTGCGAATAGGTATAAATTTGTTTCCGTGGATTGCACAATGGCTGTCAGATAGATGGTGCTGGTGGCTCTGTCGATAACGGGCGTGCTTAGAATTCCCTCGGTGGGGCCGGGGTAGCAGCAAATCGTATTCTGGGGCGTACCCAGATTGACGGACCAGTACGGATTATTCACGTTCGGATCGTCAGCATCGAAAGCATATACCGTATTTCCCAGGGTTGCCACGATCACCAGATCTCGCAGGCCAATTCCGGGAACTTCGAAATTCGTAACGATTAATGGAAAGGCATAGAACGGAGCATCCACCGTTCTGGAAAAGAGCTTGCCAAATTGAGAACTATTTACATTCGCCCGAGTGAGGACTGTTTCCCGGATGTTGCTGCTGGTTCGGTTCAGGTTATATTGCGCGGTCAAGACGTCAACCTGCGCTTGAACCTGGGCAGCCGCAAGGGCAAGGATGGCTACAGCGGTTCCCAGCCTCACGGTTGTGCCTCTCTTTCGAACGCGCCCACGAAAGCGGATAGAATGCATCTCTCCGAATCTTGGCGGTCTCTGCCGAGACAGTATAAACCAATGCCCTTTGGGGAGCAACTTGTCTGGATTCCAGTATGGCCCGTCGGTGGCTCTCCCCGAAGAAGGGACATCCGAAAGATGTTTCGCCGAAGCCCTATTGATGGCGCACGGAAATGTGATCCTGAAATTTGGAACCAGACGTGCTCTTGAAGTTAGGAAGGAGCACTAGGATGGCAAAACTTACAACAGCCAAGAAGAAAGCCGAACCAAAAACGGAGTTTGGGCTTCCGGAGCAACGCAAGTACCCGATGCCCGATGCTAGTCATGCCCGGAACGCAAAGGCTCGCGCCTCTCAAATGGAGCACCAAGGCAAGCTGAGCGCAGCTGACAAGAAGAAAATCGACGCTAAGGCAGATCGAATCCTGAAGAAGTAGCCCTTCTATTTAACGGAAGGCACCATCGCGTGGTTTCTATGCAGCTTGAGCCCGATTGGAGCCTCGCATTCACACGCACTCGTCATTCACGAAGTATCAGAACCTCACCCGCAGCTCCACCCAGGCCCGCCGCGGCGCGCCAGGCGCGAAAAACGTCGCACTCTGGGACGGCGCGTTTCCCGCAAACGGTCCGTTTGCATAAGCTGGAAAAGGCAACGTTTGAAAAGCGCCCTGCGCCGTCAATGTCGTTCCCGAGAGCCACGCCGCCGTATAGTATTCGTGGTTGAAGAGATTGTCCATCTGGAGTGCGAGTTGTAAGTGCCGCGTCAGGTCATAGTGGGCGCGAAAGTTGGTGATGGCATAACCGGGCGAGACGCCGGGGCCAAGATAGTACACGCCATCGGCCGTATAGGCATTATTTTCGTTGCCACGCGCATAGGAACTCGAAGCAATCACCTCGCTCATTTCGAACATCAGTTTGTGGGTGGCCTGCCAGATTGCAAACGCCTTTCCGGTCTGCTTGGGAATGACCGGAATCCGGTTCCCCGGATGCACCGTGATGTTGCCGTCCAGCCCGGGGTATCCCTGCAATGCAAAACTGTTGGTGTTGTTGGCGGAGCCATCCAGTGTTTCGACGCTTTGATAGGTGGCCGAAAGGAAGGTCCAATCGAAGCCCCAGCTAACCGGACCGATGCGCCCGTCCAGATCGGCATCGACACCTTCGCGTAGAGTCTTCGCGAAGTTCTGGAAATAGCCTGTACCAATTTCAGGCGCCGCGATGAAAAGAATGTCGTTGTGATTCTCATCCCGGAACGCACCCACGTTCCAGCTCAGATTATGAAATCCGGGAATGTCGGGCTTGCCGCGCAACCCGGCTTCCCAGGTGTCGGTGACCACCTGCTGCAGCGGCGGATCGGATGACAGCGAGTTCGGCAGGCTGCAAGGCGCGCTGGCATCGGCGCAGCCCAGCTCGATGGATGTCGGCGCGCGGCTGCCTTGGGCGAATCTCGCGTACGCGTTCACGCTCGAGATGGGGCTCCAGGTGATGCCGACGGCGGGGTTGAAGCGCTGAAATGTATAATCGCCCGTCAGCGAACCAGGTCCGGCCATCGGATTCAGCAAATCGAGATTGTTGACCGTATCGCGGTTGTAGCGCCCGGAAACCGTCACGTTCACTGTCTTCCAAAGTGTAAGAGTGTCCGCGAAATAAAGGCTCCAGTTGGGCGCGTGGCCTTTGAATCCCACACGCGTGTCGATCGGATTGCCGTCACTATCCACGGTGGATCCGTCCTGCCAGGCGGGAACGCTCACCAGAGAGTAGTTCGGGAGAACGTAGGCGAAATCGGCGGTCTGGCTGTAGGTAATGTTGTTGCGGTCAACGGACCCTCCGGCCGCGAATTGGTTGCGCCCAATGCCTGGATTCGTGATCCAGGTGAATTGCCCTGAAAACCCGTACTCATTCTGCACTTGCTTGGAATAGATGTTCACGCCATCGCAAGTGCTGTCCGGACTGCCTCCCGGCGTGAGCGCTTCGGCAATGCAGGCCCATTTGGGAAAGGGTGTGTTGGTAATGTTGGCGCCGCTGGCGGGAAAACCCGTGTATCCGGCCGCGGCCAGAACCGCTTGCTCATCGGGGGTCGGCTGGTAGATGTCATTCCCGGTCACGTCGTCGTTAAAGTTGGGATTGATGGACTCCGTGCGAATGTTCCGGTAAAAGGCATTGCCGGTGATGGTTAGATTGTCGTTGAAGCTATGCCGGGCGATGAAATTGAACGAAGGGGACCGGTCGGCAATGGCGTCGGGAACCGAATAAGAACTGGTGTAATTGTACGCGAGTAGCCGGTAATCCTGGACGCCGTTGCCGATCAGTGTGTTGTACCCATAGGACATGGTGAGCGCAAGATCGGTTTTGTTCGTGCGCCAGCCTAGCCGCGCGAAACCCTGGCGGACATCGGAGGGCGAATCGAAACGCCAGCCTGATTCGTGAAATCCCAGGCCGGAGAGAAACCAGTTGAAGCCAGTGGCCTTTCCGCCGCCCCACTCGCCCTCCACTTCCTTGCGTCCACTGCTGCCGTACAAAACGTGTCCGGCCCAGCCAGGATTTGTGAGGCCGCTTTTCGTAGTGACAGAAAGCGCCCCACCCAGAGTATTCAGCCCGAACAGCGGGTCCGATCCAGGTATAAGCGCGATTTCTGAAATCGCGTCTTTGGGAATCAAATCCCAGCTCACCACGTCGCCGAACGGCTGATTCTGGCGCACACCATCCACGTAGACCGAAATGCCTTCCGGCGTGCCAAGCAAGGACGAGGCGGTGTAGCCGCGATAATTCACATCGGGCTGGAACGGGTTGCCGGCCATTTCGTTGATGGAAACGCCGTTCAGTCCCCGGTTCATAAAATCCGCGAGATCGAGGGCGCCGCTGTTCTCGATGTCGACGGCCGTCGCGGTCTGAACGGGCGCCGCGATTTGGTTAATCTGGAGATCCGTTCCCGCCAGCGGCGTCTCGGAGACCACGTCCACCTTGGAGGCCTGAGCGCCAAGTTCCATGAAAACAGCGCGAGTCACTGGCGTCGCGGACTGGACTTCGATTGCAACGGTCTGGGTGTTGAATCCGGATTTGAAAACCTGCAACCGGTATTGGCCGAAGGGCAAATTTCCGAGAACGATGTTGCCCTGCGGGTCAGTTTGAAAATCACGCGCTACTCCTCCTGCGCGGCTTTCCAATCGGCCCGAAGCTTGCATCGGTGCGCCGGAAGGATCCTTGACCTGCACGCGGATCTCGCCTTGAGGTGCTTGGCCCCAGAGGGTCGCGGTAACGAACGCCAGGACTACGACGAGATAGCGCGTGACGTTCCGCGGACGACGGAGTTCCAGAGCCTGCATCTATATAGACGTTCCCGTTGTGGCCGTTCTGTTCAAGGTTTTTGCGAACGCAGCTAAGATCCGAAGCGGTGATCCTCGATCCCCGAGTCCTCAGTTGCGAAGTCCGGCCACAGGGCGATCCGTGTGAAAGTACTTCTTGTAGGCTTCAATCCAGTTCGTCGCAATTTCGCGTTGAGCGGTAGCCAGATCCAGATCTCCCGCGCAGACTAAATTCCGCAGTTGAGCTTCCAGCGCGTCCTTCACTTGGGCATTCCAAATTGTGGACGAGCTGGACTGGGGCCACAAATTATGGATGTCGTCCGCGCCGCCCAACGCAGGCGTGATGAGGTAGTCTACCTCGTACGCTCTGGGTTCCGCGGCATGAATTCCATATTCGTCGAACACCCTGCGCTGAAGCGCCACCGGAACCGCCTTGTTATTTGGGCTGGTCTCTCTGCAAAGCTCCCTTTGGCTCAGAAGAACGGTGGCGCCCGGGGTAAGGTTGGGATTGGGAACGGTCACGGCTACCACGGTTAAAGGCCTGGAGCGCGGGGACTGTCGCGCCAGGTAACTGCGGAACACAAGCGATGTCACTGTTGCCGCCGCTAAAGTGGCAGCTAGAAGAGCCCAACCGAATCGCCACGAAACCGAGCTAGGCCATCGCAACCCGGACGCGCCCTCTGCCCCGGCGCGCTGCGCAAGCTGTGCCTTCAGCAAGGCGCGGGGACCGGCTGAGGGGGGAATCCGCGAGTCAAAGCTCTGCCGTTGAAAGCGAACAAACTCGCCAATTGCCGTTTCGATTTCCTGCTTTCGCACACGGCAGGCCCAACAGGCCGCCAGGTGGGACTCAACCCGCTCTGCCTCACGCGGCGTAAGCTCGCCATCCACGGCCAGGAGCAGTTCTTGATCGGAGAGATGAGTTTCTTCAGACAGCATAGTTCACCGTTCGGCGGCACGTGCGATGTGCGCCAAAGATCTTTCCAGGTAAAGAGAAACCGAGCCGAGGGAAATATCCAAAACCTCGGCGATCTCCCGATAGCGCAACCCTTCGGCGCGCAGATAGAGGCACCACCGGTTCTGTTCCGGCATGGCACGAACCACCGACAAAAGACGCTTCTGCGTCTGGTTGAAAGCGAACTGATCTTCGGGGCTGGGAGCGGGATCGGCCACCAGTTCCTCCACAGCCATTAAGGATCCAGCCTCGATATCCCTCCGGGAATGCTGGTGTTTCTTTAAGGCCAGATTGTGGGCTACGCGGAACAACCAGCCGCGTACGTTCTCATGAGACTTACCGCTCCGCAAGTACTGGAATAACGCCAGAAAGACTTCCTGGATAACGTCTTCGGAATCCTGAACGGTGAGCGGGAAGCCTGCCAGATATCGAAGCAACGGAATCCTTAGCTCGTCAAAGAGCCCGATCACCTTTTCCTCGGCTATGGACTCAGAAGCGCAAAGGGTGCGGCGCGCACCGTTTTGCGCGAGTTCCTCGGAAGAATGGCGTTTGTCGGTTGTGGCTCGAACCACAAGCGCCTCCGATTCGGAAGGGAAGTCTGTCAATGGCGTTTCCCGGTTTCCTGGGCTTCTACCCAGATATTCCTTTCGATGCCATTTTGTTCAGCCTTTTTGTCCACGCGGTTGGCTAAAATTGTCTGAACGGGCCTGCCGGGTGGGAGAAGTACATATAGTCGCCGCTTGGCCTCTGTTGTTCACGATTCTCTCGGCTGGGATTTCCGCCCGCGCCCAGCAAGCGCCCTCCAGCTTTTTGCCGGGACCCGGCGGATTGGCTGATGTGGCGGCCAGCCCCCTCCATCAGATTAACCGTTCCAACGTCGGAAAACTGCGGATGGTCTGGAGGGGCGGCTCGGGGTAGTAGCGCTGGGGGCTCTAGCCGAGGAAGCCAATGGCGCGGCCAGCCAGTCCGACACCGAACCATAGGCATAGCGCCACGGCGGCGGCGATCTTGCCGCCCACGGGGGCGGACTTCCCTTCCGATGCCACGACGCGATTGTAGATGGTGAACTGAAACAGCAGCGCGAAAAAGAGGAAGAGCATCTTTATGCGAAAGGAAGTGTTGCCATAGCACTTCATCGCTTCCGACAAAAAGAGCAGAATTCCGGACGTCAGCATCACCGCGAGACTCCAACGGTTCCAGGGACGAAGCGCGCTGGCGACTTCAGAAATGGGCTGTGTCTTGTAGACCAGGCCGAACTGACGCAGCACCAGGACCACCAGTGAACCCAGCAGCACGGTAAGCGCGAAGAGGTGGAAGTTCTCGATGACCGGAAAGGCGACTCGTGAGTTCCGAATGGCCTGGGAGACCATGGTGTCGTCGCACCATTGAAAGAAAGGGATGATTGCTGGCATCGATAAAAGGCCTCTGCTGGGTTGCCTAGAAGGTGTACGCCATGGTGCGGCCGCAAGTGATAATGGCAGCCCACAGGATCAGAGAAGCCCAACCGGCCACGCGTGCTTCCATGGGCGGAACAAGCGCGTCGTCCCATTCACCCACTTTGCGATAAATGCCGCGCTCGAAAGCGATGGCGTTGATTGCGGCCACCACCAGGAGAATTACCTTGGCGCGGAAAAAGATGCTGTTATAGGCTTTCACTGCCTGGCACCAGAACAGGAAGATTCCGGTGATGGTCATGATCGCGAATCCTATGAACATCCAGGGCTTGATTTGTTCGTAGACTTCCGACGCAGGCCGGCGCTTCATGATGACGCCCATGAGCCGCAGATCGGAGACCAGCAGGAGCCCGACGGAGATGGAAAGCGCGAGAACGTGGATGGTTTCAATGATGGGGAACACCCAGATGGACTCGCGAATGGATGTGCCGATGTTGGTGTCCTGCAACCACTGGCACATGCTCAGGATGGACATCTACTTGAAAACCTCCAGAAACTACGAGTGGGTAGCTACGAGCTATTATGATATGTCAATTGAACGACGTTGCTGGTAACGCTTGAGGTTACAATCGCATGGCGAGCTTGACTTTAACTGGTTTCCGCGCGGCCGCGGGATGCTTTCTGGCGCTTTCCTGGTTGCCGCTGACGCAGGCGCAGGATGCCGACTGGCCGATGTACAATCGCGACCTGGCAGGTACGCGCTTCTCACCGTTGCATCAGATCGACGCCTCGAACGTGGGCGCCTTGAAGCAGGCGTGGTCCTACAACCTGGGTACGGCCAGCGGCAATCAGGCAGGTTCCGAATTCACCCCAATTGTCGTGAACGGCGTGCTCTATCTGGCGGCATTTCACTATGTCACCGCGCTTGATCCGGAGACCGGCAAAGAAATCTGGCGCTATGAATTGAAGGAAGGCGCGCCATCCAAACGAGGCGTCGCCTATTGGCCCGGAGACCAGAGCAATCCGGCGCGCGTCATCTTCACCAGCGGCAGCAAGATGTTCGCGCTAAATGCGAACACCGGCAAGATTGATCCTGGCTTCGGCAACGAGGGCATGGTGGAGATGACGGTGCCTTATAATTCGGCGCCGGTGGTTTACAGGAATCTGCTGATCGTGGGCGCTAACACGCCGGAAGCTCCCGCTACCGGTCCCGCCGGGGACACGCGTGCTTATGATGCGCGCACAGGCAAGAAGCTGTGGGATTTTCATTCCGCGCCCCGGCCGGGTGAATTCGGGCATGACACCTGGGAGGGCGATGGCGCGAAGAACCGGTCCGGCGTGAACAACTGGGGCTTCTCGCTGACGGTGGATGCGGAGCGCGGCATCGTTTACACCGTGTTTGGGGGACCCAACACGAATTTTTGGGGCGGCGATCGCAAAGGTAACGATCTTTTTGCAAACTCCGTGGTGGCCATCGACGCCGGGACTGGAAAAATGAAGTGGTATTTCCAGGTGGTGCATCACGACCTGTGGGATTTCGATTTACCGGCCCCGCCAACGTTGCTGGATGTGACGGTGAAGGGCAAAAAGATTCCCGTTCTCGCGCAGACCGCCAAGACCGGTTACCTGTACATTCTGGATCGCGTGACCGGCAAGCCGGTGTTCGGGATCGACGAGAAGCCAGTGCTTCCGAGTAAGGTGCCCGGAGAGCAAAGTTCGCCGACGCAGCCAGTGCCGGTGAAACCGCCGCCGCTGTCGCGAATGAGTTACGGGCCTGAAGACATCGTAACCGCCAGCGATACAAACGAGGAGCATGCCACATTTTGCCGCGGCCTGGAGGCACGCAGCGGAGGCTTCTATAATCAAGGGCCATACACGCCCTACCTCTATCGCGAGGCTGGCGCCAAGCCGGCCTCCACCATCATTTTTCCGGGCGCGATCGGCGGCGTGAACTGGGGCGGCGCCGCAGCCGACCCTGGCCTGGGATATTTCTTCGTGAATTCAAGCGACGAAGCCAGCATTGGATGGATCGAAAAGAAGCCTGAGGGATCGCCGGTTTTGTTTGACCGCAACAGCATCGTGGGACCCATGTCGCGCTTCCAGTGGAGCGAGGGCGATCCACGCGTGGGCAACATTCCCCACGCTGGTGAGCATGCGTGGCCGTGCCAGAAGCCGCCGTGGGGCCGATTGGTCGCAGTGGATGCGCACACCGGTGATTTCGCCTGGCAAGTTCCGCTGGGTGTTACCGATGAATTACCGCGCGCCAAAAGAAATACGGGCAGGCTCAATCTGGGCGGGCCAATCGCGACCGCGGGTGGGCTGGTATTTATCGGCGCCACCAACGACCGACGCTTTCGAGCGTTTGACTCAAAGAGCGGAAGAGAACTGTGGTCCGCGAAATTGGACGCCAGCGCGCACGCGATCCCCATTACCTATACAGGTAAGAACGGGAAGCAATACGTGGCTATCGTGGCCGGTGGGAATGGAACGTTGGACGATGCAACGCCGGGAGCGGAAGCCTTAGTAGTGTTCGCGCTGCCCTAACAGGGCAGCCACTTACGGAGCCGTGACCAAAAGGCAGCGGAAAAAATCTTCCGACCTTTTCCAGCGTCCGGCTAAGGCTTCCGCCCGGCGCAAAATGAGGTTACTGACTTACTTAGCGGGTGCCGGCTGCTTCAACGGCGGAAGCATCGGTCAACATGATTTTCGATTTCGTTCCGCCTAAGTCAAGCTCTTTCAACTTGGCTTGACCATTTTCGGTCTTGATATCCATCTGGGTATCGGAAAATTTGGAGGCATTGGTCTCCACTTTGGCGGCAACGGCGATCACATTCTTGCCCTGCTTGAATGTAACTTTGTCGCCATCCACCTTGACTTCGTACTCACCAGGCTTCAGTTGGGTTCCGCCAACCCACGTAGGATCAGCAATTTTCACGTGGTAGCTGGACGCGGCAGTGGCAAGGCCGAGCGAAAAGACACAAGCTCCTAGCATCAGTTTGTTCAACTTCATTTGGTTTAGCTCCTTAGATTAAATGCGTGTGGTACAGCTCTACGAGGAGTGTGGTTGCCTTTTTGCATACAGGCCACACTAGTTACAACGTCCGGGTGCGGCGAAAGGTTACTTCCGCCCCATTAAACTTAACAAAGGCTTAACAATGTTTCACTTAGGCCCTTTGCAGCATTGGAGGCAAGCTTGCGGCCGTTGGTCGCAACATAAAACACATCGATTGCTTTTCGGCCTTCCGTGTCGATGAGCACTACATCGATGTTACAGCCCGCGGCGGAAATAGCGGAGGACAAATCGTACAGTAACCCAGGGCGGTCTTCCGCGATGATTTCGATCAAAGTAGCCGTATCGCAGGCATTGGGATCGAAATGCACGCGCGGCTGAACACTCCGCTTCTTGAGACGATTGTGGGAGGTGCGGCCGCGCAGAAGCTGCTCGGTATCCAGCCGGCCGAGAGCCACGTCTTCCAGCGTTTGCCGCAAGCGGTCGTTTTCGCTGGGATTCAATTCCAGCGTGTGCGCCGGATCGGCGAATACGAAAGTGTCCAGGATCAGGCCCTGCGCGTTGGAAAAGGCTTCTGCCTTGAGAATGTCCATTCCGAAGCTGGATATGGCGCCCGCCAGGGATGCGAACAGCGCCGGCCGGTCGCTGGTGACGATGGTGGCGCGATGAACCCCGGCTGGCACGTCGATCCGGACGGCCACGCCGCTGGACTTACTCAGCTCGTAAAGCTCGGCATGAGCCTGGATGTCATCGAGAGAATGCGTGCGTAAATAACGCGAGGGAAACCCGCGGATAAAATCGGCGGGCTCCGGCAGATCCTTTTGCAGAGCGGCCGGAAGATCGGCGATGCGCTCGCTTTCCAACTCCTTGATCAACTGCTGATGAGTGACCCGATAGGTTTCCCAAAGTTGCTCGAGCCGCCAGGGAGTCATCGCGGCGGGATTCACGGCGGAGACGTCGGCGTAAGTCAGAAGCGTCAGCAGTTTCAGGCGTTCCAGTGTTCCGATGCGATGCGCAAGGTGCCGGGCGGTGGCTGGATCGTGGAGATCGCGGGAACTCATCACCGCCGACAGATCCAGGTGATGTTCAATCAGGAACTCGACGGCGCTCTGCTCTTCGGGACGCATTTGGATGCGCTGCATCGCGGCGCGCGCCAACTCGGAGGACAGCCGCGCGTGATCGCCGCTATGCGCGCCTTTGCCCGAGTCATGAAACAGCAGCGCGAAGCGCAGCAGAGCCAGGTCCTCCACCTCAGACAGAATTTCGGCCAGGCGGCGTTCGGCGTGGTCCTTGCTGGCCGCGAGCTGGGAAAGCTTTTCAATGGTGATGAGAGTGTGCTCGTCCACGGTGTAGCGATGGTAGAAGTCCGGAACTACCAGGCAAAAAATGTTGCGCCATTCGGGAAACATGGCCTGCAGCAGTCCCGTATCGTGCATCACGCGGAGCGCGGCTGCAGCGTGCGGCAGCGAGAGGATGCTGTGCAGCGCCGGCCACAGGGGCTGCGTGCGCTCGCAATATACGGCGAAAGTGTCACAGGCTTGCTCCACGCGGCGCTCGGTTTCGGCGGCCAAGGGGACGCCGTGACGCGCCACGAATTCCAGCAGCCGGATGATCATGGCCGGATCGCTGGTCAATTGCGCGGGCGAGCGGAGGTAGATGCGCTCGTTGGATACCGTGAACTCCGAGTTGGAAAGGCGCGAGCGCCAGCCGCGGAACTGCGTCGCAAGCGAGGTTTCGCTTCTTTCGTTCAGATCCAGCGCGCGGCGGGCCTCATTGTAGATCACGCGCGCGTTGCGGAAGTACTCGCGCATCAGGTCCGCCGGCTCGCGAAACGAGACGTAAGGCTGAGTGGTGAGCGCCTCCTGGGCATCGAAGCTCAACAGATTCTGATCGCGCCGCGTCTGGTAGTGCAGGAAACAGCGCAGCGAGTGAACGAACCTGGTGGGCGCTACCAGACGGCCGGCCACTTCCTCATCCGGCTTGCGCAGTTTGCCCAGCCAGTCTATTTTTCCCAACCAATCGATCAGGTGCAGGTCGCGCAGTCCTCCGGGCGTTTCCTTGACGCTGGGTTCCAGATGATAGAACGTGCCCTGGAATTTTTCGTGGCGCTCGCGCGCCAGTTGGCACAGGTGGCGGGTCAGCGCGCGGCCCTGGCGCTCGAAGAATCCCGGCAGCTTGTTTTCAAGCTTGGCGTAAAGAGCGGGTGAGCCGCCCAGCATCCGGCGGTCCAGCAGGCTGATGCTCAGCTCGATGTTGCCCTCGTGAATTTCGGCGCATTCCGTCGCCGTGCGCACCGAATGGCTCAAGCGCAGACCGGCGTCCCAAAGCAGCCGAACGAATTCGGAAAGTGCATTCTTGATGGCCGCCGCCTGGGACTCGCGATCGATCAGGATCAGCACGTCCACGTCGGAGAACGGGAACAGCTCGCGGCGTCCAAAACCGCCCACCGCAAGCATTGCTACGTTGGGGTCGGGAACTTTTGCCAGCGACGCCTGGAAGGCTTCGATGGTCATCTGTTCGATGACCGCGGAAAGTCCGGCCAGGACTGGAGCAGCGTCGCCGGTGGCGAAAAACTGCTGCTGAATCTGTTGCCATTCGGGGCGTGAGTGCAGCTTCTGCATACGTACGCGGGCTGCAAGTTTTGGACGGGAATCTTGCGGCGCTTCGACTTTGATTGTATCGTCTGAGGTATGGTGCTCACAGCGCGATTCGTGGTCTTCCTGGGCGCGGCATTGATGCTCGCGATTACGCCAGGTCCAGGAATCTTCTATGTGCTGGCTCGGAGCCTGCGCGGAGGACGCCGGGAAGGCGTGTTGTCGGCGGCTGGCACGCTGCTGGGTGGCTTGGTGCACGTAGCCGCGGCGGCGTTCGGACTGTCGGCGATTCTGGCCGCATCGGCGATTGCGTTTGAAACGGTGAGGTATGCGGGCGCCGCCTATTTGGTTTACCTGGGATACCGGATGATTCGTAGCCGCCACGATGGGTTCGCCGAGGGCGAGCTGGAAACCAGCACTGGCCGCGGCACGTTGGTGCAGGGTGTAATGACGGAAGTGCTGAATCCGAAGACGGCGCTGTTTTTTCTTTCGTTCATCCCGCAATTCGTTTCTGTGCAGCATGGGCATGTAGCGGCGCAGTTTCTGCTGCTCGGCGCGATTTCGGTGGCGCTCAACACCGCCGCCGACCTGGTTGTGGCGTGTTTCGCGGGACCGCTGGGATCGAGAATGAAGCGCAGCGCAAAGCTACGCAGCCGCCAGCGCACCGCATCCGGGGTTGCAATGATCGGGCTGGGAGTTTATGTCGCCACGGCGCGGGCCAGAACTTAGGCCTCGAATGGCGTTCACACGATTGTGAACGCGGCACGCTGAAGCGCGCGCCACAAGACGGAACGCCGTTTTCAGTGCCTAGTAATAAGCCAGCGATTCCACGCCGGCGCCGCCCGTAAAGGTGGATACCACCTTGTTCTGCGACAGATCGATCACCGATACGGTTCCGTCGCCGTGATTGGCCACCAGAACGGTTTTGCCATCGGGAGCGAAAGCGAATCCCATGGGGTCCTTGCCGACGGGAATCACGTGCTGTTTGCCGTGCGGATCCGCGACGTCGATTATGTTCACCAGCCGCTCCGTCATATTGCAGACCAGCAGTTTCGAACCATCGGGGGAAAAGCGCGGCTTAAACGACGCTTTCGTGTTTCCTTCCAAAGGCAGCGTGTGAAGCACCGTATCTGCCACCGGGTCGATAATCAGAAGTTTCGGTTCCGCATGATCGGCGGCCACCACGTACTTCCCGTCCGGAGAAGCCGCGATGCCTTCGGTGCCGTTGGGCGCCGGAATCCGCGCAATGATAGTGCGCTTCTTTAAATCGATCACGGTCACGAACAAACAATCGTTCTTATTCACGACGTACGCTTTGCTCGCGTCCGGAAGGACAGCCGCCCAGTGGCCGGTGCCTTCGGTATCCAGCGCGGCTTCGATGCTGCGCGTTTTCGGGTCGATGACCAGCAGCTTGCGGCTCAGATCGCAGGTGACGTAAATCTTGCCCGCATCGTCGATCTGAATACCGTGCGGGGCCTGATAAGGCGAGACGTCGATGGTTCCGGCCACCTGACGCGACGCCAGGTCGATGATGGCGATGGTGTGGCCCGGGTTCGGATTCCTGCCGTAGACGCCGTCGCCGTAGACCGGAATGTAGGCGGTTTTGTGATCCGGAGAAATGGCAACGTCATGCGGAGCCACGCCCACTTCCACGCTGGAAATTTCCTTGAAGGTCGCTGGATCGAAGAATCGGACATGCCGGCCGATCTTGTCGATAACGATCAATCCGTGAGAGCCGGTTGGATTGTTGGGATCCACTCGCCCGGCGGCGAAGACCAGCGCTGCCGCGGCCAGCCCCGTGATGGCGAGAAATGCGCTTTTGTTAGTGGCCATGATCGGCAATTATAACCCGTCGCACGGCTGGGCCCAGAACGCGGTTCCACCACATCAGGACGCCGGTGACGAACAGAAATGCCGGCGCCAGCCCGATAATGACCCACAGGGCTTTGCTCGGCCAGCCTGCGAAGTTGCCGAAATGCAGATAGCTGAACCAGCGGATGATCTTGTCGCCGGTGCTGTATCTGGGCCGGAATGGGGGCCGGGGAGTTGGGGTGCTCACTGGAATCGCGGGAATGTTCGGTAGCAAGTAGGCTTCCGGGATCGGCCGATACACATCCAGCGGCGCGATCTTATTCACCAGCGCTTGAAACGGCCCCGGAAAGCCCGCGTACACGCCGACCACTCCGAACATGAATACCAACGGGAGCATCCACAGGCCAATTACGTTGTGCAGTTGCCAGTTGAGGAGCTTCCAGTTGGATTTTGGCCGAATGATGAATCCGCGGCGCCAGCTCCGGGTCCCCGGCCACCACAGCACCGCTCCCGTCAGCGATAGCCCC
>Ga0209624_10002020_pt1 | contig 15302 bp, 7 predicted proteins | sample JacPinW_OM2H0_O1_FD_188565 | JGI IMG/M metagenome (GOLD analysis project Ga0209624, IMG submission 188565) | Forest soil microbial communities from Algoma, Ontario, Canada - Jack Pine, Ontario site 1_JW_OM2H0_O1 (SPAdes) (version 2) | ecosystem: Environmental > Terrestrial > Soil > Boreal...
TGCCACGGCGCTGAAATCGGGGTTGTGCATTTCGGTTCCCCAGAAGGGATAACCGCCGACCATCTGTTCCAGTCGAACCATTCCCAAAGTTGAGTTGTTGAAAACAATAATCTTGATTGGCAACTTTTGCGAGACGATCGTCAGCAGATCGCCCATGAGCATGGAGAGCCCGCCGTCGCCACAGAAGGCGATGATCTGTCGGCTCGGGTATGCCATTTGCGCGCCGATCGCGTCGGGCATCGCGTTGGCCATAGTGCCGTGATTGAACGAAGTCATTAATCTTTGCCCAACCCGTAGCCGCAGATGTTGCGCCGCCCACACAGTGCACATGCCCGTATCCGCAATAATGATTGAATCGGGTGAGCAGAGGCGGCTCACCGCATCGCCCACCTGTTCGGGACGGATCTTCCCATCGGACCCGCCATGCTCGACATATGTCTTTACGTGCTCCATGGCGGTCGCGTGACCGCCGAGGATTTCATGCAGAAATTCCCGGTCTTTGACGCGCGATTTGATGCGCGGAAGCAGCGCATCCAGGGTATCGGCGATGTGCCCGCAAAGCCCCAGTTCCAGTGGGGCGCGGCGCCCCAGGTGCGTCGGATCGCTGTCGATCTGAACGATCTTCGCCTGCTTCGGAAGGAAATCGACGTAGGGAAAATCCGTTCCCAGCATGATGAATACGTCGCAGCGATCCACACCTTTCTGTAATCCGCCCCAACCCAGGAGGCCTATCATTCCCACGGCGTTGGGATTGTCAGCCTCCAGTATGTCTTTTCCACGGTAGGAAAATCCGATCGGAGCATTGAGCTTTTGTGCAAGCGCCAAAACCTGATCGCGAGCGCCACGACAGCCTTCACCGCCGAAAATCAAAGGCCGCCGCGCCGAGTTGATGATTTCGGCCAGCTTGTCGAGATCGCCATCCGTCGGACGAATCCGTGGAACTTCGGTGTAAAACGGATGTGCTGGAATATCGACCGCCGCGGGTTGCGCCAGCGTATCGCCCGGAATGCACACCAGTCCAACGCCGCGCTTGGTGATTGCATTCTGAATCGCGAGTCTGCTCATCGTGGCCGCCTGGACTGCGGTGTAAGCAGCTTCACAATAGTGGCTGCAATCTCGAAAGATCCTCTCCGGATGTGTTTCCTGAAAGTATTCAGTGCCGAGGAACCGAGTTGGCACCTGGCCGGCGATCGCGAAAACCGACGCCCTGTTCCGATGGGAGTTGTAAAGTCCCTGAATCAGGTGCAGATTACCAGGACCACACGATCCGGCGCAGGCCGCGATTTGCCCGGTTAAAAGAGCATCTGCGCCCGCTGCGAACGCGCCGACCTCCTCATTTCGAACATGCACCCAGCGCAGTTTTCCATCGCTCCTGCGAATGGCGTCGACGATCGGATTGATCGAATCCCCGACCACTCCATAGACGCGCTGAATACCGGCATCAATCATCATTTCCGCGACCTGATCTGCTGCTGTCTTTGCCATGGGGGGACTCCTCCGTATGTAGTTGTGTTTAGGTTGTTATTCCCTCAAATTCTTCGGTGTTTGAAATCAACGACGGCGTGGTGCCCTGGAAGCGCCCATTCCTTCGCCGAGCGTACAGACGGAAATCCGAGATCTTCTCGTCTCTGCAGATGGGCAGCCTGAGGCAGCTAACCCTATCCACGCTTTTTGCTCAATCTTCACGTCGTGCGAAAGGTCCTCCGCAAGTTCGTGAATTGGCGGCTCGTCCGCTGCTCCCTGGGACTGTTCGACCCTCAGGTCCTCGAAGTCTTTCTCTCCCTTCCCCAACAAACCTGGACCGAGTTGCGCGACGCTCGATCGAAACCGATTCGGCTTTTCATCGTACGAGTCAGATCAATAGGGCGCTATTACATGTTTCTGGTAGTGCTCGCCCGGACTCCTACTGGTCAGTCGCCAGACACGCGCAGCGCAGGAGATTCGTGACCGGCCTCCGCCCCGGCAAGGCGTTGCCGCCGCTGTAACGGTCAGGTGTTGGGACAAACTTCGCCTCGCTGAGAGTTAAACGAGAGTCGCTCGATTTATTTCAGAGTTTGGGCATTGCAAGCGGAGGAAGCGTTAATGGGGTTACAACGCGCTACGACATCCCCCGGCAGAGTCACGACGTAGTGGCCAGGCCAACGGGCAGGTTCATTGATGGGGTAATCAGTGCTCAGCAGTTGTGCACCGCTGGCGAACATAGCATCGCGTGTGGTTGAGTCGTTGACCCGTGCCTCTTTCGTGTCTGAATCAGTGCGAGCGCGAATGAGATAACCCTGGCGAACCAGTGCTGAGATTTCCGAGGCAGTACCATCATTGCGTTCAATAAAGGCGGCGTCGGGCTCTCCAGGCTCGGCATTCGTGAAAATGACGCGTCCACGAAGCGACGGATGTCCGGTGAGATAGACCGGGCCAACAGAACGCTGGTCCATAAGAAAGACTATCTTGCCGCGCGCACTGGCAAGGCTTGGCCAATTGCCGGCAAGCACAGCCTGGTTGAGCGTATCGTAATTCCCCCGGACATCATCCGGTGTAATGAGCTCTTCGGAAGGAAATACGGAGCGGATCTCGGCATCGAGAGCGTCGAAGGTTGCTGTCGTAAAGGATTCGGGCTCGGTGAGGTGAAGATCACCGCGAGGTTTACCTTGTTTGGTCTCAACCAGGACGAAGATCGGGATATGGTCGGGATGAGCATGAGACCACTCTCGAATCTGTCGCAGACAACCGGTAAAAGGCTGACAGGTGCTGCGATAGTCGAAGTCTTGGACGTGCATGACCTTGAAGCCAGGCTTAGCCATTACTCCGTCCGGATCGAAGTTAGGATCGGGTGGAAGATGAGCAGCGGCGACGGCGGCAAGGCCTGATGGATGTGCGTACAGTCCGCCTTTCGTATCGGCATAGACGTCGAGTTCAATCTGACGGACGCCACTATCGAACTGTTGGGTCAGCGGCTGATGTTGATAGTCGAGCCCCTTGTATGCGTCAGGATTCTTAGCCTGCCAGAGCTTACTTTCGCTGGGTGCGATGCCGGCGTGGTAGCTGTTGTGGGTGCCTATCACCTGAATCTGATTGAGCTTAACGCTGCTATCACCCGCGGATGTCTGTGCATACATTTGCAAAGAAAAGATGTTAAGCGTCACCGGAAAAATAGTGAGGGACAGAATGCAATCGCGAATTTGAGACATGTTTACCTTTTCGGGCCGAATTTTTGTGGTGAAAACGTGGTAAATGGATGGTGAGTTGTGGTGAATTACGTGGTGCGGTATGGCTTGCTGTAGTGAGTCGACCACTCGACCAGGCTTTCGTTCATGAATCGCCAGGTCGCACGCTTTGTATCGACCTCCATGAGCATGTAGGCGTTAGGATCGTAACGGGTCGCCGCCATGATGTAATGCTGCGGGCCATAGGCGTGGGCGTAGTCGACCCATTTGTGAACGTGGCCGGCGACGACGAGCTGGATTGTGTCCTGATATTTGCGCAGGAGCGGGTGCAGCCCGTAGTCGGCAAACTCGGTCGGCTTATCCTGAATGAGGGGGTAATGGATGAAGACAAAAGTGGGTTTGTGCTGCTGAAGCTGGGCTTCGAACCAGTGGAGCTGCTCTTCGCCGAGCGAACCGATGCCGGGGTTGAAGTCGGACGAGGTGCGGTCCTGGGTGCTGCCTAAGAAGTTGTTCAAGTGGATAAATTTGTAACCTTTGTAATCCAAAACCGAGTAGGGATCGGCGTTGAACTTGGCTTTGAACAGCCGGTGGCTCATCTCACGGTCGACGTGTTTGACGTCGTAGTCGTGGTTGCCGAAGCCGACGTGAACCGGCATCTTGAAACCGTCGGAGATGGTCTTCGCGTGGTCGAGGCGGGTGGTGTTCTTAAAGTAGAAGTCGTAATCGGTCGAGGGATAGTTGTGGAAGTAGTCGCCGATGAGGAAGACCTGCTCGATGGCGGGATTGAGCGAGTTGATGAGGTCGCGTGCCGAGGTAAAGCGAGGAGTAGTGACGAGGATGCTCTCGTTGTCCTCAATCCCGTTCTCGCTGCCTTTCACGTAGAAGTCATCGATGATGTGGGTGTCGGCGACGAGGGCAAAGTAGAACTTGTCGCTAGAGGCCGCCGCCCGGACCTGCTCAGCCCAGAGTCTCCGGGTGAGCAGGTTGCCGAGCGATGCAGCTCCGAGTGCAGTGAATTGTCTGCGGTCCATGTTGAATGGCCCTCCTGGTTGCTGGTTAGAAGATGACCTTGCCGGCGAACTGCAGGATGCGGGCCGGGAAGGTGGAGCCTGCGGCTACTACGCCGAAGCTGGTCGAGGATGGGCTGTAGCTGCTCTGCGGAAAGGCGTAGTTCGTCTGGTTAAGAACATTGAAGGCCTCGACCCGGAAGTCGAACGAGGTGCCCTCGGGATAAAGGGGGAACTGCTTGTGGAGGCCCATATCGAGCTGATAGAAGGGGTCGAAGCGAACCGAGTTGCGGCCGGCGTTGCCGTAGGGATGGTTGTTGTCGGGAAGGCTGAAGATGGGATTGGTGGGCTGCGCACCCTGCAGGACAGGGTTCTGCAGGGCAACGATGTCCTGATTGCCGTTGAACTTGATGCGCTTGCTTTTGGGGATGACCGGATTGCCAGGCACCTCGTTGGGGCGCTGGACCAGAATGGTGCTGACAGACTGTGCGCTGTTGGGGGAGTAGGTGATGTTGATTGGCATGCCGCTGTTGGCGCTGTTGATGGCGGTGATCTGCCATCCGCCCAGAGTTTCCTGCATAAAGCGCGGAGCGTTGTTGCCGAACATGCGCCCTCTGCCGTAGGGCAGGTCATAGACGATCGAAAGAACGTCGTTCAGCGGTTGGTTGTAACCGGAAGGACCGCGGTCGCCCAGCGGATTGGCCAGGTTGATTCGTCCACTGTCTCCATTCACTTCTTCGAGGTGGCCTTCGGCGTTATCCCGCGCCTGCGACCATGTGAAGGAGTTCAGCAGGTAGAGACCGTGACCAGTGCGGTGTTCGACCTTGGTCTGAAGACCGTTATAGGTGAGGAAGCCGTCAGGGAGGGTCTCTTCGATAGTGGTGAAGGTTGAAATGGGACGGCGCGCCGCTACGCTGAGACAGCCCGACGAGACGGTTGCATTGCAGGTCGCCGTAACCGGGTTGGCCGTAGACTGATTCAGATCGGCGAGCACCTGGATCTTGACGCCGTGCTCTCCGACGTAGGAGACCTCAAAGGTCGTGCTGTTGCTGACCTGACGCTGAACGGTCAGATGATAGCTCTGAACATATCCGGTAGGCAGGTTTTTGGGGATATAGCGCGCCTCCGTACTGAGGTTGCTGGCTGCGGTGACGTTGGCGGGATTCGTGAAGCTTGTCGGATAACCCTGTGTCGTAGTCCGGAAGCAGGGGCTTGGAGTGGCGGGGTTGAAGGAGGCTCCGGCCTGCGCGGTGGTACAGGTCGATTGCGGCGCCTGCGTAATGACACCACGATTTGCGAACTGCGGAGCCTGAACGATGTTGGTGTTGACGATGGCGGGAAGGTTATAGGAGAGCATGTTTTCTCCACCCTCTCGATTGAACTGGGCATAACCAAGGCCGTACCCTGCACGGACCACGGTCTTCGAATCCGCCTGGAAGGCAAACCCTAAGCGCGGCGCGAAGTCGAGCTTAGGCATATTGACCAGCGCGCGGTTGTAGATAGAGCCGGGGCTGGCTGTAATCAGGGACTGGGTACCCGGGTCGTAGTTGGCAAGCTTGTTGCTCGATTCCCACATCGGCGTTACGAGTTCATAGCGCAGGCCCGCGTTGACTGTGAGTCTGGAGTTGACCCGAATATCGTCCTGGAAGTAGAAGTTGTGCATCCGCTGATTGAGATGGACGTTGACGAAGTTGTTGAGCTGGTAGGTGTCGCGCGCGCCGAAGAGGAAGTCCGCGAACGCGACCGCCTCTTTGGTGCCGGTGTCGGCTGAACTGAGACCGGCCAGCGTAGCAGGGATAGCAGAAACGTTCGTTGCTCCATTCATATAGGCAGGAACGCCGTTGAAGCTGAAACCGCCGTTGTACGTGTCCTGACCGTAGACGGGGTTGAAGTCATCGACCGTAGTAAAGATGGCCTGATACTCGTAGCCCACTTTGTAGGTGCTGCGCCCGTGGATGAACGTGTAGTTGATCTTCGGGTTATAAACGTAGGGGTTTTGATACTGGGGATTGCTGCCCTGGTTGCCGAACTGGGAGAAGTTCGCGACGCTCTGCACGTTGAGGCTGCGGACGACCTGAGGATCTGTCGGGAGACCAGGGATGCCTCCCATCAGGCTGGGAAGGTTCTGACCATAGGGAAACTTTCCGCCGTCGGTACGGGTGAAGGCGAAGCGCGCGTCAAGGATGGAGTTCTGGGTGAAGGTGTGAGTGACGCCACCGGCGATCTGCTGATTGAAGATGTTGACGGTCCCGTTGCTGCTGCCGCCGGCAGGCCCCTGGATATTTGGAGGCGAGAGAATGGTGCCCTTGTGCTGGCTGTAACGGACGAAAGCGGTGGTCCGGGCGTTGAAGGTCTGGTCGACGCGGACGTCGAACTTGTTATCGGTGAGGGTGTCGGCAGGCTGCGAGGCGTAGTTATTGGCGAAGGGAGAGCCGGGGACATTCGATGCCGGAAGAGCTGCGAGAACACCCTTTGCGAAGGAGGAGACCGATGGGTCGTTGAAGGGGATTACACCGTTGGAATAGACCTGACCGGTTAGAGGATTGATCAGAGGAAGAGGAATACCGCTCTCGGTACTCTTTCCTGTGATAAAGGTATAGCCGCCGTTTGCTATGGCGAGGGGGCTGGTGCCGTTCTGATTGGAGGTGGGGATAGTTGCCGAGGTGGGGGAGTGCTGAACCTGACGGGTGCCTTCGTAGTCGCCGAAGAAGAAGGTGTGGTCTTTCCAGATAGGGCCGCCGAAGGTTCCGCCGAACTGGTTGCGGATGAGGGTGGGCTTCTGTGGCCTGCCGGTTAGCGGGTTGTTGGGTGGTGTGAAGGGTCCGATGGCGTTCAGGGCGGTGTTGCGAAGATAGTCGTAGGCCCTGCCATGAAACTTGTTCGTGCCGCTGCGGATACTGACGTTGACGACGGCTCCGGCGGAGCGGCCGTACTCGGCGCTGTAGTTGTCAGTTTCGACGCGGAACTCGTCGATAGCGTCGGGGGAGGGCGGGATGGCCTGGTTAGAGAAGCCCTGGTTGGATGTGCCGTAGGCGTTGTTGTCGAGACCGTCAAGAAGGAAGTTATTGAACTCGCTGCGCTGCCCATTGACATCGAAGGAAGCGTCGCGGCTGGAGTCGGTTGTGTTTTCGAGCAGGTTGCGGCGAACGCCGGGGACGAGAGCGGCGAGGTCGGCGTAAGCGCGGCCGTTGAGTGGAAGATTTTCAACTTCGCGGGTTCCGATAACCTGACCGCGTTCGCTTGAATCGGTCTCGAGGAGATCTGCGGCGGATGTAACTGTCACAGTTTCATTATTGGAGCCGATCTTGAGTGCCACATCGACTCGCTGGCGAGCGTTGACGGTGACCGCGAAGGGCTGTGTAGTGGAGTTCTCGAAGCCACCAGCCTGGACAGTGACAGCGTACTGGCCGATTTTGACATCGGTGAACTGATAGGCGCCCTGAGCGTCAGTTTGTGCGGTGACCTGCGCTTTGGTCTCCCGGTTAACGAGAGAGACCGTGGCTCCGGAAACGACGGCTCCGGAAGTATCGCGGACGTAACCGAGGACGGAGGCGGTTTCAAATTGCGCGAACACAGGCACAGGGCTCAGAACGAGAAGACAGACTGATAGTGCTAACCGAAGAAGTTTCACTTTTTGGGCTCCAGAAATTTACTTGCATCCGAATTGCGGAGTAGATATGGGTTGCGATGACCGCCCTCGTGCGCAGGCCGGCTCAAGATGCACACGAACTACCGATGCAGCGATGATGGCCATACATGCCAAGCTCGGAAAAGGGTGAGTGTGGTGGAAAAAGAGGCCACCCTGTGATCTCACCCCTCCTCACCCCTCTATATTTCAAGGGATTTTGCAGCACTCATCGCGAAGGGTTCACAGAGATTTCATGGAGCGGAAGTATCCTCAAGGCATGTCTGAGGGCCACGAACCGATGCATGGAGAGCGCTTGGGCCCCCGTGGACCGGATCGTGAGGGCGGTTATGCGGGGCGCCGGATGTCGGACGGCGGTGTGTCGGTTGTGGAAATATCTTGGCAGAGCGAATGGCTCCAGTCCCGGCCGGAGTGGCAGCTAGCGCTTCGGGTGGCAAGCAGCAAAAGACTGAGCAAGTCGGATCTGATGCCGAAGTTTCTGCTTTATGTCTGCGAGCAGTGGCTGCTGGGAAATGTACAAGATATTACCGAGCAGCGGATCGGCACACAGATCTTCCATCGTGCGGCGGATTACAACCCCGGCGAGGACAACATCGTCCGAAGCTACGCGCGCATGTTGCGGAAGCGGCTCGATGAGTACTTCGAAGGGGAGGGACGCGACGAGCCCATGCGGATTGTGATTCCGCGGGGGGGATATGTCCCGGTCTTTGAAGAGACGAGGAATGTTGCGGAGCCCTATTCGAGTCCTGATGAAGAGAAGACGGTAGAGGCGCCCGGAGATACGGCTGATGCGAAGAGCGCTCATCCGATCGAAGAGAGTGTCGAAGCATCAGAGGCTCCAGTTTCGCCATCTAATGAAGTTCCAGCCGCCTACTGGAAGCCGTCGTGGTCCTCGGTTTTGGCGGGCCTGGTACTCGGTATCGTCTGCACAACGGCAGTGCTGATTGGGATGCGCAGGTTGCAGGAGGAGCGAGCACCAAGCTTCTCCCATGCTGTGTGGGTGCAGCTGTTTCAACCGAATAGAAACACTCTGATTGTGCCGGCCGATAGTGGATTCGGGATCTTGCAGAATCTTACCGGGCGACTCGCGGGACTTGAGGAGTACGCGAATGGCAATTATCTCTTTGATCTGAAGCCGCTGCCAGGACTCAGCTACGAAAATCTGAATGATCTGCGCCAGCAGCGCTATACCAGCGTCGTTTGTCTGAACATTGCTGCGATGCTGACGCAGCTTCCGGAATTTTCCGGAAGCCATTCGGAGATTCGCTACGCACGGAGTATCACGACCGAGGACCTGACGAGCTCCAACGCAATTCTCCTGGGCTCGACTCACACCAACCCCTGGGTTTCGCTGTTTGAGAAGAACCTCAACTTCAGGTTGGAGTATATGCCTGAGGTCGATCAGTCGTTCGTGTTGAACCAGCATCCTGCCGCTTCAGAGCAAGCTCGATATGCAAACGGTACGGCAGACACGGCTAATCTTACTTACGGCGCGATCGATTATCTTCCCAGCCTCGATGGAAAAGGGCATGTCCTCATCATTCAAGGATTGAATATGGCGGCAACGCAGGCCGCGGCCGACACGCTCTTTAACTCGAATGAGATGAGACCGATCCTGAAGCAGGCCGCTCTGCCTAATGGCTCTTTGAAGTCCTTTGAGCTACTGGTTGAGACGCGGAGTATTGGGGCGAGTGCTCCTGGTGGGCAGATTATTGCGACTCGCTTCTATCCTTAGGAGTAGCCGGTTCTCAATATCTCGAGGCATGCCCGATTACGATCTGCATCGATGGCGAGAGACGGCTGACTCATGATGTGTCTTCAATCCGACGCTGAGTCAACGAGAACAGGGTAACTCGCTCATTGAGCTGCGCTGATCGTTGCATCCTGTTAATACACCCACTTGTCTGTAAAACCGGCTATCCGGAAGTTGACTTTGAACCCCCCGCAAAGTCCGGTTATCGGCAAGTACATTTCATCGTGTCACCCATCCTCACCCTGGTCGCTACCCTGCATCGGCGCCATCGCGCTCTTTTCGTCTACGGCTTCGTCTATCATCTCCCTAGGGCCTCCTCAAAACACGAACCAGCAGCATCGACATTACGCGCCGGGAGTCTTGTCCATGGGTCGGGTCCTCGTCATCAGAAGCGACAACCCTGTCACTCACGCCGTCGGAGACATCCTCTCCGCTGCTGGTGTCCCCATCGAATATGCGGCTGGCCCCGTCGGCGCTCTGCAACGCATGCGCGTACAGTCCTTTGCCATTACCATCACCAGTCCAGGCACCGCCATCGAAGAAGACTTGGCCCACCTCGACGAGATGCGCCTCATCCGGCCCGGCATCAAGTGCATCATCCTCGCCCCGCACAGCACTCCCTACGAAGTCATCGCCGCGCTCCGTGCCCGCGCCTTCGCCTGCTTCACCGCGCCCTTCGACCCTGAAGCCATCGCCGCCATCGCACGCGAGGCAGCCTCAGGCGGCCCCGAGGACGACGACATCCGCATCATCTCCGCCCGCCCCGGCTGGGTCGCAGTCCGCGCCCGCTGCCGCCTCCTGACCGCCGAGCGCCTCATATCCTTCGCCCGAGAGCTCAGTTCCCAAATGCAGGACGACATGCGAGATGAGATCATGCTCGGCTTCCGCGAGATCCTTCTCAACGCCATGGAGCACGGCGCTGCCTTCAATCCCGAGCAGATGATCGAAGTCACCGCCGTCCGAACCAGCAGATCGTTCGTCTTCTACGTGCGCGACCCGGGCCCCGGCTTCCGCCATGATCCGCTTGGCACTGATCGCCTCGCGAATCTCACCGACGGCCTCATTCCCAATCCCACCGACAACCTCATCACCAAACCCACCGACGACCTCATTGCCCACATCCGCAGACGCGAAGAGGAGGGCTTACCACCCGGCGGCTTCGGTCTTCTCCTCGCCAAAGGCACCGTCGACGAGCTCCTCTACAACGAGATCGGCAACGAAGTCCTGCTCATCAAGTACATCGACCGCGCACCGTCCAGTCAAAACGATCCGCTCGTGCACTAGGGCCTTTCTTTATAAACTCCCTGATCACATAAGCCCTGAAGAAAGGTATAGATTGACATTCGTACCTGGGACTCCCACTGGACAACTTACTGACCGTCCGAGAGAGCGCCAAGGTTGCCCTGCAAGCGGATCGTATCTCCCACGGGGTCGGCTTTCTATGACCAGTTCACTGCTGTCGAGGGGGTCTTTGTTTTTTCCTTCGTAGCGTTTTCGTCTTTGCTGTTGTTTGTCCTTGTTGATCGGCGTTGTTGTTCTCCGCAGCCCTAGAGAACCCGGTTGCACGCGCAAGGGAAGCCATCTAATCCAGTCCCAGCACACTCACCGGCCAGCCTTGTAGACCACAACCGTATCGATCATGCTCGCAGCAATATCTCGTGTTGAATAAGATACGAGCAAAATGTGGGTTCTGTGAGGAAGACACACCAACGAGTGCGCACCTAGATGTTTTTCTTGTTGATCTCGTCGGCGAGATGCTCGGATGCTCGCATGGATAGCGCGAGGATGGTCATGGTCGGGTTCTGCCAGCCTGCGCTGGTGAAGCTGGCTCCGTCGACGACGAAGAGATTTTTATAATCGTGGCTCTGGCACCATTTGTTGAGCACGCTGCGCTTCGGGTCGTCGCCCATGCGGCAGGTGCCGACCTCGTGGATGCTGTAGCCGGGCGGGTTGGGGACTGCGTTTTTGGAAAGGATCTCAAAGCCGGCTGCTTCAGCTACAGAGGAGCCGACATCGACGGCGTCCTTTGCCATGTTGAATTCGTTGTCAGTGTACTTTGTCTCCACGTGGAGGACGGGGATACCCCAAGCGTCAACTTTCTCCTTGTCGATGCGGACGTGATTTTCGTAACGGCCGAGGACCTCGCCCATGATGGTCATGTAAAAGGCGCTCCCACGGTATTCGTCCAGCTTCTTCTGCAGCTCCGCGCCGTAGGCGGCAAAGTTACGAGGGGAGAGTGCCCCCGTTCTGCTGCTGGTGACGTTGAAGGCGTAGCCGCGCAGGAAGGAGTCGCTCTTCGTCGTGATGTTGCGAAAGCGGGGAACGATTGCCGCGCCGCCCATCAGCTCCTTCGTTGCGCCTCCATTGTGCGCCTCGGGAACAGAGCAGGTGAGGCCGGCCCCGTAGATCTGATCCATCAGGTAATGTCCGACCAGGCCACTCGAGTTTGCGAGCTTGGAGTTTAGCAGCAGACGCGTGCTCTCGAGCGTTCCCGCGGCGAGCACGACGACGCGTGCTTTGACGTGCATCTCGCGGCCGGTGAGCCGGTCGACGAAGTGGCAGCCATTGGGCAGGCTGGTATTCTTGTCGACCGTCAGCTCGCGCACGACAGCATTTGCGATGGAGGTGAGCTTTCCGGTTTTCTCGGCATCGGGCAGCAGAAGATTGACGGAGCTGGCGAGGCCATCACGGCCGAGCGCGCGACGCTGCTTGCAGACTGCCATATCGAATCGCTTGCCTGCAGCCATGAAGCGCTGCATCGATTCGGTCCAGGGATCGTTGTCGAGGACGAAGTTGCCGTCAGGCATCTGCGGCGGGCCGTCTAACGCGCCCGAGACTTGAAAGATCTCTTCCACACGCGAATAGTAGGGAGCGAGATCGGCATAGCTGATGGGCCAGTCTTCGCCGAATCCGTCGCGCGATTTTGCCTTGAACTCGTAGTCACTGAGCCGGAAGGATTGCCGCGACCAGAAGAGGGACCGTCCGCCGAAGAGGCGCACGCGCACCCAATTGTATGGGCTCTCCTGCGGGAAGGTGTAGGGTACCTGCTGCTCATCGACCCAGACGTTTGCGTTGTACTCGCTGGCCTGGAAGACGTGCTCGAGCCGGCCGGGCGGTTTGAAGCCGCGATAGGGCAGTTCGTATGCGGGCTTGCGCTGAGCGTCGCGGGCGACATCAGCGACCGGTCCGGCGTTGAGCATGAGGCAGCGTGCGCCGCTCTCTGTGAGGATCTTTGCGGCCATTCCGCCAGCGTGTCCTGATCCGATAATCAATACGTCGAAGATCTCGTCTGTCATTTGCTCGGGTAGTCCGGGTGTATCTAGCGGGGATAGGAAGGGATGGTGTGCGATGCTTTGGGCGCAGCCATCACGTGCGGCGGAATGCGTGCACAGTCTGCGTTCGCAGCTCGGAGATCCGGTTCGATCGGATACCAGTAGAGGCCCAACGATTCGGAGTCCTGCGCGGCATCGGAGACGCTGTCGCTCCATGCCTTGGAGTTCAGGGTCGCGGTGCGGATGTCGTCGTGGGCAATGTTGACGAAGTTCGCATGCGGCTCGGTGGGTGGGTGATCGTTCATCCACGTGCGCAGCCAGGGCTTCAGGAGCGAGGCGGTCTCGCGGTCATCGAGCGCGGCGAATGGCTTCTGGTACTTCGCGTGCGACTCCACGTCGAGCCAGTTGAGGCCATCGGTATAAATCTTTTGGCGGACACCTGGCGAGCCGCCAATGAGGAAGTCCAGGAACTGCGGGGTCTCGGCTTCAATCGCCCCCGGCTTGCTCCCAAGTGGCGGCAGAAGCACGTTGCAGAAACGAATGAGCGTCGCCATCTGCATGGCGGTGAAGAAGTGCTGCTCTGTCTGCGCGATGCCGTCGGCAGCTTCGGTCTGAGGCAGCGGTGTCTTTGGGTTCAGGCCGAGCGTCCACGGCACAGGCGCTGGAGGCGGCAGCGCAGGCTTGGCCGTCTGTTGTGAGAGAAGAAATTTCGGGGCGAAGATGGCCGAGACCACGCCCCGGACGAATCCACGACGCAACATACATGCTCCTTTGCAACGCCTCAAAACTACACCGGATGGGCGATGTCGTCCATCCGGAATCGAAGAACAACGAATGCGACTTCTTCTGAGCCTGGATTCAAACTGGCTAGAGTAATAGAAAAGTCGAAAGGCAAACCTAAAGTCTGCGGGGAGGCTCGGCTCACCCTACGGATACGAAGGCTCCGGCTCAGTGCGATTGAGCGTGTCGTAGAGCGGCTGGACGGGGTCTACTTGCGGGTTTTCTTCGGCGACAGACATAGCCAAAATTCTGATCTTGTCATTGTCTGGCAAGGCTATTGCTCGCTCATTGCCGTTGAGATCGATGGAATAAGCGAAGAGATAACTGTATTGGTATGGTTCGTTCAGGCCATCAACGGTGTGACGATGCGACGCGTACCAGACGAGCCCAGCCGGCTTCACGTAACCTGCAGTGAGCCCGACGTAGTCCTCCGGATAGCGAGGTGATGGAGCCCGGCGCTCGCGTTCCTGCAAGTCTGGAGCTGGCCATACAGCGTGGTTTGCCGAGATGTTCCAGTCGCGGTCCGGCTCTTGAGATTTCCAGATGCGCGTGTCCCACTGCCCGATAAAGCCGCTCCAATCCTGAATCTTCAGGTTGACCGAGCGCTCGCCCAGGCGAAATACTCCGGTCTGGTCACCTCCGGTAGCGGCAGCCAGGATATAAACGCGGTTGTGGTGGCCTGCAGGAAGTTCGATCATTTGCCCGCGAGCAACGACGGCGTTGGGAACTCCGGTTTTTGCGGCCGCTAGATCGAACTGGATGTCGTGATAGTTGATCTGTGTAGGAAGCATCTCCGCCGGCATCGCTTCGCCTTTGCCATCGAAGCCTCCGCCAACGGTCTTCGTATCGTCGTTGCTCGCAACGGCGAGATCGTAATGCAGGGTTACAGGGTGTGATTGAATCGCGTCGACTTTCGCGGTCGAAGGGGCGAGTCGAACCGCAAAGGTGCGCGGCTGGTAAGGCATAAACGAGGTGACAAGTGTTCCGTCGCTGATCTTCGCTGCACCCACGGGTTGTTCCTGACCGTTGACTTCGCGTGCCGCGGTGACAGAACCAGCAAATGAGACGCGGACGTCTGGCGCTGGTTTGCCGTCAAGTTCAACCATGCGAACAATGATTTCGTCACCGTCTTCGCCCTTTTTGAGCGCGAGGACGCGGACACGTGAGTTGTTCAAATGAAGGAGCGAGAACTCCTTGCCGAGCGCTCCAGTGTGCTTGGCCGTTTCAAATGCGACGGGCGGATCGTTGAGACGATAAGCTTGCCAGTCTGTCTGCGCGCTGCGCCAGTCGCCGGCGTGCCCTGCCAAACCGAAGACGAACTCGTGGTGGCCCCAGTCCTGATTTGCCTGATCTGTGTAATTCTGCGGGCGGCCATTGCTCGAAGGCTGCATGCCCGGCGAACGCAGAAGCGTAAGGCGAATGGTGTTGTCGCTGCGCTTGTCTGAGCCGTTCTTGAAGTCGGTAAGAATTGTAGTGCCGAAGCTCCCGCTCTTGTCCGAGAGATCGATCCAGCGATGTGAGGCCACTTCGAACTGGCGCTCCTGCGCGTTCGGCCGTTTGATTGTTCCGATGTCCCAGTTGTAGGTCGCATTTTCGTTCGATGCGCTGAGCGGGAAGGTTGCTTTCAGGTTGGCTGAGAGCGTCTTCCAGTCAATGACGTTGGCGAACTCGACTCGATTCCCC
>Ga0209624_10002021_pt1 | contig 15298 bp, 12 predicted proteins | sample JacPinW_OM2H0_O1_FD_188565 | JGI IMG/M metagenome (GOLD analysis project Ga0209624, IMG submission 188565) | Forest soil microbial communities from Algoma, Ontario, Canada - Jack Pine, Ontario site 1_JW_OM2H0_O1 (SPAdes) (version 2) | ecosystem: Environmental > Terrestrial > Soil > Boreal...
CCACCGCGGCGAGGATGCTCGCATCGTAGCCCACCTCTTGGGCCGAACGCTGCAGGGCTTGGACATCCTTCGGAAAACACGAGCCGCCATAGCCCACGCCGGGATAGATGAAGGCATAGCCAATCCGCGGATCGCTACCTAAGCCGATGCGCACCGACTCGATGTCGGCGCCGAACCGTTCCGCGAGATTCGCCAATTCATTCATGAAACTGATCTTGGTCGCCAGCATGGCGTTTGCCGCGTACTTGGTCAGCTCTGCCGATCGCACATCCATGACGATCATGCGGTCGCGATTGTGGGTAAACGGTTCATACAACGAGCGCAGCAGTTCCGTCGCGCGGTCGCTGTCGGTGCCGATAATCACCCGGTCGGGTTTCATGAAATCAGCGATCGCGGCGCCCTCCTTCAAGAATTCCGGGTTCGACACCATGTCGAATTCCACGCGCGCATGGCGCTTGCCAAGCGACTGCTGTACCGCGCCACGCACCTTGTCCGCGGTCCCGACCGGAACAGTCGACTTGGTCACGACGACTTTGTAGTCGTTCATGTTCTCGCCAATGGTGCGAGCCACGGCCAAGACGTAGCGCAGGTCTGCCGACCCATCTTCGTCCGGCGGGGTGCCCACCGCGATCAGCTGAAACAGCCCGTGATCGACGCCTTCTTTGGCATCGGCCGTGAAGCGCAGGCGCCCGGCATCGGCGCCGCGCCTGATCAGCGATTCCAGTCCCGGCTCGTGGATCGGCACCTCACCCCGTTGGAGCATGGCCGTTTTGCGCTCATCGATGTCGACGCATAGCACGTGATTGCCCACGTCGGCCAAGCACGCGCCGGTGACCAGGCCCACGTAACCGGAGCCAAATATCGTAATTCGCATGCGTAATATTCTGATTTAACTAGGAAAAGCAGCGCGAAAGCCTAGCGGTTTTAAGAGTTCAAGTAAAGGCGCGCCTAAGCCCAAGTTACGGGGATTTAAAGTCAGCCCCAAGGTTCCTTGAGCAGCTTGCGTTCCCAAGCCACAGAGCTCGAAACAATGGCTTGCAAGTCGTCATAGCGCGGTTGCCAGCCGAGTTCGGTGCGCACCCGCTCAGCGCGGGCAACGAGATAGGCAGGATCCCCGGCTCGGCGCGGCTCTTCACGAATATTCAGGGGTTCGCGGGCTACCGCCTCAACCATGCGCAGCACTTCGCGCACCGAGTACCCGTGACCGTAACCGACGTTGAGCGCGGTCGACTTACCGCCGCCGCGCAGATAATCCAAGGCATTCAGGTGTGCCGCAGCCAAATCCTCGATATGCAGATAATCCCGCACCCCCGTTCCATCGGGAGTCGGGTAGTCGCTGCCGAACACCGATACATGCGGACGCTTGCCCACCAGAGCCTCGCAGGCCACCTTGGTGAGCAAGTGTGAGTTGACCGTCGAGTGACCGATTTGCCCGCCAGGGTGCGCGCCCGCGACGTTAAAGTAACGCAGCGCGACGTAGCGCAGCGGATTCACTGCCGCGACATCCCGCAGCATCCACTCGCTCATGAGCTTGGAAGTGCCGTAGGCATTGATGGGATTGGTCGGCGAGTCTTCGCCGGCGTAGCCCCCTTCCGGCACGCCGTACACGGCGGCCGATGAGGAAAATACGAAATTCTTGACGTTATTGTCGATGCAGGCCTGCAGGAGGTTGCGTGTGCCGCAGGTATTGTTGCCATAGTACTTCAGGGGATTAGCCACCGACTCGGCCACACTGATGTGCGCCGCGAAATGCATGACGGTGTCGATCCGGTGCTCAGCCAGGAGACGCGACACCGAGTCAAAATCGCCGACGTCACCGACAATCAAATCGCCAGAGGTAACGGCTTGTTTGAAACCTTTACAAAGGTTGTCGATAACCACGACCTGTTCGCCCGCCTCGCCCAGCTGCCGCACGACGTGACTACCAATGTAACCGGCACCGCCGGTGACCAAGATCGCATTTTTTAACACGGGTTTTCTAATTACTCACGACAAAGGCAATCAACAGACAGCCTATTGGATTGACGATAAGTTTGTCCATCAGACGGCACCGCCGACGCGGCTTACATAAGAGACTAGCGGGGTCTTTGCTTTAAGGGCGCGCGCTGTCTGTCGGCACGTTAGTTCGCACCATCCGCCGTGGCTTGAGATTCGTCACCTTGCGGTCATCGGTGGCAATAGTGCTCTGACGCGCCCACACCAGATCGTGCGGTTGAGGCGCCGGCGTGTATTCCGCCACCACATCGCTCAATAAATGGAGCGCGCGTTGACAGTCGAATCGGCTCATCGCCGCCATGATCTCATTCAACAACTCCTGCACTCGATCCCACGGCAAGGAATGCTCGATGGCGCGCAGAATCATGGGATGTTCGGTGCCGGTGACGTTATTGCCGATGAGCAGCTCTTCATAGAGCTTCTCCGCCGGACGCAAGCCCGTGTAGGAAATTTCGATGTCACCGTCAGGGTGCTGCTCGTCGCGTACCGTCAGTCCGGCCAGATGAATCATGCGCCGTGCCAGGTCGCCAATCCTCACAGGCTTACCCATGTCGAGCACGAATACATCCCCGCCTTCCGCCATGGAGCCCGCTTGGATCACCAGCTGCGCGGCCTCGGGGATGGTCATGAAATAGCGGATCACCTCAGGATGAGTCACGGTAACCGGACCGCCGGCGTTAATTTGCTCATTGAACAACGGCACGACCGATCCGGATGAAGCCAGGACATTGCCGAAGCGCACCATGCAGTATCGCGTCTTGCTGCCGCGTCGCTGCAAGCCTTGTAGGACAATTTCGGCGAAGCGCTTGGTGGCACCCATGACGTTGGTGGGATTGACCGCCTTGTCGGTGGATACCAGGACGAAGGTTTCGACATCCGCCTCGTGAGCCGCTTCTGCTGCGTACCACGTTGAGATGACATTATTGTTAATGCCTTCCACCACATTTTGTTCGACGATGGGCACATGCTTGTAGGCCGCAGCGTGATACACGGTCTGCACCCGATAGGCGGTGAAGATATCGCGAAGCCGAAATCTGTCATGCGCGTTGCCGATCAGTCCGACCAGTTCGACCGGCAACGAATTCTTTTCGGCCAGGGCTCGAAGTTCTCTCTCGATGTTATAAAGCGCGATCTCCGACATCTCGAACAAGACCAGCCGTCTTGGGTTCAATCCGACGATCTGCCGGCATAACTCTGATCCGATGGAACCGCCTGCACCTGTAACCATCACTACACGGTCGCGTATGCAGGCATCGAATAGTCCGGCCTTGGGAGGCACCGAGTCCCTTCCCAACAGGTCGCACACGTCGACTTCACGCAAATCTGCCAAGTTTGCCTGTCCCGTTACCAGCTGCTCGATATCAGGGACAGTCTGCACATGCACGCCCAACGGCTCGAGCTGAGTCAGGATCTCGCGTCTGCGATGACGACTCAGGGAGGGCACGGCGAGCAGGATTCGGTCAATGCCTTGCGCCTTGATCAGCGACGGCAAGTGGTCCGGAATGTGGACCTTTATGCCGTTTACCATGCGCCCCCGCAAGCCCTTGTTATCGTCAATAAAGACAACAGGATCAAACGCGCGGGTGGTCAATAAAAGGTTGGATAGAAGAGCTCCGGCATCGCCCGCACCGTAAATGGCGACCCGTGCAACGGTCGGCATGATGTAACGCCGCAAGAGGTAGTAACGAACCACAAACCGCGATCCGGCGACATACAGCAAGACGACAAACGAATAAATCGCCGCCACACTCCAGGACAGCGCCGGAATCTGAAGCAACGCGCCCACAATTCCCAATATCACGGCGCTCAATGCAACAGACAGGGCCACGGCAAAGATAGCTTTGTGCCCCAAGAAGCGAATGACGGCGCGGTAAAGACCGGCCCGGATGAAGATGGGTAGACTGATGGCGATGACGGCGACGAATGCCGGCCAGTCGGAGGAATCGACTTCGGGGTGCCCGATTTTAAGGCTGATGGCGGTCCACAGCGCGAAAGGAATCATCAGACAGTCGGTGCAAACGGATAACAATCGCTTCAAGCGACGTGGCAATTCGACCGTCTTGCGTGCGAAACCACCGCCTTTCAACATCAGCTTGGGATCCAAACCAACCTCCCTGAACTCAGCCCCAACAGCCGTCTGGTCGTTGAAGGCTATTGTTGTACAAGCCCCTACGACAAGATGTCCCTCCGTGCACACAGTGTACCGAATCTGCACAGGAATAGAACACCAGCTTCGCACTTTGCGCGTAGTCTGTGCGCGCTTTCAAGGGAGAACGCGGGATGCCCGATGCGGTTGACCGCGCGGTCTAGCTAAAGTCGCGCATCCACTGCGTGCTCTTTGAACCAGGTGTACGTCGCTGCAATACCCTCTTTGAGTGAAATACGCGGACGCCAGCCAAGCCCGTGAAGCCTGGAAACATCAAGCAATTTGCGAGGTGTGCCGTCGGGCTTCGTCGGATCAAACGTGAGTTCGCCGGTGTAGCCAATCGCCGACATCACCATCTCAGCGAGTTCGCGTATCGTCACGTCCTCGCCCCACCCGATATTGACAATATTCTCGTCGTCATAGTTCCCGAGCATGAAGACCACAGCCTCGGCCAAATCGTCCACGTGCAGGAATTCTCGCCGGGGAGTGCCGGTGCCCCAAATCTGAACGCTCTTATCATTCCGGGTTTTCGCCTCATGGAATTTTCGAATCAATGCCGGAAGAACGTGCGACCTCTGTAGGTCAAAGTTGTCACCCGGACCGTACAAATTGGTCGGCATCAGAGAAATGGCATTGAAACCGTACTCGCGCCGGTAGGCTTGGCACATTTTAATGCCTGCGATCTTGGCTATCGCATACCACTCATTGGTCGGCTCCAAAGGCCCGGTGAGCAAGGAGTCTTCCTTGATGGGCTGCGGCGCCATTTTCGGATAGATGCAGCTCGATCCTAAAAATACGAATTTATCGACGCCGTATCGATATGCCGCATCGATTAGGTTGTCCTGGATCGAAAGATTGTCGCGTAGAAATGCCGCGGGGCGAGAATTATTTGCAAGAATTCCTCCGACACGAGCGGCCGCCATGATCACGGCCTGCGGGCGGGTTGCGTCAAAGAATTTTCGGACCGCACTTTGGTCGGTCAAATCAAGGTCCTGATGCGAGCGAACTATAAGATTCGCAAAGCCTCGTTCTTGCAGAAACCTCATCACCGCGGAACCTACCAAGCCACGGTGCCCTGCGACGTAAATCTTGGCATTCTGAGTCAGTGTCACGCTGGATTACTCGTGATGGCTGTAAACCCTGAAGCCTTCTTTGGCCACCAGGGCGTCGCGCTTGGCTTCCTCCAAGTCCGCTTCAATCATTTCTGTAACCAGCTCTTCAAAGGTTATTTCTGCGCTCCACCCAAGTTTCTGCCGCGCCTTGGTGGGATCGCCCAAGAGAGATTCGACTTCCGTTGGCCTGAAGTAGCGCGAATCGATTCGCACAAGGGTACTGCCGGTCTTCGAATCAACGCCTACCTCATCGACACCTTTTCCTTTCCAAATGATTTTCATACCCAAGCGCGCCCCCGCTAAGACAACGAATTCGCGCACGGAAAACTGTTTTCCCGTGGCGATAACAAAATCCTCAGGGATATCTTGTTGCAACATCAACCATTGCGCGCGGATGTAGTCGCGCGCGTGCCCCCAATCCCGGCGCGAATCGAGATTTCCCAAGTGTAGCGAGTCCTGCAGGCCGACGCTGATTCGCGTCAAGGCCCGTGTGATTTTTCGCGATACAAACGTTTCTCCACGAAGCGGCGACTCGTGATTGAAAAGAATGCCGTTGCACGCGAACAGGCCGTAGGCCTCACGATAATTCACCGTGATCCAATAGGCATATACTTTTGCAGCACCATAGGGAGAGCGCGGGTAAAAGGGGGTCGTTTCCCTCTGAGGAACCTCTTGGACTTTTCCGAACATTTCGGATGTCGATGCCTGATAAAACCGCGTTTTCTTTTCAAGTCCGAGTATCCGGATGGCCTCGAGGACTCGAAGAGTGCCCACAGCATCCGAGTTGGCTGTGTACTCAGGTGTTTCGAATGAAACCGCAACATGGCTCTGCGCCGCTAGGTTATAGATCTCATCTGGTTGAACCTCCTGGATGATTCGAATCAGATTTGTGGAATCCGTAAGATCGCCATAGTGCAATTTCAGTCGTACATCGCGCTCGTGCGGATCTTGATAAAGGTGATCAATGCGATCGGTATTGAATAGAGATGAGCGCCGCTTAATGCCGTGGACCGAATATCCCTTTTTCAACAGAAATTCAGCCAAATACGCGCCGTCCTGCCCCGTAATTCCGGTAATCAATGCACACTTCACCAAAACGGCCTCCGCGCTTGAAAGTTTTACAAGGATCGACGGTTTGCATTCATGAGTGTACGTCAATAGCTGAACTTGAACGAAACGGGATGCTATTTTTCCCGTCTGCCTGACCCAGAAATAACCGCGAGGCCAATTATAGGCACTAAAGAAACCAATAGCGCGACGCCCGCGAATCTCGGGCGATCGGCCGCAAACCAGGCCCACGGGAGCAACCAGAATATATTGATTATGGAAACTGCCATTGTTACGGGCAAGTGCGAGCCCCAGCGACGCGCCAAATGCTGATACGCATGTGTTCGATGTGGCTCGAACCATCGGTCGCCTCTCAGTAACCGCCGCATGAGCGTCAATGTCGCATCAACTACGAATACCCCCGCTAAAATTATCCAAACTTCAATTCGAAATGCGCCGTGAGTTGTAGCAGCCCAACTCAAAACCGCCAATGTGAATCCAAGAAAGCCGCTGCCGACGTCGCCCAGAAAAACTTTCGCAGGAGGCCAATTCCAAAGCAAGAAGCCGGCGCTTGCGGCGGCCAGGCATAACATCGCTTCTCCCAAGCCGTCGTTCACACCGAACAAGTACATGAGCCACGCACCAGCTCCGCCTATGAACACCGCCTCGGCGCTTGCGATACCGTCAATGCCGTCCATGAAATTGAATAAATTTGTTCCCCATGTAATCGCGAGAACCCCAAAGATCCGAGCCATCCAGATACCGGCGCCTCCCAGGTGAAGCCAACTTGGAAGCGACGCATCGCCAATTAGCGTGACCGCGATAACCGCCGCTGCTGCATGCACGCAAAATCGCAATTTCGCGGTCAATGGCCGTCGATCATCCAAATACCCGATGAAGGCTACGGTTCCACTCCCTAACAGAAAAACAAGAAGCATTCGCAAATCGATTAGTCTAAGCGCGTAAAGTCCAAACGCCGCCAATAGAAAAGCTCCAACTATCGCCAGACCTCCCCCACGCGGGGTGGGCGCAAAATGCGAGCCTCGCGACGAAGGCTGATCCACCATTCCCGTTTTGAGGGCAAATATGCGCATGCGTTGAGTCGCGGCAAATGCAATGAAAAAGGCCAGCGTCGCCAACCAGAAGTGACTATCAGCGGACATTTCGGACGCCCAGATACACTTGAACCATTGCATTCAATTCTGAGGAAAACCCGCTCCCACTCGTCCAGTTAAGTACTCTTTTTGCCTTGCTGGGGTCTACCTCGAGCGAGCCTACAAGTCGATCGAGTTCAGCGCGCCTGCCCGTAGCCGAGCCAATCAAATTGAGAATTTGGCGAGGGAGGCGCACCATTCTGACCTTACGATCCATAGCTCGGCCCAGGGCAAGAACGAGTTCTTGGGTAAGGACGGGTTGCTCATCGGATGCAACGAATAATTCATTTGAGGCGGCAGGATGCGTAACACATAGGAGCAACAGATCACAGAAATTTCGGAGCCCTAATAGGCTTCGACTTGAGCAAGCTGAGCCCAACGGAAGAGGCCAGCCACGGTCTACCCAGCGCATCAGCCTCAACAGATTTCCCTTCGCGTAAGGACCATAAATGAGTGCGGGTCTCAGAACCACGAGATCCGTGAGCCCATCTTCTGCAGCTCTACGTAATTCTACTTCGGCCTCCCATTTTGATATCGCGTACGGCTCGGTTGGGTTCGGACTGTCGGACTCGCGAAATGGCGAACTTGTCGTCGTGACTCCATTTACTCCGATTGAACTAACGAAGATAAAACGCGAAACTGACGCCTGTTGGCACGCCCTAAACAACGCGATAGTCGGGTGAACATTTACGGCGCGAAATTCCGCGAGCGGATCTCTGGTCGCATCCTTCACTACGTGCGCCCGCGCCGCCAAATGAATTACCGTCTCCACTCCCTCTAACGCCGCAAGCCATCCGCGAAACGTACGCAGATCACCAATTCGGACCGTTACAGCATTTGGCGGCAAAGATTCGCGCTCATGACGAATCGCAGCGAGGACAACATTTCCCGCGTCCATCAACCGAGAAATTAGACTTCGACCAACAAAGCCTTCTGCACCAGTGACCAGAACGCGGCTCAATCAGTGCCCATCACGACGGCTCTCCTTCGTCCAATACTGCATCTAGCATTTGACGGTAGCGGGATAAGCCAATGTCTTGCCTCAGATTCAGTCTGTAATAGTCGGCCGCCATGGCTCCCATCCGGTCAAGCGAAGCTCGATCGTTTGCAATATTTGTTATGCGCGCCGCGAGGTCGAGCACGTCTCCGTTGCGCACTGATATGCCCCCGCCGGAGATTGCTATTATCCGGCCGACATCGCTATCGGGCGGTCCAACGTACAACGTTGGAAGGCCCCGTGCCATATAGCCCAACAATTTGCTCGGAACTACCAAACCATTAAATTCCGGTAAAAGGGTAACCAAAGCCAAATCTGCTGCGCCCAGGGTATGCGGCAGGAGTCTCGACGAAACCGCCGGAGCGAACAGCACTTCTTCCTGCAGTCTCAATTCTTCAACCAAGTGCTGAGTCTCCTGGATTCGAGATCCCGCGCCGACTATAACGAGCCGCAAATTGGGTATAGTCGGCTTCACGAGTGCCACGGCACGCACCATCGTTTGCACATCGTGTGCAATTCCAAGATTTCCCGAGTAAAGCAGCACGAACTTTCCGGATAAGCCCCAATCTCGCACTATCTCGTTCGTCGGCCCACGAATCAGCGTCAAGTCTCCTGTGGCCCAGTTAGCAATTTCACATGTATGTGACTCAAATACGCCCTTCTCAATCAACCTCGCAGTCATCTTCGGACCGAGAGAAACAACGCACTTTGCGCTCCGGTACGCGCTGCGAAACACGGCCGTCAACATTCGACCGAATATGCTCTCTCTTTTGATCATTCCATGGGCAATCATCACCTCTGGATATATATCCTGGGCAATAATGACGAGTGGCTTTCGAAAAATCGCCGCGATCCAACTCGCGGCGACAACCATTAGCGGGGGATTGGTCTGAACGACAAATACCGACGGCTTAGGTCGAAGTATGATCGACGCCGCCGTCAGTACGCAAAACCATATTTGCGCGAGCATTCGTCTTCCAAATCGGTGAGGCAACGCGTACCTGGGGATGTGTTTAATCGCAACCCCAAAACGCGCAGGACTAATTGCGCATTCCGAGCCAGCTGAAACATATTGATCAGATCCGCAATAGACGGACACCTGAAAACCGGCGCGAGCGAATTCAATAGTGATGTCCCGAGGAATCTGGGCGCCGCCCCAGCCTTCCGGAAAGTAGAACTGCTCAATAAAAACGACATTTGGTCGCGTAGACATTGAAGATTTGCTCATGATGTCTACTGTTCGACATCAATGAAACGGCTGCGGGCCCGCTGGGTCAATTAGTAGCGGTCAATTCAAGTTCCGCGCGAACCATCATTGAAATCACCTCTTTCATATGGAGATTGGCTCGCCAACCCAGAATACGTTCCGCCTTTCCCGCGTTGCCCCTCCCCTCGGAGATATCTGTTGGCCGAAATAACTCGCTTGATGCAACAGTGTGGTCCTTCCAGTCCAAATTCAGTGTAATAAAGGTTTCTCTGACAAAGTCCTCTAAGCTGTGACTTGTACCCGTCGCTATCACAAAATCGCCCGCAACATCTTGTTGAAGCATACGCCACATGGCTTCAACGTATTCCGCTGCCCATCCCCAGTCGCGACGAATCTGAATATTTCCCAATGTAAGCTTCTCGGTGCTGCCACGATGTATGCGGCACGCAGCAGAGACAATTTTACGCGTTACAAACCGGTGCGGTCTAAACGAGGACTCGTGGTTAAAGAGAATGCCGGTGCTGGCGTGTATTCCGTAAGCTTCACGATAATTCGCGACCAACCAATAGGCGGCTGCCTTCGCGACTGCGTACGGACTTCGCGGTCGGAAGGGTGACTCCTCTGTGGCGCCAGCCGAATCGGTGTCCCCGAAGCACTCTCCAGATCCCGCGTTATAGAAGCGAGCGCGGATCCCCAAAAAACGAATGCCCTCGAGAAGATTTAGCGTGCCCGCAATGATGCTGTCGAGTGTCTCCACCGGCTGGCCAAACGATAGGCCGACAGAGCTTTGCCCCGACAAGTTGTAAATCTCATCCGGCTCAATCTTTCTCAGCAGTTGTAAAACACTTCGAAAATCATGTGTCGCCATTGATTCAAGTTGTATTTGATCAGCGATCCGCATACGGACAAGATTCGAAAATGTCACCGTTTGCGCGTCTCGTGAAGTACCGACGACTGTGTATCCCTTGCGCAACAGCAAATCCGCAAGGTATGTGCCGTCCTGACCCGAGATTCCGCAAATGAGCGCTCGCATCGTTCTTAGTCAGCCCACTATCAAAATCTGATGTACTTTCGTATTTTCACGTGCCCAACACACTTCGATAAACTTCGACTGTATTTTTGGCGCATTCCTTCCAAGAGAAATGCAATTTACGCACTCTACCACGGTCCACAAGCGATGCCGCCAATGACACCGAAGCCAGAACTGACTCGAGCGCAAGCCGGATCGAGTCAGGACGCGCCGGGTCAAACATCACCGCGGCGTCGCCGACAACCTCCGGCAGAGAACTGGTGTTGCTACAAGCCACCGGGCAATCAAGGGACATCGCTTCAAGTGGAGGCAGCCCAAACCCTTCGTAGTACGACGGGTATACGAACAAAGAGGCATGAGAGTAACAACTCGCCAGAACCGAGTCTGAGCCACCGACATACTTCACGCGTTCGGTCAAGTTCGACTGAGAAATTGTCAACTGTTCGGACGGTGTGAAATTGCCTCCGCCAAAGCAAAGGACGTAGAAATTTTTACGAAGCCACTCCGAACCCGCGTACGCGTCCAAGAAGCCACCGAAGTTCTTGTAACCGACTCGAACTCCCACAAAGAGGAGATACGGAACATTCTCGCCCAGCACTCGGGTTCGAAACGCAGATGCTGATTCATCGCTTAGGAGATTTTCGAGCGCACTGTACCCAAGATACGTAACGGAAACGCGGTCTTCATCGATTCGGTACGTATTAAGTACGTCTCGTCGCGTATTTTCGGAAATGCAAATGACGTGATCGGCCCGCGCGATCGCGGCCGCCTTCCAACGAACAATTGAAGAACTTGCAGATAAATTGCCTGGATATTTTTCATGTATCAAATCGTATACGGTAACAATTTGCCGCGCGGCTGCCGCGCGCCTTGCGGGATAATAGTATGTGTTGTGCAAGATATCCGGTCTAAACCGGTGTTCCCAAAGAATGCTCGGTAACGCACTGGCCGCATAAGCTGCCAGCTTCGCATTCTTTAACCACGCAATCTTCTTACCACGCACCAAAGATCGTGGGAGATGCTCAAGATAATCATTGCAATGAAAGGGGGCGACGATGAGTGGCAGCACATCTTGCATTTTCATCATTTCGGATGCCAGACTGGCAATGTATCGCGAAATTCCACCAAAGCGTTGGAAGCAGAAGATTTGTGAATCAAACATTACTCGCACAGTTATTCCTTGCCTAGACGCGCAGGACGATCAATATACATCTTGGTCCCGCAGACGCTGTTTTTACCAAGGCCAATCCTGGCACCGTATATCGCCGCGACAAATTGGGTGTCGAAGCTTTAAGGCGGTTCTTCGAAAGCGGCGAAGAACATGTCCGCCATGTTTTTGAAGTTTTGCGTCAACCATTTGGTTTGACGGAACTCGCTCATGGACATTATGCGTGAAGGGGGAATTGCGTCGTATTTTTTGCGAACGCCTCGAAATCACATCTAGGGTACCGACCTATGGTAGTCCGGGCGCAGGCCCGTACCATCGGGCGTCATCCAGGGCTTGAGTGCGCCGCTCCTGACGATGATGCCGAACTCATTTCCTTGTCGCTTGACAATCGGCCAAACGACCTTGAGAGCCGAGAAACACACGGTCGAGATCGCTTCTTTGATGCCGCTCATGGGCAACGAGGGATAGCGCATTCCATAGCGAAATTCCACGTAGTTGATGCGATGAGGGAATGCGCTCTCGATGGTTTTTATCACCTCGCGTTCAGTCCATCGATACACATAGTTCGGGATCGGCAGATCGCGGATCCCGCCTCCCTTGTATTGGTGGTCGATGATCGCGGTGATCTCGTAGTCCGCCGTCAACCCCAAACGTCGGGCGATTCTCATCAGCATCGAGTCTCTCGCTTCGATGGCGACGACGCCCTGGCAACCTACACGACACATCTCGATCAGGGCTTTGTGCGGGGACTGACAATGATGGAGTCCCGCGTACACGAAGCACCAGTCGAATGTGTTGTCGGCGAAAGTCAACGCTTCGGCATCCTGTCTCGACCAGCGATAGGGCTTCGCCTCTTCTTCGTGATGGGGATCAAAGCTGCTGATCGTGACGTTCCTGAAGCCCGCAGCCCTGAGCGTCTCGATGTCGTAACGACCGCCGCATACGACGAGGATGGCATCGTCGAGAGAAACGGTTTTGTCCCGGACAAGATGGACCAGCGTCTCACGGTAGAAAGTCATGGGCAATCCGTTTGCACGGCGGGCTTCCTTTGGTTGGCCGACCGTATCTTACCCGACTCCGCGCGGATGATCGAACAGAGAGCAGTCGATGCCACCGCCGCCGTCTAGTCTCTGGCGGCGTTGGTAAAACTTTGTTCCCCGGCGACGGAAGTTCAATGAGCGGCTACGCGACGAATGCTTGAATGAGCATTGGTTCACGAGGGCACGCGCAGTGATTGATACATGGCGAGCGGAATACAACGAGGAGAGACCGAAGAAGATCTTAGGCGGCCTGACACCGGCCCAATACGCAAAGCAGTTGGCCATCAAGGCCGTTACAATGCTACAGCGAGTGCCGACCGAGTTATTACGTTTATTTACGACCCCGCCGTAAATTACACTTTGGCCCGCAATACGATAGATGTTACGTGAACGCGTCGTCTGTAAGCCTGTATCGATCTAATGACAACAAACACGCCAAATACGTAGAAGACGTTAGTAAACGTCGATAACACTGAGAATGCATTCGTAAAAAAGAGCCATGTCCATGGAAAAATAAAAGCGACATAGGCGAACATCCACATGCCTCCTTCCTTAAGGCGAAATCGGATATAGACAGCGTTCACGAGCAGGCCGTAAACGAAGCTGCCAGCTAGGCAAACAAACGCATGTCCCTCTATATATAGCCCGGTTAAATACGTACCAACATTTGCGGCATCTGAAACGACACCCCATTGATCAACGGGAACGTCTAGTGATCGTGCGGCGTCGCCTTGCATAAACGCCGACAACAGCGGGCGAAAAAATGATGTCCCCAGTCGCCAGCTATCGTCGGTTCGAGCGATCACGTTACTGAAATTTTGGAACCCGAGCGATACGTAGCCGTAAATCGTGGCAACCATGGTCCCCAACACAGAACCGAGCTGATCGGAGTACTTAAATTGAATCTCGGAGGCATAGCCTCCCTCAAGCCCAAGACCCTCCACCCTAAGCGTAGTTATGGAAGCTAGCGCACCTACCACAAACAGCAGCCACAACACAGAGAACCTCGGAGCGCGCCTATGTTCAGCCGCATTTCGATAATAGTATATGGCAGCACAGATCAGCAGCGGATGGTAAACATCCGATTTTGAAGCCTTGAGGATCGCCAACACGACCACGGCCAGCAACATAGACATAAGCATCAGTTTGGCCGCGCGATTCTTCTGGTACAGCGCGCAATAAAATCCTAGCGCAGTAGCGACAAAAATTCCGTATGCTAGAACCTGAAGTTTCGAGTCCTTTCCGTAAGCTTGCAGCGACCCGCTTTCCGCCTCGCCTGTTATATATCGAATTAACGGAAAGTCCTGATCTCGAAATTCCGCAAAGTATAGGGCCAGCAGCGTCACCAGAAAAAATAGGGGCACGAGCCAGCGAGAATTTCTCAATCCCGCTAAGTCACGGGACTGACGGATGGACAACGCCTTTCCTCGAAGCACAAACGCGGGCACCAAGGATGTCAGCACAAGCAAGAACGTAGAACTGACAATAATCAATGTCGCCTCAATCGACAGAGGTTTTTGCAGTCTGGATAGCCACATGTAGCTCCCAAGGAAGGGAAGGATCCAAAAATACAAAAGGAGATTTAACGGTGAAAACGCGTCTCTAAGAAACTCCCCGTTGAACCTCCTCCAGGCCGCCCATACAACCATGCAAATGAACAAAATCAGGAGAGCTCGCATAGATGCGGTTCCTCGACAGACACATTCAACGCCGCGATATCTGAGAGGCTCGCCGCAAGGAAATCCATTTCCGCGCGCGCCATAAAATCCAGCGCGCCCGCGATAACCGGCCAAATAGCGCAGCTTGACCGAGCTTCGCGAATTGCTTGCTGCCCGACAGGCCGAGCGCCGGCCCGATTAGCTCGGCCAATGTTTGAACCGCCTGTTCGAACTCCCTTGGATTTCTTTGGTACCTAGACTCCGAAAAGTAGGCCGACCGAAGCCAAAACACCAGGTACCCCTCGATTCCCAGGGCCAATGCCGCCCGTATCCGCGAGTCTTCGGCGGCTCGTAAAATCAACATCCTGAGATAGCAATATAGCGCCTCAAACGCGGACCGCCAGTCCGGGGCGTACGAAATACTGGCGGAGTGCACTCGATACGAGAAACACTCCTCTTGAAGTGTGGCCTTGTACGATCCTGCCATCAACGTCAACCAAAGCGCATCATCGGCAAACATAAGCTTCTTGTAATGCGGAATACCCCCGACGTCAATAAAGTCCTTCATTTTGAAAACGTAACCAGTACCAAAGGAATCTCGCCTGAACGCAAGTCGCGCCGCCAAGAACTCATGATCCGTTTCCACAGTGGGCGCGGAAAGTGCACTTCGAATGATCCTGCCACGGGAATCTATAAGCCGAAATTGGGAATGGTAGAGTTTCGCATCAGGAAACCTGTCGATGA
>Ga0209624_10002022_pt1 | contig 15293 bp, 14 predicted proteins | sample JacPinW_OM2H0_O1_FD_188565 | JGI IMG/M metagenome (GOLD analysis project Ga0209624, IMG submission 188565) | Forest soil microbial communities from Algoma, Ontario, Canada - Jack Pine, Ontario site 1_JW_OM2H0_O1 (SPAdes) (version 2) | ecosystem: Environmental > Terrestrial > Soil > Boreal...
CCACCTCAGGTCACTGGGAGCAGGCAGAATCAACCGACGGTGGTAAAACGTGGGAAACGGATTGGATAATGGACCTCAAACGAGTGCAATAGTTGGTTGAATGGATATTTGCCTTCGAGAGCCGGCGCATCGTTAGCCGCAGCAAAATTGACAATGTCGTTGACGACATCGTCTAGCTTCTCGAATACGCGAAAGGTTTTCCGCAAGAACACTTGATGTCGGCGGGTCAACTGTTGCTAAATCTCGATTGCCGCTCCCCCGACGAGTACCTGCAAAAGTTGGCGAATCTAGACTCAGACTTGACATGCGAGGATGTCCTGCGAAGACTTACAAAGTCGCTTCCACGATCCCTTGCTGCAGCCAATCAGCTCGATTTCGCCCAGTGCGTCAGCGACAAGTCGCTTCAGTGGCAAGTTTTGCGAAACCAAAAAAAGAATTGCTCCATGACGGACCTCCTCTGAAAGGCGGCAGCCTGCGTGGCCGCCAGGAGGTGCATCATGAAATCTTATGTGCTGTGATCCACGAGAAATGATCGGACTGACGAGCACTTACCGAAGCCACTCTACATAATCAGTTCCAGCCTTGTTGCACGAGAAAGGCCGTCCTCTTGGTGGTCACGGACACATTCGTGGCCTGCCGGTCGCCGCTTACCTGACGTAAGGGCGCATGCTGGAGAACAACGGCATCGTGCCGAAGTCTTCTGTTGAGCTGTCGCGAGAAGAATTGAAGCAAAGAAGGGATAGCCCGCTCGGAACTCCGATCGAGGTGGTGGAGGCGTTGTAGTCGCGGAATGCCTCTGCCTGCCTGAGCCACATCTCGCTTAGCTTTTTATATAGACCTGGGCGTTTCTGATTACCAATCAAAACCACAACTAATTGGTGCAGCCATTCTCGACGGGTTTGCGGAGGCGCTCAGGGCATCTGGAGACGGCCTGCCGGCTGACGTCGGTTGGCAACGGTCTTCGAGCCTATTTGTCCGGTCAGGAAATGCGATGCGCCTTCTCTGGGATTATATAATGTCTCTCCTGAACGCTGTGCCGCGTTTGGAACGTGGCTACATCAATGTGGCCCAACCCTGTGTTGTTTACGAGAATGCCGAACCGTGTCTCGCAGGCTGTCGAACCGAAATTAAAGCAGTGGAGAGAGCTTGTGCGAAAGGTTCGGGTAGGCGTTCTGTTGTTCAGCTTTGCAAGCTGGGGCTTTTGCCAAAGCACTATTAGGTCTTCCGCGATTCCTCCGCTGAGAAGCGATGTCCTTTCCAAATGGACCACAGACCAAGGTCTGGCTCAGGACTTCATAACCTCGCTTGCGCAGACGCCGGATGGATTTTTGTGGGTAGGAACGCTGAACGGCCTCCTCCGGTTCGACGGAGTGATCTTCCGAAGCTTCACCAACGTCGGACCGCCGGAGATGCAGGACGATATCAGAGGGCTCTTTCCCGATGAAACGGGCGGTCTTTGGATTTCTACGAATACGGGTCTGTTCCGGTACCAGCAGGGAAGGTTTACACACCTTTCTCTGCAGGGAAAGACGCGTTACGAGATAACTTTGCTCGCGCCCGGGAGGAACGGAGGTCTTTGGATTTACGGCGGAGGAAAGCTAGCGCACACGAACGGAATGCGTCTTGAGGTCAAGCAGCTTACATTTTCGGTTTCACCTAAGGCAATTGCGGAGACATCCGACGGAAGGTTGTGGATAGCAAGCGGGGACAGTGTACGTGTTGTGCAGGATGGCGGCAAAGTGAATACCGAGTATCGACTGCCAAACGTACAAATGTTGTACTGCGACCCTTTCGGCGAACTGTACGCGGGAGATGGCCACCACCTCTTCCGCTTCAACGGGAAGCGTTTCGAGCGGGTTGAGAATCCCGGACTTACGAACTTTGTTTCCATCATGGTGGACCGCAACCACAGCTTGTGGATGGCAAGTGGCGGCCTGCATGGGCTTAGTCGCAAATCCGGCAATTTGATAGAGACGCTCACCGACCGTGACGGTCTTGCGAGCAATGATGTGCGCACGTTGCTTGAGGACAGAGACGGGGATATCTGGATTGGCACCATCGCCGGACTCCAGCGCCTACACGTTGGGATTTTCTCCACCTACACGCCACTCACTGCGGTGACAGAAGGACAAAGCCAACCCGATTCCGTTTTTGAGCAGAAGAATGGAGACGCCATCTGGGAAGGAACGGTGGAGAATGGCATCGCACGTTTTCAAAACGGAAATTGGAGTTTGTTCGGACGAGCTGAGGGTCTTCCGCCAGGACAGGTGCGGGGATTCTTCGAGAACGGAGATATGCCCGGGGTCGCAGTGTCGGATTATGGAATCTTTGCCTGGACCGGGCATCGCTTCCGAAAACTCTCGTCCCTTCCTCGGGGATACATTTCCACACCGGTAAGAATGGGGGATGGCACCGTCTGGTTTACCGTATTGCACCGCGGACTTTTCGTGATGAGCGGTGGACGCGTGCGGAAAATGGGGACGGCGGAGGGTCTCGATGGAGATGACGTATCAAATCTCGTACTCGATCCGAAGGGCTCTCTCTGGGTGGGGACGAACGAGGCACTATACCGCTGGGATGGTAAACGATTTTTGGAAATAGCTCGAACGGAATCTGCAGTTCTCGACGTTGCGTGGCTGCCGGAGGCGTTGGCGATCGCTACATTCCACGGCCTGCTCTTCCGCGCCGACGATGGCAAGGCTCGTCTACTAACCCAGGAGAATGGCCTGCCCGGAAACACGGTGCTGGATGTGGTGGCAGACGACGAGGGCAATCTTTGGGTGGCAACGACAACCATGATTGCACGGTTCCGGAAGCAGCAATGGCAGGACTACCTTGCGGGGCATGACGCGATCATGCAGCCGGCGGTCTTTAATCAAATGGATGGCTTAAAGAGCCGCAGTGTTCTTCCCCTGAACCATGTGACGGCAATACGGGCGTCAGACGGACGCATATGGTTTGCGACCGCGCACGGTTTGTCGGTGGTCGATTCGCGGCTGGCTCCGGAGGTCCCCGCACGAGCATCGATGGACGCGGTAATTGTGGATGAGCACCAACAACCGGCCATGAGCCTCACGGTGCCGCCGGGACGGCATCGGATTACGTTCCGCTATACCGGATTGACTGACGTCGCGCCCGAGCAGACGCGATTCCGGTATCGCCTCGAAGGATGGGATCGTGACTGGATCGAAGCAGGAACATCGCGCGAAGTCTCCTATGTTGGCCTTCCGCCAGGACTCTATCTTTTTCAGGTGATGGCTATGAATCGCGAGGGTTTGGGAGATTCCCACCCTGCCACGCTGGGTTTCACACTCCGGCCATTCTTTTGGCAGACAAGCTGGTTTCGGGCGCTTGCGGTCCTTGTGATCGCGGGAGTTTTGGTGGAGGTGACACGCCGGGGCACGCACATGCGCGCCGAGCGGTTGAATATGCGCTTTCAGGAGCGTGTCGCCGAACGCGAACGCATTGCTTCCCAGATCCATGACACGGTGATCCAGGACCTGACCGGCGCAACCTTAAAGCTGGAGTTGATAGGTTTTCAGATTATGGAGAATCCGCAGTATGCGCAGGGTTCCGTGGAGATGCTCACGACACAGATGCGGGAAATGGTCACTCGCAGCCGCAACATGGTTTCAAATCTTCATTCGACCGCCATGGCGGAGTACAGCCTTATCGAGATTCTGCGCCACGCGGAGGCAGAGTTCAGGATAGCGGAATGCCCCGCCTTTGAATTGAGCAGCGAAGGGGAAGCCACCCACATACATCCTCTGGTGCGTGATGAGGTGTACCGCATCTGCCGGGAGGCGCTTGCGAACGCTTTCCGTCATTCCAACGCGACACTGATCACTGTTCGCGTTCATTTTCTGGAGAACGCCGTTCATGTGCAGGTGGGCGACAATGGCCGAGGGATCAGCGAAGAGGTACGGCTGCAAGGACGCCCCGGCCATTTCGGCCTGCGAGGCATGGCGACCCACGCGCAACGCATCGGCGCTACTCTGAGGATCACGAGCGCTCCGGCGGCGGGAACAACGGTGATGCTGCGGGTGCCGATCCGAAAAATCGCCTGGTGGCGCAAGCGCGCCTGATGAGGAGAAAATCGTTGAATCCTACGAAAGACGCGCGCGAGAAGATGGTGACGGTGCTGATTGCGGACGATCACCCGATGGTCCGTGAAGGCGTCGCCGGTCTTTTGACTCGACATCAAATCAGCGTTGTCGGTTTAGCAGCAAACGGACGGCAGGCGCTGGAGATGTATATAGAACTTCGGCCAGAAGTGATGTTGCTGGACCTTCGACTTCCTGACCAGAGCGGCTTCGAGGTCCTACGAGCGGTTCTGAAGATCGATACGGAAGCCCGCATACTGATATTGACCTCCACCCAAGGGGATGCCTCAATCTATACGGCGATCCATCTCGGCGCCCGCGGATATCTGCTGAAGGGCATTGATGGCGCCACGCTGGCAGCACAGGTGCGCCACGTCGCCGCGGGCGGTCGCTCGCTGTCGGAAGAGTCGGTCGGGAAGCTGACCCGGTATATCGGCGCGGAAAAGCTGAGTGAGCGCGAGATCGAGGTACTGGGCCTGGTCTCACAGGGAAAGAGAAACAAAGAGATCGCTGACCTTCTGGTTGTTTCGGAGGATACCGTGAAGATGCACCTGAAACACATCTTCCGCAAGCTGCACGCCAATGACCGCACGCAAGCGGTAGTGATTGCGATCCAGCAGGGTCTGCTGGAGGCCTGAAAGAACTACCTGAATGGGTAGGTCAAAATACCCCCTAAAGAGAAGACGCGCCGCTTTCTTCCCCATGTTACTGTTGCTCGAATTTCCGCCGCCCCAGCGCTTCGCCAGCGAGCGAAGGGTGCTGTGAAGGTTCAGCGATGATATCGGAAATTTGCTGCCTGCAGGTAACAGTCAAATCGTCAGTCAAGCAGGCAAAGGTCCGGAACTGGCAAACGATCAAGGTCCGGTGAACCCAGAATCAGGAGCAGAAGATCGCGATTCTTCTAAAGATTCACAACAAGGCATCGTACGATCCGGCCGTACAAGATATGCATGATCCCAGGATCTGCGACGCTCCAGAAGTTCCTCAAGGCCGCGGACTTCTGAAGTACGCACCGAGAAGAGCTACAGCGTCAACAAACCGACACCAGATCAACTGGAAATGAAGCGGGCCGCAATGCCCACTTAACCGGCGAAGGGTCTCCAGTGTACTGATCTGTTTCAGTTAAGGCTTCATGTAATTTCCCAGGAGGAACTTATGAACAGAAAGAGCAGGCCAGCAAATGCAGATGTCGTTTTTCAATGGTTGTCATGCGTCGCACTTGTGATCGCGATGAGTTGTGCGCCCCTATCGGCTGGCACGGCAGGCGGCAAACTCGTCACGAACAGCACACCGGGCTACGTAGCGACTGCGAAGAATCTTGGAGCGGAGGATTCGGCAAAGGTTATCGAAGTGAGTATTTGGCTGCAGTTGCACAACCGCAGCCAATTCGACGCGCTAACCCAGTCGCTCTATGATCGCAGTTCCTCCAGCTACCATCATTGGCTGAAACCGAACGACATCGCTGCCCGCTTCGCGCCAACGGCGCAGGAAGCGAAGACAGTGCAACAGTTTTTTGCGGCGCACAATCTTAGGGTAGTGAAGACGGGTCCCAACAACTTCTACGTCAGGGCTCGAGGCACGGTCGGCGATGTGGAGAAAGCCTTCCAGGTACAGCTCAACAATTATCAGGTGGGCGGCAAGACGATCCGCGCCAATGCCAGTGACCCTTATGTCGAGGGAGCCGCGAGTACATTGGTGAGAGCGGTATCGGGACTGGATAACGCACAATTCGAGCATACTTTGGTCATGCAGCCGACGAACCTCGGTGGCTCTAAGACCGCCGCAGCGAAACCGGCAGCTGTAAGCGATGCCGATCTCTATTCGCAGCAATGTTTCACGGGCACCGAGACGGAGTCATTTTCCACGAACGGTGACGGTGAGTTGCCGATCGGCACTTACTCGGGCAACAAACTGAATATGCCGAGCGCGACCGGCCCTGGCTGCGGTTATACGCCACCGTCGATCCAAACTGCCTACAACCTCACCGGCTTATATAATGAGGGATACGACGGTACGGGCCAGACGATTGCCATCGTCGACTGGTGCGGATCGGTTTCGATTCGGAGCGATGCCAATAAATTTTCGACGAAGTTCGGGCTGCCCAAGCTGACTTCATCGAACTTCGCCATCACCTACACGGCGCGCAGCGAGTGCATTGCTTACGATCAGGTGGAAATCAACCTCGACGTGGAGTGGGCGCATGCCGTTGCTCCGGGCGCCAATATCAACCTGGTGGTTCCACCGTCGGCATCTTTCCAGGATGTAGACGAGGCCGAGTTTGATGTCGCGAACTACGGACTGGGAAATGTGCTTTCGGGCAGCTATGGTTCGCCGGAGGCGCTCACCGCGACGACCGAACTTGACACGGAGAACCTGATTGCAGAGATTGGCGCTGCCGCGGGGATTTCCTTCAACTTCGCGACGGGAGACGATGGCAACTATGAGCTCGTTGACAACGTTTTGCTCCCCACTGTCAGCGCACCGGCGGACTCTCCCTGGTCCACAGCTGTGGGTGGGGTCACTTTAGCGCTGAATTCCGACAACTCGATCGCTTGGCAGACGGGTTGGGGGAATAATGGAACCCTGCTCGCTAAGGAGGGAATGGTGTACGATCCGCCAGAAGCGGGCTTCTTCGGCGGCTCGGGCGGTGGTCCGAGCAACTGCGTCACTAAGCACACCGAATTCAGGCGTCCGATTTGTACTGGCGGCTTTCCCAGGCCGTCGTACCAGAAAGGATTTGTGCCGGGTAAATATCGCCAACTACCCGACGTCTCCTGGCTGGCTGATCCCTTCACTGGAGCCGTGATCCTGATTACCATTCCCGGTCAGTCGCCGGAACAGGTGTATGAGGTGGTTGGTGGCACGAGCCTGGCTACTCCGATGTTCTCCGCGCTGTGGGCCATCGCCAATCAGGAAGCCCTGGCTGGAGGGGGAACGGAACTCGGTCAGGCGGCGCCCTATCTCTACTCCCTACCGGCCGGAACGATCTCCGATATCGTACCGGTGACGTCGACGACGAACGTGACTGGGTCGATTCAGGACTCGAACGGCACCACCAAATACACTGCGGCGCAGCTAGCTGCTGCAACCCCGTCCGAGCACCTGTTTGTCAGCGCTATATGGGACGTCTACCCAGATGTAGAAACGGCGGCTGTCATCTCCTTCGGTACGGATCCCGGTCTGAAGACGGCTCCGGGCTGGGATAACGTGACCGGAGTGGGAACACCGAACGCGCAAGCGTTCGCCGATTTCTTCTACGCGCCATAACCGATCACTGTGGCTGAAGTAGCCCTGCCATCCTTATGGGGTGGCAGGGAGTTATTGCGGAGCCAGTAGCGATCTATTCACCACCTCTTGTGCGTGCGTGGCGGGGCGCCGGGCGTTGATAGAAGACTTCTTTGAAGCTGTTGATCGCGCCTTTATGCAGGAGGCAGGTCGAACCCCGGCACCCCCGTCGTCTGGAATTAGGGACTCCATTGCTCCTGCCTCTATTGGCACCCGAAAGTCCGCAGGCGGCTCCCTCGTTGGAGAGGCGTCGTCAGCCGGAGCGCTGTCGTCTACCAGAGCGTCGTTACCACGGGTATTACTTTCCGCCAGAGGAACTGCTGTCACGCACACAAAGAAGGCCGCATTCGCGGCGACTAAGGAGAATAGCAGTGAATAAAAAATCAGGTTTCTGGCAAGGTTGAGCAGACGGTTGGAAAGGTAAAGCAAACGGTTGGAGAAGCTGTCGGCGACGAAAAACTAGCCAATCAGGGCGTGGCGGATCAAGCCAAAGGCGCGGCCAAGGAGACTTGGGGCAACGCCAAGGACGCTGCAAAACAAGTGCAACCGTCGCACAAGGACGCCGCAACCGACGAATTCAAGGATCGCCATTCAGCCTGATGTGGCTTCGCTCGGTCACTGTCGGGGGAGATTCTCTCCGAGTCTCCGCGCAATGCGATGCCAAGTAGGCACGCCACGAGCGCGATCCCCGACAGGCAAAGTCCGCAATTTTGAACAGACGGCAGCCGTGCGCCTTCGCTATGCTTCACTCTTCTTTAGGGTCAAAAGGTTTCCTGCCGGATCAGGCCCTCCAGAAAGGTAACGGCAGGGATACCTTCCGACGGTGCGACGTGCTCCTCTTCGAGGGCTTTGAAGCCGCATCGCCTTTTTTGTAGTCAAGCAGCAGTGCCCGAAGCCGAACTGTTGTCTTGCAAAATCTGCCTCCCGTAGCAGTCCGTGTGGACAGTTTTACCCTTTTCATCGAGGCACGTGTCCTCTTGCAACGTCACCTGTTTGTCGCAGATTGAACAGATGACTCCGGCCTTTGATTTCTCCATCTCCAGCGCAGGTAGAGACGCTGATCGGCTCTCGTACCGTGCGCAATTCGGCACGCCATTCGGCAGAACTGAAACATGTTTTTCACTGCTGGTGTGGGCAGCGCAGGCGAGATATTCGGCTCCGTGTTCGTTGACTTCGAGATAGTCGGCGATGCCTTCACAGTTCGGACGATCGCAAAGAATTAGTCGATCCGGTGGATGGTCAAGGCGAAAGTATTTCATGAAATCCTCCAGTGTTGCGGGTACGTCAAGCTTCGGCGGCCAGAGTGCGAGTCCTTGAGCAAACGCAAGCTCAGACTCCAAGCGAAATTTCTATCGGTTGCGCAAAGAAACCGTCCGGCAAGGTTGGTGCCCGGAAGCGTGACGGAGATATGCGGAAGGGACTTCCTAAACCTAGTCCTCCGCATCGGCAATAGCAATGAGATTCCGGAACTGCAATGACCGCGCTCGAAGGAGCCTCTGACAAGAAAGCAATGAATTCAGACGCGCTGACGGTGAAGAACTAGCACTTTCCGGCGTAGCCCCAGTGCATTCACATGCACGTCGTCTTGCCCAGCCGAACCAAATGTACAGCACTTTGGAGTGTGGGATCGCTGGGTGTCGTGGAGATTTTGCCGTTTCTGTAGGCCAAATGTGCTCGTTTCTTCTGGAAATTCCAGCACCGACTCGAAAGCAATGATCCAACGTGCACAAAATAAAGGAATGGTGCTGCCCGTGCTGTATCTTAGCCATGCTGAATGTGACGGTCGACAAAATCGGAGAACTGGCGGTCGTCAGGTGCGAGGGCAGAATTGTACAGAGCGATTCGGCCTATAAGTTGCGCAAAGCCGTGACCTCGCTAACCGATGCCCGAATTGTTGTCCTTGAGCTTTCGGAGGTGAGCGCCATCGGAGGCGGCGGCTTTGGTATGCTCGTATTTTTGCAACGATGGGCACGAGAAAACAACATCCGGTTCTTGCTGTTCAATCCAACCGAATCAGTCCGGAGCGCATTAAAACGCGCCAGATCGATTGCAGAATTCTACATCCCTTCATTCGAGGAAATGATGGCCTTCTGGCGTATGCCGACAGTCGATACGCGATAGCTTCTTGAGGCGACACTTACCTTGGATGGAGCGCTTTTCGGAGGACTGCCGATGCGGGGGCGAGCCTTCAAGAGCAGTTCGACGGCTACAAATGCGAGCCCAAAGATTCCGACGAAGCCACAGATGTCCTCCTTCGCCAAGAGCCTGACTAGGAAGAGGGGGAGGAAGACGACGATAAAGATAAAGAAGATGACGATGACGACGACACGACCGATGACGGTTATTCGGAGCGAGCGTGCCTCGTTCCATGGGTGAAAGACTCAGACTGTGGCCGTTTCGGTTGGCAGCCCTCGCCCTTACTCCGATGGTTATTCAGGCTGCATTTTCTGCCGGGGTCTTGCTCGCCCGCTTATCCTCTTTTCCTTGCTGGTTCCGGTCCTTCTCCGCACTCGCGCCGATGTCCTCTGCGTCAGGGTCGCCGCGGGCAGCAATCTCTTGTATGCCGGGAGTGTCTTTTTCGGTTTCCGCTCTCCCGGATGTTTCCGTGCCTGTGTTGCGCTGCTCTTGGTTGCTTTCCATAGTCTTCAGAGGCTCTTTCTTGCCAGCCAGTTCTGCGTTCTTCATGGCAGAGGAAAGTAGGTAATCGATTCTTACCCGAGCGGCACGCCATCTGACGTTGCTCGCGTTTCCCGCCTGCTCCAAATAGGGAGCAAGGTTTTCCTCATTGGCGCTTCCCTTGTCCTTCAAGAATTGCAAAACTCCCGTGATCTGAGTCTCCAAAGCCTCCAGAGAGGAGAACAACTCGTGGAGTATCTCCTGCGCAATATCTTCGTCCATAATTTCAGCTCCTCCGACACTGTCGGATGCCATCATCCCTGCATCGAATATCGCCTGTCCTTTGGCGAGTTAAGACTGTGGAACTATGCACCCGCTGACTTGGCAAGGGGATGAGCTTTCTTGCTGACCTTCTTAAGCCACGGCTGCCGGATTTTCATACGGCCGTCATCATCCCATTTGACAACTGCCTCATCCTCATTCGCCCGCTCGACTGTACCCACTTCCCCGGTCGGCATTCCGAAGTTGCCCAAGCCCTCGACCCGATCTCCGGGACTCAGTTCCTCGCCAGACGGCTCTGCGAGCGGCGGCCTCTGGGCGCGATCTGAATCAGGAATCGCCCCACGGTGCGACAGGGGCGGCTCGGGAGACTTACGCAGCTTGGGTATCGATTTATTTACAGGCGTATTAGTAGATGTTTCCATCGAAGAATGTCTCAGCGGTGGCTTTCTCGAACAACTGCTTATCTCATCATCTGCTAAAGTGTAGGCTTCGAACGAATGGTGCGGCTGTTCCAAACTGTACAGGTCTGACGATTCTTTGGATAAATGCGGTGGCGCATGGGGTGGCCCGCGATAACATCCGGTCACCATTTAGCGCGGCTACCGACGTAGAAATCGAGCAGTTCAAAGGTTCGAAGTGGTCTGATGTGACCAGACATTCGGCTTCGCCGCTTCTAAGATATCAACCAGTTAGGAAGTGAGGCCACCGCGCAGTTGACTCAGACCATGGCCAGCTACATGAAACTCGCGAATTTACACCATTCACCTAAGGCACTGAAGTTAGCGACTTCGGCGAAGTCAACGGCTGCCTAGAAAGAGACCGTATCTCAGATTCCGGGGCTTAACCTGAATATGTCCGATCAGAACTGATCGGGGGTGATGAGTTTGGCAGAAGTTTTGTTGCAACAAGGCGAGTCGATAGAAAACACCCTCCGTCGCTTCAAACGCAAGGTTATGACGGAAGACATCATCAAGGACGTTAAACGCACTCTTTCTACCTGAAAGCCGGGCGAGAGACGCCGTGTCAAACAGGCTTTGGCTCAGAAGCGTGCCCGAAAGAAGATTCGTAAAGAATCGGATCAGGTCACACCAAGGAGAATTGCTACTCGGAGGTAGCGGCCCAACCGGGCAAACTGCCGAATTGGACCTACCTTACACTCATCTGTAGTTCAGCCAAAGTCCCCGTATGATTTTCGGAGTGAGCCCAACCAAGGATGCAGTCGTCATCGCGCAGTCCACGGGCGCGGGAGAGACTTTCGTGATTAAGTCGATCAGGTCGATTCAATTTCAGGCGCGATCTGGAGACGGATTGAACGAACTCTTGCAACGTCTTGTCATCATATTCGGTCTCAGCGGTACGAGTCGAGGCTCGACAATCGCACTGCTCGGATCGTCGTCGGGTCGGTTCAAGTCTTCCGTCGAAGCGATAAAAGGAGAAGCAATCACTGAACTCGCGGCAGCTAAGAGCGGACTGCCTGTGGTACGGGTAACAGCCGCAAGTCTCAAAAAAGTTCTCGGTTGTGCGCCGGGGCAGAAGTGGCAGGCCCGTGCCGAGGAGCTGTTCAATCCGGGGAACACTCGTAAGAACTGGTCGCACGGCGCAATTGGCGCTGCGGCTGCCGCCTTCAAGATCGCTGAGGGGCAGCCTACAGGTATCCGATCTGCCATAATCTCCTTGTGTGCGGCCGATATCGACTCTCGCGGCGAAAGCAGATCGTTGAAGAGTACTTCGACAGCGTCTCGGGAGAAGAAGACTGGGCTCCCCGCTTCAACATCGCCCCCACACAGCCTGTCCCCGTCATCCGCCAGCATCCGAAAGAGCCTGTCCGACTATTGTCGCTGATGCGCTGGGGATTGATCCCGTCATGGTCGAAGGACTCGTCCGGCGCGGCGAGGATGATCAACGCGAGGTCGGAAACCGCGAGCACGAAGCCCGCGTTCTGCGATGCCATGAAATCCCGCAGGTGTTTGGTTCCAGCGGACGGATTTTACGAGTGGTCGCGAACTGCGAAGACCAAGCAGCCCTACTGCTTTGAAGTCAACGAAGGGGAGTTGTTCGGGTTCGCGGGACTGTGGGATCGTTGGAAAGACCCCAGTGGCAACTGGATCAAGACCTGCTCGATCCTCACCACGACCCCGAACGCCGTGACCTCACCAGTCCACGACCGCATGCCCGTGATCCTCGACCCAGACGCCTATGAGCTTTGGCTCGATCCTGGCATGACGAATGCGGCTGCGGTCTCCGAACTGCTGAAGCTCTATGATGCTCGGCTGATGCGGTGCTATCCCGTGAGCAATCGCGTAAACCGCGTTTCTAACGACGATCCCGAATGTTCAGCGCCCGTGGAGCCTGACCAGATTCAGAATCGACTTTTCGTCTAAATGGAGACTTCTACTCCTAATCTATTTTCCTTTTCACGCGCCGAAGGATAGTGAGCGGGTCGTGACCTTTGCCGGGGCTGATGAGTCCGCGCTGTTCCAGCGCCTTGATGGTATTGCGATTGGGAGACAGGGAGCGTATTTCTCCATTATCTTTCAACCGCGGCAGGACTGAGTTGCTGCCGAGCGAATCCGTTTCAAGCTGGTATCCGTTTTGGATGTGCGAGAGCAGGTCTTGTTCCGTCTCTGTGAGTTTTGGCAGGAGATTAGCAGTTTTTTTCTTTGCCACTTCTCAAGTCCGTTCGCAGGAAGTTTAGTTCCCCGTTCCCGGTTGCCGAAGCACTGGGGCAGACCCTATACCGCTGCCAAAGCCGAAAGCACGGGCTATGCGCGAGCATTTCGTCGTGCCGCCGATTCAAAGCCGCGAGGTCTCTTGTGCTCAGCGGTCTGTGTCCGGCACTGCGTCGGGCGAGGATCATCGCGCTGAGCTGCGCCGAAATCGACTCCGGTGGTCATCGGCTCACTTCACAGGCTTTTTCGACCGCAGCAGCAAGGTCGGCGGAGCGTCGATCCCTTTACGTCGGTCTCAGCCGATCCATCCGGTGCTCTGCATGTAAACGCTGTCGGTGGCAGCGAAGGCGGAGCCGTAATAGCCAAGAAGCTCGACCACGCCCTCGCCCCCGATGTAGAGTCCCCAGCTTTTGTCCCGTTCCGGGCGCATCCAGAAGATGTCGACTGCCGACTGGAAAGAGCACTCATTACCAACGTAACGGAGCGCCTGCTATGTCCAGTGCTAGACTTCCGCGTTGATCTGCCGCCCGCAGAAGGATTGAGATCGCCAATGAGCAGGCGACCAAGCGATACCCTCAAAGCGAACCAATGCAGTCTGCTTGTAGACTGGTCAGACTACTCGCCGTTCCATCGAAATCGCTCCGGCTACCGTCTCATCGCCACTAGGGGTTGGAGCCTTTACGTAGTTGATGAGGTAGACGGCATGATGTACGTCTACGACACGGAGGAGTGGGGTGAGTGGATCATTCGAATCAATACGAATCTGGACGAACTGTTCGCATATTCGGACAGGTATTTCCCGAGCCCACTGTTTGCTGATGGAAGGCATCGTACCCTCGCAGCCTTCCTCTCCAAGTTTGAATAGCACGTACAGTGCGCCTCGAAAAGCCGCTCGATTGCAGCGGGTGAAACTCCCGCACGGAACTGGTTCGCTCGACCGCCGCTCCGATTGCTTTCGGGTGAGGCGCACCTTTTAGCAGCGGCTTCGGGGGCGCACCGCATAAACCGCATTTTCAATAGCCAGCAATTACGCGTGGCGTAGAATGTTGAGGCAAAATCGCCAACCCGAACGTATGGGAGAAATTGCCTACACGCTCGACGCTCGGGATAGACCCCGCTTGCTAGCACGATGACCAACGACGAGCGCATGCAGCGAGAGTCCAGCCTGATCGCTACCGTCAGAAGGAAGCTTCCCGACTTTGCGAAAGCGCGACCTTCGTCTTCGGTGTTTTCGCAGGACGTTGTACGCGTGCGTGGTTGGATGCTCGTGAAGAATTCTTGGTCCCCGTCTGTGCGGCGACAGAGGCGCGCAGTCTTTGATGAGATCGGAACCTGGCGCAACCACATGAACACCGGCAGCCTCGCCCGAAGTTCGCTGTAACCACTGGTTCAATTTTTCCGGGCTCACAACTACGTTTCGATCTTCGCGACGAACGGGCATTCCTTCTTTTCTGACTTGCCGATGTCACAATCCAGCGCCTTCCAGGCCTTACTCCCGCTGCGTGGGTCGCCCACCATTCTATCGAGTAGAGCCAGCGCTATTTGAGTACGAAATCGAGAGGCCATGGTCGTTCCCTGGTTTGAGCCGGAAACTCAGTCGCGAGCGACAGCTTTGCGGGCGACGAGGTTGTAGCCTTTGGCTTTGGCATCCGCCTCGATCGCGACCAGATGTGCGCGTCCCGCTGTCATTTGTCCCGCCTTCATTTCGATTTCAGCGAGCGCGAGACGAGCATCGAGCTCGACGCCCAGATAGCCCAACTCTTGCGACTTCGTGATGATTTTCGCCAATTCCTTGCGTGTTGCGCCGGCGGACTGGGCAGCGCTTTTTTCGGCGGTCTCGATGCGGGCTGCAGTGATCGCGGTCCGCCAACGGATTTCAGGATTCTGGCTCTTGACCGCCATGGATCGCGCGTGTTGCACCGCGTCTTTCGCTTCCGCTACTTTGCCCTGAGCGAGCAGGGCGCGGGCGAGGATGCACCAGGCCTGAGTTTCTTCGTCGCGGGCTTTTCGTTTCTGGAAGACCTCGATGACCTGTCGCATCGCGGCTTCCTGCTCCACAGGAGAATGCGCCTCCTCCAGGGACAAATCTGCAAGTCCGAGCTGAGTCTCCGCGATGGTGAACTCGTCGTGTGCCGAGGTCCGTATAGCCAGCGCCTGCTCAAACATCTTTCGAGCGCCCGAGAAATCTGCCTCCTGGAGCAGCAGACTTCCCAACCCCCACATGGCATACGCAGAACTAACCTGATAGCCATTTTTTTGCCAGATCGCGAGGGATTGTTCGAAACCCTGCTTGGCACCCACCAAGTCCCCCTGCAATTGGTGAACGAACGCGATGTTG
>Ga0209624_10002024_pt1 | contig 15277 bp, 10 predicted proteins | sample JacPinW_OM2H0_O1_FD_188565 | JGI IMG/M metagenome (GOLD analysis project Ga0209624, IMG submission 188565) | Forest soil microbial communities from Algoma, Ontario, Canada - Jack Pine, Ontario site 1_JW_OM2H0_O1 (SPAdes) (version 2) | ecosystem: Environmental > Terrestrial > Soil > Boreal...
CGGACACCACGATCGGCCGCGAAAGAGCCACCAACCCGTTTCTGCAACAGGCGGCGGCTGCTTCGCGTTGAGGCTTTGACGCCCGCGCGCGAAGTACGCGTCGTGCCAAGTACCCGTCGCGCCGTGTGCCCTTGCACATTGGGCCATGAGGCTTGTTCATGAATATAATCGTATCCTATCGCAAGCCGCTGGCGGCCGGCATCATCATCGCCGCCGTACTCACGACAGCCGCCTATGCGGCAGATGAACAAACGATGACCCAACCAACCGTCACCTCGCATACGATCGCGGTCGAGCATATCCGCATCGCATCCGGGCGGCCGTTTGCCGAGGTCCGGCAGCGGCTCGAAAGCGCCGTGCCCGAACTCGATCCCAGCATCGCCGAAGCCCTGGCTCGCGGCGATCAGGAGCACGCGCAGGCTTACCACGACAACGGGCCCAAACTGTCGATCTTCCTCGCCCGCGACCATGGCGCCTTGCTGCAGATCGCCGGGGCTAAGAAAAACGCCCTGCAATACGAGATCGGCAATCCGCTGACCGCCTCGAAAATGACGCGGTATCGACTCCCGGCCGCGCTTTACGCGCCGCTGCGGGTCGTGTTGTACGAAGACGAGCAGGGCCACGGAATATTCGAATACGACAAGCCGTCGTCTTTCTTCGGCCAATTCGGCGACGAGCGCGTCACCGACGTCGGCCGCTATCTGGACGCCACGCTCGAAGCCGCTCTGCGCCATGCCGCAGAGTGAGGCTGAGCAAGCCGCACCAGCCTCGTCATTGCGAGGAGCACTTGCGACGAAGCAATCCAGCCTTTGCGCCCCGCTGGATTGCTTGGCGGAGTTTATCATCGGGCCGACCACTTCGGGTCGGACCCGTTGGCTCGCAATGACGAAGCCAGGCAGGTGAACCATGGAATTGCCGGTCGCACTGCGCGCCGCCGTCGAGCGGGCGCTGAACGGCCGAAAGCCCGCCGACCTCGCCGCCTCGGCGGCCGCACTATCGCAGCGCTATCGTGACGAACGCCGCGACGGCCGGCTGCATGTCGCCAGCGAAGCCGACGCGCTCGCCTACCTCGCCGTACGCCTGCCGGCGACTTACGCCGCGGTGCGCGCAAGCTTCGCGGCGATCAAACAAGCTCGTCCGGATTTTGCGCCCAAGACCGCGCTCGATATCGGCGCCGGTCCGGGCACCGCGCTGTGGGCGGCAGCCGATTGCTGGCCCGCGCTTGCCGACGCGGTGCTGGTCGAGGCGAGCGCGGTGTTTCAGGCCTGCGGCGCGGAGCTGGCGCGCGAGGCCGACCTGCCGCATCTCACGTGGCGCATTGCCGACGCAGTGAAAAACCCCATCGATGAGGCGCCGCGCGATCTCGTCACGCTCGCTTACGTGCTCAACGAATTGCCCGCGGACGCGCGGCCACAGCTCTTGCAGCGCCTTTGGAACGCAACGGCCGACACACTCGTCATCATCGAGCCCGGCACGCCGGCCGGCTGGCAGCGCATCGCCGCCGCACGCGCACAGTTGCTCGCCGCCGGCGCGCATCCGATCGCGCCCTGTCCGCATGCGCACCCGTGTCCGCTCTTACCGCCGGACTGGTGCCATTTCGCCGCACGCGTCGCCCGCTCGCGCGCGCATCGCCTCGCCAAGGAGGCCGAGCTTGCATGGGAAGACGAGAAATTCAGTTATCTCGCAGTGGCGCGCAGCCCCACGCCGCTCACCGACGCGCGCATCATCGCCCGCCCGCGCAAAGGCAGCGGCCGCGTCACGCTGAAGCTGTGTCGTCCGGACGGATCGGCGAGCGAACAACTCTTCTCCCGCCGCGACGGCGACCTCTTCAAGCGCGCAACGCGCAGCGACTGGGGATCTGCGCTATAAGCGCGCCGTGCAGCAAAGCTCGCCCCGCAATGGTGCGGCCGTTATCTCGGCATACGCCCGACGATGTCTCGGGCGACACCCGGATTTGCGCGGACGTGCCATTCTATCCGGGATAGGGTCGACGTATCGTTCATTTGTGCTTTCAGGTTCGGAAAATCGTGAGCAATCAAGGCATTTACCTCTTCACCACCTGGGCGATCCCGGTCATCATCGCCATTACCTTCCACGAAGCCGCGCACGGCTTTGCCGCGCACCGCCTCGGCGACGATACGGCGTGGCGGCTTGGCCGCGTCACGCTTAATCCGATCAGGCACATCGATCCGTTCGGCACGATCCTGTTGCCCGGCATGCTGCTGCTCACCGGCTCCCCGATCTTGTTCGGCTACGCCAAGCCGGTGCCGGTGAAATTCTCGGCGCTGCAACACCCGCGGCGCGACATGATCCTGGTCGCAGCCGCCGGCCCAGCCATCAACGTCGTTCTCGCCATTGCCGCCGGCCTCGCGTTCCACATCGTACCCTTCCTGCCCGACACCGCCGCGCAATGGCTCGCGGAGAATTTGCGCAACGCCTTGCTGCTGAACGTGATGCTGGCGGTGTTCAATCTGTTTCCGCTGCCGCCGTTGGACGGCGGTCGCATATTAGTCGGACTTCTGCCGCGGCCCGCCGCGATCGCGGTATCGCGGATCGAGCCGTATGGCCTGTTCATCCTGATCGGCCTGCTCATCCTGTTGCCGCTGCTGAGTACGCAGTTCGGCGTCGATGTCGACGTCATCGGGCGCTGGCTGTCGATTGGCAGCCGCGCGATCATCAAGGCGATCATCGTCATCACCGGCAACGGCTAAGACAGCCGACCAAGGCGCAGTTCGCGCCTTGCGCATCCGCGCCTCCCGTGATCCACTGCGCCGATAGGACATTGCGGAAGACGAAAACCGCAAGAGCCGACGCCATTAAGCGAGAGCGCCTCTTCCGTCCCTCTTTTTGCCGGCGGCGAAAAGTGGGAAGAAGTGCGCTCTTGTGCAATTGCCCGGCTTCTGCCATGTTCTGCATAGGACAGTATTGCTGTCCTATTTTGGTGGCCTGAGCGCGCGCGGTTCGTCTGATTTTCGCTCCCAAGGGTTCTTCGCTCCCAAAGGATTATGATCGGACGGACGAAGACGCGCGGAGGGCCAGCCGCCGCGGGCGAGGGCGCGCCGAGCGCGGCGGACAAGCAGCCGGGGGGCTGCCGGGTGGGGATAGCCCACCGGGCGGCACGAAGGTTGCCTCCAAAAATAAAGGCTCGCCCCCGGGCGCACGACCCCATCTTTCTCCGCCGCGGGCGGTTGAGAAGGAAACGGGAGCGGCGCGCGGCAACGTGAGTGTCAACACCCCCGCACGGGCAAAGGCCACGGCCGGGAAGCGCGAGAGTGACGATGAGCGCGCAAGGTTCTGGGCTGCAAGGTTCTGGGCTTCAAGGTTTTGGGCTTTTTGATCCGGCGCAGGAAAAGGATTCCTGCGGCGTCGGTTTTATTGCCGACATCAAAGGCCGCAAATCACACCAGATCGTCAGTGACGCGCTGACCATCCTGCTCAATCTCGAGCATCGCGGCGCGGTCGGCGCCGATCCGCGCGCCGGCGACGGCGCCGGCATTTTGGTGCAGATCCCGCACAAATTCTTCGCCAAGAAGGCGCGCGAGCTCGGCTTCACGCTGCCCGAGCCCGGGCATTATGCGGTCGGCGCGCTGTTTCTGCCGCGCGACGCCGACTGGCGCGCCGAGATCATGGAGACCTACGCCACGGTCGCCGCCGCCGAAGGCATGGAGCTTCTCGGCTGGCGCGACGTGCCGACCAACAATTCGACGCTCGGCGAGACCGTCAAGCCGACCGAGCCGTGCAACATGCAGGTATTCCTGGCGCGCGGCGAAAAGATCGCCTCGGACCAGGACTTCGAGCGGCGGCTCTACATCCTGCGCAAGACCATCTCGCGCGCGCTCTACGCCAAGCGTGAGCGCGCGACCTCGCATTATTATCCGGTGTCGCTCTCCTGCCGCACCGTGATCTACAAGGGCATGTTCCTCGCCGACCAGCTCGGCACCTATTATCCGGATCTGCACGATCCGGATTTCGAGAGCGCGCTCGCGTTGGTGCACCAGCGCTTTTCCACCAACACCTTCCCGACCTGGTCGCTCGCGCATCCCTACCGCATGGTCGCCCATAACGGCGAAATCAACACGCTGCGCGGCAACAACAACTGGATGGCGGCGCGACAGGCGTCCGTGTCCTCGCCGAAATTCGGCGACGATATTTCAAAGCTCTGGCCAATCTCCTACGAGGGCCAGTCCGACACCGCCTGTTTCGACAACGCGCTCGAATTTCTGGTCATGGGCGGCTACTCGCTCGCACACGCCATGATGATGCTGATCCCGGAAGCCTGGGCCGGCAATCCGCTGATGGATGAGGAGCGGCGCTCGTTCTACGAATACAACGCCGCGCTGATGGAGCCGTGGGACGGCCCCGCGGCGATCGCCTTCACCGACGGCCGCCAGATCGGCGCGACGCTCGACCGCAACGGCTTGCGGCCGGCGCGTTACATCGTCACCAAGGACGATCGCATCATCATGGCCTCGGAAGTCGGCGTGCTGCCGATTCCGGAAGATCAGATCGTCACCAAGTGGCGGCTGCAGCCCGGCAAGATGCTGCTGGTCGATCTGGAAAAAGGCCGGCTCATTCCCGACGACGAGCTCAAGTCGGCGCTGGCGAAGAAATTTCCCTATCGGGCGTGGCTCGACCGCACCCAGATCGTACTCGAAGAGCTGCCGACCTCGAACGAGGCGGCGCCGATCTCCAATCTGGCGTTGCTCGATCGTCAGCAGACCTTCGGCTACACCCAGGAAGATCTGAAAATCCTCATGACCCCGATGGGCTCGACCGGCGAAGAAGCCATCGGCTCCATGGGTAACGACACGCCGATTTCGGCGCTCTCGGACAAGCCGAAGCTTCTGTTCACCTACTTCAAGCAGAACTTCGCCCAGGTGACCAACCCGCCGATCGATCCGATCCGCGAGGAACTGGTCATGAGCCTCGTCTCGATCATCGGGCCGCGGCCGAACTTGTTCGACCTGGAGGGCGCATCACACACCAAGCGGCTGGAAGTGCTGCAGCCGATCCTGACCAACGCCAATCTGGAAAAGATCCGCGCCATTTCCGAGGTCGCGGAATCGCACTTCAAGTCGATCACGCTCGATGCCACCTGGCCGGCGGAGACCGGCGCCGCCGGCATGGAAGACGCCATCGCGGCCTTGTGCGCCAAGGCCGACGAAGCGGTGCGCGACGGCATCAACATCATCATCATTTCCGACCGCCGCGCCGGCGCCGACCGCATTCCGATCCCCTCGCTGCTCGCTTGCGCCGCCGTGCATCATCATCTGATCCGCGAAGGCCTGCGCACGTCCGTGGGGCTCGTGGTCGAATCCGGCGAGCCCCGCGAGGTGCATCACTTTGCCTGCCTCGCCGGCTACGGCGCCGAGGCGATCAATCCTTATCTCGCCTTCGAAACCCTGATCGCCATGAAGGGCGATCTGTCGCAGAAGCTCGACGACAAGGAAATCATCAAGCGCTACATCAAGTCGATCGATAAGGGCTTGCTCAAGGTGATGTCCAAGATGGGCATCTCCACCTATCAGTCCTATTGCGGCGCGCAGATTTTCGACGCCGTCGGCCTGAAGTCGGAATTCGTCAACACCTACTTCACCGGCACCGCCACCCGCATCGAAGGCGTCGGCGTCGACGAGATCGCCGAGGAAGCCGTGCGCCGCCATCGCATGGCGTTCGGCGACATGCCGATCTACCGCACCATGCTCGATGTCGGCGGCGACTATGCGTTCCGCGTGCGCGGCGAGGATCACGTCTGGAATTCAGCCACCGTGGCGACGCTGCAGCACGCGGTGCGCGGCAATTCGTATGAGCGCTATCGCCAATATGCGGCGCTGATCAACGAACAGACCGAAAAGCTTTACACCATCCGCGGCCTGTTCCGGATCAAGGACGCCGAGGCCGACGGCCGCACGCCGGTGCCGATTGAAGAGGTCGAGCCTGCCGCCGCCATCGTCCGGCGTTTCGCCACCGGCGCCATGTCGTTCGGCTCGATCTCACGCGAGGCGCATACCACGCTGGCCATCGCCATGAACCGCATCGGCGGCAAGTCGAACACCGGCGAAGGCGGCGAGGAATCCGATCGCTTCAAGCCGCTGCCCAACGGCGACTCCATGCGTTCGGCCATCAAGCAGGTGGCCTCCGGGCGCTTCGGCGTCACCGCCGAATATCTGGTCAATTCCGACGTGATGCAGATCAAGATCGCCCAGGGCGCCAAGCCCGGCGAAGGCGGTCAGCTTCCCGGCCACAAGGTCGACAAGACCATCGCCAAGGTGCGGCATTCGACGCCGGGCGTCGGGCTCATTTCGCCGCCGCCGCATCACGACATTTATTCGATCGAAGATCTCGCCCAGCTCATCTTCGATCTCAAGAACGTCAATCCGGACGGCGATGTCAGTGTCAAGCTCGTCTCCGAAGTCGGCGTCGGCACCGTCGCCGCCGGCGTGTCGAAGGCGCGCTCCGACCATGTGACCATCGCGGGCTTCGAGGGCGGCACCGGCGCTTCGCCGCTGACCTCGATCAAGCATGCCGGGTCGCCGTGGGAGATCGGGCTTGCCGAAACCCACCAGACGCTGGTCGCCAACCGGCTGCGCGGCCGCATCGCCGTGCAGGTCGACGGCGGGCTGCGCACCGGTCGCGACGTGGTGATCGGCGCGCTTCTGGGAGCCGACGAGTTCGGCTTCGCCACCGCGCCGCTGATCGCCGCTGGCTGCATCATGATGCGCAAGTGCCACCTCAACACTTGCCCGGTCGGCGTCGCCACCCAAGATCCGGTGCTGCGCAAGCGCTTTGCCGGCGAGCCCGAGCACGTGATCAACTTCTTCTTCTTCGTCGCCGAGGAAGTTCGCGAGATCATGGCCACGCTCGGCTATCGCAGCGTCAACGAGATGATCGGGCAGATGCAGATGCTCGACGTGCGCGAGATGGTCGATCACTGGAAGGCGCGCGGGCTTGATTTCTCCCGCCTGTTCACTAAGCCGGACGTGCCGGTCACGGTCGCGATCTATCATCGCGAGAAGCAGCAGCACAAAATCCACGACATCATCGATCGCAAGCTGATCGCGGACGCTGCGCCCGCGCTCGAGGGCGGCACGCCGGTGCAATTGGCCTCCGCCATCACCAACACCGATCGCACAACCGGCGCCATGTTGTCGGGCGCGATCGCCAAGCGTTACGGCCAGGACGGGCTGCCGCACGACACCATCACGGTGAAATTCAAGGGCACCGCCGGCCAAAGCTTCGGCGCGTTCCTCGCCCGCGGCGTCTCGTTCGAGCTCGAAGGCGACGCCAACGACTATGTGGGCAAGGGCCTGTCCGGCGGCCGCATCGTGGTGCACCCGTCGGCGGAGTCCGGCATCATACCGGAGCAATCGATCATCGTCGGCAACACCGTGCTCTACGGCGCCATCGAGGGCGAGTGCTACTTCCGCGGCGTCGCCGGCGAGCGCTTCGCCGTGCGCAATTCCGGCGCGGTGGCGGTGATCGAAGGCGCCGGCGACCATTGCTGCGAATACATGACCGGCGGCGTCGCTGTCGTGCTCGGCCCGACCGGCCGCAATTTCGCCGCCGGCATGTCGGGCGGCATCGCCTATGTGCTGGACGAGGACGATACTTTCAAATCCCGGTGCAACATGGCGATGGTCGCGCTCGAGCCGATGCCGGCCGAGGAGGAGATCAACGCCCGCGTCTATCACCAGGCCCGCGATCTCGAGATGCACGGACTGGTCGAGGTTATGTCCGATATGAGCCAGTACGATGCGGCGCGGCTTTATCTCTTGATTTCGCGCCACGCACACTTTACCGGCTCGACGGTCGCCAAAAAAATTCTCGGCGACTGGTCCACCTGGTATCCAAAATTTCGCAAAGTCATGCCGGTCGAGTATCGTCGCGCGCTCAATGAGCTGAAGGCCGAAGCACAGGCCATGCAGGCGGCCGAATAGAGCGCGAGAGCGAGCGAAATCCGATGCGTTTAGTGTCCGCTCGTCCCGGCCAACGATATCAAGCGACGGTCCGTCACCCTGAGGCGCGAGCGAAGCGAGCCTCGAAGGGCGACGGCATCCAAGTCGGCTGTTGCCGACTTGGACACTCAATAACTCCGAAATCGGACAAGCCGATTTCGGTTGGCCAGGCCGCTCATCCTTCGAGGGCCGCCATAAGCGCGTTTACGCGCGTCTTCGACTCGCTATGGCGGCCGCCTCAGGATGACGGTGAACAGCTAAGGGTATAGGCGCGCAGTGGGTAAGGTCACGGGTTTCCTCGAATATCAACGCGCCGACCGCGGCTACGAGCCGGCCGAGGAGCGTATCCGGCATTGGCGTGAATTTGTGCTGCCGCTGCCAGAGGACGATTACCGTACGCAAGCGGCGCGCTGCATGAATTGCGGCATTCCGTTCTGCCAGGGCACGGGCTCGCTGCGCCCCGGCACACCCGGCTGCCCGGTCAACAACCAGATCCCGGACTGGAACGACCTCGTCTATCACGGCGATTGGGAAGAAGCCGCGCGCAACCTGCACTCGACCAACAATTTCCCCGAAGTCACCGGCCGGGTCTGCCCAGCGCCGTGCGAAGCCTCCTGCACGCTCAATCTTGAAGAAAGCCCGGTCACCATCAAGTCGATCGAAGCCGCGATCGCCGACCGCGCCATCGCCCAGGGCCTCAAACCCGAACGCGCGGCGGTGCGCACCGGCAAGCGCGTCGCCGTCATCGGCTCGGGACCGGCGGGGCTCGCCTGTGCGCAGCAGCTCGCGCGCGCCGGTCACGACGTGCATGTCTACGAGAAGTGGGCCAAGGCCGGCGGCCTGATGCGCTACGGCATTCCCGACTTCAAGATGGAGAAGCACCACATCGACCGCCGCATCGCCCAGATGGAAGCCGAGGGCGTCACGTTCCACTACGGCGCCCATGTGGGCGTCAATGTCGATGCAGAAAAGCTTGTCGCTGGCCACGATGCGGTGGTGCTCACCGGCGGCGCCGAAAAGGCGCGTGAGCTGCCGGTGCCCGGGCGTGAGCTCAAGGGCGTGCATTTCGCCATGGAATTCCTGCCACAGCAGAACCGTCGCGTGTCCGGTGAAGCAGCAAGCGACGCCGAGCCAATCCTCGCCAACGGCAAGCACGTGGTGGTGATCGGCGGCGGCGACACCGGCTCCGACTGCATCGGCACCTCGATCCGCCAGGGCGCGGTCAGCGTGACCAATTTCGAAATTCTGCCGGCGCCGCCACTACGGGAAAACAAGCCGCTCACCTGGCCGAACTGGCCGCTGAAGCTGCGCACCTCATCGAGCCACGACGAAGGCGCCGAGCGCGACTTCGCGGTGATGACAACGCGCTTCTCCGGCGCCAACGGCCACGTCAAGAAGCTCCACTGCGTGCACGTCAACGACAAGATGCAGGCCGTTCCGGGCAGCGAGTTCGAGATCGACGCCGATCTCGTCCTGCTCGCCATGGGCTTCGTGCATCCGGTGCACGAAGGCCTGGTCAAGAGCTTGAATGTCGCGCTCGACCAGCGCGGCAACGTCTCCGCCTCGACCGACGACTATCGCACCTCCGTGGACAAGATCTTCGCCGCCGGCGACATCCGCCGCGGCCAGTCGCTCGTGGTCTGGGCAATCCGCGAAGGCCGCCAAGCCGCCCGCGCCGTCGACGCCTTCCTGATGGGCGCAAGCGCGCTGCCGCTGTAATTTCAGCCGCGTGCCATCCCGACGACTGCATTTCGTCATTGCGAGGAGCCAACGGGTCCGGCCCGAAGTGGCCGGCCCGATGACAAGCTCCACGACGAAGCAATCCAGCTCCGCGGCTAGAACTGAATTGCTTCGCTACGCTCGCAATGACGAGCGAGGCGCCCTCCCCCTCACTCCAATCTCGGCTATCATCTCCCGCCTTAGCCAGGGAGGACTACATGACCACCGCCGCCAAATGGCTCGCCGTCTTTGTTGCTGTCGCCGCGCTCACAAACTTCGCGCACGCGCAGGAGCCGCCGAACCGCAAGGAAATGAAACGCGCCGATCTTTCCGGCACCAAAATGGAGGTCGTTCTCTCCACCGCCGAATACAAGCCGGGCGAGACGATCGCGCGCCACATCCATCACGGCGAAGAAGCGTTTTATGTTCTCGAGGGCGCGACGGTGGAAACCGCCGACGGCAAGCAGATCGAGCTCAAAACCGGCTCCGGCTCGATCAACATGCGCGACGTGCCACACGGCGGCTTTAAGGTCGTCGGCGACAAGCCGCTCAAACTTGTGACCGTACACATCGTCGACAAGGGCACCCCGCTCTACGACGCGCCGCCGAAATAGTTTTCACGTTCTCCAACAACCGCTCCTCCCCGCGAAGGTGGGGACCCATTGGGCTTGCGATCAGCGTGTCGTTTGAAGGTGGATTCCCGCCTTCGCTTTTCGTCGGAGTGAGTGGAAGGTCCAGCTATCGCGCCGCCGCCGGGCCGACCGGCGCGGGCGGGCGTGGCGGTGGGCCGCCGTCGAGATCCTGGTTCGTCTGTCGCGGCCGGGCTGGCGTGGCGTTGGGGGAAGGGCTCGGCGCCCCCGCCGCTCCACTAGGCACGGAGCCGGCGGCCGGCTTTTTCGGCTCGGCCTTGCTGGCGTCGCTCTTGTTGGCATCAGTCTTGTTGGCTTCGCCTTTGTTCGCTTCGGCCTTGCTGGTGTCGGGCTTATTTCCCTCGCTCTTGTTGGTCTCGGTTTTGTTTGTCTCTGTTTTGCCGCTGCCACCCGACGGCGGCGGCGAAGCGGCCGGCGGAGCCGCGGACGCCCCTCCGCTCGTGATATCGTTGCGCGGCCAGGAGAAATCGTCGGCGCGGCCGTGCGGCGCGGCCAAGGCCTCACCACGGCTCAACACCCGCATCGCCAGCGGGTCGGGATCCTTCTTCTGCGGCGCCCCTTTGGTGGCGCCGAGAAGTTCGCCGCCTTCGTTGCCGGCGGCATTGAGCGGCACGACCGGCCCGGGTGCCGGCTTGGCGTCGGTCGTGCCCTTGGCGGGCGCCGGCTCTTCCGGACCCGGCAGCGCGACCGGCACCGCGTGGCTGGTCAGCACCCGGCGCAATTCATGCTCGACATAATGCGCAAGCTTTTCGGCGCCGTATTTGGTGAAATTCACCCCGTCATAGGTGCGCAGCCGCCGCGTTTGTCCGTCGAAGTCGGGGCCTTGCTGCGTGTAATGACCCTGCTCGTCGACAAAGCCGTCCCAGATATCGACATAGACGATGCCGGCCTTCTCCGCTCGCGCGCGATAAAGCTCGTCCAGATAGCTCATGTCGCTTGTCGACTTGGCGCCGCGGATCGAAGGCAGCCCGACCCAGACCACGGGCACGCCCCTGCTTTTGAGCACGGCGATCATCTCGTCGATGCGCTTTTCGTAAAGCTCGCCCCATTTGTCGACATGAAACTCGTAGTTGGGGCCATAGATAGGCGCCGGTGGCGGTGGTGGCGTCTGTTTGCGCGCTGCCTCGGCGCCGGCGGGTGCAGCCGACTGCTCGGCCGCCGCGGGGGCGCCCTCGGCCGCCGGGCCGGAGGTTGTGCCCGCGCCGGCGGCTTGTCCGGCCGCGGGCGCCGGCGTTGCCGGGCGGGGCGGTGGAAGGCGCTCGCGCAGCGGGATGCGATCGTTGAGGCCAAGCATGACCACAATGGCGCTGGGCTTGTCGGCGGCCAGCACCTCCTTCACCGCCTGCGACCAGTCGGGCGAGTCGGCGCGCGGCTCGTAGCGGATCAAGCCCGCATAGGGCTTGATCCGCCGCACCACGCTGATTTGCGGCGTATCGGCCAGGGCTTCTTCAAGCCCGTAGGCGAGCCAGTCGGCATTCTGGTCGCCGATCACCAGCACGGTTTCGGTCGGCGGCGGCGCATCGGCCTTTCTCGGCGTCGGTGCCGGCGGCTTCAGCGACTCGTAGGCTTGCGGCTGCCGCTGCGTGAACGGGTTGTAGGGATCGTAACCCCGGTTCCGATAACCGCGGTTGCCGCCCCAGAACGGCTGGAAGAAATCATTGAATTGCACCGGCACGGGCCGCTCGCGCTGGTCGAAGGCCCCGCGGCCTCCGGCGAACTGGGCATCGGCCGGGCCGGCGAAAACCAGCCCCAACGCCGCGGCGCCGAACGCCAAAGCCACCTGCCGAGTTCGATTCTTCATCGGCGCGTCCAATAAAATCGTTCGCATCTCCGCCTACAGACTAAACGTCCATAGCGGTAAGAGGGCGTAAACAAAAAGCCCCTCCGCGGCGCAAAGCGCACATATTAGCCCAATAAAGTCAATTGAGGGACGTTCCACGCGCGCCGGTGCCGCAGTTTCGTCCAATTTGGACACTCCCGCGGGAGGCATACAAGCAAGCTGAGTGCTTCGGTGAACCCGCCCCGGGCGTCGTCGAGCAGCTATTCCGCCACCACCGCCATGATCTCGACCTCGATCAAAAAGCCCGGATTGGCGAGCGCGGTCACGCCGATCAGCGTGCTGGGCGACGGCCGTTGCGGGTCCCACGGAACCGGCAGCGTACGATCGTTGAGCACCTTGAGAAACGCCGGAACGTCCACCGCATACATGCGGCGGAAGACGACGTCGTCCCAAGTGGCGCCCACCGCCTTGAGCTGCAGCGTGAGCCCGTCGAGGACCGCCGCATATTGCGCGCGCAGATCGCCCGGATGCAGCGGCTGATAATTGTCGTCGGCCGGCGTTTGCCCGGCGATATAGATCAGCTTCGAGGGCTTCTCCACCGTGAGCACCCGCGTGTAGTTCGGGTGATGAAACAATCCCGGCGGATTCAAATATTCATGCGGCATGGTGATATCCTGTATGGCGACAATCCTACCGGCAATCCTCGCGTGTCGGGACGCTCTAGCGATGCAGACGCTTGACCGTCACGCGCTCGCCCTCCTCATCCTTGTTGATGATCTGGGTTTCGTCGTTGCAGATCAAGACGTCGTCGCGCGCGAGCCACAGCGACGCATCGAGCTGATCCGAAGAGACGACGTGAAAGACGGCACCGGAACGCATCTTGATCACTGAGCCATCGACGGCGATGAACGCGATCTCGTCATCGTCGCAGGACGCCAGCGCGGGCGTTCCGGCAAACACCGGCAGGAGCGCGCAGACCGGCGCCCACACAAAAATTCTGCGCAACAAATACATGGCGCCGCAATTATTCGCGTACCCGCGACGTTGGCAAGAGCCAGCGGCGGAAAGAGCTGTGGTCTCGACGCTGCCGGCGCGGACACGGCACGAACGAGCGCTATTCGTGATACGGATTGACGAACAGGCCGACGAGTCCGGTCGAGCCTTTGACGTGGGTCGACGGCCACGTGAATTTGGCGACGAGTTCCTCACGTATCAGGCCGGGCGGCAATTCCTGCGGCTCGAAATCAGTGGCGGTGAGAATGAACGTATAATGATGCGGCGTCGTGTTCGGCGGCGTGCACGGTCCCGAATAGAAGCCGACGCCCATCGTGCTCTTGCCGCCGACATAGTTGCTCGTGGGCTTGCTCACTTCGCCTTCGGCAAATCCGGTCACCGACGGCGCGATCCCATAAGCGACCCAATGACTGACGCCGCCCGGCGCGCGCCCCTCCGGATCGAACATGGTCAGCACGAAGCTTTTGGTGCCCTCAGGCGTATTGGTCCAGGACAATTGCGGCGACACGTTATCGCCGACGCAATTGGGATTGTTGGCCATGTTCATTTTGCCGTTGGCGACCTTTTTCGGCATCATCTTGCCGTCCTCGAAGGTCGCCGATTTCAAGGTGAAAAGCTCGGCGGCTTTCGCGTTTGCGGCCAGGCTCAGACACAGCGCCGCCAGCGCGGCCGTCGACACATGAAGCTTGCGCATTCTCGTCTCCCGTGTGCGAAGAAATCTGAACTAGGGCCGGCGCGATGAGCGCACCGGAGGCACGGCCATCTATTTTTGCTCGTGCTTTTTGCTTTCGTCTTTCTGCGCGTTGGCACGCTGGCCCGTATAGGTGACGCGCCAGATTGTGCCGCCGGTATCTTCGGCGATCAGAAGCGCGCCGTCGCGGGTGACCGCCAGCGCCGCGGGCCGGCCCCAGACTTCCGCGCGCCGCTCACCCGACACCCAGAAGCCGGTGGCGAAATTCTCGTAATAGCCTTCCGGCTTGCCGTCCTTGAACGGCACGCGCACCACTTTGTAACCCGTGGGCTCGTTGCGATTCCACGACCCTTTCAGCGCCACGAAAGCGTTGCCCTTGTACTCGGCGGGAAACTGATCGGCGTCATAAAACACGATGTCGAGCGCCGACGAGTGCGCCTCGAACAACAGGTCGGGCACGATCGTCGCCTCGACCTTGTCGGGCGCGCGGTCGCCGAAACCGGCCTGCGCATGTTTGCCGATATAGGCGTACGGCCAGCCGTAGAACCCGCCCTGTTGCACGCGGGTCAGATAGTCGGACGGCAGCTTGTCGCCGAGTCCGTCGCGCTCCTGCACGATCGCGTAAAGGTCGCCGGTCTGCGGCTGCAAGGCGAGCCCGGTCGGGTTGCGCATGCCCGACGCGTAGGTGGTCTGATGCGTGCCGTCCGCATCGAACCGCTGGATCGTCGCCTTCGGCTCCGGCTCGATGCCGACATTGCCCGAGGAGCCGACGCCGACGAACAGCGCGCCGGATTTCGGATCGATCACCAGCGGCCGGTTCTGGTGGCCTTGCACGATGCCGAAAACGCCCTTCTGGCTGATCATCTTGGCACCGTAGGCGCCGGCCACCGGCTTGCGATCCTCCGGCGCCACCTGATCGACGCGCAGATTTTCGCTCCGCCCGGCGCGCAGCGCGCCGAGAATGTGCGGCACGCTCCAGATGCCGTCCTGGTCGGCGATCAGCACGTGATCGCCCTGCCAGGCCAGCCCGTAAGGCCTGTTGAGATCTTCGACATGCCGGTCGACCCACACCGCGTGTCCGCTGCCGTCATCGCGCAGCAGCGTCAAATAGCCGGCACTCTGTTCGGCGACCAGAATATCGCCGTTCGGCAGCACCAGGAGACGCCGCGGATTGGCGAGGCCGGTTGCGAACGGCGTCGCCGTGAAGCCTGCCGGCACCTGCGGCGCCTGCCCGCTGTAGGGAACGATCAGCGGCCGATTGGTGACGACCGGCCCGGTCTTCGGCGCCGGCAGATTGGCCGGATCGATGCGGATGCGCCGGCCCAATTCATGCTCGTTGGCGAAGTTCTGCTTCAGCGCATCAGGGCTCGCGTCATCGTGGGCGCTCGGCGTTTCCGCGCGAGCCGTGCCGCGCTCTTGATCGAATGCGGAAGGCGCAAGCCCGCCGAGGACAAGAGCGGCACACGTA
>Ga0209624_10002025_pt1 | contig 15275 bp, 9 predicted proteins | sample JacPinW_OM2H0_O1_FD_188565 | JGI IMG/M metagenome (GOLD analysis project Ga0209624, IMG submission 188565) | Forest soil microbial communities from Algoma, Ontario, Canada - Jack Pine, Ontario site 1_JW_OM2H0_O1 (SPAdes) (version 2) | ecosystem: Environmental > Terrestrial > Soil > Boreal...
CCCCCCACATGGCATAAGCAGACATGACCTGATAGCCGTTTTTCTGCCAGATCGCGAGGGATTGTTCGAATCCCTGCTTGGCGCCCACCAAGTCCCCCTGCAATTCGTGAACGGTTGCGATGTTGTCACCTGTGAGGGCGGCATATCCGGTATCCGCTGGGTCCCAGCCCTGCCGTGCCTCCTCATAGAGTTGGATCGCGCCTCGCAGATCCCCCCGATCCAATCGGTCGTCGGCAAGGTTCCCGATAGCCGTAGTCATGTTCCTCTTGTCGTCGAGGCGTCGAAAGATAGCCACGGCCTCGCGCAGCATTTTCTCGGCGGTGGCGGGATCGCCCTGTAATTCGTATACATTGCCGAGGTTGTCGAGCACATTGGCCACATCGGCTTCGGATCCATTCCTGCTGAAAATGGTTTGTGCCTGCTGGAACAGGCGTATGGACTCGGGCACGTCCGTTTGAAAAACCACATCTGCCCAGATCTGCAAAGACCTGGCTTCGCCCTCCGGGTCCCCGGCTGCGGCGAAAATGTCCCTCGCCTCGCGGCAGGCGGAAATCGCATTTTCAGTAGTTGACCGAAAGTCCCTCCAATACTTACACTGCATTTCCCGCGCTTCTGCCAGGATAAGACGGGATCCCTGCGCCTTTGCCTTCTCCACCGCCCGTGCCAGGGGCTGTTCTTTATGCTTAGAATCGCCCAGCAGGGTCCACGCCTGGACCTCCACAAATTCGATACGGGGGTCTTCAGAAGCCGGAGGCGCAAGCTTGCGTAGCGACTCGACTGTGGCGAGAGCATCATGCCCTTTGCTGCCTCGAGTCTGCACTGCTGCCAGCTTGAGCCCATAGTCGACGTTGTCCGGGAACAATGTGAAGAGCGCGCGATAGATCTCGATCGCTTTCTCGTATTCATGATCGATGTCACGATAGCGGCCTTCCACCTCCAACCGCTCTTCGCGTGAAAGATTGGCGGACAAATCGTATGCCTGCCGGGCCTCCTGCTGCGCCTTCTTGTCGTAGCCCAAACGGGACCAGGCCTCGGCCAGAGCGGAGTGAGCCAGGGAAAACTTTGGATCGGCGGCGATAGCCTGCTGCAGAAGATCTCGTGCTTCCAAGGCATCGAGTACACGTAACCGAGCGAGTCCCTCCGAATAAAGGCGGGCGGCCTCACGATTGGAAGGCGAAGAGGCACGAACGCTCACTGCCTCCACCGGAGAAACTGCTTTCACGCCCAGCTTTTCGCGCAACCGGGAACCAGCCTGAGAGACCATGTCAAAAAGGTCAGCCTCGCTTCCCACCACCGCGACATCGGCGACCGTCTCCCCAGCGACCGTATCTTGAAGGCGCAGATCGAGACGGATGCGGGTGCCAGGCTTTTCGCCGAGAGCGGTGTAGGAGCCGAGGACGATCAAGTCGCTATCCAGGTCCTTGTGCAATCGTGCCAGCGTGTTTCGCGAAAGGCTGTCGGCGTCGCCTAGAGGAAGATCGCGTTTGGTGCGCGCGATGTCTTCCCCGGAAACCAGGCGCAGCTTTTCTCCGGCCTCCAGTTCAGTGCTCAACATTTCCGCCAGTGCTGTGGACAGCCAGCCTTCTTCGGGACGGCCGGAGAGGTTGCGAAATCCGAGAACCGCGACAGAATGGCGCGCCGGCGCAGACGGCCCAGTTGAACTTATGACAGCAGGTTGCGTCGGCGACGGGGCCCGGCGGAATTGCTTCCACGCATAGACACCCGCTACGGCCACCGCAGCCACGGCCAGAACCCCGACCAGTCTCGCGAGCGGCCAACTTCGGGGAGCTGGCAAACTCAGCTGTTCTTTCTCTTCATTAGTCGTAATGACACTTGTCTGGATCGTGTGTTTCTGGAAAAGCAGCCCACTGGAGCCCCTGCTGGCGGCCGTTGCCAACTCCGGCAGGGTACTTCCGTCCTCTGAAGCAACAACCTGCACCGGCGATACAAACTGATACCCTCGCCCCGGCAGGGTGACGATGTAGCTGTTGTCGCCCGGCTTCTCCTCGAACGCCCGCCGCAGCACAGAAATACTTTGCGCCAGGCTGTTCTCATCGACAAAGGATTCCGCCCAGACATTCTTTAGCAGTTCCTCACGGGTGAGAACCTTTCCCGGGTTCTGCACGAAGTAGAGCAGCACATCGAACGCCCGGGAGTTAAGCGGGACAATCGCCTTTTCCCGCCGCAGGCTACGCGCACGGACATCCAGCTGGAATTCCCCGAATTGAAATATCCATCCTGGTCTCATCGACATAGAGGACATTCAGAGCTTTTCAGAAGTTATCAGAACTCTTCACTGGCCTTTTTGGAGCGACTGCCGCAACAATCGCGACCCAGTGAGCGGGGGCCGAATGAAGCGACTGTACCAATGGTTTAGCAAGCGGGCAAGCTTCTTCCGCTCTGGCACGCCAACTCCGGGCACAACCCGCACCGTCCGCACTGAGGTGACGGTGCATCGGGAGGGGATGACCCTGCTGGTGGGTGGCGTGGCGGCGGGCTTCGAGAACTGCCCGCTTTGCGGACAGAAGCTGGCTCCAACGCAGGCGGAACAGGCAAGACTTCGCCTGCAAGGGGGTTCGTTTTCGCTGGACGACTTAGCGTCTGACTTGCCGGCGGATGGTACTTCCCCATGAGCAAAGGGGTTCGAGACGGGAAAGATTCGAATTTTCAAGAAGCAGTGAGGAGAGTTTTTATGACGAGGCAAACTTTGAGGCATTTCGCACTAGCGCTGAGTCTGTCGGGACTGGCGCTGATTCCGTCCATTAGTTTGGGGCAGGCTGGACTCGCGTCCAAGCTTCCAGGAAGAAGTCCGGCATTCGCGGCGGAACGGGAAGCGATGAAACCGCCGACTTATACCGTCCTCTACACGTTTACCGGGGGAGCGGACGGAGCAGTTCCCTATGGCGCCAGACTGATTAGAGACCGGGCTGGCAACATCTACGGCACCACGAACAGCGGCGGCAACGACTCAGACTGCAGCGCCGGTGATCCCCCCGGGTGCGGAGTGGTCTTCAAGCTGGACGGGGCTGGCACTGAGACCGCGCTCTACACTTTCGGTGGAGGAACGGACGGAGCGCTACCTTTCGCAGGCCTGGTCCGGGACGCGAAGGGCAACCTCTATGGCACCACATCGGGCGGCGGCAGTGGCATTCTCCCTGCCGGAACAGTCTTCAAACTGGACAACACCGGCAAGGAGACCGTGCTGTACAACTTCTGCTCCGTCGCGAACTGTGCGGACGGCAATACTCCCTATGCAAGTGTGATCCGTCACGCGGGCAACCTCTACGGCACTACCGTAGGCGGCGGAGTTTCCAACAGCGGAGTGGTGTTCAAACTGGACCCGGCCGGCAACGAGACGGTGCTGTACACCTTCTGCCCGAATGGCAACTGCGTGGACGGGATATCTCCCAACGCAGTGATACGGGACAAAGAAGGCAACCTCTACGGCACCACTACCTTTGGCGGCGGAGCCAACAGCGGAGTGGTGTTCAAGTTGGACCCGACTGGGGCGGAGACCGTGCTCTACAGCTTTGCCGGCGGCGCAGACGGGGCAAACCCCTTCGGAAGTCTAATCCGGGACGAGGCTGGCAACCTTTACGGCACCACCACCGCGGGAGGGCCTTCCGGCCAGGGAACCGTGTTCAAGGTCGATCCGTCGGGCAGCGAGACTGTCCTCTACAGCTTCACTGGCGGCACGGACGGTGGGTTTCCCGAAGCTGGTCTGGTCCGGGACGAGAAGGGCAATTTCTACGGCGCCACTTTTTTCGGCGGTCTCGCTTCACCCCCTTGCTATTCCTTCTGCGGCGTTGTCTTCAAGGTGGACACGACCGGTGTGGAAACCGTCCTCTACAGCTTTACAGGGGGTGCGGACGGGTTGAACCCAGCTGCGGACTTGATGCTGGGCAAGTCGGGGAACCTTTACGGCACCACTGCATACGGCGGCGACTCCGACCAGTCATGCGCAACCGGAATCGGCTGTGGTGTGGTGTTCAAGCTCACGCGTTGATAACGGTCGAACGGCAAGGCATGACCCTGCTAGTGGGTGGTGCGGCGGCGGGTTTCGACAACTGCCCGCTTTGCGGATAGAAGCCAGCCCCGGCGCAGGCGGAACAGGCAAGACTTCGACTTCTAAAGGGTTCGATTTCGCCGGACGATTTACCGGTGGATGGTACTTCCCCATGAGTTCAGGGTGTGGGTTGGGGAAGATTCGAATTTTCAAGAAGAAATAATAAGGAGCGTTTTATGACGAAGCAAACTTTAAAGAATTTCACACTCCCGCTGGCTCTGTTGGGACTGGCGTTGATCCCGTCCACCATCTGGGCGCAGGTTGGACTCGCGGCGAAGCTTGCGGGCAAGCATCCAGCGTCCGCCGCACCACGAGCGGCAAGCGATCAGACAAAGACGCCGGGGTCGCCGTCCTACACCTTCACGCTGCTCAGCTTCCCCGGCTCCCTTGACACAGGTGCGGAAGGCATCAACCTGGGCGCGACCACCTCAAAGATGGAGATCGTTGGCGGCGCGGATCAAGGGGGCTTTCTCGCAAGGGTGTCGGAAAAGAAAACTGTCACCGAGACCTACGAGGCGGTGAATTATCCCCGTGACTCAGCCCCACAGACTGTATTTGCCGTTAACGATTCAGGCCAGATGGTTGGCGCCTACGCTGACTATGACCAAGGGTATGAGCGAAGCGGCGGAAAGTTCACCCCGATCGCGGTGCCGTTTGCTGGTGCCTTGGGCACCTTCCCTTACGGAATCAACAATTCTGGCGAAATTGTCGGCGGTTGGTGGGATAGCAACAAGGACGAACACGGCTTCACGCTGATAGGAAGCACCTACACCTCATTCGACTACCCCGGCGCTAGCGAGACCGTATTGTTTGCTGTCAACAGCGCGGGAGACATAGTTGGCGGGTATACCGACGCCAGCGGCGTCTTCCACGGGTTCTTGCTCAGCGGAGGGATCTACACTTCGTTCGATTTCCCCGGCGCAGTTGAAACGGGTGCCTACGGAATCAACGACGCCGGCGACATCGTCGGATTTTACTGCACAACCAACGAATCTATCTCGGGCGCACAGGGATTTCTGTTGAGCCAAGGCGTCTTCACGACGATCGCGATCCCAGGCGAAGTTACAACGTATGCGGATGGGATCAATAACAACGGCGTGGTGGTCGGCTTCTACGTGGATGCCGCCGGACTTACTGTCTCGTTCCTGGCGACGCCGTAGGCCGGGCAACAAAAGCGAACTACGCCTGGGGTAGCGGCGCGGGGAGGGAGTTCGTAGGAAATCACGGGAAGAAAGCAAACGAAAAACACACTTGGAGAGAATTATGAAAAACCTGACTACGCAGTTGCGCCTAGCTTCACTTCTGTCTCTGATCCTGTTGGCCTGTACGGCGGCCTACGGGCAGATCACACCCCTCGGCGACACCTACACCAACAGCGCCGATCCCACCACCAACTACGGCGCCCAGAAGACGCTCAATGTCGATGCCGCCAAGGAGATAACCTACATTCAATTCAATCTGTCGTCGATCCCCACCGGCGCCAGCATCAGCCAGGCCACGCTCAAACTCTACGTCAACACCGTGACCACGGCAGGAGCGTTCGAGGTGTACGCCGTCAACGGCACCTGGACCGAGAGCGCCCTCACCTACAGCCTCGCCCCAGCCCTCGGCAGCGTGATCGATTCCAACGTACCGATCACCACGGCGGACAAGAACCAATACATCCTCATCCCCATGACCTCGACGGTGCAGGGGTGGGTGAACACACCGTCGTCGAACAACGGCCTAGCGCTGGTGGCCGTTGGTTCGTTCAATGCCACCTTCGACAGCAAAGAAACCACGACGACGAGCCATCCGCCGGAGTTGGACGTTGTCTTTGCCGGCGACGGCACCATCACGGGCGTGACCACGGCCAGTGGCAGCGGCCTGACCGGCGGCGGTACGAGCGGCACGCTGAATCTGTCGCTGACCAATGCGTGTTCGGCGAATCAGGTGTTGCAATGGAACGGCACTTCGTGGATATGTGCGGCGGTGGGCACGGGCACGGTGACCAGCGTCGGCAGTGGCGTGGGACTGACGGGCGGGCCGATCACGGGCAGTGGAACGCTGAGCCTTGCGTCCAATGCCTGCGCCTCGGGCAGCGCGTTGAGTGCGCTGCCGTTCACCTGCTCACCGTTCGCCACGCTCGCGGCCAACACGTTCACGGCGAATCAGACGATCAACGGCACCGTTACGGCCACCTCGAGTGGCAACGGCGTCGTCGGCAACAGCACCGGCGCTGACGGCAACGGCGTCGTCGGCAACAGCACCGGCGCTGACGGCACCGGCGTGGAGGGTTATAGCCCTTACCTCGGCGTTTTTGGGGGGGGGCTTTGGGTGTGTACGGCCTCGGGACCGCTGGCTACGGGGTTATTGGCGAAACGACCGCCACAACGGGGGTTACTTATGGTGTGTTTGGCTCGACGGTGTCGCCTGCTGGCTACGGTGTATTTGGACAAAACTCCGCCACAACGGGGAACACGGCGGCTGTGGCCGGCCTTTCGAGTTCGGTTTCTGGCTATGGCGTTCAGGGTTCGAGCTCCAATGTCGGCGTCCACGGGATCTCGGGCACCGCCAGCACCGAAGGAACAGGTCTTACCGACATTGGCGTATGGGGCGATAGCTCGTCGAACATCGCGGTAGTTGGGACTGCCGACACTAATTATGCCGGAGTTTTCGAAAACAACTCACTCAATGCCACGCTCGCTGTCGAGAACGATACAGCGACCGACGGAAGCGAACTCTTCGTTGCGTTAATGCCGGAGCTCCTGGGTGAAGCATACGCGATCATTGGAGACCCGGGATGCGGTGAAACCTCTGGCAATATGGCCCTCCAACTCGGACAACGCGGCATGTCGGGCTGTAGCAACTACACGCTGCTCGGAAACGCCGCGGGCAGCACGTACCTGAACGCCGTGAGCGGACAAACCGTACACCTCCGCATCAGCAACGCCGACCAATTGACGGTTACAACGGGAAAAGTGGACGTTATCGGCACCCTCTCCAAAGGCGGCGGCTCGTTCAAGATTGACCACCCGCTCGACCCCGCCAACAAGTATCTCTATCACTCCTTCGTCGAATCACCCGACATGAAGAACATTTATGACGGCACCATCACCACCGACGGAGCAGGTCTGGCTACGGTCACGCTGCCGGATTGGTTCGAGGCGCTCAACCGCGATTTCCGCTATCAGTTGACGGTAATCGGCCAGTTCGCTCAGGCCATCGTGGCTTCCGAGATCAGCGGCAACCAATTCAGCATTCGCACCGACAAGCCGAGCGTGAAGGTTTCCTGGCAGGTGACCGGCGTTCGCCAGGATGCATTCGCCAACGCGAACCGGATCCCGGTTGAGGTCGAAAAGGCTCCTGCCGATCGCGGCCGCTACCTCTACCCCGAAGTCATCGGAGCGCCCCAAACGGCGCGGATTGGCTACGAAGCGCCCCCACAGGAAAGCGAGCAGATCGTGCACCCTCGCCCGACCCTGCCGCGGCGCAGCAATGCGTCGCCATCGCAGCCGCGGACGGCGCCCGGCCAGCCAATTCCGCAGGTGCCGGCTCCGCCCAAAGCAGCTGCGTTGCCGCATCCGGCCGCGCCAGCCAGCAAACCGGAGCTTAACCAAAAGTAGCCTCCGCTTAAATTGTGTTGCTAGAGGGGGCCAAGGCTCCGAACCGAGGCTCGAAACCACGGCCCCTCCAGCGCGGCGGGCAATTTCGCAGTTCAAAGTGGTCTGGGAAGAAACATTTGGAGCGTGCCATGAAAAACTTAAAAACACAGTTAGCGGTAGTCTTACTGTCCACACTATGTTCGTTGACGGGCGCCTACGCGCAGCTTACGCCCAGCGGCGACGCCTACACTAACACCGCCGATCCCACCACCAACTACGGCGCCAGCAAGCTGCTCGATGTCGAGAGTTCGCAGACGACTTACATTCAGTTCAATCTGTCGTCGATCCCCACTGGCTACACCAGCTCCGACATCACCAAAGCCACGCTGAAGCTCTACGTCAATACCGCGACCAAGGCGGGCAGCTTCAACGTGGACTACGTCAACGGCACCTGGTCGGAGAGTACGCTCGACGCCAGTAACGCTCCGGCGCTGGGAACGACGATTCAGGCCAGCGTTCCGATCGTCACGGCGGATAAGAACCAGTACATCCTCATCGACATCACCGCGGCGGTGCAGGCGTGGCTGAGCGGCACCGCCAACGATGGCATTGCGCTGGTCGGCAATAGTCCGGTGGACGCGACTTTCGACAGCAAGGAGAGCACGACGACGAGCCATCCGCCCGAGTTGGACATTGTGTTTGCCGCAGGCAGCGGAATCACCGGGATCAACACGGCTGCGGGCAGCGGACTGATCGGCGGCGGCACGAGCGGCACGCTGAATCTGTCGTTGACCAATGTCTGCTCGAAGAATCAGGTGCTGCAATGGAGCGGCACGGCGTGGGGATGCGCTTCGGCGGGCACGGGCACGGTGACCAGCGTCGGCAGCGGCGCAGGACTGACGGGTGGCCCGATCACCGGAAGCGGAACGTTGAGCATCGCTACCGGCGGGGTGACGAACGCCATGCTGGCAACTTCCTACGCGCAGCTAGCGGCGGCCAACACGTTCACGGCGAATCAGACGATCAACGGCACCCTTACGGCCACGTCGAGTGGTTTCACAATCGTCGGCCAGGCTACTAGCGACGCAGGCGTTGGCGTAGCAGGTAACGGGACCCTCTATGGTATGTCAGGCTTTGCATCCGACACGACGGGGATTGCGATAGGTGTGTCGGGTTTGTCCCTCTCGTCTTCTGGGCAGGGCGTATCTGGCTCGGCTAACGCCTTATCGGGGCCTACGGTAGGGGTGATGGGCTACTCCCAATCGCCTGGCGGCTATGGAGTGTATGGCGATCTGAATAGCACAACGGCAACTACGGCAGCGGTTTACGGAACGACGGAGTCGACCGCTGGCTATGGCGTTGAGGGTACGAGCCCCAATGTCGGCGTTTACGGGATCTCGTACGCCGCCAGCGCTGAGGGAACGGGTAATGCCTTCGTTGGTGTATGGGGCGACACTGGAGCCCAGGATGCCACCGGGGTACTTGGGACTGCCGACAATGGCCAGGCCGGCGCTTTCTTCAACAACTCGCTTGATGACCCTACGCTCACTGTCGACAACAAAACAACGAGCGTCGGGGGAGAGCTCTTCGTTGCGTTTATGCCGTTCCTCCTGGGTGACGCAGTCGCGATCATCGGAGACCCGGGATGCGGTGAAACGTCCGGCAATATGGCCCTCCAGCTCGGACAAGAGGGCATGTCGGGCTGTAGCAACTACACGCTGCTCGGGGACCTCGCCGGCAGCACGTTCCTGAACGCCGTGAGCGGTCAAAACGTGCACCTCCGCGTCGCCAACGCCGACGTAGTGAAGGTTTCAACTGGCGCGGTCAACATCACGGGCACGATGAGCGCGACCGGAACCAAGAACTTCCGCATTGACCATCCTCTTGACCCGGCCAACAAATACCTTTACCACGCGTCCATCGAGTCCTCCGAGGTGCTGAACCTGTATAGCGGGAATGCCGTTCTCGACGACGCGGGCGAAGCGGTAGTTCAGCTTCCCGACTGGTTCGAGGTCATCAATAAGGACTTCCGCTATCAGCTCACCCCGGTCGGCGCGCCGGGGCGAGACATTTATATCGCCGAGGAAGTTTCCGGAGGCCACTTCAAAATTGCGGGAGGCAAGGCCGGCGCCAAGGTCTCCTGGCAAGTCTCCGGCGTGCGCAACGACGCCTGGGAAAAAGCGCATCCGTGGGCGGTTGAAGAGGACAAGGGCGCCGATCGCGGCCACTACCTGACTCCCGAACTCTACGGAGCCCCCGAAACGGAGCGCATCGGCTACATGGCGGTGCCACCGGGAAGCGAGCAGATCGTGCACCATCGCCCGCTCCTCCCGCGGCGCGGCAACGCTTCGCCATCGCAGCCGCGGACGCCGCTCAGCCAGCCAATGCCACAGATGCCGGCTCCGCCCAAAGCAGCTGCGTTGCCGCATCCGGCCGCTCCAGCCAGCAAAGTGGAGCCAAACCAAAAGTAGACGCCGTTCAACTTGCGTTGGCCAGGGAGCCAAGGCTCCGAGCCACGGCCCCCCGCCAGCGCAGTGAGCAAATTCGCAGTTCAACCTGATCTGAGAAAAACACTTTGGAGCGTGTCATGAAAAACTCGAAGATGCAGTTCGCAGTACTCTTGCTGTCCACACTATGTTTGCTGACGGGTGCCTATGCCCAAATTACGGGAGTGACGGCCGGGACAGATCTCACCGGCGGCGGGACCAGTGGTAACGTCACCCTCAGCCTAAACACGGCCAAGGTGCCACAACTGGCCACGGCCAACACTTTCACCGGAAACCAGACGGTGAACGGGAACCTGAGCGCGACGGGCTCGGTGACAGGCAGCGGCTTTGACATTGGAGGCGAGCCCATCGCGTTCGGCTCCTACTCGCTCGCGAATTCGTTCCTCGGCTTCGCGGGGAACACCACGATGACAGGCAACTACAACGCCGCCGTCGGGACGCTGGCGCTCTACGCCGACACCACAGGCGGCGGCAACACCGCTGCCGGGACGCTGGCGCTCTACGCCGACACCACAGGCGGCGTTAACACCGCCACCGGCAATGGATCGCTCAGCGCCAACACCACCGGCAACTACAACACTGCCAGCGGCGGTGGTTCGCTCTATCAAAACACCACGGGCAGTTACAACACCGCCGGCGGTGAAGCTTCCGGTTACACGGTTGACTCTTCAAACATCACCGGATCGTTTAACACTTTCCTCGGGTTCGGCAGTTCGCTGACAACCGGAACCCTCAGCAATGCCACCGCCATCGGCTCCAACGCCGTGGTCAGCGAGAGCAACGCGCTGGTGCTGGGCAGTTTTGCAGCGTCACCCATGTGCAAACTCAACGGCTGCTCGAACACCAATGTCGGCATCGGCACTTCAGCCCCGGGGCATTTACTGGACGTGGCGGGCACCGTTGCCTTCGATTCCACCGGCCTGAATAACGGGACCAACTTTATCGATCTGACGTTCGGCCTCAACGCGGGAGAAGGGATATCCTCCTCGCGCACAGCCGGTCCCAATCAATATGGAATCGACCTTTTCACGGACTTCACCCGACGGATCTCCATCGAGCAGCACGGCAATGTGGGCATCGGCACCGCAACTCCCGACAACCTCCTCACTGTGAACGGCAGCGCCGACAAGCCCGGCGGCGGTTCGTGGGGCACCTACTCCGATGGCCGGCTCAAGAACCTTGACGGCAGCTTCAACTCCGGCCTGAGCCAGGTTCTGAAACTCAACCCGGTCCGCTATCGCTACAAGTCCGACAACGCGCTCGGCATTCGCGATACGGACGAACACGTCGGAGTGGTCGCGCAGGAGGTGCAGCGAGCCATCCCGGAAGCGGTGACGAAAAACAGCAAAGGCTATCTGCTGGTGAACAACGATCCAATTATCTGGGCAATGCTGAATGCGATCAAGGAACAGCAGGGGGAGATTCGAGCTCTGAAGTCTGAGCTTCGGGCTACACGACAGACTCTGCAAAAGGTGCAGACGCAAGTGGCTCGCACTCAGCCTGCGTTGGTGGCAGCGAAGTGATCGCGGCAGAAGGCTTTTCGAAGACAAAGAGAAATTCCGGTTCAGGAGGACGGTATGAAATTCACATTGAGAACTTCGCCCATAACGATTCTTTGCGTTTCTTTAGCTTGTGCAACGGCGCTGGCTCAGGTTCAGCCGTCGCCAGGCGGCCCCGTCCACTCTCGCTTCGGATTTCCGATATCCAGAATGAAAGCCCAGCCGACGGCTGCGGCAAATCATCAGGCGCAGTCGCCAGGCTCACCTGACATAAGCTTCACCTTCGGGATGGTCGACTTTCCCGGGCAGATGGACAGTGCCGCTTTCGGCGTCAACGACAAGGGCCAGATTGTAGGCGGATATGGAACCGGATTGGCCAGCGGTGCGAGCAATTACGGCTTTCTCCTCAAGGGCACGAAGTTTACCCTGATCGATTATCCGGGGGCGGGGTGGACCGAACCGAATGGCATGAACGACTCCGGCGTGATCGTTGGCGCATACGCGACAGCTTCCAGTAGCGAGGGGTTCGAACTGGTTGGCAAAACCTACACCACCATTGACTATCCCGGCGCAACCTTTACAGAGGCCGACGGAATCAACAGGTCGGGAGACATAGTCGGGGCTTGGTATTGCTGCGGCGTGGACCATGGGTTTCTGCTTTCCAAAGGCGTCTTCACGAGTATCGACGTGCCGGGCGCGGCCGACACGACCGCATATGGAATTAACAAAACCGGTGAGATCGTCGGCGTGTACTTCACTACCGACGGCGATAGTCATGGATTCCTATACAGCGGTGGCACGTTCACGACGATCGACTATCCCGGCGGCTACTCACAGAATTATCTCGCCGGTATCAATGACCAGGGCGTGATCGTCGGCGGCTATGGAGAATTCACGACCATCAACGGATTCGAATATCAATGGGAGCATGCTTTCATCTACGACAGCGGACAATTCACGAACGCCGACGTACCTCTTGGTCCGCCTGCCGTGACCCAGCCCTATCAAATTAACAACAACGGCGTGATGGTTGGCGATTATGTCGACAACTCCGGCACCGTGTACGGCTACGAGGCCGCGGTCGGACCGTAGTCGTCGCGGAATGGCCCAGAACGCGAAAAAGGAAAAAATCAGTCTAAAAGGAGCAGGACTTATGACTAACTTACAGCATCGTCAATTCGCACCTTCAGCTTTTCGAGTAACTGCGACGCTCACCCTGATGATCCTGTTGACGCTGGCCATCCTAACCACTCCGCTGGCTTCCGCCCAGACCTTCATGTTCAACCGCGCCGATTTCGCCACCGGAGTAGGCCGGTAGCGGTGGCCGTGGGCGACTTCAATGGCGATGGCCTCACTGACGTGGTCACCGCCAACTCGTCGGCCAACACCGTCTCCGTTTTGCTCGGTCACGGAGACGGCACCTTCGCACCCCACTCCGATTACGCAGTGGATGGAGCGCCGATCGGCATCGTCGTTGGCGACTTCAACGGCGACGGCGAGCTCGACATTGCCACAATCTCCGGTTTTGACAACGCAGTCGTCAGCGTCCTTATAGGGCTCGGCGACGGCACCTTCAAACCCTACATCACCACCACCGCGGGAACGCAGGGCGGCAGCATCGCGGTCGGCGATTTCAACGGCGATGGCAAACTCGATGTCGCCGTCTCCGACAGCAGCATCGGCGTTGACATCATGCTGGGCAAGGGCGATGGAACCTTCCAAGCTCCCGTCGGCTACGCTACAGCAGCCGATCCGCGGATGGTAGCGGTCGCCGACTTCAACGGCGACGGCAAACTCGACCTGGCGACGACCAACGCGGGGAGCGAGACGATCTCTGTACTGCTCGGCAATGGCAACGGGACATTTCAGACCCACAAGGACAACTCCACCGCGAAGGCCGCCAGTTGCATCAGCCTCACCGTCGGCGACCTGCGCAGTGACGGGAGACACGACATTGTTGCCGGATGCCAGGCTCTCGGCCTGATCGGGGTGCTGCTCTCGAACGGCGACGGCACCTTTAAGGCCATCAAGACTTACCCTATTCCCATCGGCGTGACCGACGTAGCGGTGGGCGACTTCAACGGTGACGGCAAACCAGACGTTGCCGTAACCAATGGCGGAACGAATGTTTCCGTGCTGACGGGCAGCGGCTCGGGAACACTGAAGACCGCAGTCACTTTCGGCACCAACTTTGGTCCGACTGGCGTAGCTGCTGTCGATCTCAACGGCGACGGCAAGGCTGACTTGGTAACTGCCAACAGTGGCGCCCCCTTCGGAGTTATCACCGCTAACGTCTCGGTCCTGCTGAGCAATGGCAAATCCCTGTTCGCCGCCCGCACCGATTACCCTGTTGGCAGTGGCACCGATACCGGAGCCTACAGTGGAATTGCGGCCGCCGATCTCACCGGAAACGGCAAGCCGGATCTGATTGTTCCGATCACCTACGCCTTTCCCTATGAGATTTCCATCCTGATGAACAAAGGCAAGGGAACCTTCAATGCGCCTGTAAATTATGCGCTGCCGACTGGTCCGATCGCCGTGGTGGCCGGCGATTTCAACAACGATCACAAAGTGGATATCGCGGTAGCGAATGGCAACGGCAGCGGCAGCATTACCGTGCTCCTCAACTCGGGCACGGGAACTTTCCCCACGTACACAGAATACTCCACGAATGGCATCCCTTATGGCCTCGCCGTGGGCGATTTCAACAAGGATGGCAATCTCGATATCGTCGCTACCAACGGAACGCAAAACACCGTATCCGTCCTTCTCGGCAACGGAGCGGGTGGATTCGCACCATTCGCCGCCTACCCCACTGGAAGCGAACCTATATCCGTCACCGTTGGAGATTTCAATCACGACGGTTGGCCTGACCTGGCGGTAGCTAACGAACTGGGCCAAAGCGTTTCCATCCTGATCAATAAGGCCGATGGCTCGGGCACGTTTCTTCCGAAAGTGGATTACACAATACCAGCAGGCCCGATATCGATCGCCACCGGCAGCTTTCGCGGTAATGGCACGCTCGACCTGGTCGTAGCCACGAATAGCGCCTTTCCTGGAATCATGGTTCTGCTCGGCAACAACGACGGAACCTTTAAGACGCCTGTGCCTTACGACACGATGAACAACGCCTATGCGGTCACCGTCGGCGACTTCAACAATGATGGCAATCTGGATTTGGCGGTCTCTATCGTCAGTGCGGGAAGCAACTTCGGGTATGTCGAGGTGATGCCAGGAGCCGGCGATGGTACTTTCGGCGCCGGGGTGACGCTAGCGACAGGCGCGTTGCCGGCCGGAATCGTCGCTGCGGATTTCAACGGCGACGGCAGCCTGGATCTGGCAACCGGCAACGGAACGACAGCCGGCGACTCCGGCTCCGCAACCGTGCTGTTGAACGAACCAGTCATCGGTTTAGCACCCAATAGCCTAACTTTCAAAGCGCAAAAGGTTGGAACCACCAGCGCCGCGCAGGTGGTGACTGTGAGCAATCCGGGGGCGGCGCCGCTGAAAATCACGTGTGTTTTCGGCAAGCATGCGTGACGACCGCTAACTCGCCTTGTTACATTCGCTGAGCCGCCGAAGAGCGGCCGAGGGCGAACCGCATGAGCACCGCAGTCAT
>Ga0209624_10002026_pt1 | contig 15274 bp, 10 predicted proteins | sample JacPinW_OM2H0_O1_FD_188565 | JGI IMG/M metagenome (GOLD analysis project Ga0209624, IMG submission 188565) | Forest soil microbial communities from Algoma, Ontario, Canada - Jack Pine, Ontario site 1_JW_OM2H0_O1 (SPAdes) (version 2) | ecosystem: Environmental > Terrestrial > Soil > Boreal...
CTGCCGGGCTACGATTTTGTCGGTCAAGACCTGGATGCCAGCAACAGCAACCCCTTGGGGACCTTTCTGATCGCCAATGACGGTGATGGCTGGGATCCTGACCCTTCCGATCCCGGCGATTGGATCGACAGCACCGATCTTAAGAATTCAACCGTGTTCCCTGCTAAGAACTGCAGCACTCAGAACAGCTCGTGGCATGGCACCCGAGTCATGGGCGTGCTCGGCGCGCTAACCAACAACGATACCGGCATTGCCGGCATGACCTGGAATCCGTACCTGCTGCCGGTGCGCGCACTGGGTAAATGCGGCGGCTTGGATTCGGACATCATCACCGGTATCGAGTGGGCCGTGGGCATGTCGATCAACGGCGTGCCGGATAATCCGTATCCGGCCGATATCATCAATTTGAGTCTCGGGGGCACCGGCAGCGCCTGTCCAACCGACTATCAAAATCTCATAATGCAGCTCACCAACCTGGGCGTTCTGGTGGTGGCATCCGCCGGCAATGAAAGCGGTCCAGTCGATATACCCGCCAATTGCCCGGGCGTGCTGGCGGTTGCAGGATTGAGAAATGTCGGCACAAAAGTCGGCTACAGCAGCCTTGGGCCCGAGGTCGGAATCGGGGCACCCGCCGGCAATTGCGTGAATACGACCGCCGGCAGCCCCTGCCTGAGATCCATCGACACGACGGTCAACGAGGGCGCCACCACTCCCGGAGCGAACTCTTACACCGATCAAACCAATTCCAATCTCGGCACCAGCTTCTCCGCGCCCATTGTTTCCGGTATTGCCGCCCTCATGCGCGCCGCGAACGCGAACCTCACGCCGCCGCAAATTATTGCGCGCATGAAGGCGAGCGCGACGCCTTACCCGCAGCCCGCCGGTGTGGCCCAGTGCGTTAACGGATCGACCTCGAATGTCGAATGCGCCTGCACCACCGCCACGCCCACCACCTGCGGCGCGGGCATGGTCAATGCACTGAATGCGGTCAAAGCAGCGCTCAATCCGATTGCCGCGGTGAAGATACCCGCGGGCTTCACGAGGGGCAGCGGCACCTTCGACGGCGGCGGCAGCGCGCCGGCTTGCCACGCCACGATTGCGTCCTACGCGTGGACCGGCACTGCGGGCGTACAAGTCGTCTCGGGCGCGGCGAACTCGGCCGTGAATGTCATGGTTAGCGGCGCGGGAACCTTGACACTGGTGGTGAAGGATTCGGTCGGCAACACCGATACAGCGGTGATCTATTTCACGGCCGCCGGTATAAGTACCCTGGCACCCTCCGTTGCCGGTAGTGCCGCTTCCGCCTGTATCGCGGACATGACCGTGACGCCCGCCGCGCCGACGATCAACGGTTCGTTCTCCCCGGCCAGTGTCGCTGCGAATGCGTCTGCCACGCTCGTGCTGACGTTCACAAATAGCAACGGTTTTGCGCTGACTCAGTCAGGCATCACCGTATCGCTGCCCGCCGGCCTCACCTTGGGGACGCAGGCGCCGGCGAGCAGTTGCGGCGGTGCTGCGCTGTCGCTGACCAATACGACGAGCAGCGTGACGCTTGCCGCGGCCACTATTCCCGCCAGCGGTAGCTGCGATATTTCATTCAGCGTGAAGAGCGCCACGGCGGGGACTTACCTCACCTCGATTGCATCCAGCGACCTGATGACCGGGCCCGCCGGCGGCAACACGACGCCGGCATCGGCGACACTGACGGTCACCGCGGCCAGCGCCGGCGGCGCAAGCACCGGCGGCGGCGGGGGCGGGGGTTCGCTGGATTGGCTGGATATCATGCTGGTGACCGGCATTCTGCTCGTCTTGCGAGGGCACGCCGCCAGGCGTCCGCCCCCTAAAGTACGCTCGCGGCTCACGCCGCGGCGGTGACTGTATAATCAGCAGGATGAGTAACCCCCACCTGCACGGCGCTACCGTTCAATCGGTGAAAACCCATCGCGATGCCCGCGGCACATTATTTGAACCGCTGACCGACGCAGAATTGCAGGCGCAAAAAAATGTTCACGTTGTACTCTCTCTCCCCGGCGAAATACGCGGCAATCATGTGCACCGCACGGCCGTGGAAACCACGACCGTGGTGGGACCCTGCTTGGTCCGGCTGAAGGAGGCGGGGACGGTTCGGGACATCGACGTGCCGGCCGGCGAAGTATTGCGGCTAACCATCCCGCCGGGCGTGGTTCATGCATTTCGCAACACCGGCGATGCCGCCATGGTGTTGGTGTCGTTCAGTACCAATCTGCACGATCCGGCAGGCGAGGACACGCAGCGGGAGCAGATTCTTTAAGCGGGCTTGGCAGTCCCAATGCAAGCCATCTCCTTTAAAAATACCCGGCTCTTCAAGCGTGGCATCTGGCTGAGCGCAGCCGCGTTGATTGCATTCGTGGCCGCCCCGTCGGCGATCGACGGCGAGCTGTGGCGAAATCCGGTGCCGAGTGCGATTGCCATCGGCCTGTTGTGTGCCGCCTTGGTGTATTTCTTTTGGCGCACGCAAATGCACCGTCTGGCCGACGAAGTGCTGGATTGCCAAGACTGCCTCAAGGTTCGAAGAGGGCGTCTCGAGGAAACCATCCCGCTGTCGGGTGTATCGAGCGCCGAGGTCTTGAGCCGCGGCGGCTTCCATCGGATCACGGTCAGGCTTCACGAGCGTTCGAAGCTGGGACGCCAAATCGATTTTCTGCCGCAGGCCAGCCTGTGGTCCAACCTTGCGGCCATAAAAACTGTCGCGCTCAGCCTGACTGAACGTGCGGCCTTGTACCGTCAATCAAAATGAGCGGTCACGTGGCCCGCCCCGGTTCCCCGGGAATCCCAAGTTCGTAGCCGCGCTTGAAATCCCGAATGTGCTTCTCCATCCAGGTTCTGGCTTGTTCGCTTTTTTTGAGTTTGATGGCATCGATAATTTTGCTTTGGGCGGCTTGAATTCGCGCCCGGGCCTGCGGCACGCGGTCAATGATTTCCGTCAGCGCGGGCACCAACAAAAGATTCAAGGGTGACTGCGATAGCGCCAAGACCTGATTGCCGCTCGCGGCCGCCACTGCCGTGAAAAAATGCACCACCGCGGAAACGGCTGCGGCGGTGTCGGTGACCTCACGCTTGAACAGGGTACTCGCGCGGGTCAGTCCCTGCAGCTGCGCGGCGGTGCGTCGCGATGCGGCATAGTGGGCGGCGGCCGGTTCAATCGCCATCATCGCTTCCCACAACTCCATGAAGGTCACGTCGTGAAGCGCCAGCGCGCGGCTCACGCCGGAACTGACGCGGCGCGGCTCCGGGCGGGTGACCCGCAGACGCTTCTCGCCGCGCTCACGCCCGAGCAATCCGTGGATCTCCAGTTCGCGAATCGCTTCACGAATAGTCGAGCGGTTGACCCCGAACTGACGTGCGAGATCGGTCTCGGAGGGCAGCGCGTCGCCCGTGCGCAATGATCTTGCCACGATGCGCTGTTCGATCAGATTGGCGATTTGCCGGTAGGCCGGACGATCATCCAGCGGCACGAACAGGTCGGTCATGCCCCTTCCCCAAACAGTTCTCGGCCGATGAGCATGCGGCGAATTTCCGAGGTGCCCGCGCCGATTTCGTAAAGCTTGGCGTCGCGCAACAATCTCCCCGTGGGGTAATCGTTGATGTAGCCATTCCCGCCCAGCAGTTGTATCGCATCGAGCGCGGCGCGGGTTGCCGCCTCGGCGCAGAATAAAATGCACGCCGCGGCATCCTTGCGTGTGGCATCGGCGCGGTCGCAGGCCGCGGCCACCATGTAAACGTAGCTGCGGCAGGCGTTCAAGGAGGCGTACATGTCCGCGAGCTTGCCCTGCACCAGCTCAAAGGTGCCGATGGCCTGACCGAATTGCTTGCGTTCGCGCACATACGGCACGGCCACATCCAACGCGGCAGCCATGAGACCCAGCGGACCGCCGGCGAGCACCACGCGCTCGTAGTCCAGGCCGCTCATCAATACGTTGACGCCGGCATTTTCGCGCCCCAAAAGGTTCGCGGCCGGCACTTCGCAGCGATCGAACACCAATTCGCTGGTGCTCGAACCGCGCATCCCGAGCTTGTCGAGTTTTTGCGCGGGCGTGAAACCGTTGAAGTCTTTTTCGATGATGAAAGCGCTGATGCCGCGCGAGCCCGCTTCCGGCAGGGTCTTGGCATACACCACCAGCACATCCGCTTCGGGGCCGTTGGTGATCCACATCTTGCGGCCATCGAGGATATAGCTGTCGCCATGACGCACGGCCTTGAGCTGCATCGATACGACGTCTGAGCCGGCCCCGGGCTCGGACATGGCGAGCGCCCCGACATGCTCGCCGCTGAGCAGTTTCGGCAGGTACTGCTGCTTTTGCGCGCCGGTGGCGTTGAGCGCCAGCTGGTTTACGCAAAGATTGGAATGCGCGCCGTAACTTAAGCCGACCGCGCCCGAAGCGCGTGAGATTTCTTCCATGGCGACGACGTGTGCCAGATAGCCCAGGCCCGAACCGCCGTCCTCCGGACTGACGGTCATGCCCAGCAACCCCAAATCGCCCGCTTCGCGCCACAGGTCCCGCGGAAAAACGTTGCTGCGGTCGATTTCGTTGGCGCGCGGGGCGATGCGCTCTTCGGCAAAGCGCCGCACCTGGTCGCGGACGGTATCGATCACCTCACCGAGTCCGAAGTTGAACTCACGATAAGCAGAATTGGCCATTTTTGCCGGCCCCCATTGTCAACTGAACTGGATCGTTGGATAATCCGATTGTCCGACAATTCCGCCCTTAAGGCAACCAAGCCAATGGCCAAGATAGCCTCCAAACTCGATACCCGGTCGCAGGAATTTGCCGATAACCGCGCCGCGATGCAGTCGGTGGTGGATGATCTACGTGCCACGCTGCATCGCAACGCAGCCGGCGGCAGCGCTGCCGCCCGCGAGAAACATACCAAGGCTGGAAAGCTCTTGGCGCGCGAACGCATCGGCGCGCTGCTCGACCCCGGTTCACCCTTCTTGGAACTGTCTGCACTCGCCGCGCAGGGGGTATACGGAGAAGCCCTGCCGGGTGCGGGTCTGATCACGGGCATCGGCCGGGTGTCTTCGCGAGAATGCATGGTGGTTGCCAATGACCCCACCGTGAAGGGCGGCACTTATTATCCGTTGACGGTGAAGAAGCATTTACGGGCGCAGGAGATTGCAGGCGAGAACGGCTTGCCGTGCATCTACCTGGTCGAAAGCGGCGGCGCGTTTCTGCCGCGGCAAGATGAAGTCTTTCCTGATCGCGATCACTTCGGACGCATTTTCTTCAATCAGGCGCGGCTTTCGGCGCAAGGCATCGCGCAGATCGCCGTCGTGCATGGATCGTGCACGGCGGGCGGCGCGTATGTGCCGGCGATGTCCGATCACGCCGTCATCGTGCGTAACCAAGGGCGCGTCTTTCTCGGCGGGCCGCCGCTGGTTCGCGCGGCCACCGGCGAGGAAATCGACGCGGAAACGCTGGGCGGCGCGGATGTTCACTGCCGCCGCTCCGGCGTGACCGATTACTATGCCGAGAACGACACGCACGCGTTGGCCTTTGCGCGTCGTGCCGTCGCACGCTTGCGCGCGCCCACCCTGCGCTCAAGCTTAAGGAGTTCACCGGTGAGCGGGCTCGAAAGTACCTTCGACCCCGCCGAGTTGTACGGGATTATTCCGCAGAATTCCCGCAAACCTTACGATGTGCACGAACTCATTGCGCGCTTGGTCGATGGCGCGTGGTTCGATGAGTTCAAGGCGCTCTATGGAGCCACGCTGGTCTGCGGCTTCGCCGACATCCACGGCACCACCGTTGGGATATTGGCGAACAACGGCATCCTGTTCTCTGAGAGCGCACTGAAAGGGACGCATTTCATCGAGCTGTGCTGCCGCGAAGGCATTCCTCTGGTATTCCTGCAGAACATCGCCGGCTTCATGGTGGGCCAGGCGGCCGAGGCGGGCGGCATTGCCAAGGATGGAGCAAAGCTCGTGACCGCGGTGGCCTGCGCATCGGTGCCGAAGTACACCATCGTCATCGGCGGCAGTTTCGGGGCGGGCAACTACGCCATGTGCGGCCGTGCCTACAGTCCGCGCTTTCTGTTTCAGTGGCCGAATGCGCGCACGTCGGTCATGGGAGGCGAGCAGGCAGCCAGCGTTTTGGCGACCATCAAGCGCGAGGCGTTGGAGCGCAATGGCGAGAGTTTCAGCGATGTCGAGGAAGAGAAACTCAAGGCGCCCATCCGTGAGCAATTCGAACGCCAAGGGCATCCGTACTATGCTTCGGCGCGACTGTGGGATGATGGCGTCATCGACCCGCTTGATACCCGGCGCGTACTGGGACTGGCGCTCGCCCTGACCCGGGCGCAAGACACCGCCGCCACACGCTTCGGCGTGTTCCGAATGTGAGTGAGGCAATGATCCGACGACTGCTCGTGGCCAATCGCGGCGAAATTGTCTGCCGTATCGTGCGTACCGCGCGGCGTTTAGGAATAACGACGATCGCCGTGTATTCGGATGCCGATCGCAATGCGCAACACGTTCGCGCCGCGGATGAGGCCTACCACCTAGGTGCGTCGCCGGCCGCGATGAGCTATTTGGATATCGACAAGCTCATCGCCCTTGCACAGCGCGTGGGCGCCGATGCGGTTCACCCCGGGTATGGATTTCTCTCGGAGAATGCGCAATTCGCGCAACGCTGCCAGGATGCGGGTTTGATTTTTATTGGACCGCCGGCGGCGGCGATCGAATCCATGGGTTCGAAGAGCGCCTCGAAGACCGCCATGGCGGCAGTGGGCGTGCCGGTGGCGCCGGGCTATCACGGCGATGAGCAATCCGCATCGCGACTCGTCGAGGAAGCGGCGCGCGTAGGGTTCCCGCTGATCATCAAAGCCAGCGCGGGCGGCGGCGGCAAAGGCATGCAAGTGGTGACATCCGCCGCCGAAGTGCCGGCCGCCGTGGAATCGGCGCAACGCTTGGCACGCACGGCCTTTGGCGATGATCGCCTGCTCATGGAGCGCTACTTTCCCAAGGCGCGCCACGTGGAGGTGCAAATCTTTGCCGATTCGCATGGGCAGACCTTGAGTTTGTTCGATCGCGACTGTTCGGTGCAACGCCGGCACCAGAAGATCATCGAAGAAGCGCCGGCACCCGGCCTGCGCGATGAGGTTCGCACAGCGATGGCGCAAGCCGCCGTCAAATCCGCGCAGGCCGTGGGATACATCGGCGCCGGCACGGTCGAGTTCCTGGTGGACGATGCTCAGAACTTCTACTTCATGGAAATGAACACGCGGTTGCAGGTGGAGCATCCCGTCACGGAGCTCATCACCGGCATCGATCTGGTCGAATGGCAGCTGCGCATCGCCCAGGGCGAGCGCTTGCCGCGCGCTAAAGGGGAGATCTCGCAGCGCGGTTTCGCCGTCGAGGCACGCCTGTACGCAGAGGATCCGGCGCGCGAATACTTGCCGAGCGTCGGGCAAATCACGCACTTGCGCTGGCCTGAGACGGTGCCGGGACTGCGCCTCGATACCGGGGTCGAATCGGGCGATGAGGTATCGAGTTACTACGACCCCATGCTCGGAAAAATCATCGCTTGGGGCGAATCACGGGCTACCGCCATTGCGCTTCTGCACCGCGCCTTGAGCGAGGTCGAGATCGCCGGGGTGGCGACCAACCGGGCACTGCTGAGCAGCGTACTCGCCGATGCGGAGTTTCGCCGCGGGGCGGTGGGCACCGATTTCCTAAACGTGCGGCGCGCGAAATTATTGTTCGGCGAGCCCGATGCAAGCCACATCGACATCGCACTGGGCGCGGTTTGGTGCGCGGCGAAGAACACCGAAAACAACGCGCTGTGGGAGGACAGCCGCGGTTGGCGTCTGGCGGCGCCCGCCAGCACCGCGTGGCGATTCGCTGAAGGAAAAGCTGTCGTAGAGCTCTCAGCGCCGGACGAGTACTTAGTGCGGGTGAACGACGAGCACTATGCCGTGCGCGTACTCTCGCGCAGCAACCAGGTGCTGCTCGCGCAATGCCAGGGTCAGATGCAAAGCATTTCCGTGTTCGATGCCAACCCGGTTCTGCATCTATTTGGCGACGGGCGGCACGTGACGTTGCACCTGGAACGCACCGACGATGCATTGCAGGTCGCCGGCGGCACCGAACAGGGCTCCCTGCTGACGCCTCTGCCGGGGACCATCGTGGCAGTACATGTCGCGACGGGTCAACAGGTGGCTCGCGGTGCGCCGTTGGTGACTGTCGAAGCAATGAAAATGGAGCACACCCTCACCGCGCCTTATGATGGTGTGGTGTCGCGAATAGCTTATGGGTTAACCGACCGGGTTCCGGCGGGCGCTACCCTGGTAGAGCTCTCGCCCCTCTAAGGAATCGCGAGAGATCAGGCAACTTGTGCGTCCGCTGCCACTTCCAGCATCGGCAGCGTGACCTTGAAGCGGGTTTCCTTGCCCAGCATGCTGGCCAGCGCGATTTTGCCGCCCGCCTCGTGCACATAGCGGCGCACCAGCGACATGCCGCTGCCATGTTTGGTCTCGCCGTCATTATTTGCCAAGGTCGTAAAGCCGGATTTGAAGATCAATTTAATTGCCTGGCGATCGCGCAAGCGGCTTGCCTCATCCTCAGTCAGGATTCCCTTGGCGACGGCAACGCCGCGGACCTTGTCCGGATCGAGTCCCCGCCCATCGTCTTGAAACGTCAATTCAAAGCCGTTTCCCGGCACGGCACTGAACTCCAGCCGCAGCGTCGCATTGGCGGGTTTGCCCGCAGCTTCACGCTCAGCGGCGCTTTCGATGCCGTGCACCACCGCATTGCGAATCAGTTGAATCGCCACATTCTTCACTGTTGCCTGGTAGCGCGTGGGAACCAAGTTCAAACCGCCGCATGCGAGGATCACCGTCTTGTGATTCTCCTGCGCCACCAGATCGGTCAACGTGGTCAGCGTGCTCTCCAGGCTGCCCGCAGCCGCAATTCGTTGCGCCGCGGGCTGGACTTGCTGCGCCAGTTCAGCGAAAAACTTCGGCGCCTCAATGATCTGGGTGCCGTTTTCGGTGACGCGGGCGTCGGGCGGCGCGGGCTCAGCCTCTCGCACCGCGCTGGCTTGCGAAGTCAGCGAGCGCAGCATCGCAAATTGACCATACAGCGCATCAAGCTTCACCGCCAGCGGCAGAAAATCACTTCCACTCAAGGTCTCGCGGCTGCGCAGTTCCTGCAATGCATCCTCGAAGTCGCGCGCGGCGGATTGCAACCCCGATAATTTGAAGGCCGCGGCGTCACGCCGTATGCGGTCGACTTCATCGAGGGTTTCCTCCAGCTTGTTGCGAAATGCGGCGGCCTCGCGCGCCGGTTTTTTCAGGACACCGTTGATGGTTTTCATCGAGGCGTCGGTTCTTTGCAAAAAGCCTGCGAAGCGGGTTCCGCCGGCCTGCAGGACGCTGCGCAGGATTTCGCCCTGAGTCAGTACCTGGACCCGCAGGTCTTCCAGTTCCCGATGCTGCTGGGTGCGCAAGGTAATATCGGTGACGCGCACCATCCAAGAGCGCGGCTCGCCCGCGATTTCGACGGCGCTGAATTCAAACGAATAGTGGGCGTTGAGAAAGCTGCCGTCGGCGTTCGTCAATTTGACTTCCACGTCCAGCAACGGATCCGAGTTCGCGGTCTCGCCGTGGCCGAGCTCCAGAAAATGCGTCATGTGACTGCGGACGGCGCTCAAGGTCTTGGCCGAGACCAGCGGAGCGATCAATTTCTCGACGTTGAGATTCTCAAATTCTTGGCGTCGAAACAGAGTGCCCAGAGAAGCCGAAACCTGCGGTTGAATTTTGCCGGTTGAATCCATCAGGAACAGTCCGACGGAACTGGTTTTCAGAATGGCGTCGGTCAGCCGATTGCTGGCGCTGATCAGTTCCTGTTTTTCGCGCTCGTGGCGCTTCGCGGATATGAACATGGCCTCGATAGGGTGCCAAAGGCCGCGGGCACGAGGCATGATGCCTGTCACAGCCTCAAGCCGGCGATTTACTTAATATGCGCCGTCGCAGCGGCCTGTGACGCGGGTCTCGCTATGGGCGCGAGGAGTTATGTTTAGGCGACGGCGGCGATGGGTCCTAGATCCGCCAGCAACTCATCCGCGGACGCGTAGCGGGCGCTTTGCTGCTTGGCCATGAGGCGGTCGACCAGTGGCTGCTGCATCGCCGCGGACTCGGGCAGCGACGGCACTGGCGCGCTGGTGTGCTGCGACATGATGGCAACGGCGCTTCGGCCGCCATAGGGTCTCTGGCCGGTGAGCATCTCGTAAAACATCACACCCAAGCTGTAGAGGTCGGTCCGTACATCGACCCGCTGGCCTTGCGCCTGCTCAGGACTGATGTAGTAAGGGGAGCCGAGCACCTGGCCGACGCCGGTGCTGCCGATTTCATCAAGTGAACGGCGGGCCAGACCGAAATCGATGAGCACCGGAGAATTGTCCTCGCGTAGCATGACATTCGCCGGTTTCAAATCACGATGCAAGATTCCGAAGACGTGAATGACGCGCAGCGCCTCCGCGATGGCGCGCAAATAATAGAGGCTTTCATCCACGCTCAACGGGTTTCGCAGCCGATCGCGCAGGTCGCCGCAAGGAAAGTATTCCATGGCCAGGTACAGGTGCCCGGGCAGCGAACCGAAGTCGTGGATCTCCGCAATTGCGCGATGCGTGATGCTGGAGATGATTTCATACTCTCGCTGGAAGCGTTCGGCATCGCCCATTTCCCGCTCCGATTCGCCGCGCGTCATCACCTTGAGGACGACGTTTCTGCGCAGGCGGTCGCTGCGCGCTAGAAATACGGATGAGAAATTGCTGGTCGCAATCTCTTTGACGATTGAGTAGCCAGGAACCTCGATGATGGAGGAATTCTCACTGTTTGACATCATCGCGGCAGCTTGCGCGGCAACGCGCCGTTTGGCACAGGCTTCGCCAACCGCCGTCAGCAACTGGTCGCGCGTGATTTGTGACAGCGGCAGGTAGTCCTTGGCACCGCTCTTGAGGGCTCGGACCGCCGACATTTCATTGCCGTTGTCGGCCAGCAAGATGCAGTGCAAGGCGGGCTGCATGCGCAATAGCTGGGTCATGTTACTGAGCACGGCGGCGGCGAGGGGCTCGTTGCCGAAGTCGGCCTGTAGGACGACGGCGTCGGGGGTGCGCTCGCTGATGAGGCGGCTCAAGGGCGCTGTTTCTCCGGCGCGAAGGGTCGTCACCTGAGCACCCGGCCAATGGCTCGTGACATGGTGCGTCAGCCATTGCAGGCGTTTGGTGTCGCCACCCACCACCACCAGAATTGGACCCACGTCTGCCATACTGGTAAGGGTAGTCGGTGAACCCTTAGGATTACCCGTGGGGAATTCACATTTCAGCCCCCTTGGGCGCCGATACCTTGAAAATTACCCCATTTAGCCTGGAAAATTGCAACCAACACCCCAGGTTTGGGGTCTGTCATTTCAATCGCGAATCTTATCTGTTCAGAGGACGTATTTAATGGGAAGCATCAGAACTTGGTCGCTCGCCGTGATTGCGGGCATCTTCGTAATGGTTGTCGCTCATCAGCGCTCAAATGCCGATGCGCGCCCGGGTCAATCGGGTGCACCAATCGTTGCCGCGGCGGTCGCCCCCGCGACTGCGCCGGCCGGACGCGTGACGGGATTGCCGGATTTTTCAGGGTTGGTCGCCGAGGCCGGCGGGGCCGTCGTAAACGTCAGCGTGACGGAGAAGGCTCAAAAAATCTCCGGTCTCCCGGGCCAAGGGGATGGAGATGACCCGTTGTCGCAATTTTTCCGCCGTTTCCAAGCACCGGCCCCGGGTCCTGATCACGCGCCGCCGAGCAAGGGCGTGGGTTCGGGTTTCATCGTCAGCTCGGACGGCTATGTGTTGACCAATGCGCACGTGGTTTCCGATGCATCTGAAGTCATCGTCACGCTCACGGACCGCCGCGAGTTCACCGCCAAAGTGGTCGGTATCGACAAGGCCAGCGACGTGGCGTTGATCAAAATTGCCGCAACCGGCCTGCCGACCGTGCGTTTTGGCGACCCATCCAAACTGCGTCCAGGTCAGTGGGCCATCGCGATCGGCTCGCCCTTCGGTTTTGAGAACAGCGTGACGGCCGGCGTTATCAGCGCGGTCGGGCGGCCATTGAACGATGGCAGCAACACCAGCTATGTGACCTTCATTCAAACCGATGCCGCCGTGAATCCCGGAAATTCCGGCGGACCGTTGTTCAACATCGACGGTGAAGTCATTGGCATCAATTCGCAGATCTACAGCCGCACCGGCGGCTACATGGGTGTCTCCTTTGCCATACCCATCGATTTCGCTTTGAACGTCAAGGATCAGCTGCAGAAGAACGGCAAAGTGCTGCGCAGCCGCATCGGCGTCTCAGTGCAGGATATTAAACAGCAACTCGCCCTGTCATTCGGCTTGACCACACCGCATGGCGCGTTGATCAGCTCGGTGGATCCCACCGGTCCCGGCGAGAAGGCCGGCCTGAAGGCCGGTGACGTCATTACCAGCGTGAATGGGCGCAACATCGATCATTCATGGGATCTGCCGGCGATCGTGTCGCAGCTGCCGCCCGGCAGCCAGGCAAAATTGGGTATCTGGCACGATCGCAAGGCCACCGAAGTGACCGTCAAGACGGTGTTGCTGGAGGATACGTCGGGTCAAGTGGCGCGAACCTCGGGTGAGGACGGCGGCGGCAAGCTGGGGCTGGTCTTAAGGTCTTTGCAGCCCAACGAGCAGCAGGAATTGCACACCAAGGGGCGATTGCTGGTCGAAGACGTCACGGGCCCGGCGCTGGCTGCCGGCCTACAGCCAGGGGACGTCGTGTTGGGCGTCAATGGCGTACAGGTGGCCACTGTGGCCGATTTGAAGCGCGAGATAGCCCGGGCGGGGCATAACGTCGCCCTTCTTGTGCAGCGCGAGGATGCCCAGATTTATTATCCCGTCGATGTGGGGTGATCGACTTAAGGCTTGCAATCAGGCTTAATCGCGGCCGTGCAAAGCGCCGCGCCCCTGTTTTCCAGTAGTTCCCGTGTCGCCGGCTCCTCGCCGGCGACCTTCCTACCGACTTCGCGCGCGGAAATGGCGGCACTGGGCTGGGAGCAGTGCGACATCATCATCGTTACCGGTGATGCCTACGTCGATCATCCCAGCTTCGGGATGGCGATCATTGGGCGTGTATTGGAGGCGCAGGGATTCAAGGTCGGAATCATTGCGCAGCCGGACTGGCATAGCACCAAAGACTTCGAGGCGCTGGGCGCGCCGCGGCTGTTCTTCGGCGTGACCGGCGGCAACATGGATTCGATGGTCAATCGCTACACCTCGGATCGGCGAGTCCGCAGCGATGATGCGTACACACCGGGCGGGCACGGCGGCAGGCGCCCCGACCGCTGCGTCATCGTGTATTCGCAGCGCATCCGCGAATCTTATAAAGGCATCCCCATCATCGTCGGCGGCATCGAAGCCAGCCTGCGGCGCATAGCGCATTTTGACTATTGGTCCGAACAGGTACGCCGCTCCGTATTGGTCGACGCGAAGGCGGATCTTCTGGTCTACGGCAACGCGGAGCGGCAGATCGGCGAGATCGCTCGACGCCTGGATGAGGGCGCACTCATTGCCGACATCACCGATTTGCGGGGCACCGCGTACTTACGCCGCGGCATGCCGGCGGGCTGGGTGGAAATCGACTCGAGCGAATTGGATACGCCCGGTCCTTTGAGTCCGCCCGTTGATCCGTATGCCAGCGAGGAGGAGCGCAGGAGCGCCTTGGCGCCGGACGCGACAGCGCCGGCGGCGATTGGCGCCGCGGTTCCCCGAAGTACTGCGGCTTCGTCGAACGCTGCGCCCGCAGCCTCCGAAAAAATCGTGAAGTTCTATCGCAAGGTGCCGAATGCGCAACGCGAGCGTAGCGTCATCCGCATGCCGTCGTTCGAGCAGGTCAGCCAAGACGCCGTGCTGTATGCGCACGCGTCGCGCATCCTGCACTTGGAGTCGAATCCCGGCAATGCGCGCGCACTGGTGCAACGGCACGGAACGCAAGAGCTCTGGCTGAATCCACCGCCCATTCCGTTGGCGACGGCGGACATGGATGCCATTTACGAATTGCCGTACGCGCGCCGGCCGCACCCCTGTTACGCGGACGCGAAGATTCCCGCCTACCACATGATTCGTTTCTCGGTGGCGATTCAGCGCGGATGCTTCGGCGGGTGTACGTTCTGTTCGATCACCGAACATGAAGGCCGGATCATTCAGAGCCGCTCGGAAGATTCCGTCATTCGCGAGATCGAGACGATTCGCGATGATGTGAAGGGATTCACCGGCGTCATTTCAGACTTGGGCGGTCCGACCGCAAACATGTATCGCCTGCATTGCAAGAGCACCGCGATTGAGTCTGCTTGCCGAAGACCTTCCTGCGTGTTTCCGGGCATTTGTCCGAATCTCAATACAGACCACGCCCCCCTCATCAATTTGTATCGCCGCGCGCGGGCGCTTAAGGGGATCAAAAAAGTATTGATCGCATCGGGCGTTCGCTACGATCTCGCGATTGAATCGCCCGAGTACGTCAAGGAACTGGCGACCCATCACACGGGCGGTTACTTGAAAATCGCACCGGAGGCCATTGGAGACGGGCCCTTATCCAAGATGATGAAACCCGGGGTCGGCAGCTACTATAGATTTAAGGAGTTGTTCGACAAGTATTCGAAGGAAGCGGGAAAGGAACAGTATCTGATTCCTTATTTCATTGCCGCTCATCCCGGCACTCGCGATGTCGATATGCTGGAACTGGCATTGTGGCTGAAGAAAAACGGATTTCGCGCCGATCAAGTTCAAGCGTTCCTACCCTCGCCGATGGCCACCGCTACGGCGATGTATCACTCATCCAAGAATCCCCTCAAGCGCGTCAGCCGCTCGAGCGAGGAGGTCGTGATACCGAAGGGCATCAAAGTGCGCCGCCTCCACAAGGCCTTCCTGCGCTATCACGATTCTGACAATTGGCCCGTCTTGCGCGACGCCTTGAAGCGCATGGGGCGCGCGGATTTGATCGGCAATGGCAAACAGCATCTCATTCCCGCTTACCAGCCGGTGGGAGCGGACCGCTCAGGCCAGATGCGCCCGTTCCGGACACAGCACACCGGACTGCCAAAATCCGGCGGGGCAGGCTTAAGGTCGCGGCGCGGCAGGGCGTAAAACGCGAACGGAATCGCTTGCTTGCGTGCCTTTGGTGCGTTTAGAGTTCCGGGCTGTCTAACGGCTTGCCGCCGCATTTTCATCAC
>Ga0209624_10002027_pt1 | contig 15267 bp, 9 predicted proteins | sample JacPinW_OM2H0_O1_FD_188565 | JGI IMG/M metagenome (GOLD analysis project Ga0209624, IMG submission 188565) | Forest soil microbial communities from Algoma, Ontario, Canada - Jack Pine, Ontario site 1_JW_OM2H0_O1 (SPAdes) (version 2) | ecosystem: Environmental > Terrestrial > Soil > Boreal...
GAGTCGAGCCACGGTGGCATCAACATTTTCTGGAGTCGGCGTCCATCCTAAACATTCATCGAGTTCGTCAGTATTTGTGAAAAAACTTGAAAAACCCCGAATGATCGTGAGGAGGGTAGACTCAAAGATTACAAAGTTTCTGCGCAATTCCTCGATTTCTACGGCCGAATCAATCGTCCCAGAGTCGTGCGTTCTCTCCATGAACCAGTCGCATGTCTCAAGCCACTGGAGCACGACCGGCCGTAAATTGTCTCGAAATCTCTCGTTTTCAGGAGCAATCCCCTCGAACAGTCTGATTGCAGCGTCGATTGGCTTTTCCCTGGCTGCATTGTGGTCTTCTATCAACCTTCCGATCTTTTGGGCGAGTTTTCGAGGAAGGAGAATTGTGCTCGAAGATAAGGCAGAAACTGAGTTAGTAATTTCTGCTTCGGCAGGCTTCTGCTCCAAACTTATAGCCGCTTTCTTCCATCCCAACGCGATTTGGTCTATGCGTCCTTTGTAATCTAGTCGCCCACTCGAATCTCTCCCCGACACAACTCCCGGGAGCCGATTCCGAATCTCCCGAACAGCATGGGACACAAAGCGACTATAGCCGGGTATTTGTGAGCCGAAGAGCAACATCGTTGCTCCCTCAAATAACTCGCCGAGCGAAGGGGAATTTCGAGCCAGCCATTCCAGAAGTTCACGTCTGCTATTAGTCCAAAGAGTACTCTCTAGCTTCCCTGTGATACTCGAATCCGACGGAATCGGCGATTGACTTTCGTTCATAAGTTCTCATCTTAACGAAAAACACTAGTGCATGTGTCTTTCTCAATCTTTGCAGATATGTTCTGTTCATTCGCCGAGAGTCGCACACAATTACACAGACTGTGCCGCGCATGCTATCCGGTCTCACATTTAGGTAGACGTCAGCAATCGGACTTCCTTGCAGTTTGTTCTCTTGACCCGCTGTCTTGGCTCGTGCGGGTGCGATGAGTCTGTTTCCATTATCTCCGTTTCCACCCTTTCCATTGGGCACTGCTTCGGGATAATTCCTGCGCCCGGCGGACTTCGCGTCTTCTGCTTTTCCGGTTCCTCCCAACAAATCTTCTGAAACGGCGATGAAGATTTCTTGTGTCCCTCCCGAAATGCAGACGCTCGCCTTGGGAGCAGAATCCGCTCGCTCCGAGGTGCCCCAATTACAAGGGCAGAAACGGAGAAACAAAATGTATCAAAACAGAGTTCATCTCATCGGCTATCTCGGCAAGAACCCGGAGCAAAAGTCCGCGAAGGAGTCAGATCGAAAGTACACCGTCTTTTCACTCGCGACTAAGCGAGCATGGAAGGGCGCAGACGAAGAATGGCATTCCAAGACGGACTGGCACCGCATCATCGCCTGGAATGGCTTGGGCGAGTATGCAGTAGCGAAACTGAAGAAGGGCGATCACATCTACGTCGAAGGCACGCTCGTAAGCAGCGCGTACGAGAAGAAGATCGGCAAAGGCAAGAATGCGACTTCAGTGCAGATCACGTTCTGGTTGGTCAAAGTTCAATCCATTCGCAAACTAAATCGCGTGAAAGGCGCGCAGGCGGCAGAGACTCTGCCGCCCGATGCCGAAGCAACGGACATTCCTTACTGAGCGCCGCTTACGCGAGGGGCGTCGGCTTTCGCCGACGCCCCTCTTGTTTGTCGGGAATATTTGGTAAAGAGCAGACGCGATTCTGAAACGCTAGTGAAGTTCCACCATACGACTAATCGCCGTAATGTGCCCGCCAACTGCTTCTTGCACCCCTTGCCGCACGCGATAAGATCCTGCGGGCGCTCGTATCGACATTTTCGCGTTCAGTCCTTGCGCCGTGATTTGCTTTAGGGTCGCTTCTTTCAAACGCAAGTCCATCACGCCTTGAACACCTGTCAGGAATTGGTTCTTCGCATCGAAGAGTGCGGTGATGAAGATCAGTCTTTCGGCGTGTCGATCGCTCAAAAGCTGGAACGACAGTTTCCGAACATCCACATGGACCATCACCTTCAAGGAGAGTTCGCCAGTGGGCGACGTTTCAGGTATCGCGGTGAATTCAATCGGAATTTCCGTGAAATTATCAGTCCCAGTGACAGTCTGTCCCAACCTGCGAAATCTTTTCTCAGCAGGTGTAAGCTCCGGGCTTGGCGCGTAATAACCTGGCCGCGCACTTACAGTTAGATGTGCCGGTTCCGACAGCTTCACTTTCAAACTGTGCTCGAGTCCATCGACCTTCAGATTGGTCGGCGAAAAACCAAGAATGTAAGACACGCTCGGTGCTGCGGAAAGAGTGTGGAAGGCACTTCCGAGATCGTTATTGTTGTGGAAAAACTGCCCACCGGTTCCCTCGGCGAGGTTCGCGAGCGGATCACTGAGAGAATCAAAGCCTCCGCCCACTCCGGCTGTGCTCAGCGAGTTGATGACCACCCCCGCGTGAAGCGCGCTCTCGATGACCTTCTGCTGTTTTTGCACGAACGACAGCGTAATAAAGCCAGTCGAAGTCAGTAACAGAACTCGCTGGCCGGGCATGTCCCCGAGATGAAGGATTACGCGACTTATCGAGTCAAGAGTGTCGAGCGACCAATCCTCGGCGATTGTTATGGAAGATTCCGCTTCATGTTGAACGCAAATCGCAGGATTGCCGGCGAAACAGCCGCACTGTTTTGCCCTCTGCAGGGCCTGCTCGAATTCAATCGTGCCGATTCCCATGTGCACGACCACCCAAGCTTCATGCGCGTTCAAGGTCGGACATGCTCCCGGCCTCTGATCTGGCATCCGCTGGAAAAGACGTAGCTTCGCAAGCACATCGAGCAGTTTCTGAACGTCATCGGTGAAATCGAGATTCAAAGCCCCGGAAGCGGTGAAAATGCCGACACGCTCACCGGAATCAAGCCCTCTGCGAAGGAATTTAATCGCTCCTTCTCGAGCAAATGTCAGATTTGCAATCGAGGCAGACAGGTTGCTCCAAACCATATTCACATCATCAAAATACAGAGCGACGTAGCGCGGTTGTATGGGCGGCGCGGCGTTGGGGGCAGCGCCCGGCGATGCCGAAACCGCAGCGATCCCCGGCCCAGTGAAGACTGAAAATGTCGAAATGGTTTGAGGCTTGCCGTTATCAAACAGAAGAAAATCTTCTTTCTTCAAATTGCCGACGGGATTTCCTTTACCATCACGCACAACCGTAGGCACTTCAACCAAATCCGTTTGAACTCGAATTGCGGAACTGCCCGCAACCTCTGGCACATATGGACGACTGCCCCAATACAATTCATCCGAAGGAATGTCCTGCGCGACCAGCGCAATCGTGACCAGCAAGAAACCAAATACCAGGATCGCGATCAGCTTTGCGCGCACGATTTCCCTCCGCATCGGCCTAATGAATTTCTACCGTGCGGTTAACCGCCGTGATGTGCCCGCCCACAACTTCCTGCACAACTTGCCGCACGCGATACGTTCCCGCTGGCGCTTGAATCGAAAGTTTTGCGTCAAGTCCCTGCGCAGTAAGTCGCTTCAGCGTTCCCGATTTCAGCCGAAGATCCATCACGCTCTCGACCCCGGTCACGAACTGATTCTTTGCGTCAAAAAGCGCGGTGATAAAAATTAGTCTTTGCGCGCGTCTATCGGAATATTCCTGGAATGGCAATTTGCGGATGTCCACGTGCAACGACATCTTCAGCGAAAGTACGCCGCTTCGCAGAGTCTCGGGAACGGCCGCGAATTGAATCGGAATCTCGCTGCGCTCTTCGGAAGACATTACATCGGTCTGCAATTTTTTAAATTTCTTCTCAGAGGGCGACAACTCATTGCTCGGCGCGTAGTAAGTAGGCCGCGCGCTTACAGTCAACCGCGCTGGCTCCTTCAGTTTCACTTTCAACTTGTGTTCGGTTCCGTCAATCTTCAAATCGGTGGGCGAAAATCCCAGCATGTAGGAGACGCTCGGAAGGGCAGTTAAGGTATGGAATTCGTCGGCGAGGTCATTTCCGTTATGCAAGAACTTCCCTCCCGTCCCCAACGCCAAATCAGACAACGGCAAGACCATGCTGAAATGCGCATCAAACGGGTCGCGGTTGGGATCTAGGCCTGCGCTATCGAGCGAATTGATGACAATGCTTGCGCGAACGGCGGCTTCAACAATTTTCTGCGTTTGCTGGCCGAACGACATGGTAAGAAATCCGGATGAAGCGACAACAAGAATTCTGCGGCCCGGCATTTCGCCGAGATGTCGAACTACGTACTCGATAGAATGCAAAGTATCCAGCGAGTAGTTCTCAGCATTGCTGGTCACAGCCTCTGCCTCGGTACGCGCGCAGCTTTCCGCGGCACCACCGCAACAAAAACTCGCCGCTTTTATTGCAGCCATAAGTTCGTCGGTCTTTCCGCCAAAGTGCACAATTACCCATGCCTGATAGGGAGACTCCGGTGGACACGCGAACGCTCCCTGATCTGACATTCTCTGGAAGAGCCGTAGCTTATTCAGCGTGGCCAGCAATTTCTGCGTGTCGTCAGTGAAGTCAAGAGTCAGAGTTCCAGAAGCAGTAAAAATCCCCACGCGCTCGCCGGGATCGAGACCTTTGCGAATTAATTTGATCGCTCCCTGTCGCGCGAAATACAGGTTCTGATAACTCGTATTCGCATCGTCGAAAAATAATGCAACGTAACGGGATTGAACTGCAGGCTGTGCGGGCGCCGCGGATGTCGATGCAGACGTACCTTGTGCCGCCGCCGGAATTTGCGATCCTAGTTGAACTGAAAAAGTGGAAATCGTTTGCTGCTTGCCATTGTCAAACAGCAGGAAATCATCTTTCTCCAAGTTGCTTACGGGTTTTCCGTGATTGTCTACGACGGTTGTAGCCACTTCAACCAGATCCGATTGCACGCGTATGACGGGCGACGTAGTAATCTGCGGCACATACGGCATCCGGACCCAGCGCACCTCGTCCGAAGGAATATCCTGAGCGAGCAGGGCGATCGCGATCAACAGGCAAGCGCAGGCCACAATTACAATTAGTCTTGCTCGCATGTTCGTCTCTCACCTTCGTCTAACGAATCTCAACCGTCCGATTAACTGCGGCCAGTTTTCCATCCACTGATTCCTGCACAACCTGCCGTACGCGATACAAACCCGTAGGCGCTTGAATCGAAAGCTTGGCATCGAGTCCCTGCGTAGAAAGTTGTTTCATCGTTGCATCCTTCAATCGCAAATCCATCACGCCTTCAACGCCCGTCAGAAATTGATTCTTCTCGTCGAACAACGCCGTTATAAAAATCAGCCGTTCCGATTTGCGATTGCCGATATTTTCAAAATCCAATTTGCGTACGTCCACATGCACTAAGATTTTCAACGACGAACCACCACCCGTAAGAGTTTCTGGCGTCGCCGTGAATTGAATGGGAATCTCGGAGCGATTGTCCATAGCCATTACATTTCCCTGCAATTTCTTAAAGCGCTTCTCGGCCGGAGTGGCTTCCGGGCTGGGCGCGTAATATGCCGGGCGCGCTGACACGGATAAATGGTTTTGATCCACCAGTCTTACTTTCAATTTGTGCTGGGATCCGTCTACCTTCAGATTTGTGGGCGAAAATCCAAGCACGTAGGAAACGCTGGGCACGGCGGAAAGCGTGCGCATGCCACCTTCAAGATCGTTATTGTTGTAAATAAATTTGCCACCGGTTCCGAGTGCCAGGTCGGACAACGGCAAGATTAGGTTGAAATGTGAACCGTAACGATCCGTGGTAGCAGGCAAGCCCGCGGTATCCAACGAATTGATGACTACTCCCGCGCGCACAGCAGTTTCGATTACTTTCTGCGTCTCCTGAGCGAACGAAAAAGTAAGGAAACCAGATGAATTCAGTACAAGTATCCGGCGGCCTGGCATTTGTCCGAGGTGATGAATTACATAGTTGATGGCGTGAAGTGTGTCGAGTGAATAGTCCTGGGCAATGGTGACGACCGATTCCGCTTCATTCTCAGCCAGGGCTTCTGCGCTCGCGCAATGGCAGCATGCAGCCGCAGCAGCTATTGCTCCTCTTTTTTCGTCAGTCATCGCTCCGAAGTGGACAACCACCCACGCTTGATACGTTGTCAGTGGCGGACACGCTCCCGGCCCCTGATCTGGCATCCTTTGGAATAGGCGTAGCGTAGCGAGTGTGGCCAATAGTTTCTGAATGTCATCTGTGAAATCTAGAGAGATGGTGCCAGAAGCGGTGAAAATGCCCACGCGCTCGCCGGGATCAAGGCCCTTGCGAACAAACTTAAGCGCGGCGCCTCTTGCGAGGTACAGGTTCTGGTAGTTCGTATTTGCATCATCAAAAAATAAAGCGATGTAGCGCGGCACACTAGGCACGTCAGCTGACGGCGATTCCTGACCAGCGCTGCGCGCGGTTTTCTTCGCCGAAGTTGCAGGCTCACCAGGCCCGGTAAGAATTGAAAACGTCGAAATCGCTTGAGGTTTTCCGTTATCGAAAAGAAGAAAGTTTTCCTTCGTCAAATTGGCTACTGGTTTTTCGTGATTGTCACGGACCACTGTGGCGACTTCAACCAAATCCGACTGAACGCGGATCGCGGGCGCATTCGCAATTTCAGGAGCGTATGGTTTGCTCGCCCAGAAAAGTTCATCGGAGGGGATGTCTTGTGCGACCAGAACAACCGTGGCCAACATGCAACAGCACGACAAAATAACGATGAGTTTTACGCGCATGTTTGTCCTCAATTCATTTCACTCGCACCGCAACGCGATTACCGGGTCCACGCGCATCGCGCGCCGCGCCGGCAACCAGCACGCCACCAGCGCCACTCCGATTAACAGTGCAGCCGCGGCAAAAAAACTTCCCGCATCGAAACTGCCGATTCCGAAAAGCAATTTGTTAATGCTTCGGGTGAAAAATACGGACGCTCCCAGACCGATCAGAACGCCCGCGACTACCCATGTCATTCCGTTGCTGAGAATCAGCCGCAACACATCCACACGTTGGGCGCCCAGCGCCATCCGAATGCCAATTTCCTGCGTGCGCTGACTTACCGAGTAGGACATCACTCCGCAGGTTCCAATCGCCGCCAACAGCAACGCCAGTGCGCCGAATCCCGCGAGCAATTCGGCAGCGAAACGCGGTGCGGTAAAGTTTTGGTCCAGAAAGGAAGCAACGCCAATCTCCCAGATTGGAGGCGTAGCTGGATCAACAGCTCGCACGGCTTCACGAACTGCCGGGACCGCTACACTCGGGTCGCCCTTCGTTCGCACATACAGAAACGCGTTCGGGCTATACGATTGCTTAAGCGCAACATACAAAAGTGGCTGCGGCGGTTCTCCCAACGTTCGCGCCTTGACCGTCGCCACCACTCCAATCACTTCTGCATTCTGGTTAAGACCCGCAAAAAGCAAATGCTTGCCAATCGGATCTTTTCCCGGCCACGCGTAATCCGCGAGAGCCTGGTTAATCACCACCACACGATTCGTTTGCGCGTCATCGTCGATGTTCACATCCCGCCCACGAAGCACAGGGATGCCAGCCGAGGAAAAGTATCCGGGCCCTACCGCGACTACCGGAAATTGCGAAGTATTTCGGAGATCCGAAGTGTCCACGCCTTCGGGAAAAGTTGCGTAGGTCATGCTGAGCAGGAACGGCGGATAATTTGCGATGCCGACACCGGAGACCATTGGCAGCGCGCGAACTTTCTCCGTCGCATCTCGATAATATTTTTCCGCGCGTTCTTGCGGATAGTGATTTCGTCCCGGATCCAGAGCCACGATCAATTCGTGTTTCGTTTCAAATCCGGGATCCACGCGCTGCGCATTACGCAGGCTGTGAATGAACAACCCTGCGCCGACCAGTGCGATCAATGAAAATGCAATTTGCGCTGTCACCAACATCCCGCGAAATCCATACCAACGGCCGCTCGGCGCATTTGTGCGATCCCGAAGCGTGGCCAATTGCCGTGAGCTTGAAGCGCGCAACGACGGTACAAGTCCAAATAAAAAACTGGCCAAGATGGAAAGTGTCAGCGTGAAAAGCAGCACGCGCCCATCCAACGAGAAGTCGTATCCTTGTGGCGCACCGATCGGCAGCAGTTTCCAAACGAGACTGCGCATCCAGTAAGCGCACAAAATCCCCAGTAGAGCCGCCGCGAATCCCAGCAGCAAACTTTCCGTCATCATCTGGCGTACTAGTCTTCCGCGCGAGGCTCCCAGCGAAAGCCGAATGGCAAGTTCGCGTTGCCGCTGAATCGTGCGCACCAGCAATAGATTGGCGACATTCCCGCACGCAATCAGCAAAATCATTCCGACAATTCCCATCATCAATGTGGCTACAAGCACAAAGACACTGCGTCGGCCCACCGCCACATTTGTTTTGCTCAGCGGGACGAGTTCGACGTTTCGGCCGGCGTTGTCTTTGGGATGTTCTTCGACGAGATGATTGCCGAGCGCATTCATCGAAGCGCGGGCGCGGTCCAGCGAAACCCCGGGCTTCAGTCGCCCGATCATGTATCCAATTCTGGCCCGGCGCATCGGAAAGAAATCCTTGCGCATATCCGTTACCAACTCACTGTGCATCGCAATGGGAGCCCACATCGCCGGGCTTCCCAAAATGCCCGCCTGATCAAATTGCTTCGGCATCACGCCGATTACGCGGTAGTCCTTTTCGTTCAGGCGAATGGTTTTGCCCAAAATATGAGGATCAGCGCTGAACTTCATGTTCCATAATCCGTGGCTTAGTATCACGACCGGACGCGGATCACGTGCTAAGTCTTCGTCGGGTCCAAAGCTTCTTCCGATCGAGGGTTTTACTCCGAGAATCTCGAAGAAATCCCAGTTGACGAGTTGAACGTCAACGAATATCGGCGCAGTTAAACCCGGAAGATCAACCTGATTCGGTTCGTCCATGAAAACCGAAAGCCCGGTGAACGCATCATTTTTTTCGCGATAATCTTTTACGTTCTCGTAGGAGGATTGCAGGAAATGCAACACCGTGCCATCCGCCGTCTGCTGAGTTGCAAACACGACGATTGCCGTCGACGGATCTTTCACGGGGATGGGCTGAAGAAAAATGCCTTTCACGAACGCGAAGACCGTCGTATTCGCGCCGATGCCAAGCGTCAACGAAAGCAGTGCAACGGCGGTGAATCCGGGATTTTTTGCGAGGTTGCGGACGCCACAACGAAAATCGCGCGCGAAATCATCAATATAGGTCTCCCGCCGAATGTCCCGAATCTCTTCTTTGACACGGTCCAGGCCGCCGAAATCCAGTTTCGCGCGGCGACGGGCTTCTTGCTCGGACATTCCTTCAGCGACAAAGTCTCTCGTTAGTTGTTCCAAATGAAAGCGCAGTTCCTTGTCGTCTTGAATTGCCGTCTGCGATTTGTGGAAAAGGCGCTGAATCCAGCCCATGACTCCATCCTTACTCGTCAGTTCGTAAGACGAGCGCGACCATGTCCGAAAGTTTCTGCCAGTTGCGCGCTTCGGCGTCCAAGTGCCGGCGTCCTTTTGGAGTGAGCCGATAAAACTTTGCTTCGCGTCCAGTTTCCGAATCCTTCCATTCGGCTGCAAGCAAACCACGGTCCTCTAAACGGTGCAGCGCGGGATAAAGAGATCCTTGATGCACTTGAAAGAAATCTCTAGAGATCTGCTTCAGACGCTGCGCGATGGCGTAACCGTGACTCGGTCCCAGCGCCACAACTTTCAAAACCAACAAGTCGAGCGTACCCTTGAGAAATTCTTTTTTAGCTTCAGTCATAATGACACCTAGAAGACCGACATATATGCTAGAACTAAGGAAATGTCAATCGCCGTTTAGCCGCTGACGTAGAAGGGGGAACTTAGCAAGGCATTCCGGTGTCATAAGATAAAACCTTCCGTTAAGAGACTGCATCAGTACTGGTAACGATCTATCTAAATATATTCTTTGATAACAGGTGAGGTTTTGACCGAACTAGGTACTCTGACTAAATAAGCGCGATACCGGCTTCGCTATATGGGCGAAATGGCGGAGCCGACTAATTGCTTGAAATGTGGAATCCGACGTAGAAGTTGAATCGGCACGTTCAATTCCTGTATTGCCGTGCGCATCTAGGCTCAGGGTGAATCATTATGGATCGAGGCGCGCGGTCGCCTGATCGTAACCTGCAAATCAACCCTGTTGATCGCCTTGGGCGGATGATAAGCCCAGTGGTGCTCGACGCCGCGGAACAGATCGCGCGTCGTGCGATTTATCACGCCGAAAAATTATTCATTGACCCCGCTGTCGCGACGACACTCTTGGAACAGGCCGCCGCCACAGTTTCGCGAGCGATTGAGTCGAAGGGTCGCTACTCTGACAACGCTGTTCGTGACATTCCAGCATATCTGTTTCGCGCTTTCATTCGCCGGATAAACAAAGCAAAGAAGCGACAGTTAATTCTCGAAGATTCCGCGCGACTGAATTCCCTGGAGTCTCACAAACCAGTTCATCCACAGCCGAGTCTCGATTTGAAGATTCTCGTTGATGAACTCCTGACAAGAAGTGATTCCATGACGCGGGACATGTTCTATCGCCGTGTTCAGGGATTTTCATGGAAAGAAATCGGCGAATCTCGCGGCATTTCAGGTCATGCGGCTGAAAAACATTTTAATCAAGCAATTCATAAGATTCGGCAAAAGCTCGGACCGAGAGATCGCTGATGTACGCTGCGGAAATTATGGGAAGACATTCTGAAGAATGAGAATCACGATGAAAGATCGCACACAATTCGAGAAAAAGGATAACGAGTTGCTCGACTTTGCGCGCACCTATCTCTCCGAGAGTTTTCCGAATCCGGAGCGGCAGGGATGTCCACCCGATGATGCGCTCCGATCTCTCGCGCTCAATCCGAGTCTGAGTGAAACGTCAGTCACGGAACACTTGGCAAGTTGCTCGCCGTGTTTTGTGCGTTACTCGGAATTGCTCGCTGAGCTGAAATTACGAAAAACTGCGGAAGAGAAATCATCATGGAAACGTTTGTCCGCATGGCCGAAAACACATCCCGTGCTAACCGGAACTCTGGTGGCGTGTGCTGCAATTATCGCCATCGTCGCAGGAATCCTATTTAGTCGGCTGCGGCAGCCGAATTCGCCGCCCGTCGAGGTACATAACGCTCCGGCCCACGAACCAACGGTGAAACAGGTCGCGGTGTATTCGCCGTTTAGCATTGATCTAAGCAAGGTTTCTCCGATACGCGGCTCGCAAAATCCGTCAACCGAATCTCTGCGAGTCCTCGTTCCGAATTCGCCACTGGACTTAACTCTGATCCTTCCTCTAGGCAGTGAAGAGCGGGCTTATCGTGTGACGTTGAAAGACGCAACCAAAATGGTTTGGTCGAAGACCGTGCAAGCACATCTGAAAAACGGCCAAGTGCTTGTTCAATTCGAGGTAGACCTTACACAACTTGCAGCAGGCCATTACGAACTCAATGTTGAATCACCGACAGGCATTCGCTTGGTTCAACCACTATCGATAGAAGATGCGTCGCCAAAGAGAACGGAACCAAGTAAATGACGATCCGGAAAATCGTGCTCGCCCTGTTGATCTGCGCGATCGCTTCCATCGCGGCTCACGGTCAAACGAACTCGGATGATCCCGATCTGCTACTCAGACAAGCACGTCGCTTCGCTGACTTGTACAACTGGTCGGATGCTGCACCGCTGTTTGCGCGAGCGGAGCACATTTACACGTCGCGCGGCGATGCTCGTAACACTCTGTACGCACATTTGGGGCGGCTGCGCTCAACTATGGAGCAACTTTCGCTTCCACAAACTTCCGAGGAACTCGGTGCCGAGCTAGAGAATAATCCGCTTCTCAAATCTGACGACGACCTCAGGTTATTTTGTTTGACAGTCTTGGGAGATATTGACGGAGAAATTGATGCTGTACCGATGCGTCGCGATTGGGAGGCGGCACTGAAAGTAGCCCAAGTCATCGGTGATAAGAAATGGCAGAACCGCGCGCAAGGTGAAATCGGGTTCTCGCTGTTCCTCGAAGGCGACATGGGTACAGCGCACTCGAAGGTTTCCGGCGCTCTAATCGGCGCGACTATTCTTAATGATGCCGGGGCACAAATTCGCTACTTGGCCGCGATTGGTCAGGCGTTTGTCCAGTTGGGTGCGTTTGATGATGCGCTCGGATTTTTCGACAAGGCGCTCAAGGTTGCAGCTTCCAATTCAGACTCCGGATACCAATTTCTTATTCAGCAGGGGAGATTGCAGGCGTTTCGGGGAAAAGGGCAGCTCGATCTCGCCCAACAAGTCGCCGACGAACTGATCGCGCAAGCGCGCGGAAGACAAAGATACGTGAAGGAGACGAACGCCCTTATCACAGCTTCGACGGTTGCAGTCGCAAAGAAAGAACAATCCAAAGCGATTGGAGAATTGGAGGAGGCAATTCAACTCGCGCAGAAAGGTGGATTCACTCGACTGCTTGCCGACGCTCAACTCAGCCTTGCGGACATCTATCGCAATAGCGGCGATCTGTCGAAATCAGAATCTTTGGCGGCAGCGGCAGTCGAATCAACGCGAACCAGCAATGACATCTATCTGCTCCCATTGCGTCTCCAAACACTCGCTGAATTGCAAGTGAGCCAAGGCAAATATCCCGACGCCAATGCCACTTATGATCGGGCATCCGACATTCTGGACGTAATGATCGGCAACGTTAAATCAGCTAACGCCAAAGTTGGCCTCATCACTTCGATGAGTTCCATCTACACTGAACATTTCGCTCTCCTTGCCGACCATTTGAACGACACAGCTAAAGCGTTCTCCGTGCTTGAGCACGCACGAGGTCGCGTAACGACTGACTTGTTAACGAGCGTGCGACCGCTCGATACGCCAGCGGAAGACGAGATCGAAAAACAAATCAACCGACTGAACCTCGAATTAACAAAAGCCAATTCTGCCGAACAGATTCGCAAACTTCGAGACCAGATTTTTCTTACTGAACAAAGGCGTTGGCTCATCGCAGCCTCAGACTCATGGAAATCCGATCCGTGGGAAACCATTCCACTGGAGCGCGCGCGTGAGAGCGTCCCGGCAAATGCTGTCATGCTTGAATACGTTCTTGCCGAACCTCATTCGTATTGCTTGGTAATCAGCCACGACTCCGCCCGCATCGCTACTCTCGCAGGTCGCGAGAAAATCGAAAAGCTAGTCGCGGCGTACATAAAAACATTAAAAACAAAAGCTGCCTCGAAGACGGAAGCCAGTTCCATCGATAAAATTCTTTTTGAAAATATTCCCGAAGTTGCGAAGACTCAGCGTCTGATCGTTGTGCCGGATGGTCGATTACATCTTCTCCCGTTCGACGCGCTTGTTGATAGCAATGGGCGCTATCTAGTCGAGTCACACACGATTACGTACGCGCCTTCCGCGACTGGAATGTATTTGATGAATTCCGCCGCGCCGCATCAACGGGCGCAACAAGGATTGCTCGCCGTTGGCGGTATTCCCTACGAGCACGCAGAAGAATTAAATAAGTTGGCGACGCTGCGCGGTTACACCACTACGCCTCTCGTCAATCTCCCGGCTTCGAAAGAAGAAGTTCTCGCAGCCGACGCCGCTGTCCAAAGTGGCGGCAACACTTTATTGATTGGCGCGAATGCAACTAAGTCCGGTTTCGAGCACGCCGACTTGGAACAACATTCAATTATTCACTTAGCGGTCCATGGCTTTGCCGATGAGAAACATCCTGATCGTGCCGCGCTCATTTTTCTTAGCGACTCTCAATCCACCGACGATGGAATTCTAGAAGCAGGCGAGATCGTCCGACTTCATACGAATGCTGACGTCGTCGTACTGTCTGCCTGCGATACCGCAGTGGGCAGTCTGCAAGGGGAAGAAGGCATTGCAAATCTCTCGCTTGCATTTTTGTTGTCAGGGTCGAAGACCGTCGTCTCGACGCTTTGGACTATTGACGACACCTCGACGCTTTATCTGATGAAACGTTTCTATGCCCACTTGTCTGAAGGAAATACCGCCGCCTTCGCTTTGACCGCAGCGAAACGGGACATGCTCAAAACTTACGCCGCGCAAGCCGTTCCTTACTATTGGGCCAGCTTCAGGTTAGAGGGATTGGGAGACCGTCCAGTGAGCATCAAGAAATTGATTCCGAAAAACTAAGGGAGCGAGACATGCCGAACCAGAGCAGCACTTCAACTTCGTCACTTACTCCGATGGACCGAACGAAAATTCTGAGCACTCTCAAAAAGCTCGTCCCGGAACGTCATATCAACGTCACCAACACGAATCAGGATTATGGACCGTGGATTTCACTTGTGGATGCACGCACCCCTGCTCTTATCGAAACGGACAGCCGGGAAAAGTTTGAAGCGGGAGTCAGCGACCTTCTCAGGGCACTTGGCAGCAGCCACACGGCTTTTTTTCATCAACGCCGCGATCTCGTCCCGGCCACTTACTCCATCAACGCTACGTTGCGCGCGATACCGACTCCTAAAGGAGAACGATGGATGTTCGTGGATGTAATCGAAGACGGGCCGGCATATCAAGCTGGGATTAAACCGGGAGAACTTCTGCTCTCGGTAGATTCTCAATCTCTGATACCGCCCGCGTCCGCAAATTTTCGCATCGGCGGGACTCACAAAATTGAGGTCGGCACTCTCGCCGGTGCCCAGCGTGAACTCACTATAGAAGTTCCGAATCGAGCGGCGAAAGATCGACCGCCGATGATCGAGCCGCGCAGCCTGTCACATCGAGTAGTTGCTCCCACGATTGGATTCGTGAAGGTAGCGACATTTCCCGGAACTGTAGGTTTGGATTTTGCAAGAGACCTGGACGCCGCTATTCGCGATTTGAAAACTTCCGGAATCCAGCGATTGATCGTAGACCTTCGAGGTAACATAGGCGGCGGTTTGGGTTCCTTGCGGCTCATGAGCTACCTCACTCCCGGCAAATTGGAGATTGGCCACAGTCTTACAAGACAGCGGCTTCGCAATGGATACAAGAAAGAAAAGTTAGCTCGCCTTGGGAAGATTCCCTCCACGAAATTAGAGTTGCTCATGATGGCGCTCCGATTCAAAATCCTCCAGCGAGATCGATCCATGGTCCTAGTAACCGAGGGACTTGGCTCTCAGCCATTCCACAGTCGTATCGTTGTGCTAATCAACGAGCATTCACACAGCGCGGCAGAAATGGTCGCCAGTTTCGCCAAAGAAAATCATCTCGCGACAATTGTTGGCACGAGAACGGCGGGAGAGGTACTCGGCGGCGCGAATTTTAATCTGCCAGGAGAATACGTACTTCGTATG
>Ga0209624_10002028_pt1 | contig 15257 bp, 25 predicted proteins | sample JacPinW_OM2H0_O1_FD_188565 | JGI IMG/M metagenome (GOLD analysis project Ga0209624, IMG submission 188565) | Forest soil microbial communities from Algoma, Ontario, Canada - Jack Pine, Ontario site 1_JW_OM2H0_O1 (SPAdes) (version 2) | ecosystem: Environmental > Terrestrial > Soil > Boreal...
TGCGTTTCTTCCAGGCGATTCCGGCAATTGCCGGCAAGCTGCAGACGCTCGTCGATGTGGGCCTTGCCTATCTGCAGCTCGGCCAGAACGCCACCACACTCTCCGGGGGCGAGGCGCAGCGCGTGAAACTCGCGCGGGAGCTCGCGAAGCGTGCCACCGGGCGCACGCTCTATATCCTCGATGAGCCCACCACGGGATTGCACTTCCATGACATCGCGCAGCTTCTCGAGGTGCTCCTGCGCCTGCGCGATGCGGGCAACACGGTGCTCGTCATCGAGCACCATCTCGATGTCATCAAGTGCGCCGACTGGGTGATCGACCTCGGCCCCGAGGGCGGTGCGGCCGGCGGCCAGCTCGTGGCCTGCGGTACGCCGGAGGACGTGGCGCAGTGCGAGGAATCCTATACCGGTCAGTACCTTAGGCCGCTCCTCAAGCTGCCGAGCCCACGCCGGCGCTCTGCCGCGTTATGACAAACCATGACGGTCTTCACAGAGCCCAGCGGTCGCGTTGCAAATGCGAACCGTTCTCAATCATACTCGCATTATGGATGCATTTGCCGCACCGGGCGGAGTCACGCTCGCACCCGGGTCTGCCAGCTTAAGCGCGCTGCCCGCGGGCGCTGCGGGCACCATCATTGGCGTGGGCGGCAATGGCGGCCTTGAGCGGCGCCTCATGGAACTTGGCTTTGTTGCCGGCGAGCGTGTCGAGATCCTGAGCGAAGCTTGGCCGGGCCGAGATCCATTCGTGGTGCGCATCGGCACGACCACTTTTGCTCTGCGACGGCGCGAAGTTGAAACCGTCTGGGTCGAACTGGCGCATCCGAGTCCGAAGAAGTGAACGCCGAGGTCGCCGCGCGCGGCCCGAGCCTCTCGCTGATCGGCGTCCCGAACTGCGGTAAGACCGCTCTTTTCAACCGTCTGACCGGCAGTCGCCAGAAAGTGGCGAACTATCCGGGCGTCACCGTCGAGCGCAAAGAGGGCCGCTTCATCGCTCCCGGAAGCGGCCGCCTGTATCGCGTGCTCGATCTGCCTGGAGCCTACAGCCTGGAGGCCACGAGCCTCGATGAGGCCATCGCGCGCGATGTCGTCCTCGGCCGCCATGCGAGCGAACCCGCGCCCGATCTTCTGGTGTGCGTGGTCGATGCCACCAATCTGCGTCTGAACCTGCGCCTCGTGCTCGATTTGAAGCGCCTGCAGCGTCCGCTCATCGTGGCGCTCAACATGAGCGATCTTGCCAAGGAGCGCGGCTTTCGCGTCGATCGCGCCGCGCTCGAGGCGGCGATCGGCGTGCCCGTGATCGAGACCGTCGCGGTGCGCGCCGGTGGCGAGCGCGCTCTGATCGAGGCCATCGACCGCTGCGAATTCGCGCCTCGGCTTGCGGCTGCGGCGCCCCTGGCACCCGCGGCGCCGCAGATAGCGGACATTGAAGCCACACAACGCGAGGTGCGGCGCATCCTGCAGGAGATTGATTACCGCGTGCCGATGCGGCTGCGACTGCTCGAGCGTGTCGATGCGCTCGTGCTGCACCCGATCGCAGGACCTCTCCTGCTTGCGGCGGTGCTCTTCTTCATGTTCCAGGCGGTCTTCAGCTGGGCGACCGTGCCTATGCAGGCGATCGGCACAGGAGTGCACGCGCTCGGTCAGTACTTGGCCCAGGCTCTGCCGCCGGGGCCGCTGCACAGCCTCCTCATCGATGGCATCTTCGCCGGCGTCGGCAGCGTGCTCGTATTCCTGCCCCAGATACTGATCCTTTTTGCCTTCATCCTCGCGCTCGAGGATTCCGGCTACCTGCCGCGCGCCGCCTTTCTGCTCGACCGGACCATGGGACGTGTCGGACTTTCCGGCCGTGCGTTCATTCCGCTGCTGTCGAGCTTTGCATGCGCCATCCCCGGGATCATGGCGGCGCGCACCATACCCTCGCCGCGCGATCGCCTGGCGACCATCATGATCGCGCCGCTCATGACCTGCTCGGCGCGCCTGCCGGTGTATGCGCTGCTCATAGCCGCGTTCATACCCCACCGCTCGCTCGGGATCTTCAACCTGCAGGGCGTGGTGCTCTTCGCGCTCTACGCGGCAGGAGTACTTGCGGCGATGCTCGTCGCGCTCGTACTCAAACACACGATGATGCGCGGTCCGTACCGGCCGCTACTGCTGGAGTTGCCCGAATATCGCTGGCCGAATCCGCGCAATCTCGCGTTGGGACTGTGGGAGCGCGCCCGCATCTTTCTCGGCCGTATCGGCACCATCATTTTGACGCTCATGGTTGTGCTGTGGTTTCTCGCAAGTTTCCCTGCGCCGCCGCCCGGCGCAACCGAGCCCGCGATCCACTACAGCCTTGCCGGCATGCTCGGCCGCGGCCTCGCGGTCATCTTTCATCCGATCGGCTTTAACTGGCAGATCTCCATGGCGCTCGTGCCCGGCCTTGCCGCACGGGAAGTCGCGGTGAGCGCGCTCGGCACCGTCTATGCCATGTCCGCGACGAACACCGCCGATGTCGCCGGGGCGCTCACCCCCGTCATCGCATCAGGCTGGAGCACCGCGACGGGGCTTGCGCTCCTCGCCTGGTACGTCTTTGCGCCGCAGTGTCTGTCGACGCTCGCCGTCGTCAAGCGCGAAACCAACTCCTGGCGCTACCCGCTCATCATGGCGGGGTATCTTCTGGCGATGGCGTACGTCGGAGCGTTCCTCACGTATCGCGTGGCGCTCTTCTTTGGAGGCGGCTGACATGGTGCTCGCGCAGGGCATCATCGTCGCGGCGCTCGTTGCAGCAAGCCTCATCCTGAGCGCGTGGTGGCTGATGCCGGTGCGCCAGAGACTGTGGGTGCTCGATCATCTGATGAGCGCGGGCGCAACGCACGGGCCGCTCGCCCGCCTGCGGCGCACGCTCCTCGCGCGCTCGCAGGTTGGCTGCCAGGCGTGTGCGGCGAACCCTAGCGCGAGCGCGCCAGGCTCGACTGAAAAAAGTGGCGCACTTCGCCGTTGACGATTTTTTCCTCGTAGTCCCCGCCGGTGTATGCGCCGACCACGCGCCGCCAGAAATTCACGGCGACGGGATTACGTAGGTATTCGTTGATCTCCCAGCGCCCCGCAAAGCGGTTGAGGATGATCTGCACGGCGCTCTGGCCGATGCCGCGGCGGCGCTGCGAGCGCTCGATGAAGAATTCGGCCATGCGGTAGTCGACGTCGCTGCGGCCGACGAGCGCAGCAACGCGCGCCACCATCGCAAAACCAACGGCGGCGGCGGATTTGACGATGATGAGCGGATACGCGCTCGCATCCGCAAACCAGCGCGAAATCTGATCGCCCCCGCGATGGCCCACCTCGCCCAGGATGGGAAAGATCCCGGTGTTGAGCGGCGCGAGGTCATCGAGATAGTCGCGGTAGATGTTCTCGATCCAGCGTCGGTCGTTCCCCGAAGCTCGCGCATCTCGTACGCTGACAGTCACTATTTCACCCGCTTCAAAACAAAACGGCCCGGACAGGGCTTGCGCCTGACCGGGCCGCCGCTCGGCCCTGCGGGCCTGAGCAGTATCGCTTGACCGTGTTACTTCTTCTGATCAGCCGGAGGCGTCGCAGGCGGGCTCGACGCATCTGCCGGTGGCGGCGCAGCGGCTGCACCGCTAGCGGCGGCGGCGTCCTGGGCCTGACCGGCGGCGTTTTGAGCGGCATCAGCCGCGCTGTTCGCGGAATTGGCAGAAGCGGCAGCCGAGTCCGCAGCAGCCCCGGAAGCCGGAGTGGCCTCGGTCGTTGCGGGCGCGGGTTCAGTGCTCGCGGATTCCTGCTTCGCGCAGGCTGTGAGCATCAGCGCCGCGATAAGAGCGCTAAGAGCAAGTTTGGTGTTCATCGATCAATACCCCGAGAGAAGCAAGAGTGGAGAGGAGCACAACATAAGATTTCTTCTCTGCGATTCGCGCGTGCGTACCGCAGGCGCCGAATTCTATAGAGTCGCACGGCGATTGGAAATATCTGTCTGCTTCGAACGACAACGCCGCGCCAAGCCCGCATGGCGCGCCATTCCGGCAAATCCGTTCTCGCGGCGCAGGCGTCGGATGCTAAATCGCTGCGGCTTTGAGATCTGATGCGTACCGGCCACAGGAGATGCTGCGATGCAATGCCCCGGCACTTGGGCCCGCGAGCGGTTACCTTCCGGGGCAACCCGACTCGCCCATACGGCAATATGTCACGCGCGAAGCCGATCGGCGCAACGCCAAGGGCCCGGTTCGGCGCGCCCGGCGAACGTCTAGAATGCGCAGCCCATGCCTTGAGGATCACGAGCGATGAATGAGCGAGCCGTGGATAGTGCCGCGCTTTATGCCGAGTACCACCGAAGTATTCGCGATCGTTATGCACGCGCGCTCGATGCCGAGAAGTTTGCCGCGGTGCTCGTGCATGCCGGATCGCCCCCGCCCGTGTTTGCGGACGACCAGACGTATGCCTTCCGCGTCAATGCCGCCTTCAAGAGCTGGGCGCCGCTCACCGACGTTCCCGACTGCTTCATCTATTTCGAGCCGGGCAAAGTGCCGCTGCTGCTCTTCAACAGCCCCATCGACTACTGGTACAAATCGGCGACGCTGCCGCAGGATGAGTGGACGCGGCACTTTGATTTGCGCGCGGTCGCCGATCGCGGCGCGGCGCGCGCACTCTTGCCCGCGGACCTCGCGCGCACCGCCTTCATCGGGGTTGCCGACCCCGACATCGGCTCCTGGGGTCTCGCCGCCGTCAATCCACCGGGGCTCGTGGCGCGCCTGGATTTTGCGCGCGCCGTCAAAAGCGACTACGAGCTCGCCTGCCTGCGCGAGGCAAGCCGCCTCGGGGCGCTCGGCCACAACGCCGCCGCGCGCGCTTTTGCCGCCGGGGCGACCGAGTTTGAGATTCAGCAGACGTACATCGGCGCCTGCGGGCTTCGCGAGCAGGAACTGCCTTACAACAACATCATCGCCTTCAACGAGTCCGCCGCCGTGCTGCACTATCAGATGCTCGGGCGGCGTGCACCGGCAAAGCGTCATTCACTGCTGATCGATGCCGGGGCGGAAAGCGCCGGTTACGCGAGCGACATCACACGCACGTACTCCTACGACAATGCCGACTTTGCCGAGCTCATCGGCCACATGGATGAGTTGCAGCAGTCACTATCCTCGAGCGTGCGCGCCGGCACCGACTGGCGCGACATTCATCTCTCGGCGCATCAGCTGACGGCGGAACTGCTGCACGAGGCGGACATCACGCTCTGCGATGCGGACGAGGCGGTGGACACGGGCCTCTCGAGCGTCTTTCTGCCGCACGGGATAGGCCATTTGCTCGGATTGCAGGTGCACGACGTCGGCGGCTGGATGCGCTCCGAGGAAGGCGGGGAGATTCCACGGCCGCCGGGGCATCCGTATCTGCGGCTCACGCGGGTGCTCGAGCCCGGCTTTGTCGTCACTCTGGAGCCGGGCATCTACTTCATCGAGCAGCTCCTGCAGGAGGCCCGCGAGGATTCACGCGGCCCAAAAATCAATTGGGCGCGAGTTGAGCAGCTGCGGCCCTATGGCGGGATCCGCATCGAGGATGATCTCGCCGTGACGGCGGGCGGGTGCGAGAACCTGACGCGCGATGCGTTCAGCGCTTTGCGAGCTGATCCCGAATTTCCTGGAGCAGCATCTCGGTCTTCGTTGGCGGCACCGGCATCGCCGGGCTCGGCCGCTTCAGGCGGTTGATCGCCTTGATGAGCACGAAGAGTGCGAGCGCGACGATCAGGAACTCGAATATCGTTTGAACGAACATGCCGTATTTGAAGAGCACGGGCGCCCCTTTGGGATTGGTGCCGATCTGCACGGCGAGATCCGAGAAGTTGACGCCGCCGATGGCAAGGCCGAGGGGCGGCATGATGATGTCCGCGACCAGGGAGTTGACGATCTTGCCAAACGCGGCGCCGATGACGACGCCGACGGCAAGATCGATCACGTTGCCCTTCATCGCGAATTCTTTGAATTCCGATGCCAAACTCATGCTGGTCTCCCCTTGTAAGCGAGGAATCGTTTCTTAAGCTGCGCTAGGCGCTCGCCTTCTTCTTGCGCTTGGGCTTGGGTGCATCACCCTCGGGAGGAGCCGCCGCCTTCTTCGTTGCGCGGGCTTTCTTGGCGGCCTTCTTCGCCGGCGCAGCCTTTTCCTTCGCCGGCTTCTCGGGCGCACTCTTCGCGCGGCGAGGCTTGCCAGGCGCTTGCGGCGCGGGCGCGGATGCAGCTTGCGCCGCCGGGCCATCGACGAGCTGAATGAGCGCCATGGGGGCCGCATCGCCGGGGCGCGGCAGCATGCGCAGGATGCGCGTGTAGCCGCCCGGGCGCGCGCGAAAACGCGGGCCCAAGTCTGCAAAGAGCTTCTCCACGATCGCGCCATCGCGCAAGCGGGCAAAAGCCATGCGGCGATGCGAATCGCTGTCGGTCTTACCGAGGGTGATCAGCGGCTCGACCACCCGGCGCAATTCCTTCGCCTTCGGTATCGTGGTGCGGATCGTCTCGTGGCGCAGCAACGATACGCTCATGTTGCGCAGCATCGCCTGCCGATGCGGGCTGTTGCGCGAGAGCTGCCGGCCGGTGAGTTGATGACGCATGGCGGCCTTACATCACTTCGCGTTCTTCGTCGTGCTTCAGGCCCGCGGGCGGCCAGCCTTCAAGACGCATGCCGAGCATGAGGCCATGGCTCTGCAGCACCTCTTTGATCTCGGTGAGCGACTTCTTGCCGAGATTCGGCGTACGCAGCAGCTCCACTTCCGTGCGCTGCACGAGATCGCCGATGTAGTGGATGTTCTCGGCCTTCAGGCAGTTGGCGCTGCGCACGGTGAGCTCAAGCTCGTCGACGGGGCGCAGCAGAATCGGATCGAACTGCATCTCGGAGACCTTGGTCGCGGCCTCCTCCTCGCCCTGCAGATCGACAAACACCGATAGCTGGTCCTTGAGGATGCTGCCCGCGCGGCGGATGGCTTCCTCCGCATCGATGGTACCGTTCGTCTCGATGTCGATGATGAGTTTGTCGAGGTCGGTGCGCTGCTCCACGCGCGCCGCATCGACCGAATAGGTCACGCGACGCACGGGCGAGAACGAGGCGTCGAGCTGCAAGCGGCCGATGGGGCGTGTCTGCTCCTCGAAGGCCGCGCGCTGTGCGGCGGGGCGATAGCCACGGCCGCGCTCGACGCGCAGCGTCATATTGAGCTCGCCCGCCTTGGTGAGGTTCGCGATCACGAGCTCGGGGTTCACAACGTCGATGTCGTGATCGGTCTGGATGTCCCCTGCGGTGACCGGGCCCGGGCCTTTCTTGTGCAGGCGCAGCTCGGCGCTGTCGCGCGTGTGCATGCGCAGCGCCACGGACTTGAGGTTCAGCAGAACGTCGACCACGTCTTCCTGCACGCCCTCGATGCTCGTGTATTCGTGCAGCACGCCGTCGATCTCGACCTCGGTGATGGCACTGCCGGGCATGGAGGACAGGAGCACACGGCGCAGTGCGTTGCCGAGCGTGTGCCCGAAGCCACGCTCGAAGGGCTCGATGACCACGCGCGCCTGGCGCGGCGCCAGAGGCTGCACCTTCACCACGCGCGGCTTTAAGAATTCAGCTACAAAGGGCTGCTGCATTTCAGATTCACCTTCCGGCACCTGCGGTGCCGATCTTTAGGACACATGACTACTTCGAGTAAAGCTCAACCACCAAGTTCTCGTTGATGTCCGGCAGGACATCATCGCGCGCCGGAATGGCTTTGAATACGCCGCGCATTTCCTTGTCGTTCACTTCGACCCATTCCGGAAAGCCCACCTGCTGGGCGACCGTGAGCGCGCCCGAGATGCGCAGCTGCTTCTTCGACTTATCGCGAATCTGCACCACATCGCCCGCCTTACACTGATAGGAGGGGATGCTCACGACCTTGTCGTTGACGCTCAGGGCCTTGTGGCTCACGAGCTGCCGAGCCTCGGCGCGCGTGGAGGCAAAACCCATGCGGTAGACGACGTTGTCGAGGCGGCACTCGAGAAGCTTCAGCAGGTTCTCGCCGGTGGCGCCGCTCTTGCGTGCCGCCGCCTGGTAATAGTTACCGAACTGCCGCTCGAGGACGCCGTACATGCGCCGCAGCTTCTGCTTCTCGCGCAGCTGCAGGCCGTAATCCGACAGGCGCGTGCGCCGCTCACCCTTGATGCCGCCCGGCGGCACGGTGAACTTGCACTTGCTCTCGATCGGCTTAACACCGCTCTTTAGGAAAAGATCCGTGCCTTCGCGACGAGCGAGTTTGCACTTCGGGCCTACGTAACGCGCCATGCTTCTATTCGCTCCTCTTTAGACTCGCCGTTTCTTGGGCGGGCGGCAGCCGTTGTGCGGAATCGGCGTTACATCCGCAATGCTCGTGACCTTCAGGCCGCACGTATTGAGCGCGCGCACCGCGGACTCGCGTCCCGGGCCCGGACCACCGACGCGCACCTCGACGTTCTTCACGCCGTGCTCCTGAGCAGCGGCACCGGCCTTTTCCGCCGCGACCTGTGCGGCAAAGGGCGTGCTCTTGCGCGAACCGCGAAAGCCGCAACCGCCGGCGGTCGCCCACGAGAGCGTATTGCCCTGACGATCGGTGATGGTGATGATCGTGTTGTTGAAGGAAGCGTGCACGTGCGCGATGGCATCGAGCACGTTCTTACGCGCCTTCTTCGGCTTCTTCGCCGCCGCCGCGGCGGCGGGCGCTGCAGCGGCCTGCTGGGATTTCTGTTCAGCCATTTTTGTACCTCAAACCTTGCCCGGCGGGGCGTTCAGCTTGACCGCCTGCTTGCGCGGCCCCTTGCGGGTGCGCGCGTTGGTGCGCGTGCGCTGGCCGCGCACCGGTAGCCCGCGCCGATGACGGATGCCCCGATGCGTGCCAAGATCCATCAGACGCTTGATGTTCATCGACACTTCGCGGCGCAGATCGCCCTCGACCGCGTATTTGGCAACCTGTGAACGGATCGCATTCACTTCGATCTCGGTGAGATCCTTCACCTTGGTGCGCGGATTGACGTTCGCCGCGGCGCACGCCTTCAGCGCGCGCGAGCGGCCCACGCCGTAGATCTGGGTGAGCCCGACCCACACGTGCTTGTTCATCGGAATGTTGATTCCGGCTATGCGTGCCATCTTTGCCTACCCCTGTCGCTGCTTGTGGCGCGGATCCGTGCAGATCACATAGACCACGCGCTTGCGGCGCACGATCTTGCAGTTCTTGCAGATTTTCTTGACCGACGGTCGTACTTTCATAAGCTCCTCGTGCGCGCCGCCGCTAGTTCGCGGACCCGCCGCGGCCATAACCCAATAGATTCGCCTTCTTCAAGAGGCCCGGGTAGTGGTGCGACATCAGGTGCGCACGCAGCTGCGCCATGAAATCCATCACCACGACCACGACGATCAGGAGCGAGGTGCCGCCAAACTGAAACGGCACGCCCTGCGATGAGATCAGCACCTCGGGGAGCACGCACACCGACATCACGTAGAGCGCGCCCCACAGCGTCAGCCGCGTCAGCACCCGATCGATGTACTCGGCGGTCTGCTGGCCCGGGCGGATGCCGGGAATGAACGCGCCGGATTTCTTCAGGTTCTCCGCCGTATCGCGCGCGTTGAAGACGAGCGCCGTGTAGAAAAAGCAGAAGAACAGGATGAGCAGCGCATAGATCACGAGGTGCAGCGGCTGGCCGTAGCCGAGGGCCTGCGCGATGTTCTGCATCGCGCCACCCACGGCGCTGTCGTTGCCGGTGCCGAAGAAATTGGCGATGGTCGCCGGAAAGAGCAGCAAACTGGAGGCAAAGATCGGCGGAATGACGCCCGACATGTTGAGCTTGAAGGGCAGATGGCTGCTCTGGCCCGCGTACATGCGCCGGCCGACCTGGCGCTTGGCGTAATTGACGGCGATCCTGCGCTGCGCGCTCTCGACGAATACCACGAAGGCGGTGACGCCCAGCACGATCAGCACCAGAAGCAGCGCGAACGGACCCTGCATTTCGCCCGAATTCACCTGCTCGACGGTTCGCCCGACGGCGCCCGGCAGCCCGGCAAGAATGCCGGCGAGGATGATCATCGAGATGCCGTTGCCGACTCCTCGCTCGGTAATCTGCTCGCCGAGCCACATGAGAAAGAGCGTGCCGGTGGTCATGCTGATGGTGGCCGTGAAGAGCCAGGAGAAGCCCCCCTGCATCACGAGCCCGCCGTTTTGCAGCGCGACGGCGGCGGCAAACGACTGGAACGCCGCGAGCGCCACCGTCAGGTAGCGCGTGAGCTCGGTGAGCTTTCTGCGTCCCGCCTCGCCCTCCTTGCGGTACTCCATGAGCGAGGGCAGGACCATCGACATCATCTGGATGATGATCGAGGCGGAGATGTAGGGCATCACACCCATCGCGAAGATCGACAGGCGCGACAGTCCGCCGCCCGAGAACATGTTGACGATGCCAAGGATGGTGTTCGACTGGTCGTTGAAGAAGCGCGCGACCTCGGCCGGGTTGATGCCCGGGACCGGGATGTAGGTGCCCAGGCGGAACACGATCAGCGCGCCGAGCAGGAACAAGAGGCGGCTGCGAATCTCGCCGAAGCGCGCCGCATCGCCCAAGGAGGCTACCGGATTTGTCAGTGAGGAAGTTGCCACGCTCTAGCCTTCGAACTTGCCGCCCGCCGCCTCGATCGCAGCGCGGGCGCCCTTGGTCGCGGCGATGCCTTTCAAGGTAACGGCCTTCTTGATCTCGCCGGAAAGGATGACCTTTGCACGCTCGGTGAAGATGGGGACGATCTCCGCAGCCTTCAATGCATCGAGGTCGATGACCGCGGCATCGACCTTCTCAAGCTCGTGCAGACGCACCTCGGCGCGCGTGGGCTTGATCTTGGAGCGAAAGCCGAACTTGGGCAGACGACGGTCGAGGGGGGTCTGGCCGCCCTCGAAGCCCACCTTGTGGTAGCCGCCCTTGCGCGCGCGCTGGCCCTTGACGCCACGGCCACAGGTCTTGCCCTGGCCCGCGGAGGCGCCGCGGCCAACGCGCAAACGGGCGCGCTTGGCGCCCGCGCCCGGCTTTAGGGTATTCAGTCTCATGACTTGGCCTTCTCCACTTTGAGCAGGTGCCCGGCCATCTTGGCCATGCCGCGATTCTCCGGCGAATCGGCCACCGTCACGCTCTGGTGGCGCTTGCGCAGCCCAAGACCGCGCACCGACTGCGCGATATTCGCGAGCTGCCCGTGGATGCTCTTCAGGAGCGTGATTTTCAGCTGCTCCGCCATTGGCTTATCCAGTGATGTCCTCGAGGCTCTTGCCGCGCTTGGCGGCGATCTCGTCGGGCGAGCGCACGCGGCTCAGGGCGGCGATCGTGGCGCGCACTACGTTGATGGGGTTTCTCGAGCCGTAGCTCTTGGCCAGCACGTTGCGCACGCCGACGCATTCGAGCACCGCGCGCATGCCGCCGCCGGCAATGACGCCGGTACCGTCCGAGGCAGGCTGCATGTACACGCGCGTCGCGCCCTGGCGGCAATGCACCGCGTAGTGCAGCGTGTCGTTGCGCAGGCTCACGTTGACCATGTTCTTGCGCGCCTGCGCCATGGCCTTGGAAATCGCCACCGGCACCTCGCGCGCCTTACCGAAGCCGTAGCCCACGCGGCCGGCGCCATCGCCGACGACCGTGAGCGCCGTGAAGCCGAATTGCCGTCCGCCCTTCACCACCTTGGCGGTGCGGTTGACGGCCACCAGCTTCTCGACGAACTCATCCGCCGACTGTCCCTTTTCCATTCTCGCCATGTGTCGTTATCCTCGCCGCCGCGTCAGAACTTGAGCCCGGCTTCGCGCGCAGCCTCGGCGAGCGCTTTGACCCGCCCGTGGTATTGAAATCCCGCGCGGTCAAATGCCACCTCCGTCACGCCCGCCGCGCGCGCCCGCTCGCCAATTGCGCGGCCGACCGCGCGGGCCGCCTCGATGTTGCCCGTGCTCTTCAGTCCCGAGCGCACCTTCTCCTGCACGGTGGAGGCGCTCGCGATCACTTTCGCGCCGCTCGCATCGGTGAGCTGCGCATAGATGTGCTGCAGCGTGCGATGCACGGTCAGACGTGCATGGCCGCCGCTGCGGATGTGCGCCCGAGTCTTCACGGCGCGGCGCAGGCGCTGCTCCTTCTTGCCCATCATTTCTTCTTACCTTCCTTCAGCGTGATCTGCTCGTTCTGGTAGCGCACGCCCTTGCCCTTGTAGGGCTCGGGGGGTCGAACGTGGCGGATCTCGGCGGCCACCTGGCCGACCTTCTGCCGATCGATGCCCTTGATCACGATCTCCGTGGGGCTTGGCGACTCGATCGCGATGCCCTCGGGAATGGCGAACTGCACCGGATGCGAGAAGCCGAGCGTCAAATTCAGGCTCTTGCCCTGTACTTGCGCGCGAAAGCCGACACCGACGAGCTCAAGGCGCTTCTCGTAGCCCTTGGTCACGCCCGTCACCATATTCGCCAGGTGCGCGCGGGTTGCGCCGGCGCGCACGCGTACCTCGCCCTCGCCCTGGAATTGCACGGCGAGTTTCTTGTTCTCCTCGCGCACGGCAAGGCCGGCCGTGAGCGGCAGCGTCAAAGAGCCCTTCGCGCCCTTGATGGTGACGAGTGCCGGCGTCACGGTCGCCGTCACGCCCTGCGGCAGATCGACGGGTGATTTTGCAACTCTACTCATGATTCATTACGCAACGATGCACAGCACTTCGCCGCCCTGGCCGATGGAGCGTGCTTGCCGATCGGTCATCACGCCCTTGGGCGTCGAGACGATCACAGTACCCATGCCGCCCAGGACCTTCGGCAGCTCATCCTTGCCGCGATAGATGCGCAATCCGGGGCGACTCACGCGCTCGATGCGGTCGATTACCGGCTTGCCTTCGAAATATTTGAGGTCGATCGTCAACGTCTCATGGCCCTGCCCGGTTACCGGGTGAAAGTCGGCGATGTAGCCCTCATCCTTCAAGACCTTCAGAACGGCCTTCTTCAGCTTCGAGGAGGCGAGGCTCACCTCGGCCTTGCCCGCAGACTGGCCATTGCGGATGCGCGTCAGAAGATCGGCGATGGGATCGGTCATGCTCATGCAGTCATCCTCACCAGCTCGCCTTGGCCAGACCCGGAATTTCCCCGCGATTCGCGACCTCGCGGATCTTCACGCGCGACAGGCCGAATTTGCGGTAAACGCCGCGCGAACGCCCGGTGATCGCGCAGCGGTTGCGGTGGCGCGTCGGGCTCGCATCGCGCGGCAGCGCCTGCAGTTTCGCCTGCGCCGCCTGGCGGTCCTCATGCGCGGTCTTCGGGCTGCGGATGAGCTCCTTCAGCTCCGCGCGCCGCGCAGCGTACTTCTTCACTACTTTTGCGCGATGCTTCTCGCGCTCGACCATGCTGGTTTTCGCCATAGCCCTAGGAAGCCTTCATTACTTGCGGAATGGGAAGCTGAACGCCTCAAGCAGCGCCCGGCCCTGTTTGTTGTCGCGTGCAGTCGTGGTGATCGTGATGTCCATGCCACGCAGCTGATCGACCTGGTCGTACTGAATCTCGGGAAAAATGATTTGCTCTTTCACGCCGAGGCTATAGTTGCCGCGGCCGTCAAAGGAACGCGGCGACACGCCGCGAAAATCGCGGATGCGCGGCATCGCGATGCTGATCAGGCGGTCAAGGAACTCGTACATGCGCGCACCGCGCAGCGTCACCTTGCAGCCGATCGCCAGACCCTCGCGCAGCTTGAATGCGGCGATCGACTTCTTCGATTTGCACAGCAGCGGCTTCTGGCCCGTGATCTTGGTCAGATCCGCCACCGCGGCATCCATCACCTTCTTGTCGGCGACGGCCTCGCCCACTCCCATGTTCACCGTGATCTTCGCGATCCGCGGCACCTGCATGGGGTTTTTCAGCCCGAGCTCCTGCGTCAAGCGCGGTACGACGGTTTCGCGATAGAACTGCTGCAGCCTGGTCATGGCGTTGCGATGCCGACGCTTACGCGTCGATCATTTCTCCGTTTGACTTGAAAAAGCGCACCTTGCGACCGTCGGGCAGCGAGCGCACGCCGATGCGGTCCGCCTGCTTGCCGGAGGGATTCCAGATCGCAACCTTCGAAGCTCGGATCGGCATGGGCTTGTCCACGATGCCGCCCGCCTGGCCCGCCTGCGGGTTGCCGCGCTGATGCTTCTTCACGATGTTGACGCCCTCGACGAGCAGCATGCCTTCACCGTGCACCTCCAGAACGGCGCCGCGGCGGCCCTTGTCACGGCCGGACAGCACCACCACGTGGTCGCCTTTTCTGATCTTCCTCATATCACTTCCGGTGCGAGCGAGATGATCTTCATGAACTGCACGTTGCGCAGCTCGCGCGTCACGGGCCCGAAGATGCGCGTGCCGATCGGCTCAAGCTTGTTGGTGAGCAGAACTGCGGCGTTGCCATCGAAACGGATGAGCGAGCCATCCGGACGGCGCACGCCAAATTTGGTGCGCACCACGACCGCATCGTAGACCTCGCCCTTTTTGACCTTGCCGCGCGGGATCGCGTCTTTGACGCTCACCTTGATGACATCTCCCACGGTGGCGTAGCGGCGGCGCGTACCACCGAGCACCTTGATGCACATCAGGGTGCGCGCGCCGCTGTTATCGGCGGCATTCAACATGGTGCGCATCTGGATCATGGTGCATCTTTCTGCCGGATTACTCCGCAGCCTTTTCAACTATCTTCAGGAGCCGCCACGACTTGTGGCGCGAGAGCGGCCGGCACGGAGTGATCGTCACGGTGTCGCCTTCGCGCGATTCGCCCTTCTCGTCGTGCGCGAGGAGCTTGGTCGTGCGCCGCACGTACTTGCCGTATTGCGGATGCTTGACGAGCCGCTCGATCTCCACCGCAATCGTCTTCTGCATCTTGTTGCTGACGACGCGCCCGGTGAGGGTGCGCTGTTTGCGCGCGTGCTGCGCAGGGGCCTCGGTACTCACTTGCTCTCTCCGGCGGGGCGCGTGCGCGCCTCGCGCATGACGGTCTTCAAGCGCGCGATATTGCGGCGCACCTTGCTGAACTGATCGGGCTTGGGCATCTGGCCCGTGGAGCGCTGCAGGCGCAGCGCGAACTGCTCCTTGCGCAGCTTGACGAGCTCATCGGCAAGCTCGGCGAGACTCTTCTTGCGCAACTCTTTGGCGTCCATCTAGCGCACCTGCCGCTTCACAAACATGGTGGACACGGAAAGCTTGGAGCCGGCGAGGCGAAAGGCCTCTCGGGCGGTGGTCTCATTGACGCCTTCCATCTCAAAGAGCACCTTGCCGGGCTGCAC
>Ga0209624_10002030_pt1 | contig 15253 bp, 13 predicted proteins | sample JacPinW_OM2H0_O1_FD_188565 | JGI IMG/M metagenome (GOLD analysis project Ga0209624, IMG submission 188565) | Forest soil microbial communities from Algoma, Ontario, Canada - Jack Pine, Ontario site 1_JW_OM2H0_O1 (SPAdes) (version 2) | ecosystem: Environmental > Terrestrial > Soil > Boreal...
GTGGCGGATGATCGCAGGTTCCGGTTTGCGATCTCAGCGAGCGCGTGTAACGCGTGTGAGTACCCGGGCTGCGAGTGGCACGGTCGGCCTGCGCCATACGTGTCGCTGCTCGTAAGGCCAGGCGTAGATCGGGTTGCCGTCGCGAACCAGCTCCAGCAGGCCCGGTTCGTCGAGGTCCTCGGCCGACCACTCGTAGAGACGTTGCAGCCGCGGCACGATCACCGCGTAGTCGAGCATCCGGCCAAGACGCTGCTCGTCGGCGATGTAGCGCTCCACGTCAAGCTCGAGCGGATACCGGTTTGGCACCACGCGGCGGAGTGAGAGGAACACTCCGGCTATCCCCAACCGGGGGTCGCCCACGACGCGGCCGAGCGGGGCCAACCGGCCTAGGGCCAGGCGCGGCACCCCGACCAGGACGTGCGCATATAGGACGCGCACCAGCGCGACATTCATGAAGAAGCGCTCCGGTGCACTTTCTGCTTCCGCGAGGTTCCGGTGCTCGAGGTAGCCACCCACGATGCTCGCGTTGTGCGCGCGGTACCAGTTGCGCCCCGTCGGCCTTGCACTGAACTCCAACCAGAGCCGCACGGCGTGCGACGACGGTGCGCCTGCCGGCCCGCGTAGCAGCCCGACCGCTTCGCATCCGTCGCGGAGCAGTCGCTCGTTCATCGCGCGCCACCACACGCTGCCAGGCGGCGACGCATCGATCGGGTTGAGAACGCCGCGCCGCGCCTGCCAGCGCATGAACGACAACGCCGCCAGTCGGAACGGCACGTGTCGCGGCGCGCGGCCCGTCGGCCCGTGGAACAGCCGCGCCATCAACGCAAGACGCGATGCCGGATCGTCGCGCACGGCCGCGACCTGCGCCTCAGCCAGTGCGAACGCGCCTTCGTGGTGGCTCATCGCGGTTAGTCATAGCGGCTCGCCGAAGGCAAGTGCGGCCCCGCGCGCGATGACCTGGGTCTGCTGCTTCTCGCGGCGTGGCCCCATCATCGCTGTGTCGCTATCGAGCCGGTCCTCCTTCACCAGGCTCCTCCGGACTCTCGCCGGGAGCCGGCCGGCGGGGTCAGGGATGGGCTGGATCGTGAGCGCTGCAGGGTCGAGGTCCCCGGCAGTGCTCGCACGCTTAGGCCGAGCGGGACCCGACCAGGCTCGGGCGGGCACGGGCGAGCTCGGTGCAGCACACCCACCTCACCGCTGTCGATCGCGAAGTTGGCTGTCTTGAGTCCCTCCGGCTGCGGCGACGTCGTCGACGCTTGGCCCTATTGGGTTGGACGGGCGGGGGCGAAGAAGTCGGTAAGCAGTTGATTGACGCTTTCGGCCTCGTCGTGATGGACCCAATGCGAGGCGTCGGGCAGGCGCTCGACCCGGTCGAGGTTTGGCACATCGTCGTGATCGGGCTCGGCTAGTTCGGGGCCGAGGTAGGAGTCGCGCTCCCCCCAGATGACGAGTGTCGGCGCCGAGATCGGGCGAAGCTTCGCTGCGGCTTCCTTTTGGGACTGTCGGACCGAGGCGCGGTAGTAGTTGATCATCCCGGCTGCTGCCCCTGGCTGCGACCAGGCCTCGATGTAGCGGTCGAGTTCCTGCTGCGTGTAAGGCGGATTCGCGTCGTGCAGGAAGTGTCGGAAGAAGTGCCAGTCCCTGGCGTGCACGATGTCTTCCGGCAGTCCCGGTGTTGCGAAGAAGAAGAAGTACCAGGACTTCCGGAGCTGGCTCGGATGGTGCAGCCCTTCCGAGAGGCGCCGCGGATGGGCGGCGTTGAGGACGGCGAGCCGGTCGACCACCTCGGGGTGATTCATCGCGACGGTCCAGGCGATGCTTCCACCCCAGTCGTGACCGACCAACAGGGCGGACTTGGCACCGCGTTCTTCGATGAGGCCGCGGATGTCGTCGGCGAGGAGGTCGACGGCGTAGTTGTGGAACCCCTCTGGCTTCGATGACAGGTTGTAACCGCGCGTGTCCGGGGCGACCACCCGGAAGCCGGCCGCCACGAGCGGCGCGATCTGTAGCCGCCAGCCAAACCAGAACTCCGGGAAGCCGTGCAGCAGAACAATCAGCGGCCCCTCCCCGGCCTCGACGTAATGCAAGCTCTGATCGCCGACCGCGGCGTACCCCTCTCGAAGCTCGATCCCAACGTCAGGGGGCAGGCTGGTGGACGTCATCAGGACCTCCGTGGGTAGCTCATGAGCGCTCGGCAACGGTAAGTTACCTAACTAACGTAGCGCTGTGTCCCAGTGCGATCAACCCCCGCTCCGACGATCGGCACGGGCTTGTCGACGTGGCACAGCTGCTTCGTCTGTGCGAGCGACACAGTCGCGCTCACCGGACAGCTGGTCGCCGAACCCGGCGTTGCATATGCACAGGAGCGGATCGGGTGACCGCGAGCTCACTGGTGCAAAGGACGAGTTGGAAGAGCACGCTCCCGACGTCGGCGGGCGCCTGCTCCACCAGGTGAAGCAGGGACACCTCCGATCGATCGGGCGCTTCCCCGTTCTCGTACAAGCAGCCACGATTCGACGCCGTCGGCGGCGCCGCTGGCTGCTGCTGTCGGACAAGCTCAGCCACACGACGACGTCCTCGGCGCGTGGCTGTTCCGTCGCCAACGCGATCGCGTGCTCGGCGCCGTCGCGATGAGCAAAACAGACCTCGGCGGGCGTGCCATCTGCGACGCGCGCGGACCACGAGATGCTAGGTACGGTTCTCTACTCGCGGATCTCAGGTTGATCGCACGGTTGATCAGCGGGAAGGTCGTAGAGTGAGTTGCAGCGGATGGACCCTCCAGATCGCGCTGCTTCAACGAACGTCGCGGCCGACGGCGAGACTGCTGTCGGACGGCGAATGGAAAAGAACGACGACGAGATCCACCTCGGCCTCGTCGTCACGGCGGCGCTCGACGCCGAAGACGTCGAGAAGCTCGTCCGCGATCTCGAGCCGGTGCTCGCGGAGAGCTACCCGGGGGTCAAGTGGAAGATCACGGCGGTTCGCGAATCGCTGCTACGCCCCCCGGTTGGGCTCGCTGAGCTCGTCGATGCCGCGCGCTCCCGTCTGTTGGACGAGAACTGGGACCTGGTTGTGCATGTCACGGAGCTTCCGTTGCGGATCTCACGCCGCCCGCTGGTGCTGCACTCGAGTCCGACCCATGGTGCAGCCCTGGTCTCGTTGCCTGCGCTCGGACCGCGGCACGCCCGGCACTTGGTCGAATCTGTGGCAGAGGCGGTGGGCGTGATCGCGGGTGATAGGGCCGCCGGTGGCGGAGGCAAGTCCGGCAGCCGGCGCGTCGTTCAGCGCCGCGTGATCGTGCCGGTGAGCGAGCTCGGAGGGCCTGACTCGCTGGACGGCTTCGCACTGGCACATCGCGTCTTGACCGGGAACCTGCGGCTGCTCGCTGGGATGGTGCGCGCCAACCATCCGTGGCGGTTGACCACGCGTCTGTCCCGCGCGATGATCGGCGCGCTTGGTGTCGCGACGTTCACGATCGTCACCGCCGATGTGTGGCGCATCGCCTCCGGGCTGGCCGCGCCGCGCATGGCGGGGGTATGCCTCGCGGCGATCGCGAGCGCAACCGCGACGTTGATCTTCGTGCACGGATTGTGGGAGCGCGCTACTCGCAGCCGCGTGCGGGAGCAGGCGATCCTGTTCAACATCGTCACGCTGATCACCGTCAGCTTCGGGATCCTTGCGCTCTTCGCGGGTGCATGCCTGATAGCACTTGCCGCGGCCGAGCTGATGCTCGAGCCGTCGCTGATGTCGGCGCAGATCGGTCATCGCTCGGACTTTGCGGACTACCTGCGCCTGGCGCTGCTCGCCGGCGCGCTGGCCACCGTCGGCGGTGCGTTCGGCGGAGCGCTCGAAAGCGACGCGGCCGTCCGCGAGGCGACGTACGCCTACCGTCACCACCAGTCCTGAGCTGGACTACCAGCCGCCCCGATGCCCTACTCGAAGCGCCGGGCGCCGCTCGAGGAGCTCGCGCTCGCCAGCTGTGTGGCGGACCGCCGGCGAGCGTGGTGGTCGAGCGGAGCGAGGATTTCGTCGCGCGTGTCGAGGAGCTCGGCCTCGAAGGCGTCGTGCCAAGCGGCGCAGCTCGACGTCACCCCGGGCGCCAGTGCACGGCCTGGGTGAAGCACAAGCGCCGCGCGGGAGCGCCTCGCAGTGCACGCGGTTCGGCGAACCAGTGAGGCGGTGGCCGAGGCAGTGCTCGTCGCGCGCTGCCCGACGGTTTCTTGGTCGGCTCCGCCTCCGTCGAGCTGGGCTTGGGGCGATCTCGAGTGCCCCGCTCTCGGGACCGTCGGACACCTCGGCTTCGGTGCAGCGATCTCGCGGGGAGTGACACCTCCCTCCCGCGCGCAAACCCCACCTCTCCGTTCTAGCAAACATCACCCGGGCGCAAAGCGGAACTCGGCGCGCTTGTAGGTTCCACGGGCTCGCGCCCGCAGTTACGGGCGTGCTCCCCGATGGTGGGGTCGGGATCGCTGAGTCGACTCTCGATCATCGACAGCAGCCCGGCTCCAGGCAGTCGCGCAGCTTAAGGCACGCCTACACCCGATTGCTCGGGTATTCAGCTTCTAGCCCGGCCAGAATATGCTCACGAGGTCCTGGCGCGCGAAGCTCGACGGTATACGTCAACGCGATGTGTCGCGCACGACGATGACCGTTGTTCTGTGACCCGAAATTGCCGCTGGCAAACCAGGTGTGGCACGATGCCGACTTGGTGCCGTTTCGGCGCCTGCCAACCTAAGACCAGGAGCGTCGCCAAGTTGATCGATCGCATTCGTCACGACATGCAGCAACGACTCGACCAGTTGCTCGCGGAGGCCGACAAGCTACGTCACGCGCTCGCCGCGCTCGACCCCCGCGACCGCTCAACACCCAAATCGAGAACCGCGAGGTCGCAGCCGCCCGCGAACACGCCGGACGCTCCGCAGCCGACCGCGGCGCGAACCCGAGTCCGCACTGCCAGCACCGCGAATGGCGCAAACAGGTCGACGCGAACGGCGCGGGGTGAGACCAGAGCGAAAGTGCTCGCCGCGCTCTCGAGCGATCGGGCCCTGACCGCCGGCGAGGTCGCGAACGCCACCGGGCTCGCGCGAGGGACCGTGAGCACCACTCTTTCAAAGCTCTCGAAGACCGGCGACGTCGTCAAGGCCGACCGTGGCTACCGCCTCCCCAACACCAACGGCCGAACCGTAAACGCTGCCAAACTGGCGGTCAGAGCGTCGACTGCAGACCGGTAGAGGTCGACCCACCCTAAGCGGCAGCAACGCCGGCGCAGCGTCGGCCTCGGGACCCTTCAGTCGGATTGAGCCAGGCTTTGACGACCGAAGCCGCCTGCCCGCGGGTCACCGAAAGCGAGGTCCCCGAGAGCTGCTGGGAACCCGGGCGTTTACCGATGCCGCGCTGCCGACCGACCTAGACTCATGAGGCGCTCGGATCTGGCGATGTCATTCGTCCGGCATCGGCGTCATGGAGCCGGATCCGAACGCCTCCTAAGTCGCCGAAGCGACGTCCGCGGCGCCGAGGCCGCCAGACGTCAATGCGATGATGCCGTCGACTTCGCCCGCGTGATCGGAAACGTGGCAAGGCACTCGCCGGCCGCCGGCATCGACCAACGCGTCCTTCGCCAAAGCCACAGGACGATTTCACGACAGGCGAGCTTCCGACGAAGGATGGTGTTTGAGCGAGAGCTCTCCCGACCCGCCCAGCCTAGACTCTCGCTCCGGTGACGGCCTGGATGGCCGTCACCGGATCGGGAGTAAGCCCGCGGCAGGCGACGTTGGAAGCGCGGATGCCCCGCGCACCGCGGCAGCCGCCGCTAACCCACCAGCCGGACGAGGAATTGATTCCGCCCTCGGACATGACATTGGTGCTTCCCGACGCCGAACAGAAGACCGATGGCTGACCCGCCGACCTTTGCTGCTCGTTCGCTGCGACAGGGCGCCGGCTCAGCTTCAGGTTGCTCGGATCGCCAAGTGCGGCAGTCTGATCGCCTCGCCGCTGGATGCCCAATAATCCCATCGCAGCGCCACTCATCGGCCGGCGTGGCCCCTTTAGTATCGACCAGATGTCGTAAGCAATCACAGCGAAGTGCCGCACCGCCCGGCCGCCTACCTCTTCTTTACCCCGCGGTGTGGCGCTCGTCCAGAGGGTCGCGGTCCCGCGGATCGAGACGTAGCGCACGTAGCCAACCTGGTTGTCGACGATCAGGGAGGCTCGCAGCCGCGTCGGAGATTGGCCACCCAGCGACGATCTCGGTATCCGTGATGCGGAGGTGGTTTTCGCCGAGCAGATACTGAATGACGATCTGGCGCGGTGCGCCGTCGCAGCCAATCGTCGAGAGCACCGCGCAGCGTGGCGCGCTCAGGAAAGCTTCGCACCGGCTGTATCAGGTTTCGGCGGGCGTCAGGACCTCGGACTCGTCGATGTAGTCGACCTGCAGCGCCTCGAGCACATGCGCCTCGACGAGGTGGCCGATACGGGGCCTTGGCCATCACGGCGACATCATTGCTTCCTGGGTGCTGCGAGTCATGGGCCCCATCAGACGCCCGCGCCACGCTCCATCCCGGCGGATGTCGGCGGAACGCGCTCAAGCGCCATCACGGCCGCAGCGCCGGCGTCCTCGGCGATCTCGCTCGCCGTGACCACGCCCACGGTCGACCGCGACGACGTGGCGGGCAAGCCCCACTAGTTCTGGCCCGAGGGCATCGAATGAATGCATATTCGTAGTGAGGCCGGGCGCGCAGAGCACGAGCGGATCGCCGGCCGACCCCCACGATTGGGCATGCCGGCGACCTGATTCGATCCAGACGTCGATCTCGTGACCGTTCATGACAGTGTCCGCGGTTGCGAGGCAGCCAGGTAATCAAGACGACACCGAGCCCGGTGCCTTTGGTCCCTGAGCCGGGGTCACAGTCGTACTCGTCGAACCGCGCCGCATGGCGAGGAAAATATCCCCCATACGGGGGATATTCGACGAGGCATGACCGAAATATGCTCATCCACTGTTGTCACCAGCGTCACCGCTTATCGGCGCCTGTTCATCGCCAGCAGTCGTCTGGAGCCGAGCGGGCTTGAGTCTGTAGCTGGCGCGCAGCACTACCATCCAAAGCTCGACCGCACCTTCATTATGGAAGTTGTTGACTGCCCCTCCCTTCCGAACCCAACCGGCTGGAGTGACGGATAATTCAAAACGGATCAAATGACACAAGGTAACCGGACGGTCCCCGCATCGATCGAGGAAATGGCCGCAGCGCTCGATGCCACGGGTTACATCAGTGACCGAGGGCTGTCAACCGCGTTGTTCATATCGCTGACGATCCGCAAGCCCCTGCTGCTCGAGGGAGAAGCGGGAGTCGGCAAGACGGAGGCGGCTAAGGCGGTCGCGCGCATCCTCCAGGCACCGCTGATCAGACTGCAGTGCTACGAGGGTCTCGATATCGCACATGCCGTCTACGAGTGGAATTACACGCGTCAGCTGCTTCATATCCGCGCCGCGCAGGACGGCGACGTGGACGAGGCTGAACTGTTCGGCCCAAAGTTTCTGATCCGCCGGCCGCTGCTCGAGGCGATCTCCTCCCCCGACGCTCCAGTCCTGCTGATCGATGAGATTGACCGAGCCGACGAGGAGTTCGAGGCCTTCCTGCTCGAGGTGCTATCGGATTTTCAGGTCACGATCCCGGAGCTCGGAACCGTGACCGCCACCACCAGGCCATACGTAATCCTGACCTCGAACCGCACTCGCGAACTGCACGACGCGCTCAAGCGCCGATGCCTTTTCCACTGGATCGGACATCCCACGCTGGAGCGAGAGATCGAGATCGTGTCCCGACACGTGCCCGAGGCGGCCGCGGGGCTGGCCGCCCAGGCCGCCGCGGTGGTCGCAGGCCTGCGTGGGTCGGATCTCGCGAAGCCCCCTGGCGTTGCTGAGACCATCGACTGGACGCAGGCCCTGGTCGCGCTGGGAAGGCGCGAGCTTGACATCGACACGGTCGAGGACACGCTGGGAGCGGTGCTGAAGTACCGCGAGGACGTGGAGGCGGTTCGCGATCAGACGCTGGCCGAGCTCGTGGCTCAGGCCCGTGCCGGCTAAACCGCCCATCCGTCACTTCGTGACCTTCGGCCGAGCGCTGCGCGCGGCCGGGCTCGAGGTGGGACCGCGGCGCATCGCCGACGCCATCTGTGCACTCGAGGCGGTGAATCTCGCCCAGCAGGAGGACGTCTACTGGGCGCTCCGCACCACCCTGGTATCGCGCTTCGAGGAGCTCGAGATCTTCGACTCCGCGTTCGCGGCGTGGTTCCTTCGAGTGGCGGTCCGGCCTGTGCTCCGGCCCGTTCCCACTGTGCCGCCGCCCTACGGCCGCCTCGGCCGAACGCCGGCCCCTGCCGGCGGTACAGAGGTCGACGGCGGCGAGCGCGAGGTGGGCTCATACAGCACCGAGGAACTGCTTCGGCACAAGGACTTCTCGAAGATGACGCGAGAGGAGTTCGAGCAGACACGGAGATGGATCGCCGCGGCAGCGATCACCCGGCCCCGGCGACGTTCGCGACGGCTCCGAGCCGATCGGCGAGGTCGCTCGCTGCATCTCCGCGGGCTAGTGCGCGCGTCCCTGGCAAGCGGCGGCGATCCGATTAGGTGCGCCTACCGGGGACCCGCCTATAAGCCGCGCAAGCTCGTGCTCATACTCGACGTCTCGGGCTCGATGGAGGCCTACAGTCGGGCGCTCTTGTTGTTTCTCCATGCGACCCTGTCGTCGGGCCGCGGGGTGGAGACCTTCGTGTTCGGCACGCATCTGACCAGGCTCACCGCCGAGCTCGCGACCCGCGATCCTGAGACCGCCCTCTCTGCCGCCGCCCTGAAGGTCAATGATTGGTCCGGGGGCACGCGGATCGGGGATTCGTTGAAGGCCTACAACGACGAGTGGGGACGCCGTGCGCTGACCCGCGGCTCGGTGACAGTTATCATGTCCGACGGGCTCGAGCGCGGGGACGACAAGCCGGTCGACCGCGAGATGGCGCGTCTGGCTCGGCAGGCGTTTGCGGTGGTATGGGTAAACCCGCTCAAGGGTGACCCTCGTTACGAGGCGACTGCCGCCGGGATGCGTGCGGCTCTTCCGCATGTCGACCGGCTCATCGCCGGCCACAACGTCGCAAGCCTCGAAAGGCTCGCCACCGTGCTCGAGGGCATCAGCCGGAGGCATGCGGCGTGACGGCAGTCCGCGACGGTCGATCGGCGGCCGGCGGAATGCCGTTCGAGAGCGGCGATGAGCAAGCCATTCTGGTCACTCGCGAGGTGCACGCGCTCATGACCGTCAGTAGTGCCGTCGCGGCCGGCGGCCGGTTGGCGCCGGTGCTCGATCTGATCGCCCGGGAGGCCGCGGATGTGGTCGGGGCCTTCGGAGCGAGCGTTCTGCTCCTGACCCCGGAGAACAACCTCAAACTGGCGGGCGCTCACGGGCTCAGCCCTGGGTACGGTGCGCTGCTCGACGGAGACGACGCGCCGCCGATCATGCCGGGTACGGCGCCTTCCGGCCTCGCCATGCAAAGCCGCATACCGGTGGCGATCGAGGACACCGAGCTCGACGACCGCGTGGGCCCCTGGCGGCACGTCGCCGCGCGGGAGGGCTACCGCGCGATGGTCTCCGCCCCGCTGGTCGCCGACGGCGAGGCGCTGGGGGCGCTGAATGTCTACCGAACCGAGGCCGCGCCGTGGCCGCCGTACCAGATTGCCCTGCTCAGGCTGTTCTCATCCCACGCTGGCAGTGCGATCCAAACCACACAACTGCTCGAACAGCAGCAGCAACAACTCACCGCCCTGTCACGTCTCGTCGCCACGCTGCGCGAGCAGCGCCACGAGCACGGTAACCGGATCCACGCGATCAGTGGCCTGCTCGCCCTGGGTGAGGTCCAGGAGGCTCAGCGATTCGTCGCGAGCCTCGAAGATGCTTATGACCAGTTTCAGACGGCGATCGTCGATCGCATCCACAACCCGGCGCTCGCCGGCCTCGTCCTAAGCCAGATGGGCATCGCGCACCAGCGGGACATTACGCTCACGCTTGACTCTCGCAGTCGCCTGCTCCGGCTTCCGCCAGCGCTCACTGACGCCGCTGCGGTGACGATCGTCGGGAATCTGATCGACAATGCGCTCGACGCTGTGGCGACGATGACGAAGAGCAGGCGACGAGTCAAGCTGCTGATCGCCGACCGGCCCCAGCGGACGATCATCAAGGTGCGCGACTGGGGACCGGGAGCATCGTCGGTAACAGACGATCAGCTGTTCAACCGTGGCTTCAGCACCAAGCCCGGACACGACGGCATCGGGCTTGCGATCGTCGCACACGCGGTGAGCTCCGCCGGGGGCACGCTCACCGTCGAGCGCAAGTCACAGGGGCTTGCCTTCATCGTCGAGTTCCGCAAGGGCGACCGGTTATGACCTGGCGCGTGCTGATCGTCGAAGACGATCCCTCGGTCGTGGCGGTGCACCGCCACGTCGTCGAGACCGTCCCGCGGATGACGGTGGCGGCCATGGCTCGCCACGCCGCGGCGGCCCAGCGCGCCGCGACGCTGTTGAGGCCGGAGCTGATCCTCCTCGACCTCGGACTGCCCGACGCAGACGGGCTCACGTTCATGCGGAAGCTCCGGCTGGCCTCGTTTCCGAGCGAGGTGATCGCGGTCACGGCCACGCGCGCCACCGCCACGGTGCGTGAGGCGATGCACCTCGGAGCGCTCGACTACCTGGTCAAGCCGTTCTCGATCGAGCGGCTGCGACAGGCGCTGAATCTGTTCATCGAACGCTCGGTGGCGCTGCGTGAGCCCGAGCTCGAGCAGCCGGGCATCGACATCGTCGCCCGAGGCCACCGCCCGAGCGGGCGGCGCCTTCCGCGAGGGCTGGCCGAGGAAACGCTGGCGGAAGTGCGCCGGCAGCTCGCCGAGGCGTGCGGCCCGCTCGATGCCGATGAGCTCGCTCGTCGAATCGGCCTGTCACGCGTGACGGCGCGCCGCTACCTGGAGTACCTGAGCGCAATCAACGAGCTCACCACGGCGCCGGGCTACGGCCGCGGCCGACCGAGGAAGCTGTACGCAACGCGGTAGACGCGGACATCAGGTTCGGCTCGATGCGTGATAAGCACTCGGTACGCGAGCGAGAAGAGCTCGCGCGCCAAGCTCCTGCTCCAGGCGCACGAGCCGGTTGTACTTGGCAAGACGCTCCGACTGGGCGACCGAACCGACCTTGATCTGGCCCGCCCGCGTCGCGATCGCGAGATCGGCGAGCGCGTCGTCCTCGGTTTCTCCAGAGCGCGCCGATGCGATGACCCCGTAACCGGCCGCCTTCGCCTGCTCGACAACCGTCAGCGTCTCGCTCAGCGTCCCGATCTGGTTCATCTTGACGAGGATCGCGTTGGCGACGCCCTGCTCGATTCCGCCTCGCAGGCGTACCTCATTGGTCGTGAACAGGTCATCTCCGATCAGCTGCACCCTGTTGCCCAACCGACGGCTCGCAACCTTCCACCCCTCCCAGTCGTCCTCGGCCAGCGGATCCTCGATCGATACGATCGGGAAGCGCTCGACGAGTTCCTCAAGGACGTCGACGAGACCCGACGCGTCGAGCCGACGGTCCTCCGTCCGCAGGTGGTAGGTACCGCTCTCCTGATCGAAGAAGTGGCTAGCCGCCACGTCAATCGCGATCGCGACGTCTTCCCCCGGCGTCAGTCCGGAGTCTTCGATCGCGCGAACCAGGAGCGCGCAGGCCTCGTCATGGCCGTCCACCCTCGGCGCAAAGCCGCCCTCGTCGGCCTTGAGCGTCGACAGGCCGCGTTCGACCAGCAGCCGGGCCAGAGCGTCGCGGATCGCGACGCTCATCTGCATAGCCGCATCGATCGTTCGGGCGGAGAGCGGAATGATCAGAAAGTCCTGAAAGTCCAACCCACCCCAGGCGTGGAGCCCGCCACTGATCATGTTCACCATCGGTAGCGGAAGCAGCGCCGGCTCTTGTCCGCCGAGGTGGCGCCAGAGCGCAACACCGCGAGCACAGGCCGCGGCACGAGCGGTGGCCAGCGACACGGCCAGGATGGCGTTGGCTCCAAGCCGCGACTTGTCGCTGGTGCCGTCGAGCTCGATGAGCACCTGGTCAACCGCCTCCTGATCGCTCGCGGGCAGCCCGCGCAGAGCAGAGGAGATCTCCGCATCGATACCGGCCGCGACCGTCCTGACGCCCAGCCCGCCGTAGCGGCTCAGGTGGCCATCCCGCCGTTCTGCCGCCTCATGCCGGCCGGTCGACGCCCCTGACGGAACGCTCGCCCGCCCGCTTGCTCCACCCTCAAGGAACACCACCGCCTCGACCGTCGGGCGCCCCCGGGAGTCGAGGATCTCGCCACCCCGGATGGCGCCGATCGCATCGGTGGTTCCAGAGCTCATTCGGCGTGCGCGTGTCGCCGCACGGGCTCGGTCACCAGGTCCGGGTTTGGCGCCTGCTCCGGCTCCGACGGAAGCCAGGCTAGCGCGCTAGCAAGCGCCGCTGGGAGGGAGTCTCCTCCGCCGCCGATGAGCTCTGCCGCCAGGCGGCGAATGCGGTCCTTGCAGTCCTCGCTGGTGATGTAGTCGACTGGCGACTTTCCATCCATCCGGGCCAGGAGCAGACACCCCAGCTCGCTCACGACGGCCGGCTCACCGCACAGGCCGCCATCCCGGGCACGGTACCTCGCCCAGAATCGTGCCGCGGCGGCAAGGTACTTGTCAGCCTCCGATGGGAAGCGGAAGGCCTTCAGTATCAGGTGGGTGAGGCAGAACGCGACGTCGAAGGCCGGATCCCCCCAATGTGCGGTCTCGAGATCGATCGCCATCACTCGGTTGGGCAGGACAAAGATGTTCTTCGGCGAGTAGTCGCCAAGTGTCAACGTCGCTCGGGTCGCCAGCATACGCTCCACCTCACTTTCGATCGCAGGCGCAAGCTCGGGATGCGATGCGGCCACGGTCAGATGAAACGGGTCCGTGCGTCCCTGGATCAACACCGTTTGGTCGTCGAACTGAGACCGCGCGAGTCCGTCGGCTGCAGCTGAGCGGTGGATCTCGCCGAGCAGCTCCCCGGCCCGCGCCGCCACCACGGGCTCGACCCGCCCGGCCATGAGGGACGCTTTCCAGAGCTCCGCTTCCGCAGGAACGCACGAGATCACGAGCACCAGGCGCCGCTCGTCGCACATAACGACATCCGGCACGCACCCGGGGACGAGCCGAGATAGGAGCGACAGGCAATCGCGCTCGACCAGGGTTCGCTTTCGGTCGAAGGCCCAGTCTGCGGGGACGCGCAGCTTGGGCAGAGACTGCTTCACCACCACGCAGCCGGACGGCCAGGAGACCCTGAGTACGACATTCGAGACGCCGCCCCCCAGCTCCGAGACCTCCGCCGGTACCCCGTCGGGCAGCACATCCGCGGCACGGAGATAGTCCGTGACCTCCGCCGACATCAGCAGATCTGTATCCGACGCGGACGCGTTAGCCATCCTGCTCGGAGAGCCCGACGAGACGTCGAAATGACCGCGAGAGCGCTCGGAGCATCAAGCCGAAGCCGCCGATGGGTTTAACCACTACGGGAGCGCGGGGGGCCACCGCGCCGGCGGGCGATGCGCTCTCTTCAGGAGTCGGGGTCGCCGGGCCGGGCTGGCGACCCGCCGCCGCGGTCGGGGCGGTCGCCACGCCATAGTCCGCTCCGCTGACCTCGAGGTTGTCGGCCAGAGCCGCCGCGAACTGTCTGACGAGCTGATCGGAGACATCCGCGACGATGCCGCGGCCGTACTGGGCAACTGCGCCGGTGAGGCTCAGATCGGTGACGATCGTCACTTCCGTTCCGGCCGCGACCTCCTCCAACGACGAGTGGATTACTGCGGCGGCATTGCCGCGACCCTTCATCTCCCTGGCCTTGGCGGTCAGCCGGGTGCTGCGGGCGCCCGGGTCGACCTCGTCACGTGCCAGGTCGGCGGCGAACCTCAGCGCCACCGGCCCCAGCTTTACGTGAATGATGGCCTTCCAATGGTCATCGTCGACGGTCTCGGTCAGTTCGGCGCCGGGCATACAGGGCACTATCCGAGGGACGTCGCTGAGCAGCGACCACGCCTCGTCGATCGGAGACGGGACTTCAAAGGTGTTTTCTAGACGCATGTGGTAACCCCCTCAGGGTCGGTCTCGACTCATATGCCCAGGTATGAATCCATCACGCTGCCGGACGCGCTGAGCTCATCGCGAGTTCCAGACAGCGCGACCCGTCCCGTCCGCAGCACATAGGTCCGGTCCGCGAACTCGATCGTGCGCGCCGCGTTCTGCTCCACGAGCAGAATTGTCATCCCCTGCTGGCGCAGCTCCTGGAGCGCGTCGAAGACCTGATCGACGACCAGCGGCGCGAGTCCCAGAGACGGCTCATCAAGTAGCAGAAGTCGCGGTCGCGTGATCAGCGCCCGACCGATTGCCAGCTGCTGCTGCTCGCCGCCCGAGAGCTTGCCCGCGGTTGAGCGGTAGTACCGCTTCAGCACCGGGAAGCGCTCGACCGCCCGTGACAGATCGTCGTTTGCTGCGGCCCGATCGCGCCCACCGAAGGCGGCGAGGCGGAGATTCTCTTCGACCGTGAGCGACCCGAAGATGTGACGGCCCTCCGGTACCAGCGCGATGCGCTGCCGCACGATCTGCTCGGGCGTGCGTCCGATCAGCGACTTACCTTCGAAGGTGATGCTGCCGGCGGAAGGCCGGATCAGGCCGGTGATCGCGGAGAGCGTCGTGGTCTTGCCGGCACCGTTCGGACCGATCAGACCGACCGTTTCACCCATTTCGACCCGCAGTGACACCCCCTGCACGGCGGGCACCCGCGCGTAGTGAACGGCCAGGTTCTCAACTATCAGCACCGTTCATCTCCTTGGTGGTGCCGAGGTACGCGGTCACCACGCCCGGGTTTGCCCGGACCTCTGCCGGCGTGCCGATCGCGATTGTCTTGCCATGGTCGAGGACCTGGATGCGCTCGCAGAGCCGCATGATCAGCCGCATGTCGTGCTCGACCACCAGGAGGCCGAGCGAGAACTCGTCCCGAAAGGCAGTGAGCGAACGAAGCAGATCGTCGGACTCGGACTCGTTGAGACCGGCGGCCGGCTCGTCCAACAGCAGGAAACGCGGTTTCATGGCAAGCGCGCGGGCGATGCCCAGCCGACGCTCCTGGCCATGCGAGAGCGACGTTGCCCGCTGGTGCGCGGCTTCCGTGAGGTGCATCCGCTCGAGCAGCACGCCC
>Ga0209624_10002031_pt1 | contig 15253 bp, 14 predicted proteins | sample JacPinW_OM2H0_O1_FD_188565 | JGI IMG/M metagenome (GOLD analysis project Ga0209624, IMG submission 188565) | Forest soil microbial communities from Algoma, Ontario, Canada - Jack Pine, Ontario site 1_JW_OM2H0_O1 (SPAdes) (version 2) | ecosystem: Environmental > Terrestrial > Soil > Boreal...
TCGTCTCCGGCGGCACCGACACGCATCTGATGCTGGTCGATCTGCGGCGCAAGAATCTGACCGGCAAGGTCGCGGAGATCGCGCTCGGCCGCGCGCACATCACTTGCAACAAGAACGGCATTCCGTTCGATCCGCAAAAACCCATGGTCACGTCGGGTGTGCGGCTCGGCACGCCGGCCGGCACGACGCGTGGATTCGGCATTGCCGAATTCAGGCAGATTGGCGACTTGATCGCCGAAGTGCTTGATGCACTCTCGCAAAAAGGCGCCGAGGAAGATGCGCAAGCCGAGGCGAGCGTGCGCGAAAAGGTCAAGCGCCTGGTGAGCCGGTTTCCGATTTACGAGGGCTAGGACCAAAGGGTAGCGCCGAAGGGGTAAGGCCATGCGTTGTCCAAGCTGTTCGAGCCTCGACACCCAGGTGAAGGATTCGCGGCCGACAGAAGATTCATCTGTCATCCGCCGCCGCCGGGTCTGTCTCGCCTGCAATTTCCGCTTCACCACCTTCGAGCGGGTGCAACTGCGCGAGCTCGTGGTGATCAAGCGCAACGGCCGGCGCGTGCCGTTCGATCGCGACAAGCTGTTGCGCTCGATGCAGATCGCCTGTCGCAAGCGGCCGGTCGAGCCCGAACGCATCGATCACATGGTGTCGAAGATCGTCCGCGAATTGGAAAGTCTCGGCGAAAGCGAAGTGTCGTCGGAAAGCATCGGCGAGACGGTGATGGCGCATCTGCGCGATCTCGATGACGTCGCCTATGTGCGCTTCGCCTCGGTCTATCGCAATTTCCGCGAAGCCAAGGATTTTGAGGCTGCGCTCGCCGAACTGTCGGGGGATGAGGCGGCGGAGTGAGCGCGCAGAGGGGCGTGCAAGCAAGCGCTGCGGCCGACGATCTGCGCTTCATGGAGCTTGCTCTGAGCCTCGGCCGCCGGGGTTTCGGCCGTACCTGGCCCAATCCCGCTGTCGGTGCCCTGATCGTCAAAGACGGCGTGATTGTTGGCCGCGGCTGGACCCAGCCGGGTGGCCGCCCGCATGCCGAGGTCGAGGCGTTGCGCAGGGCAGGGCCCGCAGCGCGCGGCGCGACGCTCTATGTGACGCTGGAGCCATGTTCGCATTTTGGCAAGTCGCCGCCTTGCGCTGACGCTGTGATTGCCGCCGGAATTTCGCGCGTCGTCTCTGCGATCGAGGATCCCAATCCCGAAGTGGCCGGCCAAGGCCACACGCGGCTACGCGCCGCCGGTATCGCGGTCGACGTCGGCATTGGCGCGGACGAGGCTCGACACGATCATGCCGGGCACATCAGCCGCGTGACCCGCGGCCGCCCTTATGTGATGCTCAAGCTCGCGATCTCCGCCGACGGCAAAGTCGGCGCCGCCGGGCGGCGGCCGGTCGCGATCACCGGCGACGCGGTGCGCGACCGCGTGCATCTTCTGCGCGCGCAGAACGACGCGATCATGATCGGCATCGGCACCGCGCTTGCCGACGATCCGATGCTGACCTGTCGGCTGCCGGGCATGGCAAAGGATTCGCCGGTGCGGATCGTCGCCGACAGCATGCTGCGGCTGCCGTTGAACTCGCGTCTGGTGAAGAGCGCCTACGAGACGCCGGTTTGGGCGATCGCCGGCATGTCCGCGCCGCAAGATGCCGAATTCCAGCTGCTGCCGCTCGGCGTCGAAGTGCTGCGCTCGCCCGACAGCACGGGTTTACTCGATCTCAAAGATGCCTTGGGCTTTCTGTCGGCCAAGGGCGTCACGCGGCTGATGGTCGAAGGTGGGCCGACGCTAGCCGCCGCTTTGATTAAAGCCGACCTGATCGACGAGGCCGTGCTGTTTCATTCCGATAAGATCGTTGGCGCGGACGGAATTGAAGCGCTTGATGCGGACGCCTTGGCGATGCTCAAACAGCGTCTGAAGTTAATCGCAACCGAGTCCGTTGGGCCTGATCGGCAAGAGACTTATGAGCGCAGGTGATTGATGTTCACGGGTATTGTCAGCGACTCAGGCGAGATCATTGAGGTTCAGGAAAAGGCTGAAAACCTGCGCCGGATAACCATCGGCTGCTCCTACAATCCGGGCTCAATCGACATCGGAGCGTCCATTGCCTGTTCGGGAACCTGCCTTACGGTGGTCGAACGCGGACTCAAGGGCAATCGCGCCTTCTTTGCCGTCGATGCCGCCGCCGAGACCTTGCGGCTGACCACCGCCGGGACGTGGCGACACGGCACCAAGCTCAATCTCGAACGGGCGCTGCGGCTCGGCGACGAACTCGGCGGTCATATGGTCTCGGGCCATGTCGACGGCATTGCCGAACTGATCGCACGCGACGACTTCCTCGACAGTTCAGGTCTGACATTTCGCGTGCCGGCGGCGCTTGCGCGCTTCATCGCGCCAAAAGGCTCGGTCGCGCTCGACGGCATTTCGCTCACGGTTAACGAAGTCAAAGACGACACATTTTCGGTCCTTATCATTCCGCACACCCTGAAAGTCACGACTTTCAGTGCGCTGCAGGTCGGCGCGCGCGTCAATCTCGAAGTCGATCAGATGGCGCGCTATGCCGCGCGGCTTCTCGACACGGCAAAACAGCACTGATGGCCCGCTTGTTCGGCTACGCCGCGCTTGCTAGGACCGCACGCCAGTTCAAAGGGTTTTAGCGATGGCCGGGCCGCGGCAAGCAAAGCGCAACAACAGGCGCGACAGCACAAGCGTCAAAGGCGCGCGCATTCTCGTCGTCGAGGCGCGCTATTACGACGATATTGCCGACGCACTGCTTGCCGGCGCAAAGAAAGCCCTGCACGAAGCCGGCGCGCTATTCGACTGCATCAGCGTGCCGGGTTCGCTCGAAATCCCAACAGCGATTGCGATTGCGCTCGATGCGGCGCAGAAGAAGCGTCGGCCCTATGATGGCGCGGTGGCGCTCGGCTGCGTCATTCGCGGCGAAACAATCCATTTTGAAATCGTCTCGCATGAATCCGCGCGCGGGCTTTTGGACCTGTCCGTCGCCCGAGGAATTCCGATCGGCAACGGCATCATCACCGTCGAGAACGAGGCCCAGGCCAAGGCGCGCGTCAGCGTCGACGATCAAGACAAAGGCGGCGGCGCTGTGCGCGCTGCGCTGACGCTGGTCGGCCTCAAGAAGCGCCTCGGGAAACGCTGACATGTCCGATGCCGAGCGAAACGTCCAAGACGCACGCAAGGCGAATAAGCGCGGCGCGGCGCGGCTCGCGGCGGTCCAGGCGCTGTATCAGATGGATCTTGCCGGCACCGGCGTGAACGAGATCATGGCGGAGTTCGAAAGCCATTGGCTCGGCGGCGAAGTCGAAGGCGCAAAATATCTGCCGGCCGAAGCGGCCTATTTCCGCGACATCGTCTCGGGCGTCGTGCGCGAGCAAATGAGCCTTGATCCGAAAATAGATGCCGTGCTCACACGCGGCTGGCCGCTCAAGCGGATCGAGGCGCTGCTGCGCGCGGTGCTGCGCGCCGGAGCCTATGAGCTTGCCTGCCGCAAAGACGTGCCCGCTCGCGTGGTGATGTCGGAATATGTCGATGTCGCCGGCGCTTTCGTCGACAAGGAGGAGACCGGCATGGTCAACGCCGTCCTCGATCAATTGGCGCGCCAATTTCGCGCCGCTGAAATTGCCGGCGGCCCGGCTTAGCCGCGATGTCTGACGGACCGTCAGCCGAAGACCGTTTGATCGCGCGCCATTTCGCTCCGCTCGCGACCGATCCCGGCGCATTTGGCTTGACTGACGACGCGGCCGTTATCACGCCGCCGTCAGGCTTCGACCTCGTCGTGACCACTGACGGCGTCATCGCTGGCGTGCATTTTTTTCCCGATGACCCGCCGGATAAAATCGCCCGCAAAGTGCTGCGGATGAACCTGTCCGATCTGGCGGCAAAGGGCGCGAAGCCGGTTGGTTTTCTTATTTCGGTTTCGCTGCCGGCAAATGTCGATGACGCCTGGATCGCGCGCTTTGCCGCGGGTCTTGGCGACGATGCCAAGGATTACGGCTGTCCGCTCCTCGGCGGCGACACCGACCGCACACCGGGGCCGATTGCGGCGTCGATCACGGCATTCGGCGCGGTGCCGAAGGGCGCCATGGTGCGGCGCTCGTCCGCCAAAGCCGGCGATAGCGTCGTTGTCACCGGCACGATCGGAGATTCCGCGCTCGGCGTCCGGTTGCGCCGCGATCCTAGCCTGGCACAACGCTGGCGGTTGACCGAGACCATGCAGGCGCATCTCCAACTGCGCTATTTGTTGCCGGAGCCGCGCAACGCGCTCGCCGACGCTGTCCTGCAGTATGCGGCGTCCGCCATGGACGTGTCCGACGGCTTAGTGGGCGATATCGCCAAACTGGGGCGCGCCTCGGGCGTGGCGGTGGAGATCGATGTGGCGCGCGTGCCGTTTTCGCAAGCCGCGCGAACCGCCATCGCTGCCGATCCGGCGCTGATCGAAACCGCGCTTACCGGCGGCGACGATTACGAAATCGTGCTGACGCTGAAACCTGAGAGGCTCGCGGCGCTTTGCGCGGCAGCGGACAAGGCCGGCGTCGCCGTGACCGAAATCGGCCGCATCATGGCCGGGGAGGGTGCCCGCTTTATCCGCGACGGCAAGCCTCTCGCCTTCACGCGATCGTCTTACAGCCATTTCTAGTGCGGTCCGCCCGTGGCTATAATGCGCCACGGGAGAAACGCCCATGCACGACACATCGGCGATTATCGCGCCGCGAAACCTGACCCCGCCGGCGGTCGGGAAGAATTCCAATCCGCGTTACAGCGAACTCTACCGCCGCTATCCGACCATCGATTATCTGCGCCGCGGCGCGCGCCGCCGCCTGCCGCATTTTGCCTTCGAATATGGCGACGGCGGCTCGGGGAAGGACGACGCTGGCATCAAGCGCAACTGGACGGCGCTCGACGCGGTCGAGCTGGTGCCGCGCTACGGCATCGTGCCGTCGCTGCCGCCCTGCGACATCGAACTGTTCGGCCGCCGTTATGCGGCGCCGATCGGCATCGCGCCGATGGGCGGTCCGGCGATCGTTTGGCCTGGCGCCGACAGGCATCTCGCCCGCGCCGCGCAACGCGCGCGCGTGCCTTATGTGCTCGGCATGGCGGGCGGCGCGACCATCGAAGAGATTGCCGAAATCGCGCCGGATGTCTGCTGGTTTCAGCTCTACCGCGCCGCCAATAACGATCACGCCATCGGCTTCGATCTGGTGCAACGCGCTGCGGCGACCGCCTGCAATGCGCTGATACTGACGCTCGACGTGCCGGTGCGCACGACGCGGGCGCGCGAAGTGGTGGTCGGTCTCGGCGGCGCGTTCGAGCCCGATCTGAAGATGCTCGCGCAGATGGCGATGTCGCCGGGCTGGAGCATGGCGTTGTGGCGAAACGGCATTCCGCGCTTTGCGAGTCTCCGCAGCTATGCCGGCATCAACCCTTCGATCAACGACGTCATCGCCTTTGCCAAGCGTGAAATGGGCGGCGCTTTCACCTGGGAGGAAGTCGCCAAATATCGCGATCGCTGGAAGAAGACACTCATCGTCAAGGGCATTCTGCATCCACAGGACGCCGAGAAGGCAATCTCGCTCGGCGTTGATGGCTTGTTTGTTTCAAATCACGGTGGCCGCCAGATCGAAGCTTTGCCGGCGGCGATCGACGCGCTGCCGGCGATCGTCAAACAGGTCGGCAAGCGCGCCACCGTGATGATGGATTCCGGCGTCCGCAGCGGCACCGACGTCATCCGCGCTTATGCGCTCGGTGCTGCGGCCGCCTTCGCCGGCAAAGCGTTCTTGTGGGGCCTCGGCGCACTCGGTGAGGAGGGACCCGGCCACGTCATCGATCTTCTCATCGAAGAGACCCAGGCCGCGCTTGGGCAATTGGGCGCGCGCAAGCCCGACGACGCGCGTTCGGCCGTCATTCGTCACAATGGCGCTCTGCAATTCTAGGGAGGAAGCCAATGGCAAGAACAAAGGCAAGAACAAAAGCAGGAGCCAAGCAAAAACCGGCAAGCAGGAAGAAAGGTCACACGGCGCGGATCGCGCGCCGCCGATCGTCCACCAGTCGCCGTGCGGCTGCAAGCGGCAAGCGCCAGCACAAGCCGGCCGCGAAGGCGCCACCGCGCAAGCAAACTTTCGTCGCCAGCCACCATTCACCCGATGCTTTCGAAATCGGTTTGCGCCGTTATGCGCAGTATCGCGATCTTGGCATTGCAGCTGCGACCAATGGGTTGGCGCGGGCGCATGTCATCAAGATGATCCCGCCCTGCGATCCGGCGGAAGTGTCAAAGCGGCACTATCACGACGTCGAATTCCAGATGGTCTATGTGCTCAAAGGCTGGATCAAGGGCGAATATGACGGCGCCGGCGTCGTCACCATGCGCGAGGGCTCGTGCTGGCTGCAACCGCCCAAGATCAAACACGCCGTGCTCGACTATTCCGACGATTGCGAGCTTCTCGAAATCATCCTGCCGGCGGATTTCGACACCGTCGAATTGGAGTGACTAGATAAAGTAGCCCACCGCCTGTGAACCCGACGACAACGGCATCACTCATGCAAGACCTGCAAATTCTTACCGAACTCGAGCGCAAAGTGCTGTGGCTCGCGACCTGGACCATTCATCACGCCAATCATTTGCGCGACAACAGCGACGGCCTGAAAGTCGGCGGCCACCAGGCGTCGTCGGCCTCGCTCGCGACCATCATGACCGCACTTTATTTCCACACGCTGCGGCCGCAGGATCGCGTGGCGGTGAAGCCGCATGCCGGGCCGAACTTCCACGCCATTCAATATCTGCTCGGCCGCCAGACGCGGGACAAGCTCGAAAACTTCCGCGGCTATAAAGGCGCGCAATCCTATCCGTCGCGGACCAAAGACAGCGACGATGTCGATTTCTCGACCGGCTCGGTCGGGCTTGGCGTGTCGCAGACGCTGTTCTCGTCGCTGGTGCAGGATTACGTCCGCGCGCACGGTTGGGGGCAAGAAATTAACGGAGAGCCGCGGCCGGAAGGCCGCATGATCGCGCTTCTCGGCGACGCCGAGCTCGATGAGGGCAATATCTTCGAAGCGATCCTCGAAGGCTGGAAACACGGCCTGCGCAATTGCTGGTGGATCGTCGATTACAACCGCCAGAGCCTCGATGCCGTGGTCCGCGAAGGGCTGTGGGAGCGCTACCAGAATCTGTTCCGCAATTTCGGCTGGGACGTGGTGCTGCTCAAATACGGATCGCTGCAGCAGGCGGCGTTCCGCGAGCCGGGCGGCGAGCGGCTCCGGCAATGGATCGATAATTGCCCGAACCAGCTCTATTCGGCGCTGGTGTTCCAGGGCGGGGCGGCGTGGCGCAGGCGGCTCCTCGATGAGATCGGCGACCAGGGCGCCGTGACGCGGCTCGTCGAAGCGCGCAGCGACGAGGACCTGGCGCGGCTGATGAACAATCTCGGCGGCCACGATCTCGACGCCATCATCGAGGCCTTCGACGGCATCGATCATGACCGGCCGGTTTGTTTCATCGCTTATACGATCAAGGGCATGGGACTGCCGTTCGCCGGCCACAAGGACAATCACGCCGGCCTGATGACGCCGGCGCAAATGGAGACCTTCCGCGCCGCGATGAAGATCCGGCCGGAGCATGAATGGGATCGCTTTGAAGGCCTGAGCGCGCCGGAGGCCGCGCTGCAGACATTTCTCGACGCCGTGCCATTTGCGGCGGGTGGCGAGCGCAATCTGAAAGCGCCGCTGATCGACGTGCCTGAAGAGCTGAAGGTCACGATCCAGCCGGAAATGGCGACGCAAACCGGCTTCGGCGCTCTGCTCAACGAGATCGCGCGCGGAACCACGCCGCTGGCCTCGCGCATCGTCACGACGTCGCCCGACGTGACGGTCTCGACCAATCTCGGCCCGTGGGTCAACCGCCGCGGCCTGTTCGCGCGGGAGGCCTTGGCCGATACGTTCAAGAGCGAGCGCATCCCATCCACGTTCAATTGGGAATTCTCGCCCAAGGGCCAGCATATCGAGCTCGGCATCGCCGAAATGAATCTGTTCGGCGCGCTCTCCGCGCTCGGGCTCTCGCATGCCATCAATGGCGAGCGGCTATTGCCGATCGGCACGCTCTACGATCCGTTCATCGCCCGCGGCCTCGATGGCTTGAACTACGCCTGTTATCAGGATGCCCGTTTCATCTTGGTGGCGACGCCATCGGGTCTGACCTTGGCGCCGGAAGGCGGCGCGCATCAATCGATCGCTGAACCCTTGATCGGGTTGGCGCAGGATGGCCTGGCCGCCTTCGAGCCGGCTTTCGTCGACGAACTTGCCGTCATTCTGCGCTTTGCGCTCGACTACATTCAGCGCGACGGGCAAAAGGACAAAGATGGCGAGCTTTCCGAACGCAATTGGCTGCGCGATGAAACCGGCGGCTCGATCTATTTGCGTTTGTCGACGCGGCCCATTGAACAAGTTCAACGCCAGATGACTGCCGAATTGCGCCAGGCTGTCGTCGATGGCGCTTATTGGCTGCGTGAGCCCGGGCCGAATTGCCAGGTCGTCGTCGCTTACACCGGCGCGGTGGCGCCGGAAGCCATCCAAGCCGTCGGACTGATGGCGGAAGATCGCCGCGATGTCGGCCTTCTCGCCGTGACCTCGGCCGACCGGCTCAATGCCGGCTGGAGCGCGGCGTGGCGGGCGCGGGAGCGCGGACTGGTGCACGCCCGCTCCCATATCGAGCGGCTGTTGGCGAAAGTGCCGCGCGATTGCGGCATGGTCAGCGTGCTCGACGGCCATCCGGCGACGCTGGGCTGGCTGGGCGCCGTCCACGGCCATCGGGTCCGGCCGCTCGGCGTCGAGCATTTTGGCCAGACCGGCACGATAGCCGATCTCTACCGGCACTACGGCATCGACGCCAACGCCATTATTGCCGCCGCCCAGGCCATCGCCCCGGGCCGACCGATCCGCTATCTCGGGGCGGCGTGACGACCCACAAGATTAAGCCCCAGCGTTGCGTGGCGGGGGCAATTTTGGTACGCCCGCGCCGATTTGCGCCGCCCGCCTGACCATTGTATGCGGTGCGCGCCTTCCTTCTGGGCCGGCACCATCGCTGGCCCTCCAAAGCACCGGGGACATTCCATGCAAACTTTGTGGCTCATCGTTTTTTGTGGCGCATTGGCCATCGCCTATGCCATCTGGGCCACCCGCTGGGTGATCTCGCAGGACGCCGGCAGCGAGCGCATGCAGGAAATCGCGGCCGCCGTGCGCGAGGGCGCGCAGGCCTATCTGAAGCGCCAATACAGCACCATCGGTCTCGTCGGCATCGTCATCTTCGCCATCGTCGGCTATTTCCTCGGCTGGCTGGTCGCCTTTGGGTTTGCGGTCGGCGCCATTCTGTCGGGCGCCGCGGGCTTCATCGGCATGAACGTTTCGGTGCGCGCCAATGTGCGCACGGCGCAGGCGGCGATCAGTTCGCTTGCCGGCGGCCTGGAACTCGCGTTCCGTGCGGGCGCGATCACGGGCATGTTGGTGGCCGGTCTCGCGCTCCTCGGCGTCACGCTCTATTTCGGCTTCCTGATCGGCACGCTGCATCTGGCGCCCAACAATCGTGAAGTCATCGATTCGCTCGTGGCGCTCGGTTTCGGCGCCTCGCTGATCTCGATCTTCGCTCGTCTCGGCGGCGGCATTTTCACCAAGGGCGCCGACGTCGGCGGCGATCTGGTCGGCAAGGTCGAGGCCGGAATTCCGGAAGACGATCCGCGCAATCCGGCGACCATTGCCGACAATGTCGGCGACAACGTCGGCGACTGCGCCGGCATGGCGGCCGACCTGTTCGAGACCTACGCCGTGACGACCGTTGCGACCATGGTTCTCGCCGCGATCTTCTTCGGCAATGCCGGTGCCGACATGCTCTTGAAGATGATGACGCTTCCATTGGCCATCGGCGGCATCTGCATCATTGCCTCGATCGTCGGCACGTTCTTCGTCAAGCTCGGCGCCAGCCAATCGATCATGGGCGCGCTCTATAAGGGCATGCTCGCAACCGCGGTCCTTGCGCTCGTCGGCATTGCCGGGGTGATCTACGAACTCATCGGTTTCGGCGCGCTTCCCGGCGTAAGCTATTCGGGTCAGACGCTGTTCATCTGCGGCATTGTTGGCCTCGGCGTGACCGGCCTGATCATCTGGATCACCGAATACTACACCGGCACCGATTATCGGCCGGTCCGTTCCATCGCGCAGGCTTCGGTCACCGGCCACGGTACCAACGTCATTCAGGGGCTTGCAGTGTCGCTCGAAGCGACCGCGCTGCCAGCGCTCGTCATCATTGCCGGCATTCTCATCGCCTATAATCTCGCCGGCCTCTTCGGCATCGCCATCGCGGTGACCACCATGCTGGCGCTGGCCGGTATCGTGGTTGCGCTCGATGCCTTCGGACCGGTGACCGACAATGCCGGCGGCATTGCCGAAATGGCCGGACTGCCGAAGGAAGTGCGCAAGTCGACCGACGCGCTCGACGCCGTCGGCAACACCACCAAGGCGGTGACCAAGGGCTATGCCATCGGCTCGGCCGGCCTGGGCGCACTGGTGCTGTTCGCTGCCTATAACGAAGACCTGAAATTCTTCATCGCAGGGGCGAAGGAGCACCCGTATTTCCTGGGCGTTGCGCCGGACTTTTCGCTCACCAATCCCTACGTGGTCTCAGGCCTCTTGTTCGGTGGCCTGCTGCCTTATCTGTTCGGGGCGATGGGCATGACTGCGGTTGGTCGTGCGGCGTCTTCGATCGTCGAAGAGGTGCGGCGTCAGTTCCGCGAGCGGCCGGGCATCATGCAAGGCCGCGACAAGCCGGATTACGGCCGCGCCGTCGACATGCTGACGCGCGCCGCGATCAAGGAAATGATCATACCGTCGCTGTTGCCGGTACTGTCGCCGATCGTGGTCTATTTCGTCATCTACTTCGTCGCCGGCGGCGGGGCGGCGGGCAAGTCGGCCGCGTTCTCGGCACTCGGCGGCATGCTGCTCGGTGTCATCGTGACCGGCCTTTTCGTCGCCATCTCGATGACCTCAGGCGGCGGCGCCTGGGACAACGCGAAGAAGTACATCGAGGACGGTCATTACGGCGGCAAGGGTTCCGACGCCCACAAGGCCGCGGTGACTGGCGATACCGTCGGCGACCCGTACAAGGACACGGCGGGTCCGGCCGTCAACCCGATGATCAAGATCACCAATATCGTTGCGCTTCTGCTCTTGGCGATCCTGGCGCGCTGACGCGAGGACGCCGGCGCGGCAAGCGCGAAGCGATTGCAATTCGGGGCAGGGCTTCCAGATCTAGGAGCCGGATCTAGGAGCCTTTGCCCTCGAAGTTGTGGATGATGGTGGTGATCACACTGATGTCGTTGCCGCTGGTCGGTGTCGTGCGGCTGACGAAATCGAAAAGGTGACCGTCCTTCATGCCGTATTCGGCGAGACGCTGGACCTTGCGGTCGTGGTCGAAATAGACGGCGATGACGCGCTGATCCGTGACACTCGTCTGCATGAACATGATCGGGCGGTCGGCGCGCTGCGAGATGTAATAGAACGCTTCGCCGCTGACGGTCGCCACTGTCGACGGGGTGCCGAGAACCAGCAGCACCTGCTCTTGCGACGCGCCGAGCGGAATTTGTTCGAGCGCGCCTTCGGGCAGCACGTAGCCGCGCTGAAAGGTTTCGCGGGTGCAGCCGGCAAGCGCGAGCGCGGATATCAGCGCCAACGTGGCCGCACATGCCGCCATTTTCGGCCGGCGCCCGCTCCCCAAAAAACTCCCCCGCATCCTGGTCCCTGATTTGTCCCCAGATCGACTGTAGGCCTGCCGTAACTTGCGCCCAGCTGCCGTGTGCCGTACCTCCAAAGCCCGGGATTGGCAAATGAGCCGCGCCCGGGGAGCTTTGGGCCACGTTTGAGTGGCGTTTAAGCCACGTCGTCAGCTACCTAAGTCAAGCTAATGATCTTGAAGCTATTTCGGCCAAGTTCCCCCGCGCACAGCATCAGCGACCTCTATGGCGCGATCGTGGCGCAGGCCCGGGAGCCGGCCTTCTACAGCGCATACGGGGTGCCGGACACCGTCCAGGGCCGTTTCGACCTCATCGTGCTGCATCTCGTGCTGGTCATTGCCCAGATCGGGCGCGAGGCGGGCGAGCAAGCCTTGCCGCAAGCCTTGCCGCAAACCTTGCCGCAAGCCTTGCCGAACGAGGGAGCCGCGCGGGCCATCGGGCAACAGCTGTTCGACACGTTCTGCCGCGACCTCGACGACAATCTCCGCGAAATGGGGGTCGGCGACCTTGCGGTGCCGAAGAAAATGCGCAGCTTTGCCGAAGCGTTTTACGGCCGTCAGGCCGCCTATGTCGCGGCCTTGGCTGCGACGGATCGCCGGGAGCTTGAGAACGCACTCGCGCGCAATATCTTTGACGATGCAAAATCAGGCGAGAGAGCGGTGCGGCTTGCCGCTTATGTCCGCGCGGCGTTGGCGCAGTTTGGGCAACAAGGTCAAAGCGCCTTCGAAGCCGCACTACTGCGCGGGCGAGTTGAGTTCCCGAAGCCGGAGACTATGCCGATTGCGGAGGCCGTCCAAAATGGGTGAGCAAAAGCCGCGAAAGGTAAGCGCTTCGCCATATCCGTCACCATGGCATGTTCCGGTGACGCTCGAGGACATTCCTGAAGCCGGTCAGCACTTCGAACTCGACGCCGACGCCGGTATGCGTGCCGCCATAGTCAAGGTTACGGGCTTGCGTGATTTGATGCGCCTGCACGCAAGCTTCGACGTCACGCGCCGTGGCGCCGACGGTCTGCATGTCGCGGGCTCGGTCTCCGCCACCGTCGGCCAGACGTGTGTCGTGACCCTCGAGCCGCTCGCCAACGAGGTCACGGAGACCATCGACCTCGCCTTTATTCCGCAACACGCGCCCGAGCTGTCAAACGATGAGGACGAAAAGCCGCAGCCGCGCGACGTGAGGTGGGACGATCCGGAGCCGCTAGTCGGCGGCACGATCGATCTCGGGGCGCTCGCGACCGAATTCCTGATCCTTGGACTAGACCCCTATCCCCGCAAGCCGGACGCCGTGTTCGAATCTCCGGCCGACGACAAGCCCGATCCCGGCCCGTTTGCAGCGCTCGCCAAGCTGACCAAGGGCTAGTACGAGCGGGACGAAATCCCTATAACTCGGCCGCGCCTCTATGTTGCTGAGGCAAATAGAACAAACAATAGTAAAATCATTGGTTTACTGGCGCATCTTGGACCTGGGGCTGATGCGTTCGAGTGGGCCAGAAGCTTTCGGCATCGGAAGTCGGGGGACGAAAGTGGTCGCTGAGCAAATTTGTGTCCGGGCGTCGAACCGCTATTCTCACAGCGGTTGCCGATGTCCCATTCCCTCCCGGGCCTAGGTCGTCGAATGTCAGACAAGGTCCGCATTGCGCTCGATGCAATGGGGGGCGACCACGGCCCCGCGGTCACTATTGCCGGGGCCGAATTGGCGCTGATCCGCCATCCCGGCAGCGAGTTCGTTCTGTTCGGCGACTCGGCGCTGATTGCACCACTGCTTGACGCCCGGCCGCAGCTCAAAGCGGTGTCGCGGCTCGTCCACACCGATGTCGCTGTGCGCATGGAGGACAAACCCAGCCAGGCGTTGCGCACCGGCCGCTGGAAATCGTCAATGTGGCTTGCCATCGACGCGGTGAAGAAAGGCGACGCCGACATGGTGGTGTCGGGCGGCAATACCGGCGCGCTGATGGCGATGTCGAAGTTTCATCTCAAGATGCTGCCGGGCCTCGATCGGCCGGCGATCGCGGCGCTGTGGCCGACCGTGCGCGGCGAGTCGATCGTGCTTGATGTCGGCGCCTCGATCGGCGCCGATGCCAGACATCTGGTTGATCTTGCGGTCATGGGCTCGGCGACGGCGCGCATTCTGTTCGGCATCGATCGCCCGACCGTCGGCCTCCTCAATATCGGCGTCGAGGAGGTCAAGGGTCTCGAAGACGTGCGCGAGGCCGGCCGCATCCTTCGCGAAGAGAGTTTTCCGGAATTCGACTATCAGGGCTTTGTCGAGGGCGACGATATCGGCCAGGGCAAGGTCGACGTCGTCGTCACCGAGGGCTTTGCCGGCAACATCGCGCTCAAGGCCGCCGAAGGCACAGCCCGCCAGATCGGCCAATATCTCAGAGCGGCGATGACCTCTTCTCTGAGCGCCAAGATCGGCTATGTATTTGCGCGTGGAGCCTTCGCCCGATTGCGCGAACGCATGGATCCGCGACGCGCCAATGGCGGCGTGTTTCTCGGCCTCAACGGCATCGTCATTAAGAGCCATGGCGGGTCGGATGCCGAAGGCTATGCGGCAGCGATCGAGGTCGGCCACGGCGTGGTGCGCGACGAATTATTGGCCAAAATCAGGACGGCGCTCGCCCGCCACGGCAAATCTGAGGCCGGCAACTCGCAACCTGACAAATCTCAATCCGACAAGTCTCAAGGGGACAAGTCGCAAATCGGAAGCAGTCAAGTTTTGGCAAGCAAGATTCCCGAAAACAAAGCCGTCGGCGGAGCCACCTCGTGACAGTCACGCGGTCGGTCATTCTCGGCTGCGGCAGCTACCTGCCGAGCCAGGTTCTCACCAACGAGGAACTCGCGCGCAAGGTCGACACCTCGGACGAGTGGATCGTTCAGCGCACCGGCATTCACGAGCGCCGCATTGCCGCGGCCGGCGAACTGACCTCGCATATGGCGGTGCATGCCGCGCGCCAAGCGCTCGCGCATACGCATGTCGATGCGCAGTCGATCGATCTCATCGTGCTCGCGACGTCGACCCCGGATAATACGTTTCCGGCCAGCGCCGTTGCCGTGCAGGCCGACCTCGGCATTACCCAGGGCGCGGCCTTCGACCTACAGGCGGTATGCTCCGGCTTCGTCTTTGCTTTGGCCACCGCCGACGGGTTGCTCAGGTCGGGCGCGTTCAAGCGGGCGCTGGTGATCGGGTCGGAGACGTTTTCGCGGATTCTCGACTGGACCGACCGCACCACCTGCGTGTTGTTCGGCGACGGCGCCGGCGCGGTCGTCCTCGAAGCGCAGACCCAGCCCGGCACCCGCGAGGATCGCGGCCTCCTGACGGTGCATCTGCGCTCCGATGGCCGGCACAAGTCGAAGCTTTATGTCGACGGCGGGCCTTCGTCGACGGGGACCGTCGGTCATTTGCGCATGGAGGGCAGGGAGGTATTCCGGCACGCCGTGGCCATGATCACAGACGTGGTCGAGGACGCCTTCAAGG
>Ga0209624_10002033_pt1 | contig 15250 bp, 12 predicted proteins | sample JacPinW_OM2H0_O1_FD_188565 | JGI IMG/M metagenome (GOLD analysis project Ga0209624, IMG submission 188565) | Forest soil microbial communities from Algoma, Ontario, Canada - Jack Pine, Ontario site 1_JW_OM2H0_O1 (SPAdes) (version 2) | ecosystem: Environmental > Terrestrial > Soil > Boreal...
AGCCCGCTCACCCCAGGATGATCCAGCGCGCGCTCGCGCGCTGGATACACATCCAGAACAACAACCACATCTGCCAGGGCCAGCGCATGGCCGAACTCCTGCGCGAGCAGCGCCGTGCGCGAGTACAGGTGCGGTTGAAACACCGCCACCAGACGCCCGTGCGGGAGCGTGCGGGCCGCATTCAGCGTGGCTGCGATCTCCGTGGGGTGATGGGCGTAATCCTCAAACAACCGCGCGCCACACGGGCTCTCGCCGAGCTCCTGGAAGCGTCGCCCCGCACCACGAAAGCCGGCCAGGCCAGCAATCGCCTGCGTAGCGTCCGCACCTGCGATGCGCACCGCCTCGAGCGCCCCGGTGGCATTGAGCGCGTTGTGGCTGCCAGGGACCGCCAACGCGACCTCGTGGCCGCGCCAATCAAAGCGCGAGCCACCGGACACGAGCAGCGGGTCATGCACGTCGTAGCTGACCACCTCGACACCCACATCCGTGGGCACCAGCGCCCGTAGTTGAGGCCTGTCCCACACCACAATCGCCGTGCGCGCGAGTGCTAGGAAGGCACCAAACGCCGCTTCAAGCTCGGCCAGCGATGAGAACGCAGTGTGGTGATCAAGCTCGACGTTCGTCAGTAGCGCGATCTCCACGCTGAGGCTGAGCATCGAGCGGTCGGACTCGTCCGCCTCCACTACCAGCCACTCGCCCTTTCCCCACTGCGCGTTCGGCAGGCTCCCCCCGATCGGCGCCCCCACAAGCCACCCCGGCCGCATCCCCGCGGCAAGCAGCGCGTGCGCGATCATCGACGCGGTGGTCGTCTTGCCGTGGGTGCCCGCCACTGCAATCGTGCGGCGCATCGCGCTCAGCTCGCCCAGCAGATCCGCCCGCGGGCGCTCGGACAAACCCCGCTCGCGCGCAGCCAGCCGCTCGACGTTCTCAGCTCCAACGGCCGAGGAGTAGATGACCTCGATCTCCAATCCGGGGGGGATGTTCTCTGCGCGATGACCGATCGCGGCAGCGAGGATCCCATCCGCGGCCAGACGCTCCAGATAAGGGCCGGCGCTCCCGTCAGAGCCGCTGATCTCGGCGCCCAGCGCATGCGCCGCGCGTGCGTACGCGCTCATACCCGCGCCACCCACGCCGATGAAGTGCAGCCGCCGGCCGCTCCACGGCCCGCTCATCGAGGACGCCGCCCAGCACAGCCATGCGCGTTCATGACGCCACCCCGAGCAGCTCGCTTGCTACCTCGCGCGCCGCATCCGGACGGGCGAGGCCGGCAGCGGCCGCGGCCATCGCCGCCATCCGCTCGCGATCAGCCACGAGCTCGGAGAGCTCTGTGCGCAGACGGGCACCGCTCAGCTCGGCGTCCGCGATTACGACCGCGGCGCCCGCATCGGCCATCCAGCGAGCGTTGGTCGTCTGATGGTCGCCCGCCGCGTGGGGATAGGGCACCAGGATCGCCGGAAGCCCGTGCGCGGCAATCTCAAACACCGATCCACCTGAACGGGCCACCACCAGGTCGCTCGCCGCGAGCGCCTCGGCGAAGTCCTCGTTGTCGAGATATTCAATTAGCTCATAACCAGCCGGCAGATCGCGTCCGGACAGCTCTGCGTAATCGCGCTGTCCGCTGATATGCAGCACGCGAACAGTTGCGCCCGGCGCCGCGAACGCCTCGATCGCAGCGATATTGATCGAGCGTGCCCCCAACGAGCCGCCAAACACAAGCACACACCTCTCATCCGCGGTCAAGCCAAATCGTGCACGCGCTGCTTGCCGATCGCTATTCAGCGGCGGCACCGGCCGGCCAGTCACCTCATAGCGGCTGCCATCGCGTCCCGGGATGGCAAACGCCAGGCACACGCGTCGCGCGAACGGCGCGAGCAGCCGGTTGGTCATACCCAGGTGGCTGTCAGCCTCAGTCAACACCAGCGGGATGCGCAGGCACACCGCCGCCAAGCCGACCGGACCAGCGACGTAGCCACCGCCGCCCATCACCGCATTCGGCGCGAGCCTCCTCAACAGCATCAGCGACCGCAAGACCGCCGCTACCGCCAACGCCAGCGCACGTAGCGCACGCAGCGGGTTGCTGCGGCTGAGACCCTCCACCCGGATGCGCTCGAGCGCGAAACCAGCCGCAGGCACCAGCTGTGCCTCGGCCCGTTCACCGCCGATGAACGACACCTGCGCGCCCGCAGCCCGCAGCTCTTGCGCCACGGCAATCGCCGGCACCACGTGCCCCGCGGTGCCGCCGGCAGCGATCACAACCCGCTCGGGTGTTGCAGCGTCCACGACCGGCGTGATCGCCTCAGACTCCCCTGCTCTGGCGGTAGATCGTGAAGCCGATCGCACCGCAGATCGAGGCGATGATCCAGAAGCGCAGGATGATCTTCGTCTCAGACCATCCCCGCAGCTCGAAGTGATGGTGGATCGGGGCCATCAAGAACACCCGCTTACGCGTCGTCTGGAAGGAGATCACCTGAATCGCCACCGACAGCGCCTCCATCACGAAGATGCCCCCCAGCAGGATCAACAGCACCTCTGTCTTGGTCATCACCGCCAGGCCGGCGATCGCGCCGCCGAGACCCAGCGAGCCGGTATCGCCCATGAAGATCGTCGCCGGAAAGGCGTTGTACCAAAGGAAGCCGATACAGGCACCGCCAATACAGCCCGCGAGCATCGCCATGTCGTAGTCCCCCGCGAAGAACGTGATGCCGATATACGCGAGCAACACGATCGCCGCGCAGCCCGCCGCCAGGCCGTCAAGGCCGTCTGTGAGATTGACCGCGCTAGTGGTGCCCGCCACTACCAGGTAGATCAGTAGCGGATATACCCAGCCCAGTTCGATGTGGTAATCGACAAAGTTCAGCTCGAGCTCCGGAGCCAGGTGGGCCTTGTAGCGAGCCACGTACCAGAGCGCCAACGAGATCGCAATCGTCACCCCCAGCTTCGTCCTCGCCCGCAGCCCCAGCGAGCGTCGCCTGACGAGCTTGATGTAGTCATCAGCAAAGCCCAAAAGCGCACACGCGATCGTCAGCCCGAACACCCCGATCGAGCGCCATTCGTATTCAGTCAGGATCAAGAAGCAGATCGCGACCGCGAGGAAGATGATCAAGCCACCCATCGTCGGCGTCCCCGCCTTCTGATGGTGGCCCTCCGGCCCGTCCTCGCGGATCTGCTGGCCAAACTCCCGGACCCGCAGGAACTCGATGAACTTAGGGCTGAGAAAGATGCAAATCAGCAGCGCGGCGGTGCCCCCGAACAGAATCCGACCCATTCAGTGCCGCTCCGAAGCGCCAAGCGCACTGCGCCCAGAGAGCTCGGCCACCGACTCACGCAGCGGCTGAGCCTCACTGCGCAGCATCTCAAGCACACGCTCGAGACCCACCCCGCGCGAGCCCTTCACGAGCACCGTGTCACGCCCGCGCAACATTCCCCGGAGTAGCTCGCCGGCGGCCTGGGCGTCCGCCACCGCGTGGCTCTCGCCAGAGAATCCCCGCTGCATCTCCGCCGCCAACGGCCCGACCGTGACGAGCAGATCGACGCCTCGAGCGCCAGCATGCTCGCCGATCTCTCGGTGTAGGCGCGGCGCGTCGGTGCCGAGCTCGAGCATGTCGCCGAGCACCGCCACCCGACGAGCAGCAGCAGTCTCGGCCAGGTCATCGATCGCCGCGCGCATGGACATTGGGTTGGCGTTGTAGCAGTCCGCGACGAGCACCACACCGCTGGGCAACTCCTCACGCTGACCGCGCATCGCCGAGAACTCCACATCCAAGCGGCCCCGTGGCGTGTATCCAAGTGCCCGTGCGGCCGCCACCGCGGCCAGCAGGTTGCTGAGGTTGTGCGCCTGCGCGAACGACGGCCGCAGCTCGATCTCGGTCTCGCCGTGGCAGATCAGCACTGACCCGTCGTCACGACGTTCTGCCAGCGACACCTCACCACCCACGCCAAACGTGATCGCCGGCACATCCGCTCGCAGATGCACGGCGAGCAGCGGCTCGTTCGCGGGCACGACCACGCTCGCCCCAGGGGCGAGCCCCGCGATCAGCTCCGCCTTCGCGGCCGCGATCGCCTCAAGCGAGCCCAACAGCTCCAGGTGGGCCGGCCCGACGTTGACGATCACACCCACGTCCGGTTCCGCAATCGCCGTCAACTCGGCAATTTGACCGGGACCACGCATCGCCATCTCCAACACCAATAGCTCCGTCTGCGCAGGCGCGCTCAGCAGCGCCAGCGGCAACCCGATCTCGGTGTTGAAGTTCTCCGGGCTCGCCGCTACCCGTAGCCGCTCAGCAAGCAACGCGGCGAGGATGTCCTTCGTGGAGGTCTTGCCGGTCGAGCCGGTGATCGCGACCACCATCGCCCCTCTCGCGCGTAGCTCCCGCCGCCAGGCGCGCGCGAGCGCGTGCATACCGACCAGCGGGTCGCTATGGGCGAGCACCACTCCGCCTGAGCTCGTCTCAGCGGCGTGCTCGGCGTGCTCAGGCGCCACCAGCACCCCCCATGCGCCTGCTTGTAGCGCCTGCGCGGCGTGGCTGCCGCCATCGGCGCGCTCACCGCGCAAGCCCACGAACAGCTCGCCTGGCGCTACTCGCCGCGAGTCGATGCTCGCGCGCTCAGGACCCGGCGCTCCTACCACGGCGCCTGCTCGGCGCACAAGCGTCGCACCCGCAGCCGCCGCCAAATGACGCGCATCCCAATCCCTCATCAAATGCCCGTCTCAGAAGTACTCGATGTGGCTTGCGCAACCCCAGCTGGCAAGCTGCCACCCGCGCGCAGAGCCTCGCGAGCGACCATCACATCGTCGAACGGCAGCTTCAGCCCACCCTTGAACTCCTGCCCCTGCTCGTGGCCCTTGCCCGCGATCACCACCACATCGCCCCGCCGCGCACACGCGATCGTCTCCTCGATCGCCGCTTTGCGATCTGCAATTGCCCGCACGGCTCGCCGTCTCGAGCCACTACGAACGCTCGACCCGCCCGGTGCCACAGCGCCCACAAAGCCTCCCGCCTCGCCCGGAGCCGCCACCACGCCATCCAATATCTCCTCAATGATCTGCTCCGGGTCCTCCGAGCGCGGATTGTCCGACGTCACGATCGTCGCATCCGCCAGCCTCCCTGCAATCTCCCCCATCAACGGGCGCTTGCCACGATCGCGGTCGCCACCCGCCCCAAACACGCAGAGCACCCGGCCCTCGCCCGCGGCCTCGACCAGCTCGCGGGCGGCACTCAGCACGTTCTCCAAGGAGTCAGGAGTATGCGCGTAGTCGACCAGCACCGCGAACTCCTGGCCCTCCTCCACAGGCTCGAAGCGGCCCGGAACGCGCACCCCCTGTTCGAGCGCCGCGACCAGCACCTCCAGATCGAACCCCAGCGAATGCACCGCCGCGAGTGCACCCAGCGCGTTGGCAACATTGAAGCGCCCCGGCATCGGCAGCTCGACCTCACGCTGACCTTCCGGGGTTTGTAGCGTGAAGCTGCACGTCGCAAATCCGCAGCGCAGGCTCGTAGCGCCGTAATCAGCGGGAGCATCGACCGCAAACGTGACCACCCTGTCGAGTTCAGCGGCAAGCCGCCTTCCATACGGGTCGCCCACGTTGACAACGCTGACCGCGGGCGCCGCCGAACCAAGCGCGCGCGTGTCGCGCGTGTTCGCATCGCCCTGAGCTGGCACGAACAGCAGACGCTTAGCCTGGAAGTAATCCTCCATGCTCGCGTGGAAGTCCAGGTGATCCTGCGTCAAGTTCGTGAAGATCGCCGCCGCGAACTGGGTCGCGTCAGTACGCCCCAATTCCAGCGCGTGCGAAGAGACCTCCATCGCGCACGCGCGATCGCCGCCGTCGAGCATTGCTCGCAAATCCTCCTGCAGATCGATCGCCTCCGGTGTAGTGCGCGCCACCTGGCGCTCCTCGCCGCCAATCACCGACTTCACCGTGCCCAGCAGGCCGCATTGCTCGCCGCATGCTTCAAGCAGCGCCCGCACCATGTAAGTCGTGGTCGTCTTGCCGTTCGTGCCTGTCACCCCCACCACACGCAGCTCGCGCGCAGGTTCGCCATAGAAACGCGCCGCCGCCGGCGCCATCGCTGCTCGTGCTGAGGCGACCAACACCTCGGGCACGCCGAGCTCGAGTGGGCGTTCCACAACCAGTGCCGCCGCCCCCGCCCGCACCGCCTCCGGCGCGAACGCATGCCCATCGCTGCGAAAGCCACTCACGCAGAAGAACAGGTCGCCGCCCGCCACCTCGCGACTGTCATACGCCAGGCCGCTGATCTCCACGCCAGCCGCCTCGCTGTCCAGCTCGGCAGCGATCAACCCGTCCAGTCGCATGCGCTGATGCTACTCAAGGGGCAGGAGCCCACCGGGCAGCGCCTACCCCGGGGGTATGCCCAGGTAGGGCAACGCGAAGCTCATGATCTGCCCAAATGCCGGGGCGGCAACCGTGCCACCGTAGATCGAGCCGGCCTGCGGTTCGTTGACAACCACCGCGCACAGCAGTTGCGGGTCCGAGGCCGGCGCGAAGCCGATGAACGAGGCAACGTATTTGCTCTGCGAGTATTCGCCCGTTTCCGGGTTGATCTTGTTCGCCGTACCCGTCTTTCCAGCCAGCTTGTAGCCCGGGATCGAAACCTCGCTAGCCGTGCCTTCGGGGCCAAGCACACCTTCGAGCATGTGGCGCAGCTCGCCCGCGGTGGCACTCGACAGGATGCGACGACCCTTCGGCTCGGGCTGCGCATGGCCCGCAATCGAAGCGACGATGTGAGGTGAGCGAAGGACCCCACCATTGGCAATCGCCGCATACGCCGTTGCCATCTGCATCGGCGTCACAAGCTCCCCCTGGCCGATTGGCAGGTTGCCCATCGAGGAGCCTGAGTATTGAGACGGCGCGAGCGTCACCCCGGATTCCTCGCCCGGCAGATCCACGCCAGTCGGCGCGCCAAAACCATAGCGATGCACCCATCTGTTGAACCGCTGCGAACCGTCCATCGCGCCAATCTTGATCGCACCGACGTTGCTCGAGCGGGCGAGGATCTGTTCCGTTGTAAGCGTTTCTTCCGGGTGTTCAGTGTCGTCGTGAATCGTCCGTTCGGCGACCTGAATCTGGTCGGGGATGTTGAAGGGTGTAGTCGGCGTGATCAAGCTTGCTTCCAGCGCTGCGGACACCGCCACCACCTTGAACGTGGAACCCGGTTCGTAGTCGAGTCCAACCGCGCGATCCTCGATCACTTCTTCCGGCGAGACACTCGGATTGTTGGCGTCGAGTTGCGGCCAGTTGGCCAGCGCGAGGATCGATCCAGTGCGGGGATCCATCACGATCGCCGTCGCATCCTTGGGGTTGAAGTCCCGCGCGACCGCTCCCAACACATCTTCCACGCGCTGCTGGATGTTTACATCCAGCGTCAGCGACAAGGACTTACCCGGCGCCTCACGCTTGGTTTCCGTGATCGACACCGGCTGACCGATCGCGTCTGAGACCACGCGTCGCTGGCCGGGCACGCCACTCAGCAACGTGTTGCGCGAATACTCAAGGCCATACAAGCCCGTCCCTTCCGTGCCCACCTCGCCGAGCACCTGTGCCGCGAGCGCACCACGCGGATACACGCGGCGCATCACCGGCGTACCAGTGACGCCGGTGATCTTCAGAGCAAGGACTTCCTGAGCGGCCTTCGCCGGGAGTGCACGTGCGAGGTAGACAAAACCGGTGCGTTCAGAAAGCTTGTGCAACACGCTGTTCTGCGACTGGCCCAACAGCGGCGCCAGCCGCCGGGCCGCTTCCAGCGGGTTAGTAATCAGGTAGGGGTCGGCCGAGATGTCCTGCGCTGGCTCGGACACAGCCAGGTCGACCCCGTGGTGATCGGTGATCGAGCCACGCGGCGCGATCACCGTTTCAGTACTCAACTGCTCGCTGGAGGCAAACCGACGCAGCGTCGCTCCGCGAACCACACCGAGATACACCGTACGCCCCGCAGCAAGCACGAGGAGCAGGAAGAACAGCGCGAAGATCGCCCCTATGCGGCGCTGGACGACAGGCACCCGCTCAGCCCGCGCCGCCCGCTTGGGTTCCGCTCGTACCAGTCCCCGGGGCTGCTTCGGTGGCGCCCGTGGCACCAGCCGTCCCCGCGGCGGTGCTGCCTTCGGCGCTACTCGGCGGCGTGACGGTCGATTGAGGCAAGCTCGTAGCCGCAGATTCGCTCGCCGCCGTACTGGTGTTTGCTTCGCTGGAGGCCGTGCTAGCTTCGCCAGAGGCCGTGCTCGCTTCACCTGTAGGGCTGGTCGTGGCCCCCGCCGCAGATGTGCTGGCGCCAGCAGTTGTTTCACTCGTAGCTGTCGCTTCCCCCGCTTCGCCGCCGGATGAAGGACCACTGGTGCCAGCTGCTGGTTCGGTCGATGTGCCGTTCGTCGTCTGCACCCGTTTATTCAGTGCGCCAGCGGCCCGCGCGATGTCAGCCCGCGGGTTGATCGACAGGAAACGCAAGGCGCCCTCGGGCACCAGTTCCATCCCCAGCTTGGCCGTCAGCGACTCAACGCGTTCGCCGGCAGCCAGTTCCGAGCTTTCGATGCTCAGTGCTGCGTTTGCTCGCTGCAGCTGTGCCTCACGCACGAGCGCCCGGCCAATGTTCGCGTTCAGCCTCAACACCAATAGCTGCAGAGTCACAATCCCAAGCAGCGCGAATGCGATCAGTGCGATCCACGTCCGACCGCGAATCAGGCGGTCGAGAGAGGGATTGCGCGAGACACTGGCGATCGCGGCCAGCGCGCGGAGCAGCAAACCGCGCTCGCCGTCCAGCAAACGCTCGGGTGCCCGTGCGGGCTGGCGCGCAGGGCGCGGTCGCGTGGCAGGGCGGGCAGGACCTGATATTCGCCGCGGTTTGCGCGGCGCCACAGACGGATGCGACGGGGCGGCGGTCCGCCCGCGGATACCCGGGGCGGCCGCGGCCGCTGCGGCCGAGCCGGCGGGCGGGGTCACGAGCTCCCCTCTTCGTCGTCGGCCAGCTTGCGTGCCGCGCGCAGGCGCGCCGAGCCAGAGCGGGGATTGCGGGCAAGCTCATCGGCGGACGGCACGATCGAACGGCGCTTCAGCAGCGCTGCTTGCGGCTCGCGTCCGCACACACACACGGGTAGATCGGGGGGACAGATGCAGCCGCGGGCGCGCTCGGCAAGGAAGCGCTTGACGCGCCTGTCCTCAAGTGAGTGAAAAGCGATGCTCGCGAGCACGCCCCCCTCCCGCAAGAGCCCCCACGCAAGTGGCAGGGCGCGATCGAGCTGCCCAAGCTCGTCGTTAACTGCAATCCGCAACGCTTGGAAGGAGCGCTTGGCGGGGTGGCCGCCGGCGAAGCGGGCCGGCGCGGGAAGCGCCGCGTTGATCGTCTCCACCAATTCGAGCGTCGTCTCGATCGGCGCCTGTTCGCGCCGCCGCACGATCGCGCGGGCGATCGCCCCCGCATGGCGCTCCTCGCCGAAGTCGCGCAACACATGCGCAAGACGGCGCTCGTCCCACTCGGCGATGAGCTGACGCGCGCTCAGCTCTTGCTCAGAGTCCATGCGCATGTCAAGCGGCGCCTCATAGGAGTAGGAGAAGCCGCGCTCCTTCGTGTCCACCTGCATCGAGGACATTCCCAGGTCGAAATACACCATGTCCGCTTGCACACCCTCGCTCGCGAGTAGCTCAAGCGCCTCCGCATAACTGGAGCGGATGAAACGCAGCGAGCACGTCGCCTGCGCCGCGAGTGCCGCAAAGCGCTGCTCTGCCAGCGGATCACGATCGATCGCCACGAGTGTGCCCGATGACCCCAGGCGCTCTGCGACCAGGCGCGCGTGTCCACCATCCCCGAAGGTGCAGTCGATCGCCAGCTGTCCAGGCTGCGGATCGAGCAGCTCGATCAGCTCATCGGCAAGCACCGGCGTGTGCGATGTCTGCCCTGGGGCCGCGCCGCCCGCCTGTGAAGCTCCCGTCGCACCGGCGCGGCGAGCACGCTGCTGACGTTTGGGCTCACGACGGCGCCGTGCAAGCTCCGGCCCACAGTCACGGACGTCCCGGCTTTCAAGCAGCGTCATCGACACGCGAGGTGACCTCCGCAACGCCGCTCAGCAGCGTCGGTCGATGTTCGTTCCACGCGTCCTTCGCCCACAGCTCCAAACGATCGCCCACACCTACAACCACGACCTCCTTCGCGAGCGCGGCATGCTCGCCGAGGAAGCCGGGGACCATGATCCGCCCGGCCGCATCCAGCTCGGCGTCGTGGGAACTGCCGTAGAAGAAACGCTCGAGCTCCGTCAGGCGTGGCGAGAGCGGCGGCAGCTCCGCCAGTGCGCGTCGGGTGTAGCGCTCGTACTCCTCCGGACGCCACACGCCCACACACGGCTTCAGGTCGATCGGCATCGCCAACACCACACCCTCTGATAGCGCCGCGCGGTAGCGCGCCGGGACCGTGAGCCGGTTCTTCGCGTCGAGCGTGTGATCGAAGGTGCCGCGGAAGGGGACCACTGGGGAGAGCTCCAAGCTTGTTTACCGAGCCGAGATGGAGGAGTGGGAGGAGCCCCTCCATCCCGGCTCGCTGCGGCGAAGATACCCCACTTTCTCCCACAATGCAACCCTATTTGCACATCTTCTCCCACTTTCCTACCACCGAACCTCACAGGTCGACAAAATCCCTGCTAATAAAGGACTTATGCGTTATTGGCGCGTATCTAGGCAGTTCGTCCAGATCCGCAATACCGCGTGCAGAACGGTGTGCTGAAAGGGCGATTGCACGAGCAGCACCTCCGCGCGCTACCCGCACGCGGTTGTACGATCGCCCCGAGCCATGCCCCCTCGCCGCTTTGCCGGCACAGAAAGGAACCACGTTGCTCGCAGCCTCATTCCCGCTTCGCTTTCAAGTAGCGCTCCGCCGCCGCGCGACGTTCGCGTGCATCGCGCTGGTAATCGGTCTCGCCGGAGCCCTGGCCGGATGCGGCTCGAGCAGCCCCAGCGGCACAAGCGCCGACCCCGCGAGCGCCGTGCCCGCCACCGCGGCGCTGTACGTCGGCGCGACCGTGCGTCCCGAAGGGCAGCTGCGCACAGCCGCGCTGGCCGCGGGCAAAGCGCTCAGCCACGAGGCCAACCCCTACCTGCGGCTGCTCGCAGCGCTACAGACTCCCGGCGCGCCCCAGCTCAACTACGAGCACGAAGTGGCACCGTGGCTCGGACCACACGCCGCGATCTTCCTCAGCTCGCTCAGCTCATCCTCGAACGCGCTGGCCTCGCTCGTCAACCAGGGCCTGTTGGGCGGCTCGGCACCCAGTGCGTTCCCGTTCGCCAGCGGCGGCGTCCAGGGCGCGATCGTGCTCGACACCAGCAATCCCAGCAAGGCGCTTGCATTCCTCGACACGCAGGCCCATCGCGCAGGTGCGCACGCGAGCAGCTATCGCGGCGTCTCCTACGAGGCCAACTCTGCAGGGATTGCGTTCGCCGTGGTCAAGCGCTTCGCTGTGATCGGGAGCGTTGCCGGCGTACACAGCGTGATCGACACCACCCTCGGCGGCAGCTCATTGGCGCAGGCAAGCGGCTACGTAAAGCTGCTTGCTTCAGCCCCGACCAACACCCTCGCCCATATCTACACAAGCCCCGCGAGCGCGACAACCGCCAGCAACGCCGAAGGTACCTCGGGCCTGCTCGCCTTGCTGGCAGGTGGACGCGAAGCCAACATCTCGCTCGTTCCCACAGCAAGCACGCTGACGTTCGACGCCGACACCCTTGCAGCCAGCCTGGCTCCAGCAACCGCCCCAAGCGGCGGCCTGTTGGCCGTGGATCCTCAAGGCGCTCAGGCACTCGGCGAACTGCCAGGCGAATCCTGGCTGGCGATCGGCTTGGGGCACCTCAGCACAACCGTCACCCAGGACGTGCAGGGCCTTCAGAGCCTCGGCTCGCTGATGAGCACCCTTAGCGGCGCAGGTCCGGAAAGCAATACCGGGCTCAGCCTCAGCGGCATCCTCGGCGCAATGACTACGCCGCTGAGCGCACTCGGGGCCAACACCCCACAAGCAAAAGCCGACTTCGCCAGCTGGATGGGCTCAGCAGGGATCTTCGCTAGCGGCTCAAGCCTGCTCGAATTGCGCGCTGCGGTGGTGATCTCATCCAACAACCCCACACGCTCGCGCGCCGCCGTCGCAGAGCTCGCCAAGCAGCTGCGCAAGGGCGGCGCATCGGTCAACTCCGTTTCGATCCCTGGCACCGAAGCAGCGACGGCCGCAAGGGTCAGCGGACTTCCGGTGCTGCTCGACATCGCCGCCGGACGCGACGCTGCTGGCCACGCGAAGTTCGTGCTGGGCATCGGCGAAGCCTCCGTCGCAGCGGCGCTGCATCCGTCCGGCACGTTGTCATCTAGCGCGACAGGCAGCGCCGCGGCAAGCGCGCTCGGTGAAGGCGCACAGCCCAGCCTAATCGTCAACTTCCCCACGATGCTGGGACTGCTCGAAGGCCTCGGCCTGACCGAATCACCGTCGATCTCCAAGTTCATGCCCTACCTGCGCTCGTTGAGCACGCTGGCAGGCGGCGGCCATGCCCTCGGCGGCGGGGTCGAACGCTTCAAGCTGAACCTCGGCCTGCAGCCAACCGGCTGACCGCTAAGGGTTCGGCGGCCCGATGTTGATCGCGCGATAGAAGACGGGACTACCGTGGGAGATTCGGTCAATGCCGTAGCGCGACAACGTCGTTTCACCATCCCCGTCGATCGAGTAGTTACCGATCACCGAGTTGCGGTCTTTGGTCGCAAACACACGGTCGATCACCGTCTGGCGATCATTCCCGCGTGCGCCCGCGTCGCGAACCCCATCGAGCACCAGCGTCATCGCCTCATAGCCGTAGAGGGCGTACGGCGTGGCCTGCACGCCAAACGTCCGGCGGTAGTCGCTCAGCACCCGCTGGGCCGCCGCCGGATAGAACCTGGCGGGCAGCACCGGCGTGGTCACATACGTGTTCGCCGCCGCCATGCCGAGCTGCGCGATGAACGATTCGTTCAGCATCTGGTTGGAGCCGAGCAGCAGCAGATGTGGATCCGCCGCATATAGATCACTCCACAGTTCCGCCGTGCCCTTGCCTTCCCCGCCGGCAAGGAACACCGCCTGGGCTTTGCTTGCCGCGATTTTTTCGACCTCACCAGTAAAGACAGCACCGGCCACCGTTGAGAGGCTGTCATGGGCGATCACTGTGATTCCCGCCGCTTCGGCGTAGTTCACAACGATGTCTGCCAGCGGCACATCGAATGGATTCTGGTCGTCGAGCACATACAGGCTACGCACGCCCTTGGACTTCATCAGCGCCACCTGCGCCTGCGCCTGGCCGATATCGCCAGGAGCCAACCGCACGAATGTCCGCTGGCCGCTCGGATAAAAGCGTTCCGGCTCGTCCTGGCCCGCTTCGAAGGGGGACGTCAGCCCCACATATGGGCTACCCGCGCTGACCTGAAGGATGCCGGCCGCGTTGATCAGCGGCAGCGAGATTGCCGTGGCAGCCGAATCGAAGTCGCCCAGGTAGGCGATCGTGCTGGTGTCTTGCGCGGCCGTCTTGGCATCCGTAGCGGTCACGCCGGGGTTCCATTCGTCGGTCGTCGGACTCGCGTCGTCCAACGACACGTACGCGATCTTGAACGGTCCGGCGTGGCCGCGCGCATCGGACAACGCGAGCTTCTCACCGCCGACGATCTGTTCTGCGATCGGCGCCGAAGGACCCTGCAGTGGCTCGCTGGAGTAGACCGTCAGCTGGCCGCCGGTCGCTTCGGCGACATCCGATACCGCCACTCCGCCACACCCCACCACGCCCAACAGTGCCGCGGCGAGAGCGAGCAGGCCCAGCCAGCGCGCGAGCACGAGGCGCTAGCTGCGACGGCCGGGCAGGTAGCCGGAGAGGATTCTCAGCGTCGCCCCAATGAGGATGACCGCGGTGGCCACCAGGAACGCATCGATGCCTTTGGAGCCGACGGCCCACATCACGATCCAGATGACGAGGCCAGCGGTGAGAGTAAGGATGAAACCCATTGCGCGCGGAATCCTAGCGAGCCTGAGCGAGACCCGCTGACAGTTCCCCCACGACCGCTCCCACGGCGGCCGCTGGATCATGCCCAGTGGCCGCATCTGGGTCGCCTGCCGCACGCACCAGGCGGGTCCCCACGATCACACCATCGGCGCCCGCATCAGCAGCCTCACCGGCCTGCTCAGGCGTGGCAATCCCAAAGCCGATCGCCACCGGCACATCGGTGCTTGCCTTCGCGCGCGCGATCACTTCCGCCAGATCACCGCCCAACGCACGTCGTTCGCCGGTGGTGCCAACCACCGACACGGTGTATAGAAAGCCACGGGCGCTCGCGCCGATCTTGGCCAGCCGCTCAGGCGTGGTCGTCGGCGCCACCAGGGGGATCAGCGCAATCCCAGCCTCCTCGCACGCCTGCGCCACCTCTGGGGCTTCGCCGTGGGGCAGATCGGGCACGATCAATCCACACGCCCCCGTCCGCGCCAGGCGCTCCACGAACGCCCCCGCTCCAGGCGCGAACACCATGTTGGCGTAGCACATGAGCGCGACCGGGACGCTCGCAGAGAGCGCCCGCGCTACCTCGAGCACACCAGCCACGTTCGCCCCCACAGCCAGCGCCCGTGTACCGGCAGCATGGATCACCGGACCATCCGCGAGCGGGTCCGAGTAAGGCATGCCCAGCTCGATCACATCCGCCCCCGCCTGCACGCAGGCTTCGCCGATACGCAGCGAATCCTCAAGCGTCGGAAAGCCGCCCATCACATACGGCATCAGCGCCGCCCGCTTGCCGGTGTCGGCAAACGCCGCGGCCAAGCGCTCAATACCCGTGGCCTCGATTGCGCTCATGCGTTTTCGCCAGACGCGGCCAGCACCTCGGCGAGATCCTTGTCACCCCGGCCGGACAGGCACACAAGATCTAGCTCGCCCTGCTCCTGGGCAAGCACCCACGCGAGCGCATGCGCTGTCTCGAGCGCCGGGATGATGCCCTCGAGTCGCGCCAGCGCACGGAACGCGGCGAGCGCATCGCTGTCGTTGACCGCCACATACTGTGCCCGCCCGCGGTCACGCAGGTAAGCGTGCTGAGGCCCCGCCCCCGGGTAGTCAAGACCAGCTGAGATCGAATGAGCTTGCACAATCTGCCCCTCCTCATCCTGCATTACCGCAGAGCGTGAACCATGCAGGATCCCGGGACGTCCCCCAACCGTCAGCGGCGCACCGTGACGGCTCGTATCGATGCCATCGCCGCCCGCCTCCACACCG
>Ga0209624_10002034_pt1 | contig 15246 bp, 15 predicted proteins | sample JacPinW_OM2H0_O1_FD_188565 | JGI IMG/M metagenome (GOLD analysis project Ga0209624, IMG submission 188565) | Forest soil microbial communities from Algoma, Ontario, Canada - Jack Pine, Ontario site 1_JW_OM2H0_O1 (SPAdes) (version 2) | ecosystem: Environmental > Terrestrial > Soil > Boreal...
CCGGGGCGCTGCGGCTGTCGACCATTGCGCTTGATGGCGGCAGCAGGCTGCCGCGGCCGGCGATCGTCGTGAGCTTCAAGACCTTCACACTCCACCCGCGGCAGGGGGCGGCCGAGGATGCGCTGCAGAACGCGGTCCAGATAGCCGACACGGTGCTGCAGCAGGGGCAGGGCATGCACGGCAGCTTCGGCCGCGACAATACCTTCAATTTCATGGCCGCTGAGGGTCCGGATTTCAAAACGCAGTATCGCGACCCGCTGCCCGCAAGCAACGCGGATATCGCGCCGACCTTGCTGCGGCTGCTGGGCTGGAGCCCGGCACCGCACGGGGCCCTCACCGGACGGGTACTGGAGGAAGCCTTGCAGGGCAATGCTGCGCGAGCCGCGCCGATCGAGCGCTGTCTGGCGGTCTCGCAGCCGGCGAGCGACGGCCGGCGCACCGCGCTGGAGTTTCAGCGTTACGACGGGCGTCTCTATCTGGACCAGGCTGCACTGCGCGTAGTCCTACAGCAGGAAAGGACAGGATGCTCGGGGCACTGAGCTAGTATCTCTGCGCGCCGCCAGCGGCTCGGCGCGGGCGAGTTGCGCCGCTCAGTATGCCGCGACTAACATCTATGGAAGAACCTGCTATGAAATCCAGAAAGAAATCTGCAATGAATGATCCAGTCGACGCCGAACAGCTGTACGAGCATCTGCAGGCCGTGATACGCGATTCGGAGGCACTGCTCAAGGCATCCGCGTCCTATGCCGGCGACAAGATCGATGTCGCCAAAGCGCAGGCCGCCGAGACGCTGGCCACGGCGAAGGAGCGGCTGGCTGACGTACAGGACGGCCTGCTCGACCAGGGCCGCGAATACGTGCAGAAGGGCGACCAGTACGTGCGTGACAATCCGTGGCAGTCGGTGGGTTTTGCCGCGCTAGCGGGATTTGTCCTGGGCGCCCTGTTGCTGCGCTCGCGAGACTGAGACGACCGATGGGCGCTGCCGTATGACCGAACCGCCTGGGAGATCGCCCGAAGCGCGTGTCAGCGGTTTCCTCGACGCGGTGGGTAGGCTGGTCGTGGCCGGGCTGGAGATGGCGCACACGCGGCTCGAGCTCATTTTTCTCGAGCTGCAGGAAGGTCTGGAAGGCCTGGTCGGGATCGTGCTGTGGCTGTTGACCGCGCTGTTCGCGGCCGGGTTGGGTTTGGTGTTCGGCGGTTTAACGCTGATCTTTGTCTTCTGGGACAGCCACCGCGTCCTGGTGGCGGCGCTGATCATGAGCGTGTTCCTGCTGCTGGCTGTGGCGGCCGCCAGGGTGGTGCAGGCAAAGCTGCGCGCGCAGCGCAGCCTGTTCGCCACCACGCTGACCGAACTGGCTAAAGACCGCGGCATCCTCAAGGCGCCGCCATGACACCTCGTGCCGCCGAGTACGCGCGGCGCCGCGGGGCGCTTCAGTTGCGGTGCACGTCGCAGCGCCATCAAATGGAGCAAGCCATAGCGGTGATCGAAGCGGATCTGCAAAAACTCAACCGCGGACTGGCAATGGTGCGAAGAATCAGAATATCGCCGCTGGTGGTGGCCGCGGGCGCCGCGCTGGCACTTGGACTTGGCACCGGCCGCACAGTGGGTTTCCTCAGCCGTGCCTGGCTGGTGTTCAACAGCCTGCAACGACTCAGGCGCACGGTGTTGCCGCGGGAGTAAATGCGATGGATCCGCGCAATCAGAAACCGGGCTCCGATGCGCCGGCCGCCAACGTGCCGGCAACCAACGCGCCAGCCGCCAACGCGCCGCCCACTGCTCAGCCGGCCGCGGACGCGGCGACTGAACCGGTGCAGCCGCCCGAGGACGCAGAGACACGCAAGCAGCATCTGGATCAGGAACTCGACGCGGAGCTGGACGATAGTTTTCCGGCGAGCGATCCGATTCCGTGGAGCCACGAGGTCAAATGAGCCGGCCGGTGCGTCGTTGACCGCGAATCAATTCTTCAAGTTGACCGCCCCGGTCAGCGCGACGGATCACGTGCTCGGTCCGGAGCATGCACCGGTCACCGTGGTGGAGTACGCGGACTTCGAATGTCCAAACTGCAAGCAGGCGGCACCGGCGGTCAAGCTGCTGCTCGAACGCTTTGCCGAGCGGGTTCGATTCGTCTTTCGGCATAACCCGCTCGAGGAAGTGCACCCGCACGCGTTGATGGCGGCCGAGGCGTCCGAGTGCGCCGGCGCTCAGGGACAGTTCTGGCCGATGCACGATCTGCTATTCGAAAACCAACTGCATCTGAAGGCCAATCATTTGCATAGCTACGCCGAGCGTGTCCAGCTCGACATGACGCGCTACACCGCGGAGATGGACGATCACGTCTATCTGCAGCGCATTCGCGAGCATCAGCAGAGCGGCCGCGACAGCGGCGTGCGCGGGACGCCGACATTTTTTGTCAACGGCAGGATCCAGGACGTGTCGTTCGGCATGCATGCCCTGTTTGGTGCGGTCGAGACGTTGCTGAAGAAGTAACCCGCCCTGGTGGGCGGCGTGCGGCCGGCGCGCTCATAACAGCAGATTATAAAGCCATAGCCCGTCAGGGCTTTCGCCGGCGCGCCTAGCCGGTAGTATGCGCACCTCTCCCGATGGGCTGACGAGGTGACAGGATCTTGGCCGCGACAGGTACCGAGCGTGTGCTCGAAATTCGGCACTGGACCGATACCCAGTTTACTTTCACCACCACCCGCGACCGCGGGCTGCGATTCGAGAACGGCCAGTTCGTCATGGTTGGCCTGCAGGTTCACAGCCGCCCACTGCTGCGCGCCTACAGCATCGCCAGCGCCAATCACGACCAGCATCTCGAGTTCCTCAGCATCAAGGTTCCAGACGGGCCGCTGACCTCGCGCCTGCAGCATATCCGCACGGGCGATGAGATCCTGGTCTCGCGCAAACCGACCGGAACGCTGCTGGTGCACGACCTGAAACCGGGAAAACGGCTCTATCTGCTGAGCACCGGCACCGGTGCGGCGCCATTCATGAGCCTCATCAAGGATCCGGACGTCTATGCACGCTTCGAGACCGTGATCTTCGTCCATGGCGTGCGCTGGGTGCGCGAGACCGCCGTCGTCAGGCATCGTATCGAGGAAATGAAAACGGACGAGTATCTGAGGCCGCTGGTGCGCGAGCAGCTGCGTTACTATCCGACCGTCACTCGCGAGCCGTATCGCAATCACGGCCGATTGACCAGCCTGATCGAGTCGGGACGACTGTGCAGGGATCTGCGGCTGCCGCCGTTCGCTGCCGCCAGCGACCGTGTGATGGTCTGCGGCAGCCCCGCCATGCTGGCCGATACCTGCGCGCTGCTGGACGCGCGCGGCTTCAGGATTTCACCGCACATCGGCGAACCCGGCGACTACGTCATCGAGCGCGCTTTCGTCGAACGCTGAGCCGGTCGGCGCCATGGCGATTATCGCTATGGCGATTCACGCGATGGCGATTCGTTTGCGATCAGTGCGGCGACTCGCGGCCGCAACCGCGCGAGCGCCGGATCGCGCGTTGCCGCAAGGACGCCGGCGATGGCGCGCCGGATCGACGTATCGCCGGCCTGCGCCGCCTTCCAGAACCACTCGGCGGCCAAGGCACTGAGCGCTCCTTCGGCAAGCACGGCGGCGTAGTTGAACTGCCCGCGAAAATAGCCGGTTTCCGCCGACCGGCGATACCAGTCGGCGGCATCGACCGGATTTCGTTCACATCCCCAACCTTCCTCCAGGCAGCGGCCGGCGAGGTTCATCGCCCGGCCGTGACCTTGTCGGGCCGAGCGCAGATACCAGTAGAGTGCCTGCCGGCGATCGCCGGCGACGCCGCGGCCGTCGAACAGCATGTTGCCGAAGTTGTACGCGCCCCAATCGTGGCCGGCATTGGCCGATGCACGGTAGCGCGCGGCCGCCAGCCGCAGATCCACGTGTGTGCCCCAGCCATTCTCGTGGCAGCGGCCGAGCATGTTCATCGCTTCCGCATCGCCCTGCTCGGCGGCACGCAGGAACCACCGATAGGCCGCGCCCTCATCGCGCGCCTCACCGTTGCCCTCGAGCAGCATTCTGCCCAGCCGCAGCTGCGCTGCCGGTACCCCGTGCTCGGCGGCACTGCGCACCCAGGGGGCCGCTTCGGCTGCAGTGCGGCCGAGCAGCCGCTGCAACTCGTGATAGCTCATACGCTGCAGCCGCATCATCCGCAGATGACTCGCTTCGGCGGCGGCCGCCCGCGCGAATTGCTCCGGTGTCAGGCTCATCGAACCTACAGCTCGGCCCAGCGCCTGAGCAGATTGTGATAGCAGGCGGTGAGGCGTAGCAGCGAGTCACGTTGGGCGGCCTGCTGCGTGAGCTCGCGAATCGCGGTGTCGAGTTCGAACAGCAGGTTGCGGGCGCCATGATCGCGGACCATGCTTTGGATCCAGAAGAAAGCGGCCGAGCGGATCCCGCGCGTGACCGGCTCGACCCGATGCAGACTGCTGGACGGGTAGACGACCATATCGCCCGCTGCGAGCTTGACCGCGTGCGTGCCGTAGGTGTCCTGTACCACCAACTCGCCGCCGTCGTATTCCTCGGGCGCGCTCAGGAACAACGTCGCGGAGATGTCGGTGCGCACCCGGTGATGCGTACCGGGGATCTGGCGCACGGCGTTGTCGACGTGAGCGCCGAAGCCCATACCGGTCTCATAGCGGTTGAACAGGGGCGGGTAGACATGGTGCGGCAAGGTGGCATTGACGAACGTCGCGTTGCGCTCCAGCGCTCGCAGAACGATGTCGCCGGCGTCGCGGGCCGCAGCCTCGCCGTGCGCAAGCTGCAGATTGTTCTTGACCTGCGCCGACTGGTAGCCAGCGGTCAGCCTGCCGTCCGCCCACGCCGCGCCATCGAGACACCGGCGCACGTCGGCAAGCTGCCCGGCGGATAGCAGGCGCTCAATATGAACGATCATCGCTGCCCAGGCTCAGGCGCACCGAGAGCATGACGCTGCGACCAGGGCCTGGAATCACATGGTTCTCGGCCGCACTGGTGTAATAGGAATTTACAAAGTAAGTCCTGTTGAAGAGATTGAACACGTTGATCTGCGCGCTCAGGTGGCGGGTTAGGCGATAGGACGCCATGGCGCTCCACACGGCGTAGCCAGGTATGTTCGCCGCCTCGGCGCTATCGGCGAAGCGATGTCCGAGCCAATTGACACCGGCGCCGACCTCCCAGGCTGCGGAGACTTCGTATTCGGTCCACAGATTGAGCGCGTTGCGCGCTGTGTTGGGCAGGAATTTGCCAGCGTAGGCCGGGTTTCCCGCGGCGATGGTTCGGCCGTCAAGATAGGTGTAGCCGCCGAACACCTCCCACTGCCGGGTGAGATGGCCTGAGATCCCCAGCTCGAGACCATCTACGCGCTGATCACCATTGAGCACGGTGATCGTTGGATTCTCGGGATCGTTGGTCTGCGCGTTGTCGACTTCGGTACGGAGTACGGCGCCTGTGAGCGACACGGCGCCGCCCAACCAGCCGGTCTTCGCGCCAGCCTCGTAGGTTTTTGCCTTCACCGGGCCAAGATTCGCCGTCTTTGTGGTCAGCGCCAGGGCCTCGGCCGAAGGATCGAAAGAGGTCCCGAAGGACAGGTAGTAGCTTTGCATCGGGGTTGGCTTGATCACGAGCGCGGCACGCGGGCTACCGACGCGATCGACATGATCAAGATGCAGCGTAGCTCCGCTCTGCAGCGTGAGTTGATCGTAGTCGGCGGCAAAGCGGTCGAAGCGAAACCCGGCAGTCAGTTCAACATATGGGCCGAAGCCCATCGTATCGGTCACGTAAGCGGCGTCGGAATCCGCGTTGGTGTGCTGCTCGGAGGATGCGGGTTGGACCCCCGGCAGCGGCTCATTGGGATTTGGGTCGAGCAGCGGCGTCTCGGCAATCCAGCCATTATCGTTGTTAAAGGGATTGAGGTAGCGCGTGATGCCGGAGGTCTGACGCGCGATCTCCAGCCCGGCGATGAACGCGTGCGATACCGCGCCGGTGGAAAAGTGCGCGCTCAGGTCGAGCTGTTCGGTGAGATTGGTCTGGATGCCCGAACTGCCGGGCGCATCGCGTCCGACGAGAATCTCGCCAAGCGGCGTACCCGGCGTCGGCACATCGCTGCCGAAGTTCGGCATGGTGTCGCGGAAATCGAACGCGTAGTGCGCGTAGCGCAGGGTGTCGGAGACAGTCAGGCCGGGAGTGAAATCATGCTTGAGGCGCGCGGTTCCGATGTCCACGTCGGAGGTCGTGCGATCGGAGGCCAGGCCATAGAACGCATTACGGGGAACCGGGGCCGGCTCGCCATCGACGAATGGAATGCCGGCGTCGGGGACATCGTTTTCCTGCTCATGCAGGTAGGCCAGGGTCAGCGAATCCGCGCTGCCCATGCCCAACGCCAGCGCCGGGGCGAGACCCCAGCGCCGGTTTTTCACCTCGTCACGCGCCGCCACCGCCGAGGATTCGCCCATCGCATTCACACGTAGCGCGCTGGCAGGCGCGATCGGCACGTTGACGTCGGCAGTGGCGCGATACAGATCGTTGCTGCCGATGCTGGTGGTCAACGAGTACAGCGGAGCCGCGAACGGCGCTTTGCTGACCTGGTTGATCGCCCCGCCGGTCGAGCCGCGACCGAACAACACGGCCGAGGGACCCTCGACGACTTCCACCGACTGCAGGTCGAAACTGTCGCGCGTATACACCGCCGCGTCCCGGATGCCGTCCAGGAAAAAGTCGTTGAATGCCGAAAATCCGCGAAGATTGACCGTGTCGCCGCGCGCCGCGCCCTCGCCGGCATTGAGCGTGATGCCGGGAACATTTTTCAGAGCATCCTCGAGCCGGGTCGCGCCTTGGGCGCTGATGAGTTGCTCACTCACCACGGTGATCGATTGCGGCGTGTCCTGCAGATCCTGTGGCAGCTTGTCCGTCAGGAGCGGCCGCACACCGGTGACGGTGACCTCCCGGAGATTCCTGTCGCCGTCATCCGCGGCCGTCTGATCGGCGAGCGCGGCATCGGCCTGGGCCGAGTTCATGCCGAGCATCGATGAGGCGCACACCGCCATGGTGCCCAGCGTAGGGCGAAGCAGGCTGGGGGGCTGCGCGGAGGCACCGAGGGCAGCCGGGGCAGCAGCGAATTCGGCGGCGCGCATCTTAACGACCTCGGTCGCGGGCCTGGGCTCGGCCGCTTCTGGATACTAATGATAATCATTCTCATTAATGAGTCAATGGGTCGGCCGTGCCGACGCTGCGGCCGGCAAGGTGCACAGTGATATCGGCCCTGGGGCCCACTCGCACCGGGTCACGAGTGCGGCCGGATGTACGCCCAACGGGCACGCGAGACCATTGCTCTGCACGCTATGATGCCAACGCCTGCGCCGGCGGCGCAGAGCATCGACCGTACTGCAATGGACAAGGCACAGACAGGCTGCCCGCTCGTGTGTATCCGTATCGCATCGAAAGTGCTGCCGGATTGCCCCGCGCCGTGAAACTTTCTCTCCCGGTCCTTCTCAGCGTCAACGGCGGGTACGTGGACAGCGCCGGCTTCCTGGCATTGCAGGGCCTGTTCAGCTCACACGTCACCGGCAACTTCGTCACGCTCAGCGCCGCGCTGGTGCTGGGCACGTCTGGCGTGGTTGCGAAACTGATCGCGCTGCCGATGTTCTGTCTGGTGGTTGCGCTGGTGCGTGTGCTGGGCTTCGCGCTGGCGCCTTATCCGCTGTCGCAGCTACGGGTGCTGCTGGGTCTGAAGCTCGCGCTGCTGCTGGCCGCCGCGCTGCTCGCCGTGCGTCTGGGGCCCTTTCCGAACGGTGATGTCTGGCCGGCGCTGGTCACCGGCATGACGCTGGTGTCGGCAATGGCCGTGCAAAACGCGGTGCAGCGGCTGCATCTGGCCGCGGCGCCGCCCACCACGATCATGACCGGCAATACCACGCAGGCGATGATCGATGTGGTGGACCTGCTGCGCGGCCTGCCCGAGGCCGACCCGGCGCGCACGCGGCTTGCGCTCATGGCCGCGAACATCCTTGCCTTTGCCGTCGGCTGCGCCGCGGCGGCGCTGCTGTTCGCTTATCTGCACATGTGGTGTTTCGCCGTGCCGCCGCTGCTCGCACTGATGGCGATTATGCTGCGGACTGGCGCGCCGCACAGCCGCTCCTGACAGCACCGGCCGCGTAAACCGGCCGGCCTGGAGCCAAGGTTGCTACGCCATCGTCGAAACACGGCGCCGGCGGATCAGCCTTGACCGGTCACGACCGATGCGATCTGCGGCACCTGTGCGTTGCCGCCCTCGAGACATGTGATCTTGTCGACGCTTACCTTGACGACCTCGGTGGTGTGCTGGCCTTCGGCAGTGTCGAAGTACTGCCGATCTACCGTGATGGCGCGGCTGGCGCGCGGTGCAACGGTATAGTCGACCCGCCTGGCCTCCGAGCGCTTGACGCCATCCTCGGTCTTCCACACGACGCGATAGCGGATCACGCCGTTGCAACCGACTGGCGCGCTTCGCTCGGCATTGATGCCGAACGCGATGCGAAATTCGTCCTTGCTCAGGCGCATGACCAGAGGCTCCTGGGTGAGTGAAACCGGGCGCTCGGCGGCGACCGCAACGCTGGCGCCGGCGCCAAAGGTAACGAGCGCGATGACGGACAGCGCGGCCATCCTGCTCAATTGAATATGCATGGTGTCAGCTCCCGATCGAGTTGGGGGGACTCGACGCCGCGACGATAGCCGCGCGCAAACGCACCGACAAACGATCATTGTTGGCGCGAGGCGAAGTTCTGCTCATGTGTGGCCGCGCACCGTCGGCGGCCGGCGGCAAATGCGGGCAGCGAGCGGCGTTCGAGGGTGGCAAAATGGGGCATCGCAATGCGTGACGCACAACAAAGACGCCGCTCGAAGAGCCTGTATCTCGGTGCGGCGGTGGTCTGTCTGAGCGCGTGGTGCGCAGCCGGTCGTGCCCAGACGCCTCACTCCGTGCGGTCTGCGGGCAAGAGAGCCGATGCCGCAGCCGCTGTGGCGCCGAAATCCTTCAGCGAGCTGGTCGCGGGATGCGAGCGCAGGGCGGGGCTGCTACCGGTGTATCTCGATCGCAAGGGCGGCCGGGTGCTGCTCGCTCTGAAAACCTCAAGCATGGACGGTGAACTCGGCGAGTTTCTCTACCAGGTTTACCTGCGCTCCGGCCTTGGTTCCACGCCGGTGGGGCTTGATCGTTCGGGGCCCGCGGATACGCAGCTCATCGTGTTTCGGCGCGGCGGCGCTACCGTGTTCGCCGAACTGCAGAACACGGCGTTTCGCGCCGATCAGGGCAGCGAGGCGGAGAAAGCGGCGGTGCGTGAATCCTTCGCCCCATCGACGATCTGGTCGGGCAATGTGCTCGCCGAGCAATCTGACGGCACGGTGCTGATCGATCTGTCGGGATTCCTGACGCGGGATGCTTTCGGCGTGATCGATGCTCTGAGCGAGGCGAAGCAGGGTAAATTCGCGCTCGATATCAAACTCAGCTACCCCGACGTCGCGGCAACTCGGGTGTTTCCCGAGAACCTGGAGTTCGAGGCGCATGAGACTTTTACCAGCGACGAACCGGGGGCGGAGGTCAAAGGGATCGTGCCCCAGCCGCACGCGCTGACTCTGGTCGAGCATCATTCCCTGATCAAGCTTCCGGCACCGGGCTACCAGCCGCGTCTGGCGGATCCGCGCACCGGGGCGATCGCGAGTCTGATCGCCGATTATTCCGCGCCCCTGGATGCGCCGGTGGTAGTCCGCCTCGCCCATCGGTTTCGGCTGGAGAAGACCGATCCCGCCGCCGCTCGATCGCCGGTGAAGAAACCCATCGTTTTCTACGTCGACCCAGCCGCGCCGGAGCCGGTTCGCAGCGCGCTGATGCAAGGGGCACTCTGGTGGGCCGCCGCGTTCGATGCCGCGGGTTTCGTCGATGCCTTTCACGCGGACCTGCTGCCCGCCGGCATCAGTCCGCTCGATGCCCGCTACAACGTCATCAACTGGGTGCACCGCCAGACGCGCGGCTGGTCCTACGGCGAAAACATCATCGATCCGCGTACCGGGGAAATCGTGAAGGGCACGGTGCTGCTGGGATCGCTGCGTATGCGCCAGGACCGCATGATCTTCGAAGGCCTTGTGGGGGCGGACCGGACCGGCAGCGGCGCCCAGGATGATCCGATCCGAATTGCCCTCGCGCGCCTGCGTCAGCTCGCCGTGCACGAAACCGGACACGCCATCGGTCTCGAGCACAACTTTGCGGGCAGCACCTATGACGACCGGGCCTCGGTAATGGACTATCCTTCGCCGCGCATCCGGATCGTCAACGGCGAGCTCGACTTTTCCGACGCCTACAAAGTAGGGATCGGCAGCTGGGACCGCTTCGCGATCCATTGGCTGTACGACGAGGCGCCCCCGGGCCAGGATCAGAGTGCGGCGCTGGATGCGATCGTGAGGGACGGCTACGCGCATGGGCAGCGCTTCGTAACGGACGATGATGCACGGCCGCCCGGCTCCGCTCAGCCCTACGGCGCACTCTGGGATGATGGCCCGGACGCAGTGTCCGAACTCGCGCATGTGCTGCAGGTGCGGCGCATCGCTCTGGAGCGCTTCGGGCCGGGAAATGTGCCGCAAGGCGCGCCGCTGACTGATCTGCGCCGAGTCATCGTGCCGATTTATCTGTTTCACCGTTACGAGGTGGATGCAGTTTCCAAATCGATAGGTGGGGTGAATTTTGCCTATGCCGTGAGGGGTGATGGCATGACGGCTGCGACGCCGGTGCCGGGGGGCGATCAGCGCCGGGCGCTCGGCGCCTTGCTCGACACGCTCGATCCCAAGGTCCTGGATTTGCCCGACGCGCTGATCAATCTGCTGTCCGCCGGCCAATTCAGTGTGCCGGACAAGCAGTCCGACATTGAGATCTTCGGCACCGAACGGGCGCCGCCGTTCGACCTGCAGCTTGCCGCCTCGCTGGCCTCCGACATCACCCTTGGCGATCTGCTGCATGCTTCGCGGCTCAATCGCGTCGCGGAACAGGGGATGCTCGATCCACAGCAGCTGTCGCTGCCGGAGCTGCTGTCCAAGACCATAGCAACTGTGTTCGCGGCCGATGGCAAGGGCGGCCCGCACGCCGCCGCCTTGCGGCGCAGCGTTCAGGCGCGGCTGATGGCGCAGCTGGCGAAAGTGAAACAGGACAAGTCGCTGTCCCCGGCGGTAGCGGCCGACCTGCAGGCCGCCCTGGCCGAACTCGCCAAGCGTCTCGGGGCGCTGAAGAGCGGCGATGCGCAGGATCTGGCGGCGGCGCATTACTACGCCGACATCATCAGCCACGACAAGTTGAAGGAATTTGCGGAGCAGCAGAACGTCGGCCACGTCGTCCCGCCCGGGATGCCGATCGGCGGTAACGGCGAGGATGACTGGTTCAGCGACGCGGGCGGTTAGAGCCCTGGTGCGGCGCCGATCGGTGTTGCCGCAGGTGCATCGACACGCGCGCAGAGGATCGTATGGGCTCGGCGTCTGAGGTGTTGCTCGTCTTTCTGAAGCTGGGGGTGAGCTGCTTCGGCGGCCCGATTGCGCACCTGGGCTATTTCAGGCAGGAGTTCGTCATCCGCCGGCGCTGGCTGGACGAGGCCACCTATGCTGATCTTGTGGCGTTGTGCCAGTTTCTTCCAGGCCCCGCTAGCAGCCAGGTCGGATTTTCCATCGGCCTCATGCGTGCCGGTTATGCGGGCGGACTTGCCGCGTGGACCGGCTTCACACTGCCTTCGGCCGTGGCTCTGCTGCTGTTCGCCTACGGTGCGAGCCTGCTTGGCGGTCCAACCGGCGTCGGATTGCTGCTCGGTCTTCGACTGGTCGCCGTCGCGATCGTCGCACAAGCCGTCTGGGGTATGGCGCGCACGCTATGCCCCGACCGTCAACGCGCTACGATCGGGCTCGTTGCGGCGCTGGTCCTTCTCTATAGCAGCTCTTCAATAGCCCAGGTCGCGACCATCGTACTGGGCGGCATAGCCGGGGCATGGCTCTGCCGGATTCCGGCGCAACCAGCGCAACCAGTGACCGGACACCTTGGGGCGCCGGTGTCGCGCCGGGCGGGGCTCGTGGCATTGACGGCGTACTTTGGGTTACTCGCAGGCCTGCCGCTGCTGCGCGATCTCGGGACTTCGCCCGCGATTGCGCTGTTCGAGGCGTTCTACCATGCGGGCGCGTTGGTGTTCGGTGGCGGTCACGTCGTGCTGCCACTGCTGCGCCAAGCATTCGTGGTGCCGGGCTGGGTCAGCGATGATGCCTTCCTCGCCGGCTACGGGGCAGCCCAGGGGATTCCCGGTCCGCTGTTCAGCTTTGCGGCCTACCTCGGGGCGGTGGTGGGCCCATCGCCGCACGGATTGGCGGGCGCGGCACTTGGGTTGCTGGCTATATTTCTTCCCGGCGTGCTGATCCTCATCGGCGCGTTACCATTCTGGGACACATTCCGCCGGCGTGAATCGGCGCAGGCCGTGATGCGCGGGATCAGTGCCGCGGTGGTCGGCCTGTTAGGCGCGGCCCTCTATAACCCAATCTGGACCTCTTCCGTCAGAACCCCGGGAGATTTCGGACTGGCGCTGGCCGGCTTCGTGCTGCTTACGATCTGGCGCGCACCGCCGCTGCTGGTAGTCGTCATCAGCGCGCTCGCCGGCATGGCGCTGGCATGGCAGCGATGACACCGTTGAGCGATCCAGCGCTGTTGCGACAGCCGATCCAGTGATTGCTGTCGCCGACGCACTGCCTGTTGGCTTGACCTGGACCCAAGGTCATACCGTAGGCTGACGATTCCCGATGGCGAAGGTGAAAACATCCAGTTCAATTGGCGCGGCCGAGTGCGCGCGTCGCACCGGTGTGACGGTGCGCGCACTGCGTGTGACGAACGCCAGGGACTGATCGAGCCGATGCGATCCGCGAAGGGCTGGCGGTGCTACGGGTCGAAGGAACTGGCGCGATTGAACGCCATCATGACGTTGAAGGCCTTGGGGCTGACACTGGTGCGAATCCGTGGTGTGTTGTCGGGAACGTCGCCGCCCCTGACACAGGTACTGCAGATGCAGCTCGGAATGTGGCGGGCACGACAGGTGTCGGCGGAGCAAGGCCTGGGACTGGTGCACGCCGCGTTGGCGAGACTCGAATCCCGGCAACAGCTATCGGTGCAAGAGCTGTGCGATCTGGCAAGGGGCATGGACATGAGCAATCGCATGGTGGTCACCCGCGAACTGATCAACGAATCAATCACGGCCGAGGAGGAGCGAGCGTATATGACCTGGTGGGCGGCACGCCCGCCGGCCGAAGCCGTTGCCATGCGCGACTACTCGGCGGCGCTGCGCAGGCTGTTTCGCTCCCTGCAGGTGCTCATGACCGCGAAGGTTGACCCGGCGGCGGCTGAAGTTCAGGCGTTGATCGATCAGTGGAATCAGACTGCGCTGCGCTATCAGCTGCGTAGGATCATGCTCGAGCTGATAGACTGGAATGCTTCGATAGCGCACAAATGGTTCGATGTCGGCAGGCGTGCCCTCACGCGATCGGTGTCCGCGGGAGAGAGCGCCGCCGATCATGATGTCTGGGACTTTTTCGCCTTGGGCGTGAAGGCTTCGGGCTGGAGTCAGGCGCTCGATCGGCTCATTGACGAGGCGGCGCTGCTCAGCAAAAGAGCGCTTGCGCCGTCCTCTTTACCGGCACGAACGCTGGCGAGTCGCTTCGCACAGATCTGCCGGGCGCATGGGCTGGGTGATCCTGTGATCTATGCGCGCTGGGCGGGCTCATTTGCGCTGATGCGGCAGAACAATGAGCCTGCGGACGTCAAGGCGCAGCGACGCGTCGCCTGGGAGTACCTGGGTCACGCCAGCGCCACGGCCGCGACGAAGCGCCGCGGCACATCGGGGTGAATTCGAATATTGGTGCAGCTCATGGGCCGGCGCTCTTGCGAATACGGGCCGCCGCAAGAACCTCGGGCTCCATGAGCCGGGCATTGACCCCCATGCGATCCAGCGACTTGTCCGTGGGTGCCCAGTGGGTGGGACAGCCGCAGGTCCTGCAGGTATGAAACTCGATGCTGCGCCCGTTCCAGGTGTAGATCGAAGTGGCGCCTTGCGGGGCAATCAGTCGCACCTGCCGCGGCGAATAGTACGCCCAGAGAGCGCCTCGCTTGCGGCAGTTCGAGCAGCCACATTCCGTCACCGTCTCGGGCGGCGTGTCGATGTCCATAAGGACCGCGCCACAATGACATGACGCCTGGATCACGGGGCTGGTCCGACGTCCCACTGCAAGGGCAGACGTGTCAGCCCGTGGACGATGCCGGTCGCCATTGCCGGTGGATCGCCGGCGATGGTGGCGAAATCGGGAATGCGTGCCAGCCACTCTTCCAGGAAGATCCTGATCTCCTGGGTCGCCAGCGACGCGCCGATGCAGCGGTGGATGCCATGGCTGAGCGTCGAGTGCTTGTAGCTGTCCCGGCGGTCGAAGCGCACCTCCAGCGGGCACTCGAAGCTGCGCTCATCGAGGCCGTGAATACAACTGGCCATGAGGATCTGCTCGCCGGCCTTGAGCGAGGCGCCAAGATACTCCATGTCCTCTCGCACCACGCGAGCGATGTTGGCGATCGAGTAGCGGCGCATCAATTCGTCGATGGCTTTGGGAATGCGCGCGGGGTTGCCCGCCAGCTCGCGCCGATGTACCGGGTTCTGCGCCAGGAACATTGCGATCCAGCCCATGGTCGCCGCGACCGTGTCCAGACCCCCGCCCAACAGGCCGCTGGCAAGGCCGAGCGCCTCCTGCCGGTTCATGCGCCGGCCACCGATATCGGCCTGAATCGCCATGCTGAACAGATCATCGCCGGGACTGGCGAGACGCTCCTCGAGCATATTCTCCAAGTAGGCATTGAGGTGGGCGCGCGCCTCAATGCGCCGGGGCATATCGGTCGAGCGCAGACCCGTGCTGACCCACTCGATGAGCTGCGGGCGATGCTCGAGCGGCAGATCGACGATCTTCAGAAAGATGATTATCGGCAGCTGCTGAGCGAAGTCGCGAATGAATTCGCAGCGGCCGTCGGCCTTGAACCCCTCGATCAGTTCGACCGACAAGCGCCGGGCTTCGACCGACCACACCGAGACTGCTTTGGGCGTGAACGCGGGGATCAGCACCTTGCGCAATGGACCGTGCTCGGGCGGATCGTACTCCAGCGGCACGGCCTGGGGCCGATCGACCATGCCGATGAAGACGCGGCGCGAGGAGAAT
>Ga0209624_10002035_pt1 | contig 15246 bp, 13 predicted proteins | sample JacPinW_OM2H0_O1_FD_188565 | JGI IMG/M metagenome (GOLD analysis project Ga0209624, IMG submission 188565) | Forest soil microbial communities from Algoma, Ontario, Canada - Jack Pine, Ontario site 1_JW_OM2H0_O1 (SPAdes) (version 2) | ecosystem: Environmental > Terrestrial > Soil > Boreal...
GACCGTCATCTGCTCCAGCCGGCGCGAAACCTCTTCTTTGGCCTGATCGACCGTCATGCCATCGAGAAAGCGCGAATTGATCATCACGCCATTGCCGTCATAGGCGACGTCATCGATGATGAAGTTCGCGGGATCGAGCTCGGGCGGGCACACCACCGGGGTCACGCCCAGGCCATAGGCGCGGACAAAATCGAGGTCGCGCTGATCATGGGCGGGGCAGCCGAAAATCGCGCCCGAGCCGTATTCCATCAGGACGAAATTGGCGACATAGACCGGCAAGCGCCACTCGGGATCGAACGGGTGCAGCACTTTGAGCCCCGTGTCGTCGCCCTTCTTCTCCGCGGTCTCGATCGCGGCTACGGACGTGCCGATCCTGCGCGTCTCCTCGATGAACGCATGAAGCGCCGGATCGTGCTTCGCCGCTGCCGCGGCCAGCGGATGGTCGGGGGCTACGCCCATGAACTTCGCGCCGAACAACGTGTCGGGCCGAGTCGTGTAGATGTCGAGCTCGCTCGTCCCGGGTTCGCCCTTGAGCGCGCCAAGGGTCGCCGGGTCGATGACGAACCGAAGCGACAGGCCCTCCGAACGCCCGATCCAGTTCTTCTGCATGAGCCGGACTTTTTCCGGCCAGCGCTCGAGATGATCGAGGCTCGCCAAGAGATCGTCGGAATAGTCGGTGATCTTGAGGAACCATTGGGTGAGCTCGCGCTGCTCGACCGGCGCGCCCGAGCGCCAGCCACGCCCATCAATCACCTGCTCGTTGGCGAGCACGGTCTGATCGACCGGGTCCCAATTGACCTTCGATTTCTTGCGCGCGACCAGGCCAGCTTCGAGGAAATCGAGGAACAGCTTCTGCTGGTGCTTGTAATAGCGCGGATCGCAAGTCGCGATCTCGCGCGACCAGTCGAGCGACAGCCCCATCGACTGCAGTTGCGCCCGCATGGCCGCGATATTGGCGTAGGTCCACTCGGCCGGACTGGTGTTGTTCTGCATGGCGGCGTTTTCCGCCGGCAGTCCGAACGCGTCCCAGCCCATGGGATGGAGGACGTTGAACCCACGCGCGCGCCGATAGCGCGCGACAACGTCGCCCATGGCGTAGTTGCGCACATGGCCCATGTGGATGCGCCCCGACGGATAGGGGAACATCTCGAGCACGTAATATTTCGGGCGCGGATCGTCGTTTTCGGTCTTGAAGATCTGCGCGTCCGCCCAGGCCTTCCGCCATTTGGCCTCGGATTCGCGCACATTGTATCGTTCGGGCCGCATTACGGGGGCATGCTCTGGGGAAACCGGGAGGGGTGCGTGTAGCGCAATTCGCAACGCGTTGCGAAAATTTTGTTGCGTGTATCGCAACTTTTTCGCCGACGGCGCGACAAAACATGATTGCCAAAAAATGGACAAACGCCGGCGGGATCGATTTTGCGAGTCGTGGCGGCCGTCGTCCAGCGCGCCGGAGGTCGTGATCTCATCCTTTCAGCCGACGTAAAGCGGCCGGCCGCGCCTTTGCGACGGACTCGCGCGCTTCTGGAGAGAGGGCCGCACGGCGGTCCCGGCCGATTTCGACGCGCTTGCGATCAACTGTCCAGGCGATCGTTAACGCGGTCGAAGCCGGCAAGATTGGGGAAAAACGAATAGAATAGTCCAGAAATGCGATTGAATTGAAAAGCGAGCACGACGCCGCAAGGACCGTCCCGCGCGAGGCTGAGACCGCGTTCGTCCTCTATGCGAGCCACTCCTTGTTGATTATCAGAAGTCGTGATATAATGCTTTGATGGTCAGAAATTATGCACCCTCGGGGGGTGCGACATTTTGCGCACAACCCGAGACTCGAGTCGGAGCCCGGCCAGATTTTTTTATTTGGATTCGCCATAACCCATTGAAAAGGGCCATTTCGGCCAAGGAAAAACAAGGAAATGCAAGCTTATTTCCTTGCATTTCCTTGGATTTCCTTGGCAGAGGCCTCGCGCTTTGGTTGTATTCGTGACTTGCTGGGGGCCCTGTTCACGCCGCCGTCCGATGCAGCCGCCAGGCCTAAACCTCGAGCAGCAAGCGGCGGGCCTGATCGTAGACGGCCCGGTCGCCGGCGGCGATGATCCGGCCGCCCTTGGCGGCGCTCTCGCCGTCCCAGGTCGTCACCATTCCGCCCGCTCCCTCGATGATCGGCGCGAGCGCGACGATGTCGTGCGGTTTGAGGTTGGTCTCGATCACCAGGTCGACGAAGCCCGCCGCGAGCGCGCAATAGGCGTAACAGTCGCCGCCGTAGCGCGTGAGCCGGACCTGCCTTTCGACCCGCGTATAGGCGGCCCGGTCGGAATCGTCCCGAATCAGCAGCGGGCTCGTCGTCACCAGGGTGGCCTCGGCGAGGGACGCGCAGCCACGCGTATGCAGGCTCCTGGTCGCCCATTCCGAAGGCGGCGCCTCGCCGTGCGAGGGCGCGAGCGTACGCAGCTTGGCGCGCTTGCCGTCGCCGTAGAACCGCTCGCGCGTGAACGGCTGGGTCATCATGCCATAGACCGGCTGGCCGTGATGCGTGAGCCCGATCAACGTGCCCCAGGTCGGCAGCCCGGAAACGAAGCTCTTGGTCCCGTCGATCGGATCGAGAACCCAGACATATTCCGCCTCCGGGCGATCCTGTCCATATTCCTCGCCGATGATCCCATGGGCGGGAAACGTCTGCCCGATCAGCCGCCGCATGGCCGCCTCGGCGCCCCGGTCCGCCTCGGTGACGGGATCGAACACCCCGCCCAGCGACTTGTCTTCGGCGCGAATCGCGCTGCGAAAAAATGGGAGAATCACCTCGCCCGAGACCTGCGCGAGTCGCTCGACAAAGGCTGCAAAGTCAACTGCGGTCATCCAAATGCCTCACAAGCGCGTGAAACGTCATGTCCACTCTGCATATCTGCTATCCAAGTTAGTGATAGCACAGCCTCCGCGCCTCTCAACTATATCGTTTTATGTCATTGATATAACTATGTTATTTTCTGTTTAATCGCCGTGGGCGCGTTTAGACACGAATACCACACTGCTCCGGATTCAGGGGTCTGTCATCCACAGGGCGAAGAAAACACTTGCAACGTCGGCGGTCAGCACCGATATTGTTGCGGTGCGGCATGACCTGCCGTATATGCCCTCCTTGGGCGTTTCCTCCCTAGACTCAAGGCCGCCATGGCAACGTGGCGGCCTCCTTTTTTCACCCGTTCCCCGCCATTTCGCGATTTGTGCGCTGCGCTCGGTCGCGCTGCAGTGCAGCATTCGCCGGACGCCTTCTCGGCCCTGCGCTCAGTTCATTCGGCCGCCAGGCGGCCCGCCTCCGGGTTACCGCCCAGTTCCAGCGCCAGCGCCTTCGCCGCGGCGAACAGATCCTCCTGTAACTTGGGCCATCGTTCCGTTCTGACAATCCTGCGCTCATCGAGGTAGAGCGCCCGGGCGATCTCAATCTGAACCACATGGACTCCGTCCGCGGGCGCGCCGAAATGCTCGGTGATATATCCCCCAGCGAATGGCTTATTGCGTCTGACGCGATAGCCCGCGCCCTTGAGGCTTGATTCCAGAACGTCAACGAAGGGGGGCGCCGCGCTTGCGCCATATCGGTCGCCCAGCACAATATCGAGCCCACTGACATCGGCGGCGTTCGAGGGCATCGAGTGGCAGTCGAGCAGGACCGCCACCCCGAACCAGCCGCGCGCGCGCTCGATCAGGGTCTTCAATTGCGCGTGATAGGGCCGGTAGAGCGTCTCGATCCGGCGGAGACCATCCGCGACCGGAATCGGCTTCTTGTAGATTGGCTGGGCGTCGCCAACCACCCTAGGAATCGTGCCCAGCCCGACTGCAACTCTTAAAGAGCGAGTGTTGGCAAAGTCCGGCAATCGACCGTCGAAAATCTGCGGGTCGAGTTCATACGGCTCTCGGTTAACATCCAGGTAAGCGCGAGGGAATAATGCCCGCAACAGCGGCGCGCCGAGCCCGACACAAGGCAAAAACAGCTCGTCAACGAAAGCGTCTTCCGAGCGGCGCAGGGTCAGTGGATCCAACCGCGAGGCGGCAAGAAACCGCTGAGGATAGGTCGATCCGGAATGGGGCGAACTGAAAACCAGGGGAGTGGCCAGCCGGGGCGGCTCGATCGTCTCGCACGCACGATCGAAGTCCTGGATTGCAGTCCCCTCGACCTGTTCCATTGGCCCTCCGACCAGCGCTTGCAACGAGCGCGCGGTTGAACTCTATCATATCGCCCAAACCCGGCGGGATGCGAGATTCGTCGGCGGGTTCAATAAATTTTTACTGGGGGCGCCGCAAAGTCGCGCGCCTTACCGGGGGAGAGTGATGCAGACGCCAGTCGAGATTTCCGCCAAGATCTTACTTGCGGAGGACGATAACGACATGCGCCGCTTCCTCGTCAAGGCGCTGCAGAACGCCGGCTACGACGTAACTTCTTTCGACAACGGGTTGTCCGCGTACAATCGGTTGCGCGAGGAGCCGTTCGAGCTGCTGTTGACTGACATTGTCATGCCGGAGATGGACGGCATCGAGCTTGCGCGGCGCGCCACTGAGCTCGACCCGGAACTCAAGGTCATGTTCATCACGGGTTTCGCCGCAGTGGCGCTCAACCCCGCCAACGCGGCGCCAAAAGAGGCCCGCATCCTCTCCAAGCCCTTTCATCTTCGAGATCTGGTCAACGAAGTGGAGCGGCTGCTCAAAGCGGCTTGACGCGGGCGCAAGCAGAACAGGACTGGGCCTTTCCGCCACAAGTTTACGCGTCTAAATTATTTTGAACGACTTAACTGGGCTTTGGCGCAACTTTGAGCGCCATGGGCCCCGGGCGGTGCCCGAGACCGCCTGGAGCTTTCATGGCCGTCAGCCGCGCGCACTCAGTACCGGTAAGGTACGCGGACCGAACAGGAGCCGTAATTCGGGAAGCAATAGAAGGGGTAAGCGGCGACCGAACCCAAATCCGCGGCGCCGCCCGCAACCCCCATCGCCACCGTTCCAAGGGGGTTGTCGCTATAGTAGCGATGCCCGTTGCGGTAGTATGCGTAATGACGGTGGGCATACTGGCGGATGCCTGGATTCTGAGCGGCAGTCGTCGGCTGGGGTCCGGCTTCCGCCCAGGCGGGAGTCGGCGCAGGCTCATTGAGTGACGGCGCGGCCGCGGTCGTTGTGGGCGCTGGCGTCGGCATGCTCACCGGATGCGCGGGCGCGGTCACAGTTGGAGTAGGCGCAGGCTCCGCAGACGAATCTGCGCGAGCGGCCGAAAGAGTGGACAAGGAGACAAAAGCGGCCACGCCGAGCGCGATGGCCGAAGTGCGGGGAACGCTGTAGGTCATCATGACCTCCTTCGTTTGATCGGGCGGTGCGGGCCGCGAGCGGCCCTTCCTGCTCTAGGAAACATCCGCGCGGGCCAACAGTTCCCCGCAACGCAAGGAATCAGGCGGAGCAAATCGAACCGCTTTGCCTAGTGGCTCCGACCCCAAATGGCGTGGCCAAACAAAATCGGGCGGCCCGAAGGCCGCCCGAAGTTGAAGGTGGAAGCGAACCCTGCGTTAGCGGAAGTGCCCGCCTCCGCCGCCGCCAAAGTGGCCACCGCCGAAGCCGCCCATGTGACCGCCGCCGCCAAAGCCGCCAAAGTGACCACCGCCAAAGCCGCCGGGGTTGCCGCCGCCGAACCCGCCGAAGTGGCCGAAGTTTCCGTTCGCGAACCGAGCGCCGTTTCCGTGGAAGCCGTGGTCGAAATGGCGACCGTTGAAGCCGGAGCCAAAGCCAAACCCAAAGCCGCCGTAGTCACCGTAATCGCCGTAGTCGGCATAGTCGCCGGTGTCGCACCCGCCGTACGGCCCGGAGTAGTAATAGTCGCAGGAATACGGATAACCGGCGGCGACTCCGCCAATCACTCCAGACCCAACGACCGCGCCGGGATTATAGCCATAGCCGTAAGCGTAGCGGTGTCCGTTTCGCCAAACGTAGTGGCGATGGCCGGCGTGAGCGTATCGCACATGCCCGTACAAGCCGTGCGCGACACGCGGCTGAGCGACATGCGACCGAGCGACACGCGAGTGAGCGGCATGCTGATAGTGAGTGGCATGCTGATAGTGAGTGGCATGTTGATAACGAGCGACGGTTGCCGCATTCGCGGCAGGTAGCGGCGACGCCAACACCGAAGCGGCTGCGCTAAGCGCGAGAGCCGAAACTCGAAGAACGCTAAGAGTCATGGCGACATTCCTTTCGGACTGGCGACGCAGCCGCGCCGCGGAAACGCCCCTCCCATCTCAAATAGATTGGCGTTACTGGCGGACAAGGTCCGAACCAATCACAATTTCGCGCGTTCTTCATTGACGCAGTCGTCAACGCCGAAAAAGGCTAAGAGGGCGCTTAAACCAAAGTTCAGGGTAGAGGGCTTTCGACTCTAATACTCAAGGCGGCCGCATTCATAGCGCTGAGCCACCCCTGCACCGTTTTCTTAGGACCGCAGCGGATGCTCGTTTACACGCGGACGCATATTCGCTACAGCGCGGACGCAGTAGCGCCGGTCAGTTCCACGGGCGCTAATTAAGTCGCAAAAACAAGCGCTCGGACGCCCTTGACGACGGCGCGCATGACCCCTATCTCAGCGCCGTTAGCACTCCCCAAGGCTGAGTGCCAGCGTTTCGGAATCCGCGCCCCGTGCGGGCAATTTCAAAGAGGAAACATTCATGAAGTTCCGTCCCCTGCATGACCGCGTCGTCGTCCGTCGCCTCGAAGGCGAGGAAAAGACGAAGGGCGGCATCATCATCCCGGACACCGCGAAGGAGAAGCCGCAAGAGGGCGAGATCATCGCTGCTGGTCCGGGCGCCCGCGACGAAAGCGGCAAGCTCGTCCCGTTGGACGTCAAGGCCGGAGACAAGATCCTGTTCGGCAAGTGGAGCGGCACCGAGGTCAAGATCGACGGCGAGGAACTCCTGATCATGAAGGAGTCCGACATCATGGGCGTGATCGAAGGGACCCCTTCCTCTTCCAAGAAAGCCGCCTGAAACCAACATCATCTGCAAAAATTCTGAGGACTAAGATCAATGGCTGCCAAAGACGTACGTTTTTCTTCCGACGCGCGCGACAAGATGCTGCGCGGCGTCGACATTCTCGCTAACGCCGTCAGAGTGACGCTGGGCCCGAAGGGGCGCAATGTCATTATCGACAAGTCGTTCGGCGCCCCGCGCATCACCAAGGACGGCGTCACCGTCACCAAGGAGATCGAGCTTGAGGACAAGTTCGAGAACATGGGCGCACAGATGGTCCGCGAGGTCGCCTCGAAGACCAACGACACCGCCGGTGACGGCACCACCACCGCCACGGTTCTCGCCCAGGCGATCGTCCGCGAAGGCGCGAAGCTGGTCGCGGCCGGCATGAACCCAATGGATCTCAAGCGCGGCGTCGATCAGGCGGTCGCCGAGGCGGTCAAGGACATCGCCAAGCGCTCGAAGAAGATCAAAGAATCAGCCGAAGTGGCGCAGGTCGGCTCGATCGCCGCCAACGGCGACAAGTCCATCGGCAAGATGATCGCCGACGCGATGCAGAAGGTCGGCAACGAGGGCGTCATCACGGTCGAGGAGGCCAAGAGCCTCGAGACCGAGCTCGACGTCGTCGAAGGCATGCAGTTCGACCGCGGCTATCTCTCGCCTTATTTCATCACCAACGCCGAGAAGATGCTGGCCGAGCTCGAGGATCCCTACATCCTCATACACGAGAAGAAGCTTTCCTCGCTGCAGCCGATGCTCCCCGTCCTCGAGGCGGTGGTGCAGACCGGTAAGCCGCTGGTCATTATTGCCGAGGACATCGAAGGCGAGGCGCTGGCGACATTGGTGGTCAACAAGCTGCGCGGCGGCCTCAAGGTTGCAGCGGTCAAGGCGCCTGGTTTCGGCGATCGTCGCAAGGCGATGCTCGAGGACATCGCGATCCTCACCGGGGGCACCATGATCGCCGAGGACCTTGGCATCAAGCTCGAGAACGTCACGGTGCAGATGCTCGGCAAGGCTAAGCGCGTCCGCATCGAGAAGGAGAACACCACGATCATCAACGGCGTCGGCGCCAAGAAGGACATCGAAGGCCGTATCTCCCAGATCAAGGCGCAGATCGAGGAGACGACCTCCGACTACGACAAGGAGAAGCTGCAGGAGCGGCTGGCGAAGCTCGCCGGCGGCGTTGCGGTGATCCGGGTTGGCGGCGCGACCGAGGTCGAGGTCAAGGAGAAGAAGGACCGCGTCGACGACGCGCTCAACGCCACCCGCGCGGCGGTCGAAGAGGGTATTGTCCCGGGCGGCGGCGTCGCACTTCTGCGCGCCAGGATCGCCGTCTCCAAGCTCAAGAGCGAGAACGCCGATGAGCAGGCCGGGATCAGCATCGTGCTGAAGGCCTTAGAGGCTCCGATCCGCCAGATCGCCGAAAATGCGGGCAACGAAGGCTCGATCGTGGTCGGCAAGATCAACGACAATAAGTCGCAGACCTACGGCTTCAACGCCCAGACGGAAGAGTATGTCGACATGATCGAGGCCGGCATTGTCGATCCGGCCAAGGTCGTGCGCACCGCGCTGCAGGATGCCGCCTCCGTGGCCGGCCTCCTCATCACCACGGAAGCGATGATCGGCGACAAGCCGAAGAAGGAAGCCCCCGCTATGCCGATGGGCGGCGGCGGTGGCGGCATGGGCGGGATGGACTTCTAAGTCTCGCACCACTCGACATCGAGAATGAAAGGGCGGCCGAAAGGCCGCCCTTTTTGTTGGGGCTCATCTCATCCAGTCCTCCGAAGGCGTCGTGAAAGGCGCCGCAATTGTGTACGAGGCGCCCAAATTAACAGCAATCCTTGATCAGCCTCCACCAGAGGAGGCTGAAAACCTCCTACTGACAATTGTTTGACCCACGCCGGCGCGAGATCGCAACTGGCACGGGCGTTGCAGACCGATCCCCAAGACCGACCGTCAAATCGTGAGGTGGTGTTGGAGCCGGCCGACCTCGAACTGATTCATGTCACCAAGCGCTACGGCGCAACGACCGCGGTCGATTCCATCGACCTCAAGGTTCCCGCCGGCGCCTATTGTTGTCTCCTGGGACCTTCAGGCTGCGGCAAGACCTCAACTTTGCGCATGATTGCGGGCCACGAGAGCGCGACCGAGGGTGACATCCTCATCGGCGCAACCAACGTCACCGACCTGCCTCCGGCCAAGCGCGGCACGGCGATGATGTTCCAGAGCTACGCGCTCTTCCCGCATCTCTCTTGTGTCGACAACGTCGCCTTCTCGCTCAAGATGAAAGGCGTCGATAAGGCGACGCGGCGTCAGAAGGCGATGGAGTTTCTCGAACTCGTGGCCATGACGCAATATGCTGAGCGCGTGCCGGCGCAGCTGTCCGGCGGCCAGCAACAGCGCGTCGCGCTCGCGCGCGCCCTCGTCACCGATCCGCAGATCCTTCTGCTCGACGAGCCGCTTTCCGCGCTCGACCCTTTCTTACGCGTGCGCATGCGCGCCGAGCTTCGCCGCTTCCAGCGGCAGCTCAATATCCCCTTCATCCACGTCACGCACGGCCAGGACGAGGCGCTCGCGCTGGCCGACCTCGTCGTGGTGATGAACAAGGGCCGCATCGAGCAGACGGCTACGCCACGCGAGTTGTTTGAAAAACCTGCCACCGAATTCATCGCCCGCTTCCTTGGCGGGCACAACGTGATCGAGACGCCGGCGGGCCCCGTCGCGGTGCGCGCCGACCGCATCACACTTCACCGCGGCAATGGCTCAGGCGCAAACGATGCGCGGTTCGTCGCCGCGGTGCGCGCCATCGAATATCAGGGCGCGCATTACCAGGTGTCGCTCGATCGCCAGGGCACGGGCGAGCTTATGGCGGTTGTGAGCGACGAGCAATTCGCTGGCGAGCCGCTCAACATCGGCGACAACGTTTCGGTTCTCTGGGCCGACAAAGACATTCACGCGCTAGCCCCAACGTCGTGAAGCGAACGGGGAACTGCTGAGGAGAGAGCACATGTCAAAGAAAATGAACAAGACAACTGGCCTATCCCGCCGCGCCGTGCTGAAGGGAGCGGCCGGCCTTGCCGGCGCCGCCGCCGGTTCGGGAGCGATCACAGGCTTCCCGGCCGTGTGGTCACAGGAAGATAAGGTGCTGCGCTATCTCGGCACCGCAGTGAACCAGTCGGACGACATCACCAAGAAGGTGAAGGCGGAGACGGGCATCACGATTCAGAACATCGTGGCGACCACCGACGACGTGACCAAGCGCGTCATCACGCAGCCGAACTCATTCGACATTCTGGACACCGAGTACTTCAGCCTCAAGAAGCTCGTCCCGTCGGGCAACATCCTGCCTATGGACGCCAAGAAGATCAAGGAGTTCGACAACATCACGCCCGTCTTCACCAAGGGCCAGTTGCCGAACGGCAAGGTGATCGGCGATCAGGGCACGGCGCCGAAGAAGGTGATGTTCGTTGAGGGGCCACACTCGTCGAAATTCTCGCCGACGCCGACGGAATGGGTGACGCTGATCCCAACCGTCTACAACGCCGACACGCTTGGCATTCGCCCCGATCTCATCAAGCGGCCGATCAATTCCTGGGCGGAGCTCTTGAACCCCGAGTTCAAGGGCAAGGCGGCGATCCTCAACATCCCCTCGATCGGCATCATGGACGCCGCGATGGTGGTCGAGGCGACCGGCAAATACAAATATCCCGACAAGGGCAACATGACGCGCCAAGAGATCGACATGACGATGGCCGCGCTCACCGAGGCCAAAAAAGCCGGCCAGTTCCGCGCCTTCTGGAAGGACTTCAACGAGAGCGTCAACCTGATGGCCTCGGGCGAGACCGTCATCCAGTCGATGTGGTCGCCGGCCGTAACCGCCGTCCGAACCAAGGGCATTCCTTGCGTCTTCCAGCCGCTCAAGGAAGGCTATCGCTCCTGGGCGTCCGGCTTCTGCATGTCGAAAGGCGTGACGGAGAAGCAGGCGGACATGATCTACGAGTTCGTCAACTGGTACCTGTCCGGATGGGCCGGCGCCTATCTCAACCGCCAAGGCTATTACTCGGCGGTGCTGTCGACCGCCAAATCCAATATGGAGCCCTACGAGTGGGCTTACTGGATGGAAGGCAAGCCGGCCGAACAGGACATCAAGGGACCGGACGGCTCGCTCCTCGAAAAGGCAGGAGCAACGCGCGACGGCGGCTCCTATGACGACCGCATGGGCAACGTCGCCTGCTGGAACGCGGTCATGGACGAGAATGATTACATGGTCCGCAAATGGAATGAGTTCATCGCCTCCTAGCGGTCGACTTCGTCCGATCGGCGCGTTCGCGGCGCCTCGAGCCATGATGGCCCTTCGCTCCTCTCCCGCCGACCGGGAGAGGAGACTTCAGGAAAAAATTGGCTCTGACGAATGACGGCCACCAGCATCTCGACCCCGACTGTTAGCAGGGCCACGGATCGCGTCGCCAAGCGCGGGCTGGACCGGGTCGGCATTCCGGGATGGCTTCAGGCGATGCCGTTCGGGCTCGTCTTCGCGTTCTTCTTCATCATCCCGCTCATTCTCGTCGTCATCGTCAGTTTCTGGGACTACAACGACTACGAGATGCTGCCGGCTTTCACGACGCGCAGCTACACCGAGACCTTTGAAGGCTGCCTCACCCAGCTGCCGGATCTCTGCACGATCCTTAAAACGTATTTATCCACCGCGAAATTCTGCTTCATCGTCTGGTTCACGACACTGATCATCGGCTTTACGATCGCCTATTTTCTCGCCTTCCATATCCGCTCGACGACGACGCAGATGGTGCTGTTCCTCGTCTGCACCATTCCGTTCTGGACCTCGAACGTCATTCGCATGATTTCGTGGATCCCGCTGCTCGGACGCAACGGGCTCGTAAACGACGCGCTCATCCGCGCCCATGTCGTGGACAAGCCGGTCGAATGGCTGCTCTATTCGCCCTTCTCGGTGTCGCTCGCGTTCACCCATCTATTCACCTTCTTCATGGTCGTGCCGATCTTTAATTCGATGATGCGCATCGACAAACGCCTCGTCGAAGCGGCTTACGATTCCGGCGCCTCCGCTTGGCAGACGTTGTGGAACCTGATCGTTCCCCTGTCCAAGCCTGGCATCGTCATCGGCTCGATCTTCGTTGTCACCATCGTCATGGGCGATTTCATCACCTTCGACGTCATGGGCGGCGAGCAGATCGCCTCGGCCGGCAAGGTGGTCGAGACGCGTCTCAACGCGCTGCAATTCCCTCCCGCCGCAGCGAACGCGGTCATCCTGCTTGCGGTGACGCTTCTCATCATCACCGCGCTCAATCGCGTCGTCGACGTCCAAAAAGAGCTCTGAGAGATGGGTGAAGAGCGCTCTCCCGCTTTCTATTGGCTCGCGGCCTTCTTCGGGCTGTTCGTGCTGTTTCTCTACGGCCCGATGATCGTCATCTTCGTGCTTTCGTTCCAGGGTCCGACCGGCGGACTGACTTTCCCGATGAACGGGGTGTCATTGCACTGGTTCGAGCGGCTGTGGAATGGCGGCGGCATCGTCAATATCCACGACGCGTTCACGCGCTCGCTCGAGCTCGGCTTCGTGGTGATGATCCTCACTGTCCTCCTTTCGCTCAGCGCGGGGCTGGCATTCCGCAAGCGGTTCCCCGGCGCGAGGCTCCTTTTTTTCGTCGCGGTCGCGAGCCTCATCGTGCCTTCGATCGTGACCTCGCTCGGCATCGCGCTCGAATTCCGGCTGCTTGACGATTTTCTCAAGAATCACGGACCCGGGTGGATCGCCGATAACGTGAAGACGACCATGGGGGTTTTTACCTCCGGCCTCGGCGCGCACTTGACCTGGACGTTGCCCTTTGGGCTCCTCGTCATGTTCGCGATCTTCAATCGCTTCGACAATCGCTACGAAGAGGCGGCGCGCGATCTTGGCGCAACGCCATGGCAGACCCTGCGCTCCGTGATCTTGCCGATCATCCTGCCTTCGGTGATCGGCGTCGGATTCTTCGGCTTCACCCTGTCATGGGACGAGATTGCGCGATCGAGCCAGGCGATGGGGGAGCACAATACGCTGCCGATGGAATTGCAGGCCCTGACCACAACCGTGACGACCCCGGAGATTTACGCCCTCGGCACGGCGACAACGGGCGTGTCCTTCGCCGTCATCGCAGTCGCCCTGCTCGGCATCGTGACAATACGCGCTCGCCAGGCTCGGCACGGCTCCGACGCCGGTCAGGCGTGACCCCGATCAGGCTCGGCGAGCGTCTTCGCGGCTCCCCACTCGCCCAAAGGCGCGCCAGACCCTTTTGGGATTAGCGAATCGGCCCAGACGCCTGTAAACTCCCGCCCGCGCAGCGCAGCCGGGCTAGATTCGTGCTGACACCGCGCGCCTATAAGCGGGACCTAATCGGGGAGTTTGACATGAGCATTGTTACGCGTCGCAGCCTTCTTCTATCGGGCGCCGGTTTGGCGACCGCAGCCTTCGTTGTGCCGGCCGAGGCCGCGAGCGGCTCGGTCTCCCTGCACATCGCCAGCGCCGGTTTCATCTTTGGCGTGACCGGCGGCAGCGGCACTCTGACCTTCCGAGGACAGCAATTCCCGCTCAACGTCGGCGGCATCAGCGCGGGCGCGTTGATCGGCGTCTCCGCTACTGATTTGGTCGGCAATGCTTATAACCTTCATTCTCCAGGCGACATCGCGGGCATCTACTCGGCCGTCGGCGCCGGCATGTCGATTGCGGGCGGCAGAAGCACCGCGCAGCTCTCCAACGCCAACGGCGTGCGGCTGCGCCTTCATGGGCGTCAGGTCGGCTTCAGCTTCTCGATCGACCTGAGTGGAATGAGCATCTCGCTCGCTTAAGCCGGGAGTTCGGGCTCGAGATGGAATTGCGGCGGCGCGAATTCGCCGCCCTCATGCTCGGCGGGGCGGCTGTGCTCAGCCTCGCCGGACAGGCGAGCGCTGAAAGCGATCCCCTGCCCTCTTGGAACGCGGGGCCCGCTAAGGACGCGATCGTCAAATTCGTCCACGCGACCACCGACGCCGCGAGCCCCAGCTTCGTGCCGCTCACCGAGCGCATCGCGACTTTCGATCAGGACGGCACGCTGTGGGTCGAGCATCCGATCTACACACAGCTGGTCTATTGCCTCGATCGGGTGCCGGCGCTCGTGAAGGCGAAGCCCGACTTGGCCAAGGTCGAGCCGTTCCGCACGGTGCTGACCGGCGATCGCGAAGCGATCGCTCGGCTCGGCCTCGAGTCGCTGATTAAGATCGCCGCCGCGACCCTGACCGGAATGGACGTCGACACGTTCCGCGACGAGGTCGCCAAATGGATTACTGAAGCACGCGATCCGCGCTGGAAGCGGCCTTACACCGATCTCGTGTATGCGCCGCAAATCGAGCTTCTCAGGCACCTCCGCAGCGTCGGCTATCGCACCTACATCGTGACTGGCGGCGGGCAAGGTTTCGTGCGCGTCTATTCGGAGCGGGTTTATGGCATCCCGCCCGAGCAGGTGATCGGCGCCGCGGGCGCTCTTAGCTTCCAATACGGCGCCAAGGGCCCGGTCCTCATCAAGGAGCCGAAGCTCCTGCTCAACGACGACAACGCCGGCAAGCCCGAGGGCATCAATCTCGTGATCGGCCGCCGACCTTACTTCGCCTTCGGCAATTCGACCGGCGACCGACAGATGCTCGAATATACGAAGGCCGGCGGCGGCGTGCGGCTCGCCATGCTGGTGCTGCACGACGACGGCGAGCGCGAATACGCGTACGGACCCGCGCAAGGCCTGCCCGAAACCAAAGTCGGCCGCTTTTCCCCGGAGCTTTACGACGAGGCGACCAAGGACGGCTGGATCGTGGTCAGCATGAAAAACGACTGGAAGCGCATTTTCGCGTTCGACTAAGCCACGGCCGCTGCTTGCGCCTTCACCAGCGGATCAGCGCGGCGCCCCAGGTGAAGCCGCCGCCCATCGCTTCGATCATCACCAGATCGCCGGGCTTGATCCGGCCGTCCTTGACGGCGATGTCGAGCGCGAGCGGGATCGAGGCGGCGGACGTGTTGCCATGCTGGTCGACGGCGATGATCACCTTGTCGCGCGCAATGCCGAGCTTGTCCGCGGAAGCATCGATGATGCGGCGATTGGCCTGATGCGGCACGAACCAGTCGATCTCGTCCGCCGTGATCCCGGCGTCGGCGAAGCATCCCTTGATGACGTCGGTCACCATGCCGACTGCGTGGCGGAACACTTCCTTGCCTTCCATAGATCGG